>Ga0209874_1000149_pt1 | contig 18292 bp, 22 predicted proteins | sample GWRWN1_20_30_FD_187216 | JGI IMG/M metagenome (GOLD analysis project Ga0209874, IMG submission 187216) | Riverbed sediment microbial communities from areas with no vegetation in Columbia River, Washington, USA - GW-RW N1_20_30 (SPAdes)... | ecosystem: Environmental > Aquatic > Freshwater > River... | reverse complement strand
TGATCTGGGAGGCGACCAAGGTCTCGGGCCTGAACGCCCTGATCGGGCTCGTGCTCGGGACGGCGATCGGGGTCGGGATGGCGTTCCTGCTCGCGCGCTTCCGGCTGGCCGACGACCTGATGTCGCCCCTCGCCGTGGCGCTGAACGCGATCCCGATCTTCGTCCTGGTCGCCGTGTTCAACAACATGTACCCCGTGACGAGCGAGGTGCCGCGCAGGTTGATGGCGACGCTGGTCGTCTATTTCATCGTCCTGATCAACGTCGCCCGGGGCCTGCGGGAGGTGGGCTCGGTGTACCTGGACCTGATGCGGTCGTACGCCGCGAGCGACGTGACGGTCCTGCGCAAGGTCCGGGTGCCGCACGCCGTCCCTTACCTGTTCACCGCGCTCAAGATCGCCGCGCCGGCCTCGGTGATCACCGCGTTCGTCTCCGAGTACTTCGGCGGACTGCAGAACGGGCTCGGCAGCCGGATCGTGAGCAACATCGCGTTGTCGAACAACGCGGAGGCCTGGGCGTACGTCCTCGGGGCGTGCCTGGTGGGACTGGCGTTCTTCCTCGCCGCCGCGGCGTTCGAGCGGGTGGCCACGCCCGGCGGCGTCGGCGCGCGGGAGCGCGATAGGGCATGATGTCGGGTCGCACGGAGGCTTCATTCGGGGCATCGGCCCCGGGGGGAAGGGGGCCCAGATGAGGGGGAAGCGGCTCAGGTTCTTCGCCGCCGGCGTGCTCGCGCTCTCGCTGGTCGCGGCGGCGTGCAGCAACGACGACGAGGGGGGTGGCGGCGGTTCGACCGCCGGCGGCGGGGCGGGCGGTGGCGGGGACTGCGCCAGCACGGACCAGGCGACCCTTCAGCTGCAATGGTTCATCCAGGCGCAGTTCGCCGGCTATTACGCGGCCCAGGACCAGGGGTTCTACGCCGACCAGTGCCTGGAGGTGACGATCGTCGAGGGCGGCGTGGACATCGTGCCGCAGCAGCAGCTCGCGGACGGTGCGGTGGACTTCGCGCTTGCCTGGGTGCCCAAGGCGCTCGCGACGCGTGAGGCCGGCGCGAACATCGTCGACATCGCGCAGGTGTTTCAGCGCTCCGGCACCTTACAGGTCTCGTTCGCGGACGCCGGCATCACGACGCCCGCGGACTTCGCGGGCAAGACGGTGGGGAACTGGGGGTTCGGCAACGAGTACGAGATCTTCGCGGCGCTCGCGCAAGCCAACCTCGACCCGGCCACCGACGTCACGCTGGTGCAGCAGGACTTCGACATGTCCGGGCTGCTCTCGGGCGACATCGACGCCGCCGAGGCCATGATCTACAACGAGTACGCACAGGTGCTCGAGACGGTGAACCCGGACACCGGCGAGCTCTACCAGCCGTCCGACCTGAACGTGATCTCCTACGAGGAGGACGGGGTCGGGATGCTCCAGGACGCGATCTGGGCCGACGGCGACCGGCTCGAGTCCGACGACGCCTACCGGGACATCGCCGTCCGGTTCGTCACGGCGTCGCTGCAGGGCTGGGCGTACTGCCGCGACAACGTGCAGGCGTGCACCGACCTCGTCGTGGCGCAGGGCTCCAAGCTCGGCGCGAGCCATCAGCTGTGGCAGATGAACGAAATCAACCAGCTGATCTGGCCGGCGGCGGACGGCGTGGGCGTCATCAACCAGGAGGCGTGGGACCGCACGGCCGAGATCGCGCAGAACACGCCCAACCTGGAGGGCACGACGGTGCTGACCGCGCCGCCGGACGCCGGCGCCTTCACCAACGACATCGTCAACGAAGCGCTCGCGAACCTGCAGGATCTCGACGTCGACACGACCGGAGACGCCTATCAGCCGATCGAGGTCACGCTGAACGAGGGCGGCGCCTAGAACGGTAGGTGGCAGGCGGGCCCGTCGTGGCCCGCCTGCCCCCACCTATCATCGGCGGATGGCTCCGCTGCTCCTGCTGAACGCCGAGGACGTTCGGAGCCTCATCGATCTCCCGGCGCTGTTCGGCGCGCTCGAGGTCGCGCTCCGCGAACTGAGCGCCGGGAACGCCTCGGTCCCGCCGCGTACGGTCGCGCGGACCCCGGAGGGCTTCCTCGGCTCGATGCCCGGGTACCTTCCGGGGACGCTCGAGGCCAAGCTCGTCGCGGTCTTCCCCCGCAACCACGACCGCGGGCTCCCGTCTCATCAGGCGCTGATCGCCCTGTTCGACGAGGGGACCGGGGCGCCGCTCTGCGTGATGGACGGGACGGTCATCACCGAGGTCCGGACCGGCGCGACCGCCGCGGTGGCCGCGCGAGCGCTCGCACGCGAGGGCGCGAGCTCGCTCGCGGTCCTCGGCGCCGGCGTGCAGGGGCGGTCGCACCTGGACGCGTTCCCGCGGTTGTTCGAGCTCGGCGACATCCGCGTCGCGTCGCGCGACCCGCGTCACGCCGAGACGCTCGCAGGGTCGCACCCGAAGGCACGAGCGGTCGACTCGTTCGAGGAGGCCGTCCGGGGCGCCGACCTCGTGTGCTGCTGCACCGATGCCGACGAGCCGGTCCTGTCGCACGCTTGGCTCGCGCCGGGGGCGCACGTGAGCTCGGTCGGCGTGGGCGCAGAGGTTGACGAGGCCACGGTCCGCGCGTCGTCGATCTTCGTCGAATGGCGCGGCGCGGCCGAGAACCCGCCGCCCACGGGCTCGGCCGAGCTCCAGGGGCTCGATCCGGCCTCGATCGCCGAGATCGGGGAGGTGCTCGCCGGCGCGCACCCCGGACGCCGTTCGGACGGCGAGCTGACGCTCTACAAGTCGACCGGCCACGCCGTGGAAGACGCGGCGGCGGCTCGGCAGGTCTTCGATCGGGCCTCGGCCGAGGGCGTCGGGGCGACGTTCGAGCTTTGACGGAGCCGATCCACAAGGTCGTCGCGATCGTGTCGGGGTGAAGCATCGACGCCTCGAAGCCGGCGACGATCCTCGCCGGCGGCGGCCGACGCCGACCGCTACGCTGCGGCCGTGCGCGTCGACACAGAGTTCGAACCGCTCGAGACCGATCGCCTCCGGCTCCGCCGCTCGAGACCGGAGGATGCGGAGACGATCTCGGCGTACCGCAGCGACCCTGACGTGAACCGGCAGCAGGGGTGGGACCGCACCGATCCCGCCGGCGTCTTGGCCGACATCGTCGAGATGAGCACGCGTGTGCCCGGGGAGCCCGGCGGCTGGGTGCAGTTCACGGTCGAGGAGCGCGAGCGCGGCAGGATCGTGGGCGACGTCGGGTTCGCGGTCGCCGACGGCGAACCGAACGTGATCAAGGTCGGGTACACGATCTCGCCGGAGTTCCAGGGGCGCGGGTACGCGACCGAGGCCATCCGCGCGCTCGTGAACTATTCCTTCGACGCGCTCGGCGCCGAGATCGTCCGCGCCCACGCCAGCGCGGCGAACGCGTCCTCGATCCGCGTCGCGGAGAAGGTCGGGATGCGGCTCGTCGAACGCGTCGAGTACCGCGAGGGCGACGAGATCTGGCACGGGGTTCGGTACGAGGTCCGTCGCTGAGGCCCGAGCAGACGTCCCGAACGACCGTCAGGGCGGGGTGGCGTCGCGCGGCTTGAACTCGTCGCAGACGTCGTCGTTGTGGATCACGCCGCGGACGTAGCGGCACCCGCCGATCGACAGGCGCGGGAACATGAACTTGCACTCGCCGCAGCGGAACTGCGGGTTCTCGGCCTTGCGGTAGTTCGCCTGCGTCTTCGAGAGCCCCTGGACACTCGGCACGAGGTCCGCCTCCTCAGTCGCGGTCGACGGCGCGCTGGAGCTGCGCCTTCGTCATCTTCGATCGTCCCTCGACGTGCTTGTCTCTCGCCTCCCGGTACAGCTGCGCCTTCGTGCGGCCGCCGGGCCCGCGGTGCGACCGCAGGCCACCGCGCCGACCGGACGAGATGTCCCGGGTCGAGGTCGGGCTCGAGGTCCTAGCCTCGCCGGAGCGGGCCCGCTCCTTGTTGACCGTTCGAGCGGCGATCTCCTCCGCCGTGTCCTCGTCGCGACCTCGCTCCTCGAGACCCCGTTTGATGTGCTCGTACTGTCGTTCGCGCTTGGCGCTCCACGCCCTCTGCGGCATGACCTCCTCCTCCGTGCTGACGCCTTGTGCCATCCCCTTCTTAGCGTCGAGCTACCCACTCCCGCACGAGTTCACGCCCCGGGTTGCCTGAGCGGCTCGGTCGCGATTAGCTGGAGGAAAGGAGGAGGCGATGGCGACCAAACAGGCACGGGTGAGTTGGAAGGGCGACCTCGAGAACGGCACCGGCACGATCGAGCAGGTGGGCAGCGGGGCGATCGGGGCGCTCGCGGTCTCGTGGCCGGCGCGCACAGGCGACGAGAGCGGGATGACCAGCCCCGAGGAGCTGATCGCGGCGGCCCACGCGTCCTGCTTCTCGATGGCGTTCTCGTCGCGACTCGCGAAGGCAGGGACGCCGCCGGACCGGCTCGAGGTCTCGGCCGTCGTCACGTTCGTCCCGGGGACCGGGATCACGACGTCGGCGCTCGACGTGACCGGCGTCGTGCCGGGGATCTCGGAGGAGGACTTCCTCACCCTCGCGGAGGACGCCAAGGAGAACTGCCCGGTCTCGAGCGCGCTCAAGGGCAACGTGGAGATGAGCGTCACGGCGCGGCTCGCATCGTAGCGCCCGCCCTCCGAGAACGCTCCGAGCGACACGGCCGCTTGCGGCCGTACGCCTATGCTGGGAGCGCGAGGATCTCGGTGGCGGTGAGCCCCCGGCTGCCCGATGACAACCGGAGCCCGATCATCCCCCGCGGCGCCTCGGACCACACGCCGTTCTTGAGGATGTCGACGCTGATCGCGCCCTCGTCGGTCTCGTCGACGCGCAGCGTCTTGCCGAGCTCGGTTCGGAAGAAGTTCGTCGTCGCTTCGGGGTCTCGCGACCGCATCACCCCGCCCGCCGTTCGGCCGTCGTGTCCGGTTGTTCCGTTTCGCGTGGAGGATCGAGCGGAGCCGTCGGTTGGACCGCGGCTCGCTCCGGAACGTCGACGTGGACCGGATCCGTGAGGGTGGTCATCGTGCCTCCTCGATCGGAGGGGCTGCTCACGGCCTCGACGCAAACGGTCCCTGTGGGTGGTGCCATCATCATCTCACGTCGGAGTGCGCGCTCGGACGACGTTCGGGTTCCAGATCATGCGAAACCCGCGGTCGTGTGCACGAGCGAAAGACGTACACTCCAGGGAGACGCGACCCCCGTACCTGTCGGGAGAAGAGGACGCACGGGGATCGTCTCCACCGATCCTGTCCCATCTCGCTGGCTCCAGCGAAGGCCTGATGCCCGAGCGCATCCGCTCGGATCTCGCTCACGTTGGCCCTGGTTGGTCAGGGGCACACGAGCAAAGGAGAACACCCATGAAGCACGTTCGCATCGCTACGTATGAGATCAAGAAGGGCTCGTTCCAGGAGCTCGCCGACGTCGCACAGGACGGGATGCTGCGCGAGTTCCGGAACCAGCCCGGTTTTATCCGGTACGGCCTGGCCGACTCCGGCGACAAGACCTGCGTCTCGCTCAGCCTGTGGGAGACACGCAAGGACGCCGAAAGCGCGTCCCGCATCTCCGAGACCTGGGACCGTGAGCACATCGCGGACCGGGCCGAGCTGAGGACGAATCAGGTCGGCGACCTCGCCTTCTACGAAGGCGTTCCCGCCAAGGTCTGATCGACCGTCCGGTCGTTGAACCCGGCCAGCTCGTGCGATCCACGAGCGGCGGCCGTCAAGAAGAAGGGGATCCACCTCGGTGGGTCCCCTTCTTTGGTGAAAGGCTTGAGCCTCGACCAGCGCCCAGGTCGCAGCGTTCGCGAAGGGGGGTCATGACCGAGACCGAAGGGATCGTCGTCCTGATCGCGGAGGTGAACATGGATCGGACCACGTCCTCACCCGCGTTCGAAGGGCTTCGCGCCCAGACCGAGCGCATCGTCCGTCAGGGGAGCGACCTCCCGGCGTTCCAGACGCGCACGTGCGCCCACTGCGGGAACCTGACGACGTTCGTGCCGCAAGATCTGGCCGGGCGAGTACGCCTGCCTCGCGTGCGGCCGGTTCGCCTAGGACGCAGGTCCGAGATCCCCTCTCGGGCCGCCTCGGCGTGACCGACGACGCCGTCGGCGCGCCGGGGGATGGCGAGCCTGGAGCCGACGTGAGCGCGCCCACACACAAGAGCCCGGTCTGGCGCGTCGTCCAGATCCTCCTTGCCGTCGCGGTCGTCGCGATCAGCTTCCTCTACGCGATCCCCAAGATCGCGAACTACTCCGAGGTCTGGACCGAGATCACGGACATGACGCCGCTCGAGCTCTTGTTCCTGCTCGCGGCGACCGCGCTGAACCTCGTCACGTACTGGTGGGCGAACATGGTGTCGATCCCCAACCTCGGCCTGTGGCAGGCGGCAGTCAACAACCAGACGTCGACGACGGTCGCGAACACGATGCCGGGGGGCGGCTACGTCTCGATCGCCGTCAGCTACGAGATGTACCGCGCGTGGGGTTTCTCGAAGACGGACGTCGGCCTGTCGGTCGCCGTGACCTCCGTGCTCAACATCTTCGCGAAGCTCGCGCTGCCGGCGATCGCCCTGCTCCTGATCATCCTGTCGGGCAGAGCGAGCGGCTCGCTGGTCGGTGCTTCGATCGTCGGGATCCTGATTCTGGCCACGGCGGTGGTGCTGTTCGGGCTCGTCATGTGGAAGAAGCGCTTCGCGAAAACGATCGGGTCCGGGCTCGGCCGGGCGGCCACGTGGGTCGCGCGCCTCCTCCGCCGATCGCGGACGTTCGACTGGGGCGACGCCGCGGTCCGGTTCCGAAGGAACACGATCGACTTCCTCGTCGAACGCTGGTTCTGGCTCACGAGCACCACGATCCTCAGTCATCTCTCGCTGTACCTCGTGCTGCTCCTGGCGCTCCGTTTCGTCGGCGTCTCGGACGCCGAGGTGACCTGGGCGCAGGTGCTCGGCGTCTTCGCGTTCGGCCGGCTCCTCACGGCGGTCCCGATCACCCCGGGCGGCCTCGGGATCGTCGAGGTCGCCTACATCGGCGGGCTGATCCTCGCCGGCCGGGGTCATGCGGACGTCCCGACCGACGTCTTCCACGCCCAAGTGACGGCGGCCGTGCTGGTCTTCCGAGCACTCACCTACGGGATCCAGATCCCGCTCGGCGCGCTCACGTACGTTATCTGGCGCACGAACAGGAGCTGGCGCAAGCCGGCGCCGATCGCGGACCCGGTGCCCTGACCTTCGCCGGTCAGGGGTCCGTCGTGACCGTCTCTGCGAGGAACGCCGTTGCCACCTCGGGCAGGCGCAGGCGCGCGAGCGACAGGTAGTGCCCATCGACGACATCGCGGACGGACATCCAGGCGTTCCGCAACATCGCGACGGTCGCCGGGTACCCGGGGTGCGTCGAGAGACCGGAGAGCACCTGGATGTCCCGCTTGGTCGCGCGCGCGATGCGCACCGTCTCGGCGACGAACGCTCGGTAGCGGTCCGGATCACCTTGGAGCGTCTGGGCCTGCGTCTCGATCACGTCCGCGTTCGCGGCCGCCACCTCGGCGATGCCGGAGCGCAGGTACGCCGACTCGCGCCTCTCGCCGTCCTCCGGCGCGAGCGGGCTTCCGGGGACCGAGACGAGGTTCGGGTGGGGCGTGATCAGGACCGTGTACCCCTTCGAACGCGCGAGCGTGCCGAAGGTCTCGATCGAGGTGTGCGGGTCGAGCTGTTCGTCCAGCGGTGTGGCGTCCCAGTGCTCCGGGTCGTACATCGCGACCTGGAGGTCGTCCGGGATCGTGTCGTTCGCGACGTCCTCGGTGAACCGCGTGGAACTCGCCCACGAGCGACCGGTCGTCGCTCCCGGCCAGCCGCCCAGCGCGATCGCATCGCGGGACCCGAAGATCCGGGCGGCGACGTCCGGATCGATCTCGGCGATCGCCCGGATCGTGCCGGCGGCCGTGACCCAGCGCCGTCCCACGTCAGGCGATCGGGCGTGGACCCGTGGCGCCGGGGTCGAGCCACTCGAGCTCATACAGCCGCTCGTACCGGACGACGATGTCACCCGCCACCCACAGGTCGGACGTCCAGTTCGATCCTTGGCCGGAGTCGAGCGCCGTGAAGCGCCAGCGGGTCGCGTCGAACGTGCCGACCGGCGTCTGGACCCGCTCGTCCCCGACGAGCTCGTAGCGCTGGCGAACGCGGCTCGGCTCGAGCGTGACCGGTTCGAGGTAGACCACGTTGATCTCCGCCGTTCCCGCGAGGCGGTGCGTCGTGATGGCGTTCGTGGTGGGCGTGAAGTAGTCGAGGTGGTCGTCGGGGCCGAACCCGATCTCGATCGGCCGGCGGTCCCGGAACCCCCGGAGCACGTCGCCTGCCTGCGCGGGTTCGAGCAGCAGGTCGTGCTCCCCTGTGTCGATCCGGACGCGCGCCAGGCGCCACGCGGCGTCCACCGCGAAGTCCAGCGTCTCCGCGTGGGGTGACGGGTCCGAGGTCTGGACCTGGCTGAACGAACGCCAGCCCATCGGACCGGGAGCTGACCGGAACTCCTCGGTCCCGACCGGCTCCCCGTCGTCCAGCACCGTGTAGCGACCGAACGGCATCGACCCAGCGTATCGGCGTGTGCGGCCCCGGTGCGTGCGGGGAAGGCCACGCGTATCGTGGGCTGGGTGGAGGGGACGGCCGCGAGCGATCCGCAGGGTGGCGTCGAGACCGCGCACGGCGCCGCCGGCATCCGGGTGCTGGTGTCGTTCGCGATCGGGATCGCGGCCTTCGGCTTCGCCTGGCTCGCGACGCCGTGGCAGGCGGCCGCCCTCATCGGATGGAACGTCTCGGCGACCGTCTTCATCGCCTGGGTCTGGTTCACGGTGGCCGGGATGGACGGCGAGGCCACGGCGAGGCACGCGGCGATCGAGGACCTCTCGCGGCCTACCGCCGACCTGATCCTGATCATCGCAAGCGTGGCGAGCCTGGTCGCGGTGGGCCTCTCGCTCCTCGAGGCGTCGGACACCGAGGGCCTCGAGAAGGCCATGATCGTGGGGAACGCCTCGGTGAGCGTCATCCTGTCCTGGGCGACCGTTCACACGGTGTTCACGCTGCGGTACGCGAGGCTCTACTACGCCGCGGGCGGGGGGATCGACTTCAACGGGGACCGGGCCCCGACCTACACCGACTTCGCCTACCTCGCGTTCACGATCGGGATGACCTACCAGGTCTCGGACACGTCGATCGCATCGAAGGCGATCCGGCGAACGGCCCTGCGCCACGCCTACATGTCGTACCTGTTCGGGACCGTCATCGTCGCGATGACGATCAACGTCGTGGCCGGGCTGTTCAACCGGTAACGGGAGCCAGTTGCCGAGGAGGGTGGCTCCCGCCGGGAGAGGGCCGGGAGCCACCTCGCAACGCTTCTAGGCTGGAGTGACGCCGAACCCCTTCAGCCAGTTGAGTACCGAGGCGATATCCACTCGCTGCGTCTGGTCGTTGGCTCGGCAGTTGGCGTCGCCCCAACTCGTGACGGACACGAGAATCAACGTGTCGTTCCAGAAGTGCGGACCACCGGAATCGCCGAAGCATGTCCCTCCCGCCCCATCTGGGACGGGGTTCTGGAAGAGATGAAGATTGTTCTTCTTCAGTCCTCGATAGGGGGATGTCGCGTACCAGCGGCTTTCGTTGTCCACGAGCTGGGGTGGCGGGAACCCGTTGAGCACCCCGTAGCCGACTGCCACGAAGGCATCGTCCTGGATCTCGTGAGCGACCTTCAGGTCGGTCAGGAACCCCTCCGGCGCGAGCGTGGGGTACTCGTTCTGATTGACGGACCCATCGAGCACGACGACGCCGACGTCATTTGACAGATTGGTCTTGAACGCAGGATGCGTGTGCGTCGTGCCAAGGGCACCGGTCGGGTTCTCCCTGAAGTCGGCGGGTACGTCGACCGAGAAGTACGCATACGCCGTAGCGGTGCCCTCGGTGCAGTGTGCCGCGGTCAAGATCACCGTCGGCGACAGCAGGGTGCCGGTGCACCGGTGCATGTATTCACCTTCGGCGTCGTAGAAGGCGAGCAGCCCGACGAAGGGATACAGGTTCTGCGTGTCCTTCTGTCCGTTCGTGATAGCGCCAGCCGATCCAGGCACCAGAGCGAACAGCAGGCACGCTGCGATCAGCGCGAGTAACCGCCTCATGGGCTCTCCCCTTCTGGGATCGGTCCAACATGGCCCAGGCATGGTGCATCTATCGCCACTGGGTGGGCTGATTCCCGGGCACCGCCTTCTCAAACCTTGAGGTTGCGCGCCGGCCTCAAGCTGGGTACCGCCGAAAGCTACATCGGGCTGACGAGCTGGAAGTAGTTGTCGTCGGGATCGGCGAACGTGGCGACCGACATCTCGGGCGCGTCGGGCGAGTCGCCGGTGTCGGGCGCGTAGGGCTCCTGGATGACCATCGCGCCGGCGGCCTTCAGGCGTTCGAAGTCGCCCTTCACGTCGCCGGACTCGATGTTCCAGATGACCCGACCCGGATGAGCGTTCTTCCCCTTGACCTCGGTGTGCTGGGAGACGGTGAACCCGCCGGTCCCCAGCTGCCACCAGGTGTACCCGCCCTCGCTGCCGGTCGGCGTCCCGAAGAGCTTCGTGTAGTACGCCACCAGCGGTGCCGGATCCTCGCTCCCGATCAGGACGCTGTTGAGGTTCATGCGGCCTCCTTCCTCGTGGGATCGCCCCGAAGAGGCTATCCCGTCCGATGGTCTCCAAACCCAGACGGGGCCGGACGGCGGAACTCATCGGCCCCGCACGGCTGAGACGGACGGCCGAGGCGGACCGCTCTACCAGGGGACGCCGGCGGCCGAGGCGAGGAACGCCATCAGCGGCGAGATCCGTTCGCAGTCCCGCAGGAACGTCGTCATGAAGCTCGTGCCCGTCACCTGCTTGTCGGTCAGTCGGACCGAGGAGGTGAAGCTCTTGCGCTTGATGTCCTCGATCATCGGGTGATCCGCGTCGAACCCACGCGGCGGGCGCTTCAGTGTCTCCTCCGAGTGGTCGAGCTTGCCCCCGACCTTCTTCCACGCGGCCGGCTCGTCCGCGATCCGCTGCCGGATCGCCTGGAGGACCTCCGGCTCCGGCATCCACATCCCGCCGGCGACGAAGCACTCGCCCGGCTCGAGGTGGAGGTAGTAGCCGGGCCCGTGGACGCCCTTGCCGCCGAGCTGGAAGTGCGCGCCCGCATGCGTCTTGTACGGGCTCTTGTCCTTGGAGAAGCGGACATCGCGGTGGATCCGGAACAGCGAACCTCCCGACGGCCGCGGATCGGCGACGAGGTTGGGGCTGATCGAGCGCAGCTCGGGGCCGACGTCCGAGATGAAGTCGAGGAACGGCTGCCGGAGCGACCGCTCGTACCGCTCCTTGTGCTCGTTGAACCACGCCCGGTCGTTGTGACGTTTCAGATCGCCGAGGAACGCGAGCGCGTCGTCGTCGAAGTACCTCATCCGAGCCTCCTCCGGCCTCCGTGGTCCGCGGATCCGCCGGCAACCTACCGAGCGAGGGCGCCGGGCGTCCCGTGGGATCGAGGAATGGCTCGGGGGAGTGCCCGTGACTCCGTTGACTTCGGGCGCGGTACCCGCCTAAGGTCGAAGGGAACGTCCCCATGGCCGGGGTTTCAATGCGAGGGAAGCTGTTCGCTGTGGCTTGCACACCCCGTACGTCAAGCACGACCCCTGAGCTGCGTGGTGTCCGAGACTCCGTGGTGGACCTGGCGTGCTGACGTCCCGCCGCGTCGAGCTACCGGCGCCGAGCGTCGAATGCCCACGCTGCGGATCGGGGCTGGTCGTTGCCGCCCTGGCCGGCGGTCCGTCGGAGAACGTGCTCCAGCTCAGAAGCGGCACCGCCCCGACGGGTGGGAGCGGCCCCATGGGCGAGTGGCTGTGCCGGTCGTGCGGTCTGCGTTGGCCGGACGGTCGATCGCCGGCCGAGGTCGCCCTCGAGGCCGCCGATCCCGAATCCGACCCTACGGCGATATCCGGCGAGCTGATCGAGCTCGTCGATCTCCCGGAGATCCCGGGTTCGACCGGCGTGACGTCCACCCGCGTCGCCTCCGCGCTTCGGCAGGCCAGGGAGGCGCGAGGGTTCACCCTGTCCGATGCCGCGAGCGCGACGCGGATCTGGGATCGCTACCTGCAGGCGCTCGAAACCAGCGCCTCGCTCGAGGAGTTCCCCGCCCCGATCTACGCCCGGTCCTTCCTGCGCGCGTACGCGGAGTTCCTGGGGCTCGAGACCGAGATCATGGTCAACCGGTTCGACGAGGACCATCCCGCGGGGGAGGCTCCGATCCTCCAGCCGCTCCCCGATCCCCGACCACGGCGACGGGCCGCCGTCAACGCGCTCGTGTTGATTTCGATCTTGGCCCTGCTGGCGATGGTGGTCGCGCGACTCGATGCCGGACGCGCCCGTGGACCGATGCCATCGCTTCCCGTCGCGTCGCCGGATGCGTCCGTGGGCCGATCCACGTTGACGCGGCCGCCGCCCGCGCCGCGGGTCGAAGGCATCAGGGCGGTCTTGCGGCTGCAGGATCGCTGCTGGGTGGTGGCCGCCGCCGACGGAACGACCCTGGAGCAGGGGAGGACGCTGGAACCTGGCGACCGGCTCGTGGTCCGCGCCGACCGGATCCTGGAGCTGGAGCTGGGGAGCGCCGGTGCCGTCGAGCTCGAGGTGAACGGCGTGCGTGTTCGTACGGGTGACCTCGGCGAGGTCGTCCGCCTCGAGCTCCGCTGGAAGGATGGCGAGGTCCGCACCGCCTTCGTCTGACGTGTCGGGGACATCATGTCGACCACGGACGAACGGACCTTCGGGGGACAGACGCTTGTCGCGCCGCTCCGCCGTGTCCTCGTGCGAGCTCCCGATCCCGCCGCCCTCGCGCGATGGCGCGAGTTCGGATGGCTCGCCGAGCCGGACCCCGCGATCGCCGCCGAGCAACACGGGTCGCTCTGCGAGGTCCTGCGTGGTGCGGGCGCCGAGGTGGTGTACGCCGAGGGCGACGTCGCGGGCGATCCCGACGCCGTCTACGTGTTCGACCCGGTGATCGTGTCCGACCGCGGCGCGCTGCTCCTGCGACCGGGCAAGAAGGGCCGTCGCGGCGAGCCGGCGGCGATCGCCGAGGACCTCCGGGCGCTCGGCGTGCCGGTCGCGTTCGAAATGCGAGAGCCGGCCACGGCCGAGGGCGGCGACTCGATGTGGCTCGACCAACGCACGCTCCTGGTCGGTCGCAGCTACCGGACCAACGACGCCGGCATCGACGCGCTCCGCGACGCGCTGCCCGGTGTCGAGGTGCTCGCGTTCGACCTGCCCCGGTTGAGGGGCCCGGACGCGTGCCTCCACCTACTCTCGCTGTTCTCTCCGCTCGCCGACGACCTGGTGGTCGGATACCCACCGCTGATGCCGATCCGCCTGCTCGAGCTGCTCGCGGAGCGCGACGTCGAGATCGTAGAGGTGCCCGAGGAGGAGTTCGGCTCGATGGGACCGAACGTCCTCGCGCTCGCCCCGCGCGTCGCCGTGGCCGTGGACGGCAACCCGCAGACGCGGCGTCGGATGGAGTTGGCGGGCGTGGATGTCTCCGTCTACGAGGGCTCGGAGATCTCGCACAAGGGCGAGGGCGGCCCGACCTGCCTCACGCGGCCGCTGCTCCGCGGCTGACAGCTCGCGGTGATCGGCCGGACCAGCCCGAAGCTCGCGGATTCGATCGCCGCGCGGGCGACCGGTTGAAGGGGGTTGCGGCGTCCTGGATCGAGAAAGCACCATCGATCCCGTACGCCGGTCGGAATCCGAGATCGAGAGCACGTGGCGTTCGGAGATCCACCACGGAGGGTGACACGATGGACGCGTTCCAGAACACGGTGACGATCCGCAGGCCGGCGGGGGAGGTCTTCGCGTTCCTCGCGGACCTTGAGAACGTCCCGAGATGGAACCACGCGATCGAGTCGACGACGAAGACCTCGGCCGGACCGGTCGGGGTGGGCAGCACGTACCGCCAGATACGCTCGCAACCGAGGAGGAGCGAGGAGGGGTTCGAGGTGACCGCGTTCGAACCTGCAGCCCATCTCGGCATCGAGGGCGAGATCGGTCCCTTCCACGCACGTCTCGACTACCGGCTCGAACCGGTCGAGGGAGGGACGAGGCTCCTCAACGGTGTCGAGCTCGAAGCCGGATCCACCGTGTCGAAGCTTCTGGCTCCGCTGGCGGCGTCCCGGGTCAAGGCCGCCGTCGCCGAGAACCTCGACTCGCTGAGGCGGATCCTCGAGTCGGATCGACGTTCGTCCGGCTGACCCATGGGATCGCCGATCGGGCAAGCCGAGGAGCTCGCACCCGCCGAGCTCGCCGCCAGGGCCGGCATCTCGCCCGAGGAGCTCGAGCGCCTCGTCGCGTCCGGGGTCCTGATCCTGCGTGAGGGGACCCGGCCGTTCCGCACGGCAGACGTCTTGAAGGTCCGGGTCGCGCGCGCGTGCGAGGCGGGCGGCCTGCCGATGGAGGGCATGGCCGAGGCCATCCGGGCGGGGCTCCTCTCGTTCGCGTTCGTGGAGAGCTGGCCCTTCGAGCCGGAGGGTTCGCGCCGGTCGCAGACGCATCTCGAGCTCGCGGAGGAGGCCGGTCTCCAGTTCGAGTCCCTGCAAAGGCTCGTGGAGGCCTTCGGGTTCGCCCGGCCCGAGCCGAGGGACGTCGTCGTCGAGGCCGAGCGCCCGATCGCGCTGCTCGCGGGGCGCCTGGCCGAGCTCGAGCTCGTCGACCAGGCGATCTTGGCGCGGCTCGGCCGCGTCTACGCGGAAGCGTTCCGACGGATCGCCCTGGCCGAGACCGAGGTCTACCACACGGGGGTGGAGGTGCCGCTGCTCCGCTCGGGCGTGGGTGAGAGCAGGGCCATGGAGCTCGCGTCCAGCCTGAGCCCGGCGCTGACCGGGATGCTCGACGACGCCGTCATGGCCGCGTACAGGCGGCAGCAGGAGCTCACCTGGACCGAGCACCAGATCGAGCACGTTGAGCAGGCGCTCGAGGACGCGGGCGTCTCGCTGCCGGCGACGCCGCCGACGGCGATGTGCTTCCTCGACCTGTCGGGCTTCACCCGCCTCACCGAGGAGCGCGGCGACGAGGAGGCGGCGGCGCTCGCGGGCCGGCTCTCCGAGATCGTCCAGCAACGATCGCGTTTGCAGGGAGGTGAAGTGGTGAAGTGGGTCGGCGACGGCGTCATGTTCCGCTTCGGGGATCCGAGTGGCGCTGTGGCATCGGCCCTCGACATGGTGGAGGAGATCCCCGCGGCGGGCCTGCCGCCCGCTCATGTGGGGATCGCCGCCGGCCCGGTGATCCGACAGGGAGGCGACTACTACGGGCGAACGGTGAATCTCGCCTCCCGGATCTCGGATCGCGCCGCGGGCGGACAGGTCCTGGTCAGCGAGCCGGTCGTCGAAAGGGCCTCGGTGCCGGGCGTGACCTTCGTCGGGATCGGGTCGATCGAGTTGAAGGGCCTGAAGGGACCGGTCGACCTGTTCGAAGCTCGCCGCGCCTGAGGGTCGCGATCGGAAGCGGTCGGCGCGATCACGGCTCGCGGATCTCGGCTCGCGCCCTGAGCTCGTCGGCCCTGGCCGCGTCGAGCGCGCCCGCCCCCGGGAGCTCGGCGTTGGCCGCGGCCGCGCCGAGCGCGAGCCGCAACGCGTCCGGCCATCGATCGCCGCGTTCGAGCCCGACGACCAGGCCGCCGAGGAACGCGTCGCCGCTGCCGACCGGGTACCGGCCTCGCTCGTAGAGGACGCCCTCGTACCGCGCTCCGTCGGGTGCGGCCACCGCCACCCCGTCCGCACCGCGGGTCACGATGCCGGCATGGCCCTCGCCGCCGGCGAGCGATCGGAGCTTCGCGGACGCGGCCAACGCGTCCTCTCGCTCGACTACGGGTTCGCCGAGCAACCCTGAGGCCTCCGAGGCGTTCAGCTTCACGATCTCAGGGTGGGCGTCCACGGCGAACCGCAGCGGCTCGCCCTCGGCGTCGAGGGCCACCCGCATGCCCGCTGCCCGGGCCTCCCTCACCAGGTCGTGGTAGCCCCGGTCGGACAGCCCTCGCGGCATCGATCCCGAGATCGTCAGCCAGCTCCCGGGTCGGAACAGGCCGCTGGCCGCCTCCATGAGCTCCGCCCACGCCGCCTCCGGCGCGACCGGACCGTGCTCGTAGAACTCCGTGAGGTCGCCCCCGCCCCGGTCGGCGACCGACAAGGACGACCGGTTCTCCCCGTGGGTCCAGACGAACGCGCCGCCTATCCCGTCGGCCTGCAGGGTCTCCTCGAGCCACCTCCCTGCGTGTCCACGCAGGATCGCCGCGACCCGCACGTCCCCGCCCAAACGACGGGCCGCGCGCGCCGCGTTCAGGCCCTTGCCGCCGGCGACCTGTACGAACCCGAGCGGACGGTGGATCCCGCCCGCCACCAGCCGCTCCACCTCGAACAGCCTGTCGATCGAGGGGTTCGCCGCCAGGCAGACGATCACGCCGGAACGTTACCCGGCGAGGTCGACGCCCCGCTCGGTCGGGTGCGAGACTCGCGATCGTGGCGAAGGTCACGATCATCGGCGCGGGCAGCGTCGAGTTCACCAGGGGGATCCTCGCGGATCTGTGCGCGTACGAGGAGCTGCACGGATCGCTCGAGATCGCCCTCCACGACATCGACGCCGAACGTCTCGCGTACGCGCTCATGGCGGCCGATCAGATCGTGGAGCGCTCGGACGCGGGATACGGCGTCTCGGCGCACGAGTCGCGCGCGTCCGCGTTCGACGGCGCCGACTACCTGATCAACGAGATCCAGGTCGGAGGCTACGCGGCGACCCGGACCGACTTCGACGTCCCGAAGACGTTCGGGCTGCGCCAGACGATCGGCGACACGATCGGCATCGGCGGGATCATGCGCGGCCTCCGCACGATCCCTGTCATGATCGAGATGGCCGACGAGCTGGTCGAGCGATGCCCCGACGGCCTCCTCCTCACCTACACGAACCCGATGGCGATGGTGCCGTGGGGCATCTGGAGCGGTTCGCGCCTGCCCGCGTCCAGCGTGGTCGGTGTCTGCCACAGCGTCCGCGACACGCACGCGTTCCTCGCTCGCACGGTCGGCGTCCCGGAGCAACGCGTGGAGTTCCGAACGGCGGGGTTCAACCACCAGTGCTTCGTCTACGTGTTCCGCGACCGCGAGTCCGGCGAAGACCTGTACCCGCGACTGCGGGCGATCGTCGAGGCCGACCCCGGGGGGCTCGGGCGGCGGGTGCGCGTCGAGCTCTTCAGGCGGTTCGGCTACTTCCCGACCGAGTCCTCCGAGCACGGCGCCGAGTACGTGCCCTGGTTCCTGCACCACGACGAGCAGGTCGAGCGGTTCCGGATCGAGGTCGACGAGTACCTGCGTCGCTCCGAGGGGAACCTCGCGGAGTGGGAAGGGGTCAGGCGCGCGCTCGACGCCGGCGAGGAGCTCGAGGTCGAGCGCAACGACGAGCTCGCGAGCCAGTTCGTCCGGGCGCTCGAGACCGGGGTCGAGACGGAGCTGTACGGGAACGTCCGCAACGACGGATCGATCGAGGGTCTGCCCGACGACGCGTGCATCGAGGTGCCGGTGCGGGTCGGCCGCGACGGCGTCTTGCCGACGCGGTTCGGCGCGATCCCGCCCCAATGCCTGGCCCTCAACCGGACGTTCCTGAACGTCGTCGAGCTCACGGTCCGCGCGGTCGTCGAGGGCTCGCGCCGCCTGGTCTACCAGGCAGCCCTCGTCGACCCGAACACGGCCGCCACCCTCACGGTCGAGGCGATCGTCGAGATGGTGGACGAGCTCATCGACGCGCACGGGGAGCTGATCCCCGAAGCGATCCGCCGCGGCTAGGTCCCCGCGCCGGTCACGACGGTCACCGCGACGCCGGCCTCCGTGAGCTCGCGGATCGTCGCCTGGGCGGCGCCGTCGTCCGTGATCAGCTCGTCGATCGCGTCCGGCGGGCAGATCTGCGCGAACGCGACCCGTCCGAGCTTGGAGCTGTCGGCCACCACGACGACCAGGCGGGCCCGCTCGATCATCGTCCGGTTGGTGTGGGCTTCGATCTCGTGGTGCGTGGTGAGCCCGGCCTCGAGCGAGATGCCGTCGACGCCGACGAACGCGACGTCCAGGTTCAGTCGCTCGAGCGCCTGCTCGGCGACGGGACCGACCAGCTCGTAGGACTCGGAGCGTGCGGTGCCGCCCGTGACCACGAGCTTCAGGTCGGCGCGGATCGCGAGCTCGCCCGCGATGTTGAGGGCGTTGGTGACGACGGTGATCCCGCGCCGGTCCAGGATC
>Ga0209874_1000148_pt1 | contig 18350 bp, 21 predicted proteins | sample GWRWN1_20_30_FD_187216 | JGI IMG/M metagenome (GOLD analysis project Ga0209874, IMG submission 187216) | Riverbed sediment microbial communities from areas with no vegetation in Columbia River, Washington, USA - GW-RW N1_20_30 (SPAdes)... | ecosystem: Environmental > Aquatic > Freshwater > River... | reverse complement strand
AACGTCCAGCGTTCCGCGCCGTTCAATCTCACCGGAGAGTCGCCTTAAAAATCTTTCCTTGACCTCACTTCCATGATGCTGCTTCAACCGCTCCCAGATTTTAGGCTGCGTGGCGAGGATAAAATCAATAACCATTCCCGGATCGAGGCAAAGCTCTTTGTTGTAGTCATCAGGTTTTCGTCTCTGATACCCGCCCGGCGCATTCTCATACCTGTCCAAAGGCTCAACAGCCAGTCCCTCCCCTCCAAGATAAGCGTCCGGCCCGCCTGCGAGCAAAGTCGCTTCGATGGTTTGCTCCAAACTCTTTTCGGAAATATCAACCATCTGAACTCTGAGAATTTCGTAACTGTTAGCGAGCAGCTTGGTAGATGACAGGTCGATAGCGTGGTTTTGGAATCGGCTTTCGCGCCCGGCGCGCTGCTTTGAGCCATGCAGCTTTGGCGACTTCCACCTCTGCCAAAGCTTTTTCTGGAGTATCACCGAAGGCCGAACAAGCCTCGAGATCCGGAATGTCGGCGATGTACCCACCGTCCTCGTCGCTGAAAAAAATGTTGATGTGATAGTCCTTCATGAATCCTCCTCTAGGTATAGATTATGCCTTTCCACCAACCTAAGAAACTGGCGGATTTGATAAGGCTTAGCTTCTCCTTTGACTTCCTGCAAGTTCACCAATTCCTGGATATTAGGATGCACGAATATATGATGGCTCCCAGTGACACGGTCGAGCCGAAAACCGAATCCCTCGATCAAGTTTCTGAGATCTGTAAAGGCAACATTCTTTAGAGAGCCCGAGGCGAGTTTCCTAAGCAGTCGTCTTCGGTTCATGTCAGCGCCTCAAGGTAAGGTCGCATAACTCGTTCGACGCGACAGAGCTTGGCGAAGCGCCACAGCTCATCCATCCCGCTGCGGTGCTTCTGTCTGTAATCACGCAGCCCTTCCAGGGCGACATCGAGACCGATCTTATTCCGGTATTTAAAACAATCGGCAACCGTTTTGGCCGGCTTGTAGACTTTCACCGCGACGCCTTCAATGCGGTGTTGCTCAACACCTTCAGTCAGAGCCTTCCCCGACATGCGCACGAGGCGGAGAGGCTGTCCCCCCGCTCGGGGCGCCCGCGCTTTCCGGTCGAGAGCGAGCCACACTTCGGAAGGGGCCTGCGTAGTTAGTTTGTGAAATTGAAGAGCGGAGAGCAGGCAAACAACTCCGCGGGGAACACGCTTACAAGCCTCAGCCAGGCTATGATGTTCCGTGATCTCGGCATCGGGGAGCTTGTAGAGACCTCTGGCCTCTTTCACCAGAAGGCCCTGCTCATGGAGCCGCTTTAGATAAGTGCGAGGAATACTCCGACTGGCTAGATCCCGTGGCCGCAGGATTCCGGATTTCCGGACAATATTGAGGATTTGATTGCTCTTTGAAGTCTTAGGCATAGCGTTACCAAACGTCGGCACTTATCAATATAAGCCGACATTATGTAACACATGCTCTAAGCTGTCAACTCCTCTTCGGACTTTTCCAGCACTTTGATCTTAGAGTCACGGCGGAACATTAGGGCAGTCCGATACGTTACCGCGACTGCACATCCTTCGCCCGGTCCCAGCGCGAACCTTGCCAGTGATTAATGGAACCCTTGTCTCTGCAGACGGGACACCACCACATGATGGCATCGGTATCCGGGTCGATATCTGTTTCGATCACACCGGCACAGCGCCTTCGTCCCGGGCGCCGTCGACACCTCACTGATTTCTTTCCCGGTTCCTCCCAGGGCTCCGTGGTCGCATCAACAACAATCTCCGTAAAGTACTCGACAAGCTTTCTTGCCGGCCCGGACTTCGGTCCAATCTCTCCCTCATCTGTCAGAAAGTGCGTGAGGTCTGTAACCCAGGTATCTGCCATTTATTTCAGCCCGTTCGAAAATATCTCAGCCGCTGTGTCAAAATTCGTTGAATATCTTCACCCATCATTCCGGCCAAGTCTGCGGTTGATGGTGCGAGCCTGCATCCAGGAAGTTCACAAGTAAAGCCTCCCGCCCCCTTTAAATTGTCTCATTTCCGACATCATCCAACGGTTTCACTGAATCTGGCGCTACGTTAGGCAGTTTTCCCGTGCTTTTTAAGTTCCTGTTCGATCTCTGCCTCTATCTCCTCGAGCGGAAGTCTTCTTATACTCGCTGAACGCTCGTCAAGGAACCGCTGAAAAGCCCGACTTCCTCGCAAAGCGTCGACTTCCCTCTCGAAGTCGTCAGCTTCAGCGATACAAAATTCCTTGCCATCCGGGGTCACGAGCAATAATGGCTCTCGGCTTGCCATCCCAATAAACAGTCTCTAGGTCCAACTTCTCTTTCGTTAAATCAATGGTTTTCATATCTGCACCTCTTGGTCCCTAATCAAGAAAAGCGATCCTTGACCCTGTTGACCTTTCGTAACCCGATGATAGGTTGAAGTTGCCAGGGCATACGGCACGTGGCCAAGTACCAGGTAAGAGGTTGAAACAACCTGGGGCGTCAGGCCTTGTCCCATAGAGGACCAATTAATAATCGGCCGTCAGGCCGAGCGCCAACCTCCATTGTGCGTATCGACCCTGGCATTTTACTTTGTGAATCCCGCTGAAAGCCTTTTCATTGTTCGCTGGCCTCATACTCTGCGGGGTTCTTAAAATTCCCTTCCAGCAATATTGGACTTTCCCCATTCCCTCCGCTTCGGAGTAAGTCAGTGCTTACTTTCAGGCCCACCTCACCTCAACTTCACGTGGATTCTCTAAAGACCACTTCATCGAAGGCGTCGAAAACATCCTTCCTGCCAAGAAGGTTGAAGCCGATGTTTAATCGGTCCGAAAAGGCGATATCCGCAATCTTCCGCTTGCCGCCTATCTCGATCGGAACCTTCATGATCCTGGCGGGAATGAAGCTCCCATCTGCCACCACAAACATCCGCTCTTTTGCGCGGGAGAGGTCAAGGCCGAGCTGGGCTGCAACGCCGATTTTGAAAATGCTATAGAACGCACCGGAGTCAAGGTAGGCTTCGCTTCGAAGAGAAAGTCCGCGCCATGTCAGGAGTACTGGGATGATTGGCAACCAACGCCTGTAAAGAAGTTTGTAGGGAAAAACTACAGAATGCACTCCAACTCCTCACGCCGCGGAATGGGAGTAATTAAAGGAATGTCTTTAGGGTATCGTTTGCGGGCGAGTAAGGAGAGTTTGTTGAGCTGTTCTTCTGTGCCAACTCCTATCAAATGACCACCGGCAATCACAGCCCACTTCCCTCCGTGGGCTTTAACGAGATCTTGTAGATGTCTCGTGAAATATCCGTCGTTCGGATCGAAGAAGGTTTGAGCTTTTTTTCTCGGCGATTTCATGGTGGAGCTTCTCCTTTGTCAAATTCTATCAGCCTACGGAGGTTTTCACTAGGCGTTGAATCACGAGCGATAGGATTCCCCGCAGCCCCCGACTTGCCGAGTGCAGAATGCTGAACTTCTCGCCTCTTCCCCTTTTCTGGCCAGCTTTTCGAGCTGTCGCAAGGTGGGGTGGCTCTCGTCCCGCTCCCACTCCTGCACCTTCGGAAACTTTCGCTGAACAGCGGAAGCCTTCCCAGAGCTGCTCAATTGCCCAACCAAGAACAGATCTGCTGACTGGTATCCTGGTCACGCCACCACATCCTCCCGCACGTCGATCTTGCCAGTCACGGCGGCGGAGATGAGCGCCGTGCGGTACTCTTTCAACTTCTCGATTCCTTCCCGGATCTTAGCAATTAGTGCGTCGATCTTAGTACCTTCTGTATCGAGATATTCGACGATGACTTTCCGCTCACTGAATGGCGGATAAATCGATTTGATGTTTTTGAATGCGTCCCAATACAGACGGTTACGATCGGGAACGATCCCATGGGAGTAGCGATGGATTTCCGTCATGTAACAGCTTGTACGGAACAGCGCCACAAAATACCGTGGGTTCACGCCATTAAGTGGAACCGCGACGGTATAATCCGGACTTACTAGTCCATCTACTGGCGCGACGCCAACAGCACCTTGCCACATCCTCATCTTGTTGAATGAGATGTCATCACCCTTTGCTCGTTTGTAAACGGTAGGGTCGTTTGCCTTTTGCTCTATGTGTTCTGTCGAGAATTGCCGTATATTCACTCCGGTACTAATAGACACGTCGAGAAGAGGAAGTTCTGGAAATTCTCTCTCATCCCGCTCGCGAAACAGTAGTCCGTTTCGCTTCACTTCCCAATGCGCTGGGATTTCGCCGAGCCATTCCACGCCGGAATCTTTCATGGGCACGTTCGGATCGAGGCCTTTGGTGACGGCGCGGGTAATGAGCGCGGCGCGCTTCTCCTGCAGCAGCTCGATCAGCCGCTCCTTCTTCGCCACCAGTGCATCAGTCTTCGCCGTCTCACGGTCGAGGAACTTAGTAATAACGGGTTGCTCCTTAGGTGGTGCGAACGGAAGACGGTAGTGCCTAAGCTGAACCGCCGTGAGGTGACCGATAGTGTTCGGATTTCCGCCTGCAACGAAGACTCCCCGTTTGGCCAGGGCATACATGAGATAGTAGAAAAAGCGCGGAGAGTCTGCATTCGATCGCGGTCTTACCCGGTGAATGGCCTTCTGGTAGTAGCACTCGTTGATTTCCCCGCGCCAAATCGCGGTCCTGCCAACCTCACCACCTTCGCAAACCAGCAAATCTCCGGGGTAAAGAAGGTAACGCTCTCGCTCCCAAGGGGCGAAGTCCATTTCGGGGAGATCCTCAGTGTTTATGTTGTCCCACTGGACATCGATATTGCGCAAGTAGCGCCCTAGAAACTCACCAGTAAAGCGCTTCGCATCGAGCATCTTTCCAAGTGCCACTTCGTAGCGGGCGTAAACTAGTGAAACTTCCCAATGTGCTGGATTATTCCCCAACCAGTCGACACTGGAGTTCTGGTATGCCGGGTACCGTTTGAAGCGGCGCGGCCTCGAATTGCTTTGGTTGGCTTGTTCGTTCGCACGGTGCAAAACGTCGCCACTTGCGTGTAACTGCGGACGTTCAGTGTCGTCTGCGGCTGAAGTCACAACGGCAACCCGTCTTTCGACCCCGTCACCTCCGCCAGCATTCGTACGATGTCGGTTTCGATGCCACGGATAACGGCCTCGATCTCGTCCAGCGGCCGCGGTGGAACATAGCGATAAAAGTCGCGGTTAAAATTGATCTCGTACCCGACAATGCCAACCTGGCCGTCCTCAGCATCGCGCTTTGAGATGTCGATCCATGCGTCGGGAACGTGGGGTTTCACTTCACGCTCGAAGAATGTTTCCACACTTTCCGCGAGCGGAACGTTCTCGGTGTCGCGAAGGTCGGGATCAGCTTCGGGGTTGCCGTCGCTGTCACGGCAGATCTCGGCGGTTTCGTCGCGTTCCGAAAGAGCAGACAGAATGTTTTTGCGAACGGGCGCAGGGAGCTTGAGACCTGCTGTTTTCGACGCTTTGTCTAGAGCATCTTCGAACGCGGGTCGATCTTTGAATAGTATGCCGGGCAACGTACGAAGCATTTTCAGTATTACTGCCTGCTGCTTTCTGCCTTCTGCCTCCTCCTTCGCTTTCTCCTTGGCATTTTTCTTCTTGCCCACAGCAAGATTGCAAAAAGCAGACTCTTCTTCGAGATGCGCGATGCGCTCGGGCGTGACCTGGAAATTCAACCTAAGCGGACGCTCTACCGTGATTTTGCGGAAGCCGAAGTGTGTCGTCGGAAATATCTTAACGTACTCTCAGCACCCAAACGTACGTGGCAATGCCTGTGTTGTAGAAGAGCTGCTCCGGCAAAGCGATCAGTGTTTCAAGCCAGTCGTTTTCCAAAATCCATAGGCGTAAGTACACAGTCCAGCCGTCGCAACACCGTGAGCGGCAGTATGACATCCTGATACTTGCCTCGTTTGAACGTATCCCGGATCAGATCCGCGACGCCCCAAATGAAACTAACGATCTGACTATGGTTCAAGAATTTCCCCGTAAGAATTAACTTTTGCGGATTCTACGCGAACCGGCAGCGCTCTGACAAGGACCACCGTACACAATGCGAAATTAATGAATCACCCCGCGGCAAGTTGCAGGATATCAAGAGGACCTCGGATGACTTTTCCCCAAGTTGTCACCCCCGAATGTTTTAATCGGGGGTCCAGTCCGAAATTCGCCTGGATTCCCGCTTCAGCCTGAGGCTGATCCGTCCGAAGCCCTGTGGCGGAAAAAGCATGCGGGAATGACGGACTCCTGGCATTGCTACCGACCACCACCACGCAGCAAGCTGCGGGGAATTGACTCCAAAGAGATTAAAAAGAAAACGGAAAAAGGGGAAAAACCGTGAGCCTACTCCGCGAGCGGCTACGCACTCGAACGGTCACTAAGCGCCTTTGCGCTTTTTGATTTCTTCGGTGAGTTGAGGAACGACCTTGAAGACGTCGCCGACGACACCGAAGTCGGAGTACTGAAAGATCGGCGCTTCCGCATCCTTATTGATCGAGATGATGAACTTGGAGGTTTTCATTCCTGAAAGGTGCTGCACGGCGCCGGAGATGCCGCACGCTATATAGAGATCCGGCTTCACTGTTTTTCCTGTCTGTCCGATCTGCATCGCGTAAGGAACCCATCCGGCATCGACGGCCGCACGCGTCGCGCCCACGGCGCCGCCGAGCACGTCCGCCAGCTCCTTCAACATCGCGAAGTTCTCTTCGCCTTTGAGCCCGCGGCCGCCGGAAATGATCGTTTTGGCACCGTCCAACTGCGGTCCTTCGCGCTTCACCGCCACGCGCTCTTTCATGTGAACCTTTTGCAGAGCTGCTTCTGAAGGAGCCTGGATCTCCTCAACCGAGACGGGCTGTTCATTGATTCTCGGTTCGAAGGACTTGGGCCGAACCAGCATGAGTTTCGTTCCCTGACTGACCAAGGTGCTGGTGTTTTGGTAACTTGCCCCAAGTGCGGGAATGGTCGCTTCCACTGAGCCCTCTTTCAGAATGAAATCACCTACATCGCTGATAGCGCCGCAATCGAGTCTGGCGCTCAAGTTGGCGACGATGTCTCGTCCCGCGTAACTCGAAGCGAAGAGCATCACCGCCGGACTGTGTTTTTGGATCAGTTCTGCAACGGTCTCCGCAGCCGGAAGGGTCAGATAATCACGATATACCGGATCTGCAGACCGATAAATTTTGCTTGCCCCGTAATTCGCCAGAGTTTGCGCGGCATCATCCGGAGCCGGACCCAAGAGCACGGCCTCTGCCTTTCCAACATCCGCCGCCTTGGCGAGCATCTCCAAAGTGGTTGGAGTAAACCGATCGTCGTTCAGTTCGGCATATACCCAGATTGCATCTGCCACTTAAATCACCTTGATTTCTGCTAGAAAGTCAGCGATCTGCTTGCCGCCTTCCCCTTCGTCGGTGACCACTTTCCCGGCCTGGCGTTTCGGCGGTCTGCCAATGGTCAAGACCTTTTCTCTCGCGCCCTTCTCACCCACTTGGTCCGCTGGCAAACCCAAATCCGCGGCGGTATAAACTTTGATCTCTTTTTTCTTGGCGGCCATGATGCCTTTGAGTTGAGGATAGCGCGGCTCGTTGATACCGCTGCTGACCGCGACCAATGCCGGCAACATCGATTCTACGATATCGTACCCGCTTTCGCTCTGCCGTTTGATCGTGATCTTGGTGCCATCGACGTTAATTTCTTTGGCGAAAGTCACCGGCGGAACGCCAAGGAAATGGGCGATCTGTCCCGGTACGATGCCGGAATAACTGTCGCTGCTTTCCGTCGCGCAGATAACCAGGTCGAACGGCTGCTTCTTGATGGCTGCGGCTAACAGTTTGGCGGTGCCTAGTGTGTCCGATCCCGCCACGGCGTCATCGAGAATATGAACGGCCGAGGTTGCTCCCATCGCCAACGCATTGCGGATACCGATCGTCACCTCGCTGATCCCCATCGTGATCAAGGTCACCGTTCCGCCGTGCTTTTCCGCGAGGCGCAGTCCTTCTTCGACAGCGCTCGCGGCGGCTGGGTCCAGCTCGTGGGTAACACCTTTACGCACCATTCGCTTGGTGTTGGGATCGATCTCAATCGTAACTGAACTAGCGGGAATAACCTTGCCGCAGACGACAATATTCAAGTCTCACTTCTCCGTAATGCCTACAGACATGACAAAGGCGCCGTCGGGGGTCTAGGCGCCTTGTCAATTCGGAATCCTACTTTATCAACTAAATATTCGCTGGTGAAAAACTTATGACAGCCATTCCTTAACGTTGCCCTCCATGACAACGTCCAGAATTTCCTTACAATCCGTAATCGCCTTATCGACGACTTTGGGGTCGTCTTTGAGATGCGGCATGGCCGAGTTCACCGCGCCCTTCAAGGCTTGGATAAACTCTTTAAACTGCTGATCTAAGGCATCCGTGTTAGGTGCTGGCTGCATTGTCTCCCCTCGCGCTTTACGCAGTGTCGAGTTCCGAGTTTAACCCGAAACCAGAAAACTGTTATTAGGTATAAAGCCGTCCTTTGTTCGGATCGGGGATCGTAAGACCCATTTTCGTGATCAGCGCGTCGATCTCGTCCTTATACTGCTGACGCGCCACCGCGTTGGGCCGCCGCTTCAAACCCCAAAACATGTAGCGCTCCGAACGGTAGGACTTGCTGTTACCAAACATGTCGAGACCTTTGGCGTACCAGTAGTCCACCGCTCTTTGAATTCGTTCTTTATGTTCTCCACCTTTCGCGGCAAATTCAGCGGTCGCATTGGTACCGAAGTCGACGTGCCCTTCTTCTTCTCGGATAATGTCCGGATCCTCGACGACACGGGCGAGGGGCAGATACGTGGCGCCGATAAACTCCTCGAGTTGAAAACGACCCACGCGGTCAACGAGAAACCCGAAAACAGCAAAATCTTCCCACGTAGTGATGGTCCCGCGAAAGGCTTCAACATATCGTTCTTGATTGGGCCGGCTGAGCGTGTAGGAGACATCGACGCCGATATCACCAGCCAAACGGGCCATTTTTCGGAAATGGTCCATCTCTTCGGCTGCCGTGCGGGCGACGATGAGCTGATCTAATTTGGTCGGCGCATTGGGCAAAATATCCTTAACATATAAATTGGGGCCGCCGATTTCACAGTCCGCTTGAATCGCCAGTACTCGCCGCAAAAGATCCTGATACTCCGGATCTTGTTTTTCAAAATCCTTAAGTTCTACTTTCTCGGTAAACATCAGCCCTCCTTGGTTGCAGCCGACCGTCAGCCTACGAGAAATTCTTAACAAAACAGCCCAGATAAATCAATAGTGAACAGGCGTTCGTTCGCCTTTACTTAGGGTCAATTGTACACTAGACTCCGCTCATTTATTAGCGCGGAGTCTTTGTGTATACGACAGAGAACCTGGCGTTGTTGACGGATCTCTACCAGCTGACTATGGCTCAGGGTTATTTCCAGAGCCAAAGGCTTGCGCCGTCGACTTTTAGTCTTTTTGTCCGGTCCTATCCTCCGAATCGCAGCTACTTCGTTTCCGCGGGCCTGCAAGATGTCTTGGAGTTCCTTGAGCGATTCCAGATGGACTCTGCCGGCATCGACTACCTCCGCTCGCGGCGGATGTTTACGGACGATTTTCTTGATTTTCTGAAGGGGTTGAAATTTACGGGCGACGTTTGGGCCATTCCCGAAGGGCGCTTATTCTTCAAGGACGAGCCGGTTATGGAAGTCACCGCCCCCATCGTCGAGGCCCAGATCGTCGAGACTTTTATCATCAATCAGATCAACTTTCAGTCGCTCATCGCCACCAAAGCGGCACGCTGCGTCCATGCGGCGGGTGAGCGATCGGTGGTGGATTTTTCGCTGCGGCGCACCCATGGCATCGACGCCGGGATGAAGGTCGCCCGCTCCAGCTACCTCGCCGGTTGTGCGGGAACCAGCAATGTCCGAGCCGGACAGCATTATGGGATACCGATCGTCGGTACGATGGCGCATTCTTTCGTCTCCAGTTTCGAACACGAGATCGACGCCTTTCGTGCATTCGTCACCAGCTTTCCCAATCATTCGACTTTGCTAATCGACACCTATGACACCGTGGCAGGCGCGCGCAAAGCCGTGCGGGTAGCCAAAGAAATGGCCGCCCGGGGCCAGCAACTCCAGGGCGTGCGCATCGACAGTGGAGATCTGGCGCAGCTGGCCGCCGAGGTTCGAAAGATCTTTGATGAAGCCGGCCTGAAAAACGTCAAGATCATCGGCAGCGGCGGCCTGGACGAGTACGATCTCGCTGACTATGCAAACGCCAATGTTCCTTATGACAGCTACGGTGTGGGAACCAAAATGGGTGTCTCCGCCGATGCTCCTTGGTCAGACGTAGCTTACAAGTTGGTTGAATATGATAACCGGCCGGTCCTTAAGCTCAGCACTGGGAAAGCCTCTTTGCCGGGTAAGAAGCAGGTATTCCGAATCTGCGATAAGCAAGGTCAATTGGAGAAAGATATCATCGCGTTGCGCGGAGAAAATATCGCCGGGGCCGAACCCTTGTTAAAGAAAGTGATGACGGAAGGAAAGATCACGGTTCCTCTTCCGTCTCTGGAAGAGAGCAGATCCGATTTCTTGTCCGAGTTTGCAAGACTTCCTGAACCGATCAAGGCGATCCGAAACTCGGCCCATTATCTCGTCGAACAAAGTTCCAAATTGCAGGAACACTGCGCCAATGTCGAGCAACGAGTGAGTCGCGCGCAGTAATTTTTGAGGGAGACGTCAAACAATTAAGCGGGTCGAGACTCCGGTCGGCTAGAACTGCACCACCGCCGCCCCCCAGGCAAACCCCGCGCCGAAGGCATTCAAGAGCACGATATCGCCCTTGTGAATTCGGCCTTGCCGTCTGGCTTCGTCGAGCGCAACAGGGACGGATGCGGCGGAAGTGTTCCCATACTTCTCGACGTTGACTACGACCTTGTCCATAGAAATGCCGAGGCGGTCGGCCAATGCGACGATAATCCTTCGATTGGCTTGGTGCGGAATAACCAATGAAACCTGTTCGATTTTCACTCCTGCTTCTTCGAGCGCCTGGCGGCTGATCTCTTCCATGGAGCGAACGGCGACCTTGAAGACCTCTTTGCCGTTCATGGTGATCGTATGCTCGTTATTCCTAACGGTTTCCAGCCTGGCGGGCTTAAGCGATCCGCCGGCCGGCACATAGAGAGTTTTTGCGTAGGAGCCATCCGTGCGCAGTTTTGTACTGAGAATTCCGCCGTGACCATTTTCGGAAGCCCCCAGCACCACCGCGCCCGCCCCGTCACCAAACAAGATACAAGTCGTACGGTCTTGCCAGTTGAGCAGCCGGCTCAAAGCATCGGAGCCCACTACCAAGGCGTTGCCAATCTGTCCGGTCCGGATAAAGGAGTCCGCCACGGATAACGCGTTGAGAAAACCCGAGCAGGCGGCATTCACGTCAAACGAGAAAGCCTTGCGGGCCTCCAGCATATCTTCGAGAACGCACGCGGAGCTCGGCATGAGATAATCCGCTGTGCAGGTTGCCATGATGATGGCGTCGAGATCTTTGGCCTTTATCCCCGCATCGTCGAGTGCGCGCTTGGCCGCATGATAGGCCATATCGGCATTCCCTTTGCCTTCTTCCAGCACCCGTCGTTCTTTAATACCGGTCCGAACCGTAATCCATTCGTCGCTGGTATCGACCATCTTCTCCAGGTCTCCGTTGGTAACGACTTTAGCCGGAAGTTCAGACCCGGTACCAAGGATCACACTTCGCCGTTGCGCTCCGCTCATTCACCCCTCCTGAAAATCACGCACGCATTTGTCCCGCCAAAGCCGAATGAGTTTGACAGCGCCACGCGTATATCGGCTCTGCGCGCCTGATTCGGCACATAGTCGAGATCGCAATCGGGGTCGGGATTCTCGTAATTGATGGTCGGCGGAATTATTCCATGAAGCAGCGCCAGCACCGAAAATACGCCTTCCACGGCGCCGGCGGCCCCAAGCAAATGCCCGGTCATTGATTTGGTCGAACTCACAGCCAGTTTGAAGGCATGCTCGCCGAAAACTTTCTTGATTGCCTGCGTTTCATTGGCATCGTTGTATTCCGTCGAAGTCCCGTGGGCGTTGATATAGTCAACCTCGCTGGGGGCAATCCCCGCGTCTTTAAGCGACAATCGCATGCAGCGCGCAGCGCCCTCACCTCCCGGAGCGGGCGCCGTCATGTGATGCGCGTCTCCATTGGCGCCATAGCCAATGACCTCCGCATAAATCTTCGCCCCGCGCTTTAATGCGCGATCTCTTTCTTCCAAGATCAAAACCCCCGAACCTTCGGCAATGATGAAACCGTCACGCTCTCTATCGAACGGGCGACTGGCGCGTTCCGGTTCGTCGTTGTGGGTTGAAAGCGCTTTCATCGCGCTAAACCCACCGACCCCGAGGGGCGTGATCGCAGATTCAGCTCCGCCGGCGATCACTGCGTCCTGCAAGCCACGCTGGATCAAGTGAAAGGCTTCTCCGATGGCATGAGTCCCCGATGCGCATGCTGACGTTGGTGTCCAATTGACTCCCTTCGCGCCATGTCGAATAGCAATCTGCCCGGGTGCGAGATTTGAAATGACCTTGGGAATGAAGAACGGAGAAATTTTGCGCGGCCCGCCGTCAAGATAGGCTCTCTCGGTTGCCTCGATGGTGTCGATCCCGCAAAGGCCCACGCCAATAATAACACCAACGTTTTCGGCCTCCGGGGCATCGATTTTGAGCCCACTATGCTCCATCGCCATGTTCGCGGCGGCGACGCTGTATTGGATGAAGAGATCCATTTTCTTGATCTCCTTCGGCTCGATGAAATCTTCGGCGCGAAAATCAGGGACTTGCCCAGCGATGCGCGATGCAAAAGCATCAATATTCGGGAATCGGTCGATCTTCCGAATACCCGACTGTCCGGCGACGAGTGCTTGCCAATTTTTTTCCAAGCCGATTCCCAATGGTGTAACGAGCCCCAAGCCCGTCACCACAACTCTGCGTTGTTCCGTTGCTGCCACAGTCCGTCTCCGATTGTGAGGTTAATAGATAAAACAGTCTAGCGAGAGGGTCAATAGTATTTTGCTTTAACGATACTTTTCGCGCACTTGGAGAATTCTGTGAACCAGAGGTTCGATTCGGTCGCCGCCCGATTTGGCATTTTCCATCGTCCCCGAGTTTTGTTGCAAGACTTCGAGTACCGCCGCAACGGAATGGTTTAGCGCAGCAAGATCGTACCCACCTTCGAGTAAGAAAGCGATCTTACCTCCAGTGTATCGATCCGCGAGCTCGAGAAGCAGACCCGCCATTCCGGCGAAGCCCGCCTCCGTCACTTCCATCCCGCCCAAAGGATCTCGCCGGTGCGGATCGAAACCGGCAGAGACAAGAATCCATTCAGGTGCAAATTTTTTGGCCGCCGGAACCACCACGTCGTAAAAGACACGCAGGTATTCGGCATCACCGCACCCGGCTGGAAGAGGAATATTGATCGTGTATCCTTCGCCTGCGTTCAGACCCACTTCATTGACGGCACCGGTTCCAGGATAGTAGGGGAATTGATGAGTTGAAATAAACAAGACCGAAGGATCCTCGTAGAAAGAATCCTGCGTTCCATTGCCGTGGTGGACATCCCAATCCATGATCATAACGCGCTTGGCATCATAGGCATTCTTTAGATGCTGAGCGCCGATCGCGATGGTGTTAAACAGACAGAAACCCATCGCGCGATTTTTGAGCGCGTGATGTCCAGGCGGGCGCACCAGAGCAAACCCATTTTGCGATTCCCCTGCGGCAATGGAATCAATGAGGCGCAAAAATCCCCCCACCGCCAGCAACCCCACGCCGAAGGAATCGCGACAGGTAATCGTGTCACCATCCAGGGCGTAATGATTGGTCTTCGACGTCGATTCAACCAATTTGACATAGTCGGCGCCGTGGCAAGACTCGACGTCGGATCTGCTCGCGGCCTTGGGCGGCAAAATCTGGAACCTATTTTTATCGAGCTTCTCCGCGAGATCGAGCAAAGCCCGAATTCGCTCGGGTCTTTCTGGATGAAACTCACCGGGCTCATGTTTCAGGTACTCGGGATCAACCACAACCGCGGAACGGGCCATACAGGAAGCCTACCACCTAGGCCGCCATGCTGCAAAACAGCCAAACTCTATGGCTGTGATGGCCGGGCTGAAAGTGAGTAAGGAATCGAGGGGAAGGAAGACTGGAGGGCTGAGCAATGTGAGAGCAAAGGTTGGGGCAGGGCCGTCTGCTGGAATAACTATGGGCTGGGGTGGTGGCCATCGAAGCACAGGCCCATTTTGTTCAGACCGGAAGGCTTTCTTTCCGAGATAAGCAATTTTTAACAGCCCGTAACTTAACTTGATAAGCCGGATAAAATCGAATAGCTTATGCTCATGTTCGGCATCGGCATGCCCGAGCTGCTTTTGATTCTGGCTCTGGCGCTCATAGTACTCGGCCCCAAGAAACTCCCCGAGCTCGCACGTGCCCTCGGCAAAGGAATGGCGGAATTTCGTCGGGCCACCGATGAGCTCAAAGATGAGCTCCGCCAGATGGAGCACGAGATCGAAGAGACTTCCCCCGGCGCCACGAGCAAGGATGATCCCTTTCTGGAAAAATCATCCGACACCGCCGCCCCATCCCCGGTAACGGTTGCAGAAGAAAAAAAGTGAACAAGAGCCAAGGTGACGGGCCCGCCGCTGATGTGCAGATGCCCTTTACCTCCCACCTGGCAGAACTCCGTTCTCGCCTCGTAAAGTGTTGTGTCGCCATCGGCATTGCGTTTCTGGGCTGCTTTGCCATTGCTGAACAGATATTCTATCTACTCACGGCTCCACTTCGGCGCGTTCCCGTTTCCGGGCTGACTATCATTGGCACGGGAGTCTCTGAAGCGTTTTTTACGAAGATGAAGGTCGCATTTGCAGCCGCGATTATCGTCGCCTTGCCGGTTCTTTTATGGCACGCTTGGCAGTTCATTGCTCCGGGTCTCTATGAACACGAAAAGCGCTACACGCGCAGTTTCGTCTTTTTTGGATCGCTTTTTTTTCTTGCCGGGACGGCTTTTTGTTATGAAGTGTTCTTGCAGTTCGGACTCGAGTTTCTATTGCGCAGGTATGAAGCTATCGAGGTTCAACCGTTGATCCAAATGGGCGAATATTTTTCTCTGGTATCGCGGCTGGTTTTGGCGTTTGGGGTGATGTTCCAGCTTCCGGTAATCGCCTATTTTCTTTCGCGCGTCGGTCTGATCGATCACCGCTTCCTTATCCGGCATATTCGCTACGCGGTCATCGGCATCGCCATCCTTGCGGCGGTTCTGACCCCGCCGGATTTAATATCTCAGGTACTCTTCATGGTACCGCTTGCCTTGCTCTACGCTGTGAGCATCATTGTCGCCTTCTTTGCGCGGCAAAGAGGCGGATCCCCCGAAACAACTACCTAGCCCACCGCCCGAGGACGAAGCTCCTCCGGTCTCGGGCAATGGGTCTTGTCCTCGCTACGCGAGGAATTTCAAATCACAGATCTCAGATTTCAAATTTGCCATTTGAGATTTGCAATCTGACATCCCGAAGGGGACATCCTCGGTCTACAATCTGTGGTGATCTTCTTCGGGCCCGGCAATGTTTCGGGTTTTCTTGTTGTGTGAGGCTTCTAAGCAGGCTTGTCGTTTCGAACGTCCAGGCTGTCGTCATTGATGAAAACACAGGCGGCAAAGACGGTGGTCCACAATCCGTCCTTATTACCGATGGCGGACTGGGTGATATTGGATGTGCGAACTATCTTTTCCGACATTTTGAAAAGCTGTTCACGCTCATCCCAAGCGGTATCCGGGTTGAATTCGATGCCTAAGGTTGTCGCGAGCATACTGGCGGCGAGATCCTCTGCGTAGTCTCCCGCTTTTTCATCGGTCTCGCCAAAGGAGTGGTGCTCGGAAAGGTAACCGTACTGGCTGTCATCAGCCGGGATCGCCACTCCCACGGAAGCCGCCACGAGACGGTTGGGTTCGTTGCTGCTCTCGCGGTCGTAGACGCAGAAGACAATCTCGCCGGGGCGCAAGAGCTTCGTTCCCTCTTCCTTAGATATCCTTTTGCAGAATGGCGGGTAGATGCTGGAGACGAGTACGAGATTGCAATAGGCTAGTCCTGCGGTCCGTAAAGCCAACTCAAAAGACGCCAGTTTCTCCTTGTGAACCCCAACTCCTTTAGTAAAGAAACACTTCTTCGGGATCATTGTGCGGTGGTGTATAGCATGAAAGAAATTTGCTGACAAGAATTTTTGACGGAAAAAGTTTGCTTCAAAAGCCGTTACTCGACGATTACCAGGACCGCGCCCCCCTCAACAGCGTCACCGGGCTTCACCTTGATCTCTTTGACCACCCCGGCAATCGGACTGCGGACCTCATTCTCCATTTTCATGGCTTCAACGATGACCAGCCCCTGTCCTTTTTCAACGCTGTCCCCTTCCGACACGAGCACCTCAATCACCTGTCCGGGCATCGGCACTGAAACTCTTTGGCGGCCCTGGAGCTGGACGTCCGACTGGCTGCCGCCGACGCGTACCCGCCGCTCATCGACCAGATTCACATGATAGTTTCGGCCGTCCACCAACACCCGGTACTCATCTTCCGCATTATCGACCTCGATTTCGAAGGAGCGATTGTCGACGATCAAGGAATAGTTGGTGCGCCCGGTCTTTTTACCATCGACGAGGAATTCGTTGCCATCGACGGAGACCCGGTAAAGCCCCTTCCCGATCTCCTCGATCTCCACGGTGTAGGTCTGTTCTCCAAGTTTTGCAACGAAGGCCATAAACACTCATCTCAAGAACGTCTCCAACCGCGGCCGGGAAATGTCTGGACGGCCCGCAGAGAGCTCCGCTTTCCCTGTTCCCTCCATTTCGACGGCTCGGCGGCACCCTTCGCGAGCAGCCCAAGAGTGTGCTCATGCTCACGATGGATGGCGGCGATCGCCGCAGAAGCTAAGGCGATTTCCTTGTGCGGATAGAGTTCGGCTTTGCTCATGGAGTGATATTCTTCATCGATGAAGCCGGTACTGAAGTTCCCGGCCATGAAACGAGGGTGCCGAAGGATCCACTGATGAAAGGAGATATTGGTCTTTATGCCCCGCACTTGATATTCGCGCAGCGCCCGCCGCATTCGCAGGATCGCTTCCACACGATTCTCACCCCATACGATCAGCTTTGCGATCATCGGATCATAGTAAATCGGCACCTCGGCTCCCTCATAGACGCCGCAATCGTTTCTCACGCCGAGCCCTTCCGGCAATCGGAGCCCTTCGATTTTGCCTGGATAGGGCATGAAATCATGCTCGGCATCCTCGGCATAAATCCGGCATTCGATGGCATGACCGGTCTGCGTGATGTGACGTTGTCGCCACGGCAAATAGCCGCCTAAGGCCACTTCGATCTGGGCTTTCACCAAGTCGATTCCAACCACCCGTTCCGTGATCGCGTGCTCGACCTGGAGCCGCGTGTTCATTTCGAGAAAATAGAAGTTTTTCTCCTGGTCCAAAAGAAATTCGAGGGTCCCGGCGCCGACGTAACCCACCGCTCGGGCTCCCTGGATCGCGATGCGCCCGATACGCCGCCGGGTCCGATCGTCCATTCCGGGCGCGGGAGATTCTTCGATGATCTTCTGATGACGTCGCTGGATCGAGCATTCACGGTCATAGAGATGAATCACCCGGCCGTATTTGTCCGCCAGAATCTGAATCTCCACGTGCCGAGGTTTTTCAATGTACTTTTCTACATAGAGCCTCGGGTCGCCAAAGGACGAGGCAGCCTCCGATCGAACCGCGCGGTAAGCCGACGAAACTTCTCGGGAAGAGCGAACCAGCCTCAGTCCCTTGCCGCCGCCGCCGGCTACAGCCTTTAACATAAAAGGATAGCCGACCAGTTCTGCGACCTTGAGAACCTCTAGTTCTGAACCCAATACGCCCTCAGAACCGGGAACGACGGGAACGCCGGCACTCTTCATGATTTGCCGTGCTTTCACCTTGTCGCCCATCTGATCGATGACTTGGGGAGAAGGGCCGATAAAGACAATGCCGTCTTCCTGGCAACGCTGCGCAAACTTGCTGTTTTCGGCTAAAAAGCCATAGCCCGGGTGAATAGCATCGGCGCCGCTTTTTTTCGCGACCTCGATGATCCGATCGATAGCCAAGTAGCTTTGAGCGGATGGAGCCGGACCGATGGGATAGGCATAGTCCGCATATTTCACGTGGAGCGACTCGCGGTCGGCTTCCGAGTAAACCGCAACGGTTTCGATGTCCAGCTCGCGACAGGCGCGGGTGATTCGAACCGCGATTTCCCCGCGATTGGCGACTAAAATGCGCTTAAACAT
>Ga0209874_1000147_pt1 | contig 18372 bp, 17 predicted proteins | sample GWRWN1_20_30_FD_187216 | JGI IMG/M metagenome (GOLD analysis project Ga0209874, IMG submission 187216) | Riverbed sediment microbial communities from areas with no vegetation in Columbia River, Washington, USA - GW-RW N1_20_30 (SPAdes)... | ecosystem: Environmental > Aquatic > Freshwater > River... | reverse complement strand
GAGCCTGGGGACGCGAGGTCATCCTGTACGTCGGCGACGACTTCGAGCGGGCGTACCCCGTCCGCCACGAACTCGATCGCCCCCTGTGGCACCGCCGGTTCCTTCTTCGTCCGGACCTCGACGGATGGCTCATCTGGCAGCTCCACGGCTACGCTCGAGTGGACGGCATCGATTGCGGCGTTGACCTCAACGTGATGCGCGCATCGTCCTGAGTCGCCCGCACGACGGCCCAAGTTGGCGTCGATGTCCGGCGGGACGACAATCCTCACATGGCCGCGAGGGCAGAGAGCCCAGGCGAGCGGAGGCGCCTCGGTGTCGGATTGACCGTCTCTGCCGCCGTGCTGGTCGCACTGTTGGTCGCCATCGGCCTTGGGGCTCGGGTTGCTGGGCGCACGATCTCGGACGCGATATGCGGCTCGTACAACTTCATCTCGAACGACTTCTGCGACGAGTGGAACTACGAGACGCCCCCAGCCGACGCGCTACCACAGCCACCCTCCTGGAGCGTCGAATGGCGGATGCTCGACTGCGGCAGCGGCGGCTGCGGAGCCAGGCTCTACGTGCTCGCACCCGACGCGGGTGCAAGAGGCGGCGTGGCTACGTATCTCCGTGAGATCCAGCCACTCGGCTGGCAGGTCGCCGCCAAAAGGGAAGCGCGTCAGGGGGAACTGCGTCTGGATGCGGAGCCGGCCACGGATCGCTTCTGGGCTCGCTTGATTCCGAAGAGACTGGTGCGGCCCGAGTATGTCTTCGTCTCGGTGGCGATTTGCGGTGAAGGCGCCGTCTGCGACTGAGGCGAAAACCCACAACGCATGACGTCGCAAGCTCGGGGAACGACTACGTGGCCGCTGTCGGCGGTTGCACGTCCTTCAGATCCTGTCCCAGCGCCCACCATGTCTCGAATTCGGCGGGGTCCAAACCACTCTCCAGGATCTCGCCTGTGCTTCCCTTCAGAATCGTGTTCAAAGGAGGAATGTTGCGAGCAATCCCGTCTGCGAAGAAGACCCGGTCGTGGTGATCCGCCGCCTCCTTCTTCGTGAGAATCCTCCACTCGACATCGACCCCGCGCTTTTCCTTCATCTCCTTCCGGAAGCGCTTGTAGTCGTCCTTTAGGTCTCCGGTGACGTTGGCCGGCCCCGAAAGAAGCCTGATGCGCTGGACACCATCGCCGCTGACCTCTCGCGCGAGTACCTCCAACGCCTTGCCCGGCAGGTGTGGCTCGTACCAGCGCACGTCCCCGCGCGACGACCGCAGCAGCTCCCTCAGCGCCATGATGTTCGTGAAGGGCGTATCTGGTGAGATCACGTGGCCTCGCGACTTCTCGCGCTCTGCCTCTTCCTCGGCCGGCACGAGTTCCGTTGGGTTGTATAGGACGCGCATGGTCTTGCGGTTCCGGTTGTACGCCACGAGGCGGCCGGCGTTCATCAGCTCAAGCCACCGCTGGGCGGAGTGTTGGTCGGTCGATCCCGTGACACGCTTCAGCAGGCTCATCGCGCCGGCCACTGGGACCTCGCCCGTGGCCCACAAGGGCTCGCAGAACGCTGTCACCAGCGGCATCTCCTTAAGTGCATCGCCCAACGCCAAAGCGGCGGTCTCGGCGTCGTCGCGGACGAACCGGGCCATGTAGTAGGCATGGCCCTCATCGGTCAGATCGCCGGCGTCGTCAACCAGTCCCAGACCCGCGAGTTCCTCGTCCTCCGGTCGATGGGTGCGCGACCAGTCGCCGTCGCCCTCCGCGAGTTCCCGCAGCCGGTCCGAGAGCGTGGACCAGGGACGCCCGAGCCTCATTCCTCCGTGCTATCCGAGGTAGCGCGGCGGACTGCCTCGAAACGCTCCCGAATCTGCTCCTCGGACCAGTCTGCAGGGATCTCGACGTTCACCGAGATCGTCACGGCCTGCCGCTGCGTGCCGTCCTGGCCCGCGCCCTCGGACCGCTTCTGCTTGCTCGCGGCCGACGCCTTCTTCGGTTCCTTCTTCTCGGCGTTCTTCACCTTCTTCCCTCCCGGCTGGGAGCTCTCGCCAGCCTTCTGGGACCGAGCATCGGCGGTCATGGGAATACCCGCCTGCTTGCAGAGGCCGATGAAGCAGGTCACCGGACGACCCGTATCGCCCGACTTGAACGCCTGGATGAAGGTGCCCTCAAGGTCTTCGCGTGTCGCCTGGCTCACGTCGATTAGATCGAAGACCTCTTTGTAGGAGGTTCGCACCAGCTCCTCCAGCTTCGCCTGCCGGGTCGCTGGGATCCGAAGGTCATCCCAGATCCCGACGCTCTTGCCGCTCCCGTCGATGACCCCCAGCCACCTGAGGAGAGCCACGATCGCCTGCGGCTGAGTAGGTGCGAGCTTGTAGTTCTCAACCCACCCCTTGTCGACCGTGCCGGGATCTCCCATCCGGCCCATGCGCTCGAAGAGCGCTTCGATCTGCGCGATAGTCGCGTACGGTGGGCGACGCCGTTTTCCCTGGTCTTCGGCCATCTCGTGAGAAGTTTACGACACGTCGCCGGCATCCCAGTCGGAAGGCAGCGTGGGCCCCGCAGGCCGCACCGTGGCCACGAAGATCGCCTCTCACCCTGAGTTCCGCCCGGCGCGCGCTCGCCCTGGCTCTTCGCCGCGTGATGGAGGCGGGCGACAGCGCCGTACCCCCGTCTACGGAGTCTCCCCCTTGTCCCGCCTGCCCTGGCGACAGCCTCCTCGTTGCCTCCCCGTCCTGCCGGTCCGAATGATCCGCCTCGGGCCCCTATCCCCACCCAGTTCCCCTCCGAATTGCCGGGACTCCACGTTTTCTCGCCGTCGACGGAAATGGCCTCCCGTTGGGCTCACGCACGAGAGGGGGGCTCGATGGGGAGTGAATGGGGACTCCGACCCCTCAGGGTCGGCTCGACAACAGTAGAAGTCTCGGCGATCCACTGGTTCGCCGCGAGCAGGCTCCGAAGGCGACGGCACCCTCGCCACCGGCGGTTGGCTCGGGGGCTTCCCAGCGGAGATCCGCGGCGACACCCGGCACGACGGTCAAGGACGCAAGCCGGACGAGCGACGAGACGGCCCCGAACCCGGGCACCTCATGCGAGGCGTGCTCGGAGAAGACGGAAGGCCGGCGAGCGCACGGACGGCGAGTGAAACGGGACCGGAGTCGCAAGGTGCGCTCCGTGGATGATCGCGAAGCGATGCCCGCGTTGGAACGCCGAAGGCGAGTTCGGCCAGCGGCTGAGGAAGCGTGCGCAGCGGCGATGAAGGAGGTGAGCATGGGCACGAACTGAAGATCGTCGACCTCACGGTGCTGTGCGCTTGCGCCCTGGCGCGGCGTCGGGCTTCCCCACAGCCGTGCAAGACGGCGCGTGGGCGGCGCGACGGCGCCGGGCGCGAGCCGGCAAAACCGCAGGTCACGTGGCCTCTACGCCGAAGGCCACCCACCGAAGGAGGGGGGAGGGCTGTGCCCAGAATATGGTTCGAGCAGAACGAAACGACCTTCACCGCATGGTCTCGCTCGATGAGCGAGACCATGCTCTCCTGCTCAGCCTTCTCGAGCACAAGGTCCTCACCACCCACCAGATCAAGAGCCTCTATTTCCGCTCCCACAGACGGTGTCAGCACCGGATGAAGGAGCTGAAGGATCTTGGTCTCGTCTCATCGTTCTCGGTGGGGAGGGGTTTCGGGGAGGGGAGGCCGCCGGCGTGCTGGTACCTGACCAGGCCCGGCCTGGCCGAGATCGCCGATGCGAAGGGCATCCGCGTCTCCGACCTGCCCTGGGTCCCCGATCACAGCTACCGGCAGAACCTACTGCTCGCCCACCGCATCGGGGTCAACACGTTCTTCTGCGCGCTCGCCGAGGCCTCCAGAGCCCACGAGGACCACTGCTTGGCCACCTGGCGGCCGGAGCACTGGGTGCGGACCAGGGCCGCGGAGGTCAAGCCCGACGGGTTCGGGCGGTACCTGCACCCGGGCGGCGCGTGCGAGTTCTACCTGGAGTACGACCGGGGCACCGAGGGGTTCGGTGCGCTCTCGCGCAAGCTCGAGGGCTACCTCCGGCTTGCGGCGGGGTGGACGAAGGAGCAGGAGCTCGTCGGGTTCCCGAACCTCCTCCTCATCGTTCCGGAGGGGGTGCGCGAGGGGGAGATCTGCTCGGCCTTTCGTCACGTGATCGGGCGCCTGCACGTCCGTGGCTCGCTGGAGAAATCCTTCCCGCTCTACGTGGCGAGTGAGGAGCAGCTCGTCGCGCTCGGCGTGCTCGGGCCGGAGTGGAAGCACCTGCCCACCGACGGCGATCGACTTCCGCTCATCGACCTGCCCGCCCGGCCTCTCCACCTGTACCGAGCCACGCGATGCCTCGGCCGGTTCTTCACCGACGCTGTTCCCGACATACGACGTCGGATCTCCCCTCTCTCAACCACGCCCCGATTCAGTGTCCTGCCGCCCCGACATGCGCCTTGAGATCGCGGCGCGGGGACGCGCCAACGGAAGCCGATCTCCCCCACCCGCGCGCAAGGAGCGGTGAGGCCTCAGGGGACGAACGCGAACAGCCGGAGGGCTCTCTCGAGGTCAGCGGGGAGCGGGTCGGGTCAGAAGACGATGCTAGCCTCAGGCCCTTCGCGAGGGCACTCCTGGCGCTCGCCGAGCAGCTGAGACGGGAGGGGGGACCGTGAAGGCCGTCATCTACCTCCGGGTCTCGACGAAGGAGCAGGCTGAGGAGGGCTACTCGATACCCGCGCAGGCCGAGGCGTGTCGCCGCTTCATCGTCGATCGAGGCTGGGAGCTCGCCGATGAGTACGTCGACCGAGGCGAGTCAGCGCGGACCGCCGACCGGCCGCAGCTCCAGGCCATGCTCGCGCGCCTTGGCGAGGACCCGAGCATCGAATGTCTGGTCGTCCACAAGCTGGATCGCCTCGCCCGGAACCTCGAGGACCACGCCGCGGTCCGGGCCGCACTTCGGAAGGCCGGCGTGAAGCTTCACTCGGTCACCGAGACCCTGGAGGACTCGGCTTCCGGCAAGCTGGTCGAGGGGATCCTCGCCTCGATCGCCGAGTTCTACTCGGCGAACCTCGGACAGGAGATCCGCAAGGGCATGGACCAGAAGGCGGCCGAGGGTGGCTGGCCGGTGCGCGCCCCCTTCGGGTACCGGAACGTCCGTCGAGACGCCCCCGGGCGCCGCGGCGAGTCGGTGCTTGAGCCCGATCAGCAAGCTCCGCTTGTCGTGTGGGCCTTCGAGCGGTACGCGACCGGCGAGCTGTCCCTCGCCTCCCTCACCGAGGCCCTGGCCGGGAAGGGTCTGCGGAACCGCCTGGGGAACCCACCGGGCATCAGCGCGATCCACCGGATGCTCCGGAACCCGGTGTACGCCGGCGTCGTTCGCTGGAGGGGCGTCGACCGCGAAGGAACGCACCCCCGACTCGTTTCCCGCGAGCTATTCGACAACGTGCAGAGCGTCTTAGAAGCGCATTCCTCCGGCGGGGAGCGGCGCTGGAAGCACGATCACTACCTGAAAGGCACGCTGGTCTGCGCCGATTGTGGCTCGAAGATGTACTTCGCGATGGCGAAGGGCCGCTTTGGCTACTTCCGCTGCATCGGGCGGAACACCGGACGCACGCGCTGCTCGCAGGCCCGCTACGTCCCGGCCGCCGAGCTCGAAGAGGGGGTCGAGGGCCTCTATGAAGGCGTCCGAATTCCCCCGCCACTCAGGCGGAGGCTGGAGCGGGTTCTCCGGGTCGAGGTCGCAGAGCGCGAGCGACATCGGGCGGAGGCGACGGAGTTCTTGGGAAGAAGGCTCCGCCAGCTCGCCAACGAGCGGGAGAAGCTGCTGCGCGCCTACTACGCGGACGCCATTGACGTGGCCATCCTCAAACGCGAGCAAGCTCGGGTCAACGCCGAGGTTGCGGAGGCCGAGTCACAGCTCGCGACCGACGGGGACAAGCTGAAGCAGGCGAAGCAGATCATCGACCTCGCGATTGATCTGGCGAAGGACTGCGCGTCCAGCTACCGGAGGGCGAAGCCCGAGGTGCGCAAGATGTGGAACCGAGCCTTCTTCCGCAGGATCCGCGTTCTGGACGGAGCAATCGTCGACTTCACGTACGAGGAGCCCTTCGCGTCCCTCCTCGGTTCACACAAAGGCTCGATGGTGGTCTTGATTGAACGGTGCGCGAACCGGTCAGCGACGATCGCTGCATGCCTATCTCCTTGAATCAGCAGCCCTTCAGTGCCCCTGATGGGGACCATACCCATGGGATCGACCACATCCGAGGTTGGAGTAGGCATGTCGGTCGGAGCAGCTCGCCCATCTGGGATTCCATCGGCTTGCTCAGGCCCATAGGTGTCAGCGAGCTCTCGCAGATGCTCGACCGATTGGTCTCCCGTCAACTGCTCCTCAACCAGAACTGTCCCTTCGATACCGAAGCGGTAGATGAGTCCGACCGGGAGCGTCCCTGGGTCGAACTCGGTGGGGACGGGCGTCGTGATAACGTCCGGTTCGCCGAACGACGGGACCTTCAATTGGAAGGGAAGCACGCCGCTCACGGAATCGGCCGAGGGGTAGGTAGGCCCGTGATATGGGTTCTTCCAGTCAATCGGCGGACCCCCGCCGGTGCTCTCCTCCCCCGCTGATGACGGCGGCAGGTCACCAGCGCCAGCGGTCGACGCGCCTTCTGCGCACGCGGTTGCGGCCAAGACGACAATCACGAGACAAGCCAAGCCCTTTCTCGTCAACATGCATCACCACTCCCCGCCCGCACTCTGAACTCGTAGGTGCTGATGCACTGCCACTCGTAGTCCGCGTCGTTGTCGTTCCAGCACACCAGGTTGTTGATGTTGTTCCACTGCCCGCTTGAGTTCTTGAACTTAATATCCCCGTGGTGATCGATGATGTCGGTTCCCGTCATCCCGGTCCTGGCCGCCTCCCCAAACGCGTACCCGTACTGGCAGCACACGTTGTAGGTGTCCAGCACGGAGAAGCTGGTCCCACCGTCCGCGTCGTACCAGATCTTCCAGTTGAAGGTCCCATCGACGTTGTTCGCCTTGAACCCGATGGCACCACCGTTCGCTGTGTAGTTCGCGTAGACGATCGGGTCGCAGCAGTCGCCCGGATACACGCCATACTCCCCGAAGATCTTGGACGAAGTGGAGCACTCGACCGTGCAGTACAGGAACTTCATGGTGCCGACCTCGACCCAGTCGGTACCGGAGCCCGAGAGGATGACTCCATACGTGTTCCAAGATCCCGTGGTCCTCCCGGTCCCACCGCAATTCACGAGGCTGTGATTTACGCGCTGGAGGCTGACACTGCGACCCGTACCCAGTGAATCTCGTATGACCCAGCGGAGGTGACCGAATGTCCGAAAGGACAGCGCGGAGGCCGAACATGAGCCCTCTGTGGTCAAAGGCTCCGCTCGTTCTCATGCGATTCCCGGCCCTCCTCGCCGCCCTGGCTGTCGGCGCGCTCCTCCTTTCGCTTGCTGCTTCGGCCTATCCGCTCTTCATCTCCGCGACCACGAGCAAGCTGGTCAACGAGCAGATCGCGGAACCCCTCGTGACACGGTATGGCGCTGGGATCTCGTACCACAGCACCAACGTGCGGTTCTCGGCCCGCGCGCCCGGAGATGGGCTGCTCTCCACCCGACGCGAGGCGCTCTTCACCGAGCGCATCGCCGAGAGCCCGCTACTCGATCCGGTGATCTACGGCGTGCGAGGTCCAACCGTTTCCGTCTCGCCGGCGGACGATCCCACCGATTCGAGGGCGGGAAGCCTCTTCGCTGGCACCGACGTGCTGGACCACGTGGATAGGATCGCCGGACGGGACGGTTCGGGGGCGTGGCTGCCCGACACCGTCGCGGGTCCGCTCCACCTCGAGCCCGGCGCTCGGATCCTGTTGCAGGGCCAGGATGGCGAGACCGTCGGGATCACCGTCGACGGGATCTACCGGAGCCTGCATCTGCAACCTCGTTCCGGGTACTGGCTCCAATGGGATCGGGAGATCTACCCGCTCTGCCGAGACTGTCCCCCCGGACCCCCGTTCGTGCTGGTAGAACGGGATCAGCTCTTCGCGCTCGCGAAGGCACTCGGAGAGGCGGGCGGCACCTTCGGATGGACGGCTCCGCTCGCTCACGGTGTGGAGCCAACGCTCGACCAGACGCGCGGTCTCGGGCAGCTCGCGGAGAGATTCGAAGATCAGATGAGAGACCCCTCCTCGCGTGTGGGGAAGGTCTTCGATTGCTGTGGGGTGCAGTACACGGCTGACTACTTCGTCAGGGGAGAGACGAGGTTCTCCTCCCGCATGCCCGGAATCGTGTCCGACGCGGATCGCCGAATCTCAGCGGTGCAGGCACCAGGACGGCTTCTTGAGGTTGCGGGGATCATCGTCGCCCTGATCGTGATCGGCATGGGCGGCGCGTTCGCCTTCGCGACCCGACGGACCGAGGCCAACCTCCTGTTCGCGCGGGGGATGAGCCCACTCGGGGCCTGGTTGAAGGCCTGCTTGGAGTCGATCATCCCGTGCCTGCTTGGCACACTGGTTGGACTCGCGCTCGCGTTCGGGCTCGTGCGGGGTTTCGGGCCCGACGGATCGATCGCATCGACCGCGCTCGGGGGCGCTGTTCGCGCGGCCGTCGTCGGGTTCGTCGCTTCGGTGCTCCTCGTCGGCGCGGTCTCCGCGCTCGCGTTCCCGCGACGGCTCGAGCGGGGGGCGGCACACATCGGCGTGCTCGCACGATTCCCCTGGGAGCTGGTCCTGTTGGCCCTCTCCCTCTTCTGTCTGCGGCGCCTGCGGGCCGAGGGGCCGATCGTTGCCGCTGCGTCCGAGGTGCGACACCCCAGTGCCTACCTCGTGCTTTTCCCGGTCTCGCTCGTCGCCGGCTCGGCCTTGCTCGGGGCGAGGGCGCTCCTTTGGGCATCTCGCGCCGGTCGTGCACAGAGCAAGCGGCTGCGGCCGGCTCCGTACCTGGCCGTCCACCGCCTTGCCGGTCGTCCCGGTCTGACGGCATCGCTCGTCTCGGCCGCCGCTCTTTGCCTCGGGACCTTCGCGTATGCCCAGACGATCGTGCGTTCGCTCGAGACCACGGTGGAAGCGAAGGCGGAGCTCTTCGTGGGGAGCGACGTCCAGGCGCGAGTGAACCTCGAGTTCCCACTCCCGGATGACTTCCCCCTTCCTGTTGCCCGTGTCACGAAGGTTCCCGCCGTCGGCACGCTGTCCCCGGGAGGCGAGCGCTTCGACTTGCTCGCCGTGGACCCGGAGACTCTTGCCTCGGCGGCCTTCTGGAGCGATTCGTTCGCCGACGAGCCCCTCTCGGACCTGGCCAGAGCGCTCGGCATGGAGGGCGCAGACGCGATGCCCGTCGTGTTCGTGGGCTCGGGGGCGCCGGGATCGTTGGTAATGGAGGGCCGGAGCGTCCCCGTGTCGGTCGTCGGCCGCGCGATCGCCTTTCCCGGGATCGTCTCGAACCATCCCCTCGTGGTCGCAAGCGCCAAGGCGATCGAGCATGCGTTCGCAGGCACCTTCGACCCGCTCCGCGAGTCGAGCGCCAGCACGCAGTTCTGGATCAAGGGCGACACGCGCGAGGCCCTTCGAGCGATCGCGGGCCTCCAGTTCCAGCCCGACCTGGTTCTCACCGCTGAGGACGTCGCCGACATCCCCTACATCGCCGCCGTCATCGCCTCGTTCGTGATCCTGCGCGTCCTCGCGCTTGTCGCGGCGGCGCTGGTGGTCATCGTGATGCTGATGTACCTGCAGGCGCGCCAGCGGGGTGAGGCAGTCTCCTACGCGCTGTCGATCCGTATGGGAATGACCGAGCCGAGCCACCGCCATGCGCTGGTGATGGAGACGGGGACAATGCTCGGCTCCTCGTTCCTCCTCGGCGTGGGCCTCGCGCTCTGGGCCGCGCTCCTGGTCCTCCCGCTCTTGGACCCGCTGTCCTCGACCCCTCCAAGGCCACTGTTCGTCGTGCCGCTGCTCGCTGCGACCCTCGCTCTGCTCGCGCTCGCGCTGGTGTCGTGGCTCGGGAGCCTGCTCGCGATTCGAAAGGCGCGGGCGACCCAGATCGGGGAGGTGCTCCGCCTTGCGGAGTGATCCGCCGATCGCGAGCTTCCGGGACCTCGCCAAGACGTACCGCACGGCGGCCGCCCGGGTGGCGGCGCTGAAAGGCATCTCCGCAGACCTCCCCGCGAGAGCGATGACGGCCGTGGTCGGCCCGTCCGGCAGCGGGAAGTCGACCCTGCTCAGGTTGCTGAGCGGAATGGATCGGCCGGACGCTGGAGAGATCACCGTCGGCGGAGCGAGAGTTCAGGGGGCCTCCTCGCGCGAGCTTCGGCAGCTGCGCCGGTCGACCGTCGGCTACGTGTTCCAGCGGCCGTCAGACAACTTCGTTCCCCACCTAACGGTGGGCGAGCACCTCCGGCTAGCTGCTCACAGCTCCCGATCCAGAACACGCGATCCGGACCGGCTCCTCGAGCAGCTCGGGATCGCACACCGTGTAGGCCACCTCCCGGCCGAGCTCTCAGGAGGCGAACAACAGCGGGCGGCCCTCGCAGAGGCGGCGGTGGCTGGATCGCGCATCGTCCTCGCGGACGAGCCCACCGCCGAGCTGGACACCGACTCGGCAAGAGCCCTGCTTTCGTGCGTTCAGGTGCTGTTGAAGGAGGGAGTCACGGTCGTGATCGCCACCCATGACCCGGACGTGACCCGCGGGGCCGACGTCGTCCTCCAGCTCGACCACGGGACGATCAAGGAACAAGCGAGGGCGTGGCGGCAACCGGGAGATCAGCATCACACGCCAGTGAGGGAGAAAGCCGATGGGCCTCCGGTCCTGGAGGTCCACGGGGTCACGAAGACCTATCGTCGCGGCACGGAGTCCGTTCACGCTGTCTCGGACGCAACGCTCGAGCTCCGCAACGGGGAGATCGCCGCTCTGATCGGGCGGTCGGGGTCCGGCAAGACGACGCTGCTCAACGTGATCGGCGGATGGGAGGTGGCGGACTCCGGGCAGATCCGCTGGAGCGAAGGTGGCGGCTTGGGACCTTCGCCCGCCTGGTCGGATCTCGCCGTTCTCCCCCAGAAGTTGGGACTGCTCGACGAGCTGACCGTGCGAGAGAACGTCGAGTATCCTGTCCGTCTTTCGGGGAAGCTTGCCGAACTCGAGGATTCGGTCGACGAGGTCGTCGACGCGCTCCTCCTCACTCCGCTTCGGAACCGCTATCCGAGCGAGACCTCGGTTGGAGAGCAACAAAGGACCGCTCTCGCCCGGGCGGTCGTGCTGTCGCCGCGCGTACTTCTGGCTGACGAGCCGACGAGTCACCAGGACGAACGCTCGGCCGAGGCAGCCATGGGCGCGCTGCGGCGCGCCGCGGATCAGGGCACGGCCTGTCTCCTGGCCACGCACAGTGAGGAGGTCCTGCCATATTTGAACCGCGTTCTGCGGATGGAGGATGGACGCATCGTCGAAGGAACGGACTGAATCCAGACCTTGGAAGCGATTCCGCCGGGAGTGAGCCGTTCCATGGAGCCCGCGGCAGGCCTGTGTGAGTGCTGTTTGCGGTTCGACTGGAGGTGGGTCCGGAACACTAACCCGGGAATCGGCCTTCCCGGACCGATCCCACAGTTCGTATGCGCCGACCGTCGCCTCCTGGCGCGCGTTCTCGGCATCGGCCGGGTCCACCGGAGCAGGTCGGGCAGCCGGAGCCGATCCGGAAGGCATCACCCGAAGTCACACGACCTTCTGACATGTCGAGTCCCACCAGACGCTTGACGGATCATCTTCACCAGACGTTTGACACCTTCCTAGAGGACGCTCCTGCTCTTCTGCTGTCGATGGTGGCTCCTGTCTCCACCCAGTCCCCCTCCGTTTGCCGGGACTCCACGTTTTCTCGCCCTCCACGAAAACGGCCTCGCGTTGGCTCCAGGCACGAGGGGGGGCCGATGGGGAGTGAATGGGGACTCGCGCCTCTCAGAATCGGCCGCGACAACAGCAGAAGTCTCGGCGATCCGCTGGTTCGCCGCCGTCCGGACCTGGGACAACGAACGCCGGGTTCGACGGAAATCGGCTTCGTGCGTCAGAGGCGCCCCGTAATGGTGTGGACGACGAGAGGATCGAGCTGGCAGAGCCGAACTTCATCCCCCTCGGCCAGGAGGAGACGGCCGAGGCCGCACGCCTCCCCGCCGTCCTGATCCGCGCCGCCCACGCTCGGCTTGCGGATTCCACGCTCTCTCCCCCTCGTGTGTCCCGCTCCCCCGAGAAACTTGCCGATGGCTCGCCGTCGGCTCTACAAGACAGCGGCAAGGCGGTCTCTGGCAATGCCGCAGGTGGTAGGCGGTGAGCGGGCCTCCGGTGCGCGGCCGACGGTCCTCAGGACTGCTTGGATCTTGCTCGCAGTCCCTCAAACCTTTGGGGGGGCGTGAAGATCGCGAGGGGGCAAGGAAGGTACGTGCCGTCAGCAGACGCGTGGCGGTGGATCAGCTGTCGTCGACCGACAGGGAGATCGTGGCCGTGCTGAGCGAGCATCGCGTGGCGACGACACAGCAGATCTGCACGCTGCTGGAGCTCCCCGAGCGGACCGCGCGCTACCGGCTGGATCGATTGTGGAAGCTCGGGATGTGCGGGGGTCGCCAGCCGTACGCCGATCAGGGCTCGGCTCCCTACCACTGGTGGCCATCGCGCCTTGCCGATGCGTTCCACCGGGCAGCCGAGCTTCCCCGGGGAGGGGAGCGGGAGGACCCTCAGGAGCAGTTCCTTCGGCACTCGGCGGCGATCAGCGGCCTGTACGTGGCGCTGGTGCGTCTGGCACCGAGCCTCGGGTGGGAGCTGCTGGCGTTCTCTCGGGAGGTGGAGGCCCGGGAGGAGTTCCAGATCGGTGAGCGCCAGGCGGCGATCGTGCCGGACGCCTTCGTGCTGATCCGGGACGGCGAGGCCGAGTACCACGCCATGGTGGAGATCGACCGGGGGACGATGAGCATCCCGCGGCTTTCCAAGAAGCTGTCCCTCTACCTGGCGTGGGCGGCCTCGGGAGTCTGGCAGGAGCGCCATCCCTACGTGCCGGCCCTGCTGGTGCTCACGACCACGCCCCGGCGCGTCGAGCAGGTCGCGGCCAAAGCCGAGGAGCGGTGCCGCACGGAGGCGCGGACCACGCCGACCCAGACGGGGTTCACGCACATCCAGGGGTTCGTGGTCGCGGCGACCGATGCCGTGGAACATCCCGAGGCTGCGGTCGCCGATCCAGTGTGGACCAGTCGAGGCCGGGTAGAGGGACTGCGGCTCGCCGACCTGCTCCGGGAGCCCTGGGACCGCTGGCGGGCCGAGGTGACCGAGCGGCGGGCCGACGTCGAGCGGGCCCATCAGCGGCGCAAGGACATCCTCGCCGATGACGAGGGCCTTCGCCGGACGGTCCAGGCCCTCAACAGGCGCTGGTACGGGATCGACACCTACTCCGAGCCCCTGCAGGACCTGGATGCCGGAGACCGGGACGCCCTGGAGTTGCTGCTTAACGAGACCGACCCGATGTCCGACCTGGAGCGGCTAGCGTGGCGGTTCTTCGCCCGGCGGACCGTGCTCGATCCGATGGGCACGCCCTCGGCGGCGAGCGAGAAGACACCTGCCAGCACTGTGGAGCGGGAGGCGATCTCCTCGCTTCGGGCTGCCTACCTCGCGCGTCAGCGCGAGACGGTCGCCTCGCTGCACGCCCGGTACCCGTTCCTGCCGTGGGTCCTCCGCGCGATCCGCGAGCTCGACGCCCACGAGCTCCTGCATCACCGGACGTGGTGGGTGTACCCGAGTCCCGTCGTTCCTCGACGCGCTCCTGTCCCGTGGGCGTGCTCTGGACGTTCTCGACGGTTGTCGAGCTCCTCCGACTGCCGGTCACGAAGATCGCGATCCCAATCACTAGGACGACGACCCCCACGACGAGCAGGATCCAGCCCGCGGTGTTGATGTTGAACCCGTGTGTGTGCACGGTAATCGCGAACGCCATGATCGCGCCCACGACACCCAGGATGACGCCGAACACGATGAGTCCGGTCCCTGTGCCTCTATTCATGGCCCCAGGTATCCCCGAGCCGGGGGGCATTCAACCGCGCTCGCGAGTCGGTCCCGTCCGTATCTCCGGATCGCAACAACACCGTCTGCGAGAAGCCGATTTCAAGCACGAAGCCTCTTGCGCTAGGCTGGACGTGGTTGGGAATGGCTGCCAAGAAGAACGTTCCTGATCCGTGAACCTCGAGGGAGAGGACGATCGTGCAATCCAAGGGGGTGGTGTCGCCTCCCGGCAATCACCCACTATGCGGGCTATGGCGCACGCACCAGCGAAGATTCCCGATCTCGGCTGATCTCACCACATCGCCCGGGTCGACCGAGTAGTGATCCCGGGCGCTAGCGCCGCCCCTGAGGACGTCACCACGGTCGCGGCGTGTCCGCTCCTCGGCAGCGAGACAGTCACGCCCTGACTGCCCCGCGAGCAGGTCCAGGCCTCCCCGGCCGATCAGGAAGTCAACGCCGCGCCCGCCATAAATACGATCCCTACCGCTCCGCCCAAGGACGGCGTCGTGCCCACGACCGCCGAAGACGATGTCTGCCCCTTGCCTTGCGAAGATCATGTCGTCTCCACCGCGCCCGCATATGACGTCTGCCTCCGGCGTCCCCCGCAGTTCCTCGTCGTCGCCAGCGGTACCGACGATCGTGCACTCCGGCCGTTCCTCACCCACGCCCCGCATGACGGCGGCATCGTTCGAGCTGGCGAGTGCCAGGGCAAGCAGCGCGGCGACGACAAGCATCCGTTTCCTCCCGGGAGCCTAGACTGCCGGACAGACCTGGTGGTTCCAGCGCGTAGCGGCATCGGCCGTGTCGCGGCGACGACGATCTGCCGTTGGGATGCGACGTACTGGGACTCAGCCTCTTCCACGCCCGCCAGGAACCCGCCAACTGTCCCGCCAGATTTGGCAGTCGCTTCTGTGCGGTGGCTCCGTCCTTACTCACCGGTTTCGTCAGCTTGGGCCTGCGATGTTCGCCACCACTACTGCGTGAACGGACCTGCTTCAAAGTCATAGATCACCGCGAAGCGATCCGGGCCCTCGTCGATGACACATCGATCTGGAATCCGCTCACCCGCGAGGACTTCGATATGCGCTCGACCGTCCGTGCCGCCGTACCAGCCGCCACCGCCATGGACGACCTCGCCGACCTCGGCTATCGGTTCGCCATCGGACCCAAGAACTGCGCCGTCAGCGAATCCGAGTCCTTCTTCCCACACCGGGAGAGTTCGTTGACCATTCGCGCTGATGTAGACGCATCCGTCTGTCTCGACGAGCACACCTTGGACGACCCCAGCCGGTACCGCGCCGTCCGCGCTCCATGTCGGGAAGAAGACTCCGTCCTCGACCTCAGTTCCGGAACCGCACGCGACCAAGAGAAGGAGAGCGACCGCCGACCGCCGCATGCGCCCAACCGTAGCAGCGGCACTGGTTTCGAGTCTTTGGGCCCGATGACTTCGCCACCTATGCGGACCACCGCCGGCAGACTCTCTAAGAGTCAGTACACGGCCCAAACCCTCCAACCATCCTCTCGGAACACGAGGTCGACGATGAAGTCGAGGCTCGCACTGCTGGTCCCGTCGTCCATCATGATCGCCACGGTGTAGGCGGCGGCATCACGGCCACACCCGAACTCGACGAGCGGCCCGCCCCAGGCGTTCGTGCTGAGAACGCTCGGCTCCGCGCCTTGGGCGAGCTCGATCGGGAACTCCGCGCCGTTGGGAACGGATGAGTCCAGGAGCTCTGCAGCCGCGGCATCGTCGCCAGCCGCGTACGCACCGACGAAACGAAGAGCGACAGCCGACGCTTGCTCGCTCCAGTCCTGGCCACCCTCCGGGAACGGAGGGTCGGGGCACCACTCAAAAGCGCCCCGCGGGTAAGGGTCGGGCTCAGGTGGGAGGTTGCTCCTTTCCTCAATGAGTATCTGCACTTCAGCGGACAACCGCTCGACCGTTTCGGGGTCCCCGGCCTCAGATGCCTGAGCAATCTGATCCGCGAGCATGAAGATACGCCGATCGAGGTCCGATCGCTCCAACTCACGAAGTCGGTTGCCGACGTCCCAAGCCTCGAAATTCGATCTCACGGCCGCATCCAGGCAATAGCCTGCACCCGATTCCTCGACTTCGACATAATGCGCACACCCCGGAGTCCACGATGATTGAAGCTCCAGGCCAAGCGCCTCCGCCAACGCTTCCCCTGTAAGCACCTTCGGAACGAGGACGGTTCGCGGAGGGACGCTCGGGAGTGCGCTCGGCCGGAGAGCGACCGCCCTGTGGCCGACGAGGTAGCCCAGACCGAACCCGCCAGCAGCCACTCCGATGAGGACGAGGACTGCCACAATCGCGCGACGCATCCCAGCTCCTTCGAATGACCTCAGCTCAGGGTACGACGGTTGTGCACATCGGCTGGTTCCTCGCCCACCCGCCAGCTGCCATCGTGTGCCAGACTCGCGTGTCCCGGGCTCGCTACAGGCGGGATGTCGTTTCGTGACGAATCCGCTACTCCTAGCGTCAGGTGCCAGCGATCACGAAGCCGCGGGCTCTTTGCTGGCCTCACTGGCGCGATACCACGCGTTCGCGACCGCGATCACCGCGTCCGCGGCGCGGTCGAACTCCGCGCTGCCCGGGATCTCGTCGCTGAGCACTCCTAGCGCCTCGCACAATTCGATGCGCGCGATCTCGGCGTCGTCAGTCATGGGCCTCCATGACCATCACCACGGGCAGGTCAACTTTCGCCCGCGCGTCGTCTTTGCTGTTCGCCTCGGCCTGGAAGATCGCCAGGCCGGGGTCGTCCGTGTTGTTCTCAGTGCCGGTTGCTACGAACACGTCATTGGTCATCACTCGTGTTGTTCCACAGCTCGTTCAGCTGCCTTGCTATCGATGGTCGAACCTCCGTGTAGTAGTTGATGGCCGGGTCGAGGTCGGAGAGCCTTACGCGGGTGACAGCGCCTCGGTCGTTCAGTTCCAGGACCCTCAGAACGGCTCGCGCACGCAGCTCTAGCGGATACCTTCGGATCTGGGGCATGAGGCGCTCCTTTCCACGTCCTCAGTCCCCGGTCCGCTCGCCGGTCCAGTCCGCGGTCCGGTCCCTGGTTCAGTCGTCGACTGAACGCTTCCCAGCATCGAGGTCTTTCAGTCAACGGCCCTGAGTGAGCGATGATCCAGGAACTCGGCGCGGTTCAGCTGTCAAGGATCAGATGGAACCATGTAAGGCATCAGCTGGAGCCGATCCGAAAAGCCTCACCCGAAGTCGCACAGGCCCCTGACCTAGGCCTCCCCAAAAGCTCCTCATAAGCTCGCCCCTCCTCGCCGACACGATTCGACCCCCTCGGATGCCTTTGTACGTGTAGAGATGGCCACGTCTCGTCACTTGATTCACCAGCAGGTTGCCGTGGCGGCGGAGGCAGGATCGCCACCGCCGGCCGGATGCGGAGACGCCGTGGTCCCTCGCGATCGCCAAGGCGGACGCAAGGGCTTCGAGGCCGAGAGCCGGCGGGAGCGCTGGAGCCCCGAACCCGAGCACCTCATGGGAGGCGAGCTCGGAGATGAAGGAGGCCATGCGCGACCGGAGGGCTCGCGGCGGACGGAGACGGAGCGCCTGGCAGCGGCAGCGCGAGGGTGAGGCGGCGCCAACGCGGACGGCTTGGCGGGAGCAGGTCCCGGCCGACGCCTGCCGGAGCAGACCGGCGCGGCGGGCAAAGGAGGTGAGGATCGGCACGAACTGAACATCCTCTGAAGGCGGCAGGTTGCGGCCGCGCGCCTTTGCGCGAGCTCGCGCCCGTCCAAGGGAGCTGGATGGTTCCCGCGCCAACGGCGCATGGGCGGCGCGACAGCGCAGGGCGCAGAGTCGCAAAGCCGCAGGTCACGGGGCTGTTTGGCCGAAGGCCATCCACCGAAGGAGGGGGGAGCTGTGCCCAGAAAATGGTTCGAGCAGAACGGAACGTTCGCGTGGTCTCGCTCGATGAGCGAGATCACGCTCTCCTGCTCAGCCTGCTCGAGCACAAGGTCCTTTCCACGCACCAAATCAAGAGCATGTACTTCGGTTCCCTTAGACGGTGCCAACACCGGATGAAGGAACTGAGAGATCTTGATCTGGTCTCGTCCTTCTCGGTGGGGAGGGGTTTCGGGGAGGGGAGGGCCCCAGCGTGCTGGTTCCTCACCAAGGCCGGCCTTAGCGTCATCGCCGAGGCCAAAGACGTCCGCGTCTCGGACCTGCCCTGGGTCCCGGATCAGAGCTACCGGGGAAGCCACATGCTCGCCCACCGCCTCGGGGTCAACGCGTTCTTCTGCGCGCTCGCCGAGGCCTCCAGGGGGCTCCAGGACCACTGCCTCGCGACCTGGCGGCCCGAGCACTGGGTTCGCACCCGCACCGCCGAGGTCAAGC
>Ga0209874_1000145_pt1 | contig 18400 bp, 17 predicted proteins | sample GWRWN1_20_30_FD_187216 | JGI IMG/M metagenome (GOLD analysis project Ga0209874, IMG submission 187216) | Riverbed sediment microbial communities from areas with no vegetation in Columbia River, Washington, USA - GW-RW N1_20_30 (SPAdes)... | ecosystem: Environmental > Aquatic > Freshwater > River... | reverse complement strand
GTGTAGACGGCCGCCACCTGCTGGATATTGGTGAACGGGCTAGCCGGGTCGTCGCTCAGAGTGAAGACCCGGACTCCCTCCCAGCCGGTCGGGTCGTCGTGTGCCGTCCGCGGAGCCCCGCATGCGGAGTTCGCCATCGTGCGGTCGACCGCCAGGAGCAGGAGATCGGCGATCCCGTTCCCGTTGCGATCCCAGACGATCGGATCCGCCTGGAGCCCGTCGCACGCGAAATCGCGAACCAGTCTAGGCGCGGCAGGGTTCGAGATGTCGAAGATCCGGAACCCGCCCTCCGGCCGATCGTTGCGGTAGTAGCCGATAAAAGCATGATTTCCCCAGAACGCCAGGTCGGAATTGATCGCCGGCTTGGGCGTGTTGGACACGAGGTCCATCTTCTTGTGGCTATCGCCGTTGTGCGAAGCGCCCGCCGTGCCGACGAGCAGTCCGACGGCAACCAATGCCGGCAGCATCAAATGTAAAAGCCGCCGCATGGGCATCCCCCTCCTACAGTCGTCGTTTCAGGGCACTGCCTTTCAACCGCAACTCCAACTCAATAGGCATCCCTCCCCCGGGTCCCAGAGTGACGCGGCATAGTAATGGATGTCACGCGGTCCGGCCAGGTGCGACAAAGCCCGCATAGAGGAACGCTGCTGCCGCGGCGATAAAAGCCGCCGTCTCGGCAACACCGAGACCGGCGACGCCGCTGCCAGCAGCCGCGAGCGCGACTCCCACCAGGACGAGGACGTTGCCGACGGGCCGCCGCCGCAGTGTGGCCAGGGCCACGGCGACGACTGCAAGCGTCCCCAAGGAGTTGCCGAGCACCGCCACAAGCCGTGCAGGGATGAAATCGAGGTGGCTCTGCGCCTCCGGGATCGACGTGCCGTCCACGGGTGAGTTCAAAGGCACTGCAAAGGCGATGCCCATCGCCAGGCCCGCGTACGCGAACGCGAGCGGTCCGGCCCAGCGGTAGCCGCGAAGCAGAAGCGACCCTGTTCCGAGCAGCGGCGCTGTGAGCAGCCCTCCCGCCAGGTAATAGACCCGGAACGCGCGGTCGTCCCACCCGGCGGCAGCACCCCACGCCAGCGCGGCCGACGCGATCGCATAGGCGAGCAGCGACGCCGACCAGGCCGCGAGCTGCGGCGCCCGCCTCACGCGGAAGCGGGCCGCCAGATCGCCGGCGAGACGAAGCGCCAGCAGGGCTGCGCCGAAGGCGAGCAGTGCTTCCACGGCGTCAGTTAACCTCAGCGCGAATGCCCGAAAAGCGTTATCTCGTGACTCCGGGCCCGACGCCCGTGCCGCCCGAGGTGCTCGCGGCCACGGCGGCGCCGATGATCCATCACCGCGGGCCGGACTTTCGGGCGACCCTCGCGCGTGTCCTCGAGCGGCTCGGACAGGTCTTCCGGACGGAGAACGACGTACTTCTCTTCGCCTCTGCGGGAACCGGGACGATGGAATCGGCGGTCTCGAACCTCTGCTCGCCCGGCGACCGCGCCCTCGTCGTGTCCCACGGCTACTTCGGGGAGCGCTTCGCCGCGATGGCCCAGGCGTACGGCGCCGACCTCACCCACCTTCGGTACGGCTGGGGCGAGACGCCGAGCCCCGACGAGGTGGGGGAGAAGCTCGAGGAGATCGGCGGCGCGAAAGCCGTTTTCGTCACGCACTCCGAGACCTCGACCGGCGTGGTCTCCGACGTGCGCTCGATCGCCGAGCGCGTGAACGGGTCGGACGCGCTCGTAGTCGTCGACGCCATCTCGAGCCTGGCCGCCATGCCGCTCGAGACGGATGCCTGGGGACTCGACGTCGTGATCACGAGCTCGCACAAGGCGCTCATGTGCCCCCCGGGCCTCGCGGTCGTGTCCGTCTCTCCCGCGGCTTTCGAAGCCACTCGGACCGCCAGCTCGCCGCGCTACTACTTCGACTGGGAGACGACCCGGGCGTCGCAGGCGAAGTCTCCGCCGGAGAACCCCTTCTCACCGGCGATCTCGCTCGTCCTCGGCCTCGACGTGGCGCTCGAGATGATTCTCGCCGAGGGCGTGGACGGGGCGCACGAGCGGCATGTCCGTCTCGGACGCGCCTGCCGGGCCGGCGTGAAGGCGATGGGGCTCGAGCTCTTCTCGCCGGACGAGGACCGCGCCGCGGTCGTGACCGCGATCCGCATGCCTGCGGAGATCGACGGCCAGGCGATCGTCCTCTCTATGCGTGATCGCTCCGGCGTGACGATCATCGGCGGCCAGGGGGAGCTCAAGGGCAAGATCGTCCGCATCGGGCACATCGGGTACATGGACATCTTCGACGTCACGACCGCGCTCGCGGCCCTCGAGCTGGCGATGGCGGAAGCGGGCGCTGACATCGAGCGCGCAGCCGCGGTGACCGCGGCGCTCGAGGCTTTCAACGAGCCCGTCTCCGTGTGAAGGTCCTAGTCAGGGAGCCGATCAGCGACGCCGGCCTCGAGCTCCTGAAGCAGAAGTTCGAGGTGGACGTCGATGCCGAGGGCGACCTGGCCAAGAAGATTGGGGACTACGACGCGATCATCATCCGAAGCGCCACCCATCTCACCAAGGAGCTGATCGAGCGGGCCGAGCGGCTGAAGGTGATCGGCCGTGCGGGGGTGGGCGTCGACAACGTCGACGTCGACGCCGCGACCCGTCGGGGAATCGTTGTGGCGAACGCGCCGGAGTCCACGGTGGTCTCGGCCGCCGAGCACACGATCGGGCTTCTTCTCGCGCTCTCCAGGTCGATCCCACAGGCCCACGCGAGCCTGAAGCAAGGGAACTGGGACCGCTCGCGCTTCGGAGGTCTGGAGCTTGCCGACAAGACGCTCGGGCTGGCCGGCTTCGGCCGCATCGGGCAACAGGTTGCCCGCCGTGCGCGCGGCCTCGAGATGAACGTAGCGGCTTACGACCCCTATGTCGCCCCCGGGCGGTTCCGGGAGCTCGGCGTGGAGCGCGCCGAGTCGCTCGAGGATCTCCTGAGGCGCTCGGACTTCCTCTCCCTCCATCTGACCCTCGCACCGGAGACCTACCGGCTCATCGGGCGCGACCAGCTCGCCGTTGCGAGGGACGGAATCAGGATCGTGAACGCAGCGCGCGGCGAGCTCATCGACGAAGGGGCGCTGCTCGAGGCGTTGCAGTCGGGGAAGGTTGCCGGGGCGGCACTCGACGTCTTCTCCGCCGAGCCCTATTCCGGGCCGCTGCTCGAGCTCGACAACGTGGTCGTGACGCCGCACCTGGCGGCGTCTACGGAAGAGGCCCAGGACCGCGCGGGGATCATCGTCGCCGAGCAAGTGGCGGCGGCCCTCGAGGGGAGGCTCGTCACGAACGCCGTCAACCTCCCCGCTGTAGCCGCCGAGGACGCGGAGCACCTCGGCCCCTTCCTCCCGCTGGCGGCCAAGCTCGGCGCGCTCGCGGTCGAGCTCGCAGGCGGCACGCCGACCCGGCTCGACCTCGCCTATCTCGGGGAGCTATCGGAGCACGACACCCGGCTGCTGACGGTTGCCGCCTTGAACGGCGTCTTTCAGGGACGCGCGGACCAGGCCGTCAACTACGTGAATGCTCCGCTTCTCGCCGAGGAACGCGGGATCGATGTCCGGGAGGAGCGCCGCCGCGCCTCCCGCGATTTCACGAGCCTCATGCGCGTCACCGCCGTTTCCGGAGACGAGGAAGTCATGGTCGCGGGAACGACGCTGGGCCGCGACGACGAGCCGCGCCTCGTTCGGGCGCTCGGCTACGAGATCGAGATCGGGCTCGAGCCGCGCATGCTCTTCGTCGTCAACGACGACCGGCCCGGGATGATCGGCCGCCTGGGAACGATCCTCGGCGAAGCGGGCGTCAACATCGCGCACATGGCCGTGTCGCGGAATCGCCGGAGCGCGAAGGCTCTCATGGCGATCACGCTCGACAGCACGCCGGACGCGGATCTCCTCGAGCACCTTCGGAAGGAGCCCGGATTCGTCGAAGTTAGGTTCATCGCCCTGGAAATGGAGACGTGAAAATTTGACGCGTAGCGTATGGCCCGAGCCGGTGGAGAAAGTGGCGCGGTTCCTCCGCGACTCGATGGTCGAAGCGCGCGTGGAAGAGTTCTCCGACGGAACTCCGACCGCGGAGGATGCGGCCAACGCGGTCGGCTGCTCGCTCGGGCAGATCGTGAAGTCGCTCGTCTTCCTCTGCGACGGGCGTCCTATCCTCGTGCTCGTTCCGGGCGACCGGCGGGCCGATCCCTCCAAGGTTGGTGCGGCCGCGGGCTGCGCCAGGGCGAAGGTCGCGGGCGCCGACGACGTCCTGAAGGCGACGGGGTTCGAGCCGGGTGCGGTGGCGCCGTTTCCGCTCTCCGTGGTCAAGGAGGTCTTCGTCGACCACACCCTCCTGACGCACGAGGTCGTCTGGGTGGGCGCCGGATCGACTCGGCACATGGCCGCTCTGGCACCCGCCGACCTGGTTCGCATCACGCGCGCGACGGCTGTCGACGCCGTCGCGGAGAACCCCTAACCTTAGGAAGGCCGCATGCAAGAGACCGAGAAGATCTGGTTCAACGGCGAGCTCGTCGACTGGGCCGACGCGAAGATTCACGTCGGCGCCCACGCCCTCCACTACGGCTCGGGCGTCTTCGAGGGCATCCGCTGCTACGAGACGGCGACCGGCCCGGCCGTCTTCCGGCTCACCGACCATCTCAAGCGGCTCTCCAACTCGGCGAAGCTCCTGCACATGGAGCTCCCGTATTCGGTCGAGGAGCTTCGGGCCGCGAGCCACGAGGTGATCGGGGCCCACGGGCTGGCCGAGTGCTATCTGCGCCCGATTGCCTTCTACGGCTACGGGGAGCTGGGCGTCCATCCCGGAAGGAACCCCGTCGATGTCGCGATCATGAGCTGGCCGTGGGGCGCCTATCTCGGCGAAGAAGCGCTGACGCAGGGGATCCGCGCGAAGGTCTCTTCGTGGAAGCGCGTCGGGCCGAACACGATTCCGCATGTGTCGAAGGCGACGGGGATCTACCTCAATTCGATGCTCGCGGTTATCGAGGCCACCCAAGGCGGTTACGACGAGGCCATCCTCCTGACGGACGACGGCTATGTCGCCGACGGCTCGGGCGAGAACATCTTCCTCGTCAAGGACGAGATTCTCTCGACGCCGGACCTCTCGGCCTCGATCCTCCCCGGGATCACGCGGCACACCGTGATGGAGATCGCCGGGGCTCTCGGCTATGCAGTCCACGAGCGCACGATCATTCGCTCCGACCTTCATCTCGCGGACGAGGTGTTCATGTGCGGCACCGCTGCGGAGGTCACGCCTGTGCGCTCGATCGACGACCACGAGATCGGGCCCCCGGGGCCGATCACGAAGGCGATTCAATCAACCTTTTTCGAGGTCGTTCGCGGCCGCGACGAACGCTGGTCACGCTGGCTCGATTACGCGGAGAAGGCTCCGACCCCGGGGTCTTGACGGCGGAGGCGTGAGCCGACGCGTGGAGGGGGTCGGGGGGAACCGGGAGGTTCCCCCTCGGAGCGGGTTGGGCGAAAAAGCCGACCCGTCTGTGCCGGAAGAAGGGGGTCCGTGGGGGAAACATGGTTTCCCCGACGGGAGCGAGCCGGAGGCGAAGCGACGCGAGATCGCGCTTTCCGCTCCCTGGCTCGGGGAGCGGGAGGAGGAGCTCGTCCTCGCGGTGCTGCGCTCCGGGCGCTTGTCCCTCGGGCCGGCGCTCGACCGCTTCGAGCTCGCCCTGGCAGCGCGCGTTGCCTCCCCGCACGCTGCCGCGGTCTCGAGCGGAACTGCCGGCCTTCACCTCGCCGTTCGGCTGGCGGGCCTCGGCCCCGGCGACGAGGTGATCACGACCCCGTTCTCGTTCGTCGCCTCGGCGAACTGCATCCTCTACGAAGGAGCGACGCCGGTCTTCGCAGACGTCGATCCGCAAACGCTCAACTTGGATCCCAACGCAGTCGAGGCCGCTCTGACCGAGCGGACGAAGGGCATCGTCGCGGTGGACATCTTCGGCTACCCGGCGGAGCTCGAAGAGCTCGCGAGAATCGCCGAGGAGCACGGGCTCGCCCTGATCGAGGACGCCTGCCAGGCCCTCGGCGCGGAGTATCGTGGCCGCCCGCTCGGGTCTTTCGGCCATCCGACGATCTTCGCCTTCTATCCGAACAAGCAGATGACGACGGGGGAGGGCGGGGCGGTCGCCGTCGCGGCGGAAGAGGACTGGGAGCTCCTGAAGAGCCTCTCGAACCAGGGCAGGACGGACTCGGGCGAGTGGTTGACCCACGGTCACCTCGGGTTCAATTACCGCCTCGACGACATCTCCGCGGCCGTCGGGCTCGCCCAGCTCGAGAAGCTCGACGCCATCCTCGAGCTCCGGGGCGAGGTTGCCGCGCGATATGGGGAGCTCATCGAGTCACTCGACGGCGTCGAGGCGCCGCTCCCGGACGACGAGGACCACCGCCGCTCCTGGTTCGTCTACGTCGTTCGGCTAGCCGACGAACTCGACCGCAACGCGGTGATGGTGCGCCTCGGCGAGCAGGGGATCGCCAGCAAGCCGTACCTACCTTCGATCCACCTCCAGCCGTACTGGCGGGAGCGGTTCGGGACGGGAGAGGGGATGTACCCGGTCTCCGAGAGCGCGAGCCGGCACTCACTCGCACTCCCCTTTCACACGCGGCTTACGGCCGGCGAGCAAGAGCGCGTCGTCGACGCACTAGCCCGGGCTGTCGCCTGAGCCCCCGGTTCCCAGGCGCCGGGTTGCGATAATCAGCGCGTGGCAGATGGACCTCCAACGATGGTCTTCCTCGGATTCGGGAAGTTCGCGCGCGCGGACAAGATCTACGCGATGGAGCCGCTCACGGGCGGCGATCGCGGCGGCGGGCGTCGCACGCGCGTGTGGGTCGAAGGGATCGCCGAGCCAATCATCGCCTCGCGGACCGAGCGCTCCATCCTCGCGGAGATGGGCATACGCGATGCGATCCGCCCGCAGCTGATCGACGACGCCATCGCCCTCGCGGAGCGGATCGTCGAAGACGCGGACAAGGGGCGCGTGGACCTGGCCGATCTGGGCCGTCGCGCGAGGCGCCTTCTCGAGTCCACGGCGAAGCCAGGCTCGGCCGACCCCCTGTTTTGAGTTTCGCTCCGCTCGGGCGCGATTTCTTCGCTCGCAGCGTGCACGACGTCGCGCCGGACCTCGTCGGCTGCACGCTGCTCGTGGACGGAGTGGGCGGGACGGTCGTCGAGGTCGAGGCCTACGACCACGAGGACCCAGCCAGCCACGGGTTTCGCGGTCGCACCGAGAGGAACCGATCCATGTTCGGCCCGCCGGGTCTCGCGTACGTCTACCGCTCGTACGGCGTCCACTGGTGCCTGAACCTTGTCTGTGAGGACGAGGGAGTCGCCTCGGCGGTGCTCGTTCGCGCGGTGGAGCCCACCGACGGCCTCGAGCGGATGCGCGCGCGCCGGGGAGCCGAGGATCCCCGGCTCCTCTGCTCCGGGCCCGGGAGGCTCTGCCAGGCGCTCGGCGTCACGGGCGGCCACGACGGGATGTCCGTCGACCGGCCTCCCTTTGAGCTCTTCCCGGCCGCAGGCAGAGTCGAGATCGTCACCGGACCTCGTGTGGGGATCACTCAGGCTGCCGACCTGCCGTGGCGCTACGGGCTGGCGGACTCCCGCTTCGTGAGCCGCGGGTTCGCGGTCAGGCCCGCCCGACGATCAGCCTGACCGTCATGTTGCGGGCAGCCGCGAGCCCCGCGCGGGGGTACTGAGCGAGAACGACGCCGCTCTTCCCGTCTGCGAAGGCCTCTACGAGCCCGGCGATGTCCCGCGCGGCCAGGCGGTGTCGCGCGGTCGCGATGCTGAGGCCGACCACGTCCGGGATGCGACCGTTCGTCGGCTTGGGAAGGACGATGCGGACCGTGTCCCAGGTGGACAAGGTCCCGCGGATGGGGAACTGGTCCACCACACGTCCGAGGCGCTCTCCCGGCTGCGCAGGACGCGTGATGACCTCGGGTGTCAGCGGCATGCTGAGGAGCCGGGCCCGCGCGTCCCCCAGGCGGGCGCCGACGACTCGCGGGACGTCCACCTCGTTGGGCTTGCAAGGCGCCTTCTCCGAGGGCCCGAAGCCGGCGACGTACATGATCGTGCGGCTGTCCTGGCAGTTGCCGTTGTCGATGTACCAGCGGCTGTTCCGGTAGACGACATGACGGGGAACTGCGTACTGGGCCTGCGGGGCCGCAAAGTATTCCGGCGGTTCGCCGAGCTTGCGCAGAGCCCTCGCTTCGAACTCCTTCCAGATCAGCGAAGGGAAGGTGCCGCCGGCGACGGGCAGACCCTCGAATTGCGTGAGCATCGGCTTCAGCTTGTTGGGATATCCGACCCAGACCGCCGTGACGAGCTGCGGCGTGTAGCCGACGAACCAGGCGTCACCGTAGTTCTCCGTCGTACCGGTCTTGCCGGCGGCGGGGCGATCGTCGAGGGCGGCGCGCCTCCCCGTTCCGCTGCGAACGACGTCCTCGAGCATCGACGTGAGGATCGCGTTCTGGTTGGGATCGAACACGGGACGCTCGACGGGCTCGTTCCGGTCGACGCGCTTCCCCTCCACGACGCGCATGACGGCGCGCGGCCGGTTGCCGAGCAGCGAGCCGTCGATCCGCTCGCCGCCGTTGGCGAAGGTTCCGAAGGCCCGAGCCATCTCCAGCGGATTGACCGCGTTCACGCCGAGACCGATGGCGAAGTAGTCGTCGAGATGGCTCGCGATGCCGAGGCGTCTCGCCATGCGCGCGACACTCTTCGGGCCGACTTGCGCCGTCAGCTGCGCGTAGACCGCGTTGTCCGAGAAGGTCGTCGCGTCGTTGAGGTCGATCGTCCCGAGGTACGCGTTCTCGTAGTTGTTCACCGCCCAGAGCTTGTCGCCCAGGTTGATCACCGTCGGCTTCGACGTGAAGGTGGTCTGCGGTGAGATCCCCTGGGAGAGCGCGGTTGCGAGGACGAACGGCTTGAAGGCCGAGCCGGCCTGGCGCTCCCCCTGCACGGCGAGGTTGAACTGGCTCTTGTGGAAATTGCGCCCGCCGACCATGGCGAGGACGCGGCCGTCGCGAGGATCGATCGCGACCAGAGACGCGGCGGGGCCGTGCCTGTCCGGCAGCAACTTCTTGATCGCGTCCTCGGCGAGCCTCTGGATCTCGAGGTCGATCGACGTGTAGATCTTCAGCCCGGCCCCGAAGACGGTTCCGGACCCGTAGTAGGGAACGAGCTGTTGCTTCACGTATTCAGCGAAATAGGGCTGGCGGCTCTTCCCCGCAGGGAGGCGAACGTTCTTCGCCTTGGGGAGTGGCGCGCGGTTCGCGTCGACGGCGTCCTTCCGGGTGATCAACCCCTGCTGGACCATGAGGTTGAGCACGGTCGCGCGTCGCAGCCGCGCCCGTGACGGGTTCTCGACGGGGTCGTACGCACCCGGGCTGGCCGGCAGGCCGGCGAGGAGAGCAGCCTGCGGAAGCGTCAGTCTCGAGGCGTGGCTGTGGAAGTAGACGCGGGCGGCCATCTCGACCCCATACGCGCCGTTCCCGAAGTAGATGGTGTTCAGGTAGGCGGTGAGGATCCGGTCCTTCGACCACCGCCGCTCGAGCTGCCAGGCGAGCGCAGCCTCCTTGAGCTTGCGGCTAATCGTCCGCTCCCGTTTCGTGTACGTGTTCTTGACGAACTGCTGCGTGATGGTCGACCCGCCCTGGACGAGCTTCTTGTTCCGGACGTCCGCCCAGACCGCGCGCATGATCCCCTTGACGTCGACGCCGCGGTGCTCCCAGAAGCGCCGGTCTTCGACCGACACGATGGCCTGCTTCATCACCGGGGCGATCTCGTTCGAGTTGACGACGACGCGGCTCTCGTCCCCGTGAAGGACGGCGAGCACAGTCTTGCCGTCCGAGGCGTAGATGTAGCCGAGCTGCTCGACTTGCTTCGTCTTCGTCGGCTCGAGCGCGGCGAGGTCGCTCGCCACGGCGCTCACGAGGCCGAAGGCGAACGCCACGAAGGAGACAACGAAGAGAAGAAGGAGGAGGGTGAGGAACCGGAGCTTGCGGATCCTGCGCCGCTTGGGCGCCTTGCTGCGCTTGCGAAACAGCACGAAGCGCCTGAGTCTAGTGCGCTAGACGGCGCCCGTCCGGAAGAGCGGCGTGGTTGTCGGCTTGGCGACGCCTCCGGCCCGCTCCAGCGTCACCGCGACGATTGCGCCGTCGGGAATTTTCCGGGTAAGGGTTACGGCGACGCGGTCGCCGCCGGCGAACGTGCCTGCCGGAACCGGGCTTCCTGCCTGAATCACCCAGATCTCGTACGTCTTGCCGACCGGAGCCGGATCCACGTTTCGGACGACGAGGGTGCCCTCGCCGGACCGGTTGACGATCAGCGAGCCCTGCGCGCCGATGATGTCGACCGCCTCGGGACGCTCGCCGAGCCGGTTGTTCAGGGTCGCTGCCCAGATTCCGAAGCCGATCGCCGCGCAGGCAGCGACGGCGGCGACTGTCGCGGTCGCGGGAAAGACCCAGCGAGGCCGCAGCGGCACGACGTTCGCGCGCTCTCGTCTGGCCTGTTCCAGGATTCGCTGGCGCAGGGAAGGCGGGGGCGACGGCATTTCGACCTGGTGGGCGAGTGACGAGGCGGTCTCCTGGAAAGAGGCCACCGCTTCGCGGCACTCGGGACAGTGAGCCAAATGCTCCTCGAAGTCCCGGCGAGCGTCGGCGTCGAGAGCATCGAGCGCGTAGGCGGCGCTCAGCTCGTGAATTCCGGTGTGTTCCATCGTTCCTCTTCGCGACCCGTGTCTGCGAGCAGCTCTCGCAGGCGGGCCAGGCCGGTGAACATTCTGCTCTTGATGGTGCCTAGCGGCTCGCCCAGGCGGTCGGCGAGCTCGGATTGCGTGAACCCGCCGAAGTAGGCCAGCTCGAGCGCCTCCCGCTGCTGGTCGGGCAGCTTCCGGAGGGCTTCCTGCACGCGCGTGCGCCGGAGTCGGAGCCATGCCTCGTCCTCGGTAAGGTTCGCGCTCGGTTGCGGGGCCGCTTCGAGCGGCTCCGTGCGGCGCGGCTCCTCCCGGCGGACGACGTCGACGGCGCGGCGGTGGACGAGCGTGAGGATCCACGTGCTCGCCTTCGCCCGTTCGGGAACGAATCGCGCGGCCGACCGCCAGACGGCGAGAAAGGCCTCCTGCACGGCGTCCTCGGCCAGGGCCGGGTCGCGTACGACACGAAGCGCAAGGCCGTAGGCGACATGACCGAAGCGATCGTAGAGCTCTGCGAGCGCGCCATCGTCGGCACGGGCGACGAGGGCGACGAGCGCCTCATCGGAAAGATGAGCGAGGTCTCGCGCCATGGAGGCATGCCTCCGGCGAGGAGGCGCGCTCAACGCTAACACGGCCATCGAGCGTATTCGCACGGCCTCTGCGAGCGGTTCGCCGAACCGGATCCTCGGCTCGTGCGAATACGCCGCGACAACCCGCAAGGAGGGAGAGGGATGCAGAGGTTAGCTCTTGCTTTCCTGGTGGTTCTGGGGATGGCCGCGGCGGTCACAGTCGCGCTCGTGCGCGGCTCGGCGCCGCAGGTGGCCCAGGCTTCCAGTCACCGGGAAGCACCATTGATCAGCCAGGATCCATCCGCGGACAACACGGACCTCTACGCGTTCGTGAGCCCGGACAATCCGGCGACCACAGTCGATGAGTCGAAGAAGGTCACGATCATCGCGAACTTCGTGCCGCTCGAGCAGCCTGCTGGCGGGCCGAACTTCGCGAGCTTCGGCGACGACGTCCGCTACGCGCTGAAGGTGGACAACACCGGCGACGGGGCAGAGGACATCACGTATCGGTTCCGGTTCAAGACGAAAACCGTGAACCCGAATACGTTCCTCTACAACACCGGCCCGATCGATTCGCTCGACGACACGGACTGGAATCGGCCGCAGACATACAGCGTCACGCGAATCAAGAACGGGAATGCGACGGTGCTCGGGACCGGCCTGAAGACCCCTCCCGTGAGCATCGGTCCGCGCTCAACCCCGCACTACGAGGACCTGGCCGCCGCAGCAGTGCGGTCGCTGCCCGGTGGCATCAAGGTCTTCGCGGGCCAGCGGGACGACCCGTTCTACGTCGACCTGGGGTCGATCTTCGACCTGCTCGGCCTGCGGCCCCTGAACACGCTGCACGACATCGAGCTCCCCACCGAGGACGGAGTCGACGGCGTGTCCGGCTACAACACGCACACGATCGCCATCCAGGTTCCGATCACGCAGCTGACCCGGAATCACGCGATGCCGACCGGGCCGAGCGATCCGAAGGCCGTGATCGGCGTGTACTCGAGCGCCGAGCGGAGGCAAGTCCGGATCCTCGAGAGCGACGGGACCCCGAAGCAGCTCGACGGCTGGGTGCAGGTGTCGCGTCTCGGCGAGCCGCTGATCAACGAGGTCATCATCCCGCTCGGGAAGAAGGACCTCTGGAACGCGACGGAGCCCGAGGACGACTCGCAGTTCGCCTCGCACTACACGAACCCCGAGATCGTGGGGATCGCGAACTCGCTTTACGACGCTCTCGACGATGCGCCAACGAGCGGGCGCGGCGACCTCGTCGCGGTGCTCCTCACTGGAGTGCCCGGTCTGAACTTCACGGGCTCGACCAAGGCCGACCTGTTGCGCCTGAACGTGGCAATCCCGCCGAGCGCCGAGCCCCAGCGGCTGGGCGTCCTCGACGGCGATTTCGCCGGGTTCCCGAACGGCCGGCGGCTTTCGGACGACATCGTGGACATCGAGCTCCGCGCACTCGAGTGCAGTTATGGCGCGGCAGCGTCGATCGTAGAGAGCTTCGGCTTCTGCGGTGGCAACGCCCACCGCATGCCGAACAACGGGATCACTGACGGCGTCGATGCGAACGAGCGGATGTTCTCTCCGAACTTCCCCTACGTCGCGACGCCGTTCTCCGGCTACGAGGCAGTTCCGCCCACGCCCATGAGCGGTCTGTAGGAAGGCAATCGAAGGGGCCCGCCCAGCGCGGCGGGCCCCTTCCTCACTGCGAGGGGAGCGATGAGAAGAAAGATCTCTGTGGCGGTTGCGGCGGCGCTGGTGGCTTCGGCCGCGGTGCTCTTCGGCGGCGTGCTCACGGGGTCGAAGGCGGGCGGAGGCCCAGGTCCCGCCCCAGAGGCTGCCGCGGGGCGGCTGCTCGCGGGATTCTCCCCGGGCGACACCGCCGCCTACGCCGCCCAGCTCGAGCAGCGGATCGCAACCAGGCCCGGAGACGTCCAGTCGCTCGTCCTGCTCGGACTTGCCTACCAGCAGCGGGCCCGGGAGACGGGCGACCCAAGCTTCTATCCGCGGTCGGGCACCGCACTCTCCCGGGCTGCGCGTCTGGATCCCCGAAACGCGCTGGCAGCAACAGGCCTCGCCGCGCTCGCTGCGTCGCGGCATCGCTTCGAGGAGGCGCGCGGCCTCGCGGAACGGGCGGTCCGCCTCGCCCCGGCGAGCGCCGGCCCGCTGGGGGTCCTCGGAGACGCGCTCGTCGAACTCGGCCGTTACCGCGAGGCTTTCGCCGTCTTCGACCGCATGGCGGCGCTGAAGCCGAATCTCGCCTCCTACTCGCGTGTTTCGTACGCCCGCGAGCTGCTGGGCGACCCGCGCGGAGCGATCGCTGCCATGCGGCTCGCTGTGGAGGCCGGGGCCGGCACTGTCGAGCCGCTCGCCTGGACGCTCGTGCAGCTCGGCAACCTCTATTTCGACAACGGGCGGCTCGCACCGGCCGCACGTGCCTATCGCCAGGGGCTCGCGCACTTCCCCGGCTACGTCCACGCCGAGGCCGCGCTCGGCAAGGTCGCGGCCGCTCGGGGCCGGTACGGGGAGGCGATCAGGCGATACCAGCGCGCTGTGGAGCGGCTTCCGCTTCCGCAGTACGAGGGCGCGCTGGGCGACGTCCTGCGGGCAGCCGGGCGGGAGCGGGAGGCACAGGAGGCCTTTGGCGCCGTGGACACAATCCAGAGGGTGCTCGAGGCGAACGGTGTTCGCACCGAGCTCGAGACGGCCCTCTTCGACCTCGACCACGGACGACAGCCGGCGGACGCGCTCGGCCGCGCTCGGCTCGCGTACACAGAGCGGAAGAGCATCGAAGCGGAAGATGTCCTCGCCTGGGCGCTCCACGTGAACGGCAGATGCCACGAGGCCCGCGCCCACTCGGCCCGCGCGCTTCGCCTCGCGACACGCGACGCGTTGAAGCTCTTCCACCGCGGGATGATCGAGCGTTGCCTAGGCGACCCCCGGGCGGCGCGCTCATTCCTCCGCCGCTCGCTCGCGATCAATCCCCATTTCTCGCTGCTCTACGCGGGGGTCGCGGAAAGGGCCCTGCAATGAAGCGCCTGATCGCCCTGCTCGCGGTCGCCGGTGCCTTGCTGGCCCCTGGGGCTGCCGCTGCGCACCCGCTCGGCAACTTCACGGTCAACCGCTTTAGCGCAGTCGCGCTCTCGGGCCGCGACGTCTACGTGCACTACGTCCTCGACCTCGCTGAGATCCCGACCTACCAGGAGGGCGGCCGTGTCCGCTTGCCGGGTTTCGCGTCGGCGCTCGCCGGTGGGCTCGTGCTCGAACTGGACGGCACGCGCGCGGTGCTTGTGCCCGTGGAACACAAGCTGTCGACGAAGCCGGGCGCGGGTGGGCTTCCGACCCTCCGCTTCGAGGCCGTCTTCCGCGCCCAGCCCCCCGCGCACGGAACGGCGCTCGTGTTTCACGACACCAACTTCGCCGACCGGATCGGGTGGAAGGAGATCGTGGTTAGCGCGGGTCTCGGCGCCTCGATCCGGAGGTCATCGGTCCCGTCCACGAGCGAGAGCGACGAGCTGCGGGCGTATCCGAAGAACCTGCTCAAATCGCCCCTCGACGTCACGGCGGCCCGCGCCCGCGTCGAACTGGGCTCGACTCCGGGCGTCAGGCCTTCGCTCGAAGACGGCCCGGTGCCGCAGCGAACGGGTGGGGGCTTCGAGTCCTTGGTCGCCCGCGGAGAGCTCGGCGCCGGCGTCATCCTCGTCTCGCTCCTGATCGCGGCGTTCTGGGGAGCGGCGCACGCCCTCACCCCGGGCCACGGGAAGGCGATCGTGGCCGGCTACCTCGTCGGCTCGCGCGGAAAGCCCCGGCACGCCGTCCTCCTCGGCGCCGTCGTCACGGTCACGCACACGGCCGGCGTGTTCGCGCTAGGTCTGGTGACGCTGCTGCTTTCGCATTTCGTGGTCCCCGAACGCCTCTATCCGTGGCTCACGGTCGCCTCGGGGCTGCTCGTGGTCACGGTCGGAGGCTCGGTTCTCTGGAGCCGCTGGCGACACCGGGGCGCGCATCGCCACGGGCACGACCACCAACATCACCACCACGCGCACGACACGCGCGGACTGCTGGGAATCGGCGTCGCCGCGGGCCTACTGCCTTGTCCGTCGGCGCTCGTCGTGCTGCTCAGCGCGATCGCACTGCACCGCGTCGGCTTCGGGCTCGCGCTCATCGTTGCGTTCAGTCTCGGGCTGGCGGCCACAATCACGTCGATCGGGCTCCTCGCCGTGTTCGCGCGGCGCGCGTTCGGCCGCCTCGCCCTCGACGGTCCCCTCGTTCGCGCCCTTCCGGCCGTGAGCGCGCTCGTGATCCTCGCGGTGGGGATCGGCATCACGGTCAACGCTCTTCCGGAGGTGATGTGATGCTCGGTCTCGACGACAGGATCGCCGCCTTCTCGCACGGAGGGTCGCTCTGGATCATCCTCGCGGTCGCCGTCCTGCTCGGACTTCGTCACGCGACGGACCCCGATCATCTTGCCGCCGTCACCACTCTCGTCGCCGGCAGCAGGGACCGTGCCGCGCGTCGCGCCGGAGAGCTCGGACTCGCCTGGGGACTCGGGCATGCAACGACGCTCTTCGCCTTCGGGCTTCCGATCCTGCTCCTGAACAGGTACCTGCCGGAAGGAGTCCAACAGGGGGCGGAGACCGTGATCGGGTTTGTGATCGTCTACCTGGCGGCCAGGCTGCTCGTGCGTTGGTATCACGGGGAGCTTCACTTCCACGCCCATCCAGAGGCACACGGGGCCCGCACACGGACTGGGGCGTTCGTCATCGGGCTGCTGCACGGAATTGGAGGGAGTGCCGGAGTCGGAGTCCTCCTCCTCGCCTCGGTCGAGTCCCCGGTGGTCGCCGTCGTCTCGCTCCTGCTGCTCGCAGTTTCCACGGCGGTCTCGATGACGGTCCTGTCGAGCGGGCTCGGTTCGATCATGGTCGCCCGCCCGGCGCGCGCGGCGTTCGCTGGCTTGGCGCCGGCGCTGGGGTCGGTGAGCCTCGCGTTCGGCGTCTGGTACGCGGCCGCAGCCTGGAACGCGGCGCCGTACCCGTTCTAGGGCAGCCTAGAGCTCGTTCCAAAATGAGAGCTGTGCCGCCGGAGCGCGCTGTGCGGCGCGAGGCGGCGTCCTCGGTCACACCCGTATCTCATTCGATACGAGCGCTCCCTGCGTCCTGGCCTCGCATCCGCCCATCGCACCCCGGCAACGAGCCCCATTCTGAAACGAGCTCTTACAATCGGCCGGCCATGGCCGGTGTCGAGGAGCTGACCCGTAATGCGGTCGACGTCCTTCCGAAAGGAGAGCTCGAGCGCAAGCTCGGCCACGGACGCCCTCTGCGGGTGAAGCTCGGGATCGATCCGACCGCGCCGGACATCCACGTCGGGCACGCGATTCCGCTCCAGCGGATGGCGGCGTTCCAGCGGGCCGGCCACGTCGGCGTCCTCATCGTCGGCGACTACACCGGCAGGATCGGCGATCCGTCGGGTCTCTCCGTCGAGCGGCCTGTGCTCTCCGACGAGGAGATCGACTCGAACGCGAAGCGCTACTTCGAGCAGGCGTCGCAGATCATCGACCCGGAGAAGACCGAGGTGCGCTTCAACGGCGAGTGGCTGGCGAAGCTCGACTTCGCCGAGGTCGTGCGCCTGACGCGGACGATCACCGTCGCCCGCCTGCTCGAGCGGGACGACTTCGCCAAGCGCTTCACCACGCAGACGCCGATCTCGGTCTCCGAGCTCCTCTATCCGTTCATGCAGGCGTACGACTCGGTCGCCGTGACAGCCGACGTCGAGCTGGGCGGAACGGATCAGCTCTACAACCTCCTCGCCGGTCGCGAGGTCATGCAAGCGTACGGGCTCGAGCCGCAGGTTGCCCTCACCACGCCTCTCCTGATCGGAACGGACGGGCGCAAGATGAGCGCTTCCCTCGGGAACTACATCGGGCTCGCGGAGCCGCCCGAGGAGCAGTTCGGGAAGACGATGCGGATCTCCGACGAGCTTCTTCCCGACTACTACCGCCTCGTGATGGAGTCGGACGAGGATCCGCTGCGGATGGAGCCCATGGAAGCCAAGCTCGCGTTGGCGCGGTTCATCGTGCGCCGGTCGCACGGGGAGGAGGCGGCTGCCCAGGCGGAGGCGCACTTCACGCGCGTGGTACGAGAGGGGCAGGCGCCGGAGGACGTACACGAGGTCGACCTGCCCGCAGGCGATCCCGTGCATCTGCCGGCGTTGCTGGTCGAGCTCTTCCGCATCTCCTCGACGAGCGAAGCCCGTCGCCTCATCGCTCAGGGCGGCGTCAAGCTCGACGGCGCTGTCATAAGCGATCTCGACGTGCCAAGGGGTGTGCTCGAAGGCGCTCTCTTGCAGGCCGGAAAGCGCCAATTCGTGCGCTTTCGGCCCGCTTGACGCTCATACGATCGCTGCTATCATGCGTCGGCCGCCGGAAACGGCTGCGCACGAAACCGGTCCACCCTCGAGACAACTGGAGAGCCCTTCGACTGAAGCCTGATACGTTCGAGTATCACTTCTTTCCGGGGGCCTCCATGAGCGGAGGCTTTTTTCGTGGGTAGCCCGAGCGGGGCGCGGTCTTTGAAAACTCAACAGCGTAAACGTCGAGAACCTCGCCGGCCTTGGCTTGCGAGGTCACAATGAACCCGTCTCCCTTCTTCGGAAGGAAGACTTTGAGCTCAAGCTCATTCCACAAGGTCAGCAACCAGCCTTCGGGCTGAATGCAACGATCTTTCACGGAGAGTTTGATCCTGGCTCAGGACGAACGCTGGCGGCGCGCTTAACACATGCAAGTCGAGCGAGAACCAGCCCTTCGGGGCTGGGGAAAGCGGCGAACGGGTGAGTAACACGTGGGTAATCTGCCCTCGGCACCGGAATAGCCCGGGGAAACCCGGATTAATGCCGGATGGCCTCTCGAGCTCTCGAGCTCGTGAGAAAAGGTAGCTTCGGCCTCCGGCCGAGGATGAGCCCGCGGTCGATTAGCTTGTTGGTGAGGTAATGGCTCACCAAGGCGACGATCGATAGCTGGTCTGAGAGGACGATCAGCCACACTGGGACTGAGACACGGCCCAGACTCCTACGGGAGGCAGCAGTGGGGAATCTTGCGCAATGGGCGAAAG
>Ga0209874_1000144_pt1 | contig 18439 bp, 19 predicted proteins | sample GWRWN1_20_30_FD_187216 | JGI IMG/M metagenome (GOLD analysis project Ga0209874, IMG submission 187216) | Riverbed sediment microbial communities from areas with no vegetation in Columbia River, Washington, USA - GW-RW N1_20_30 (SPAdes)... | ecosystem: Environmental > Aquatic > Freshwater > River... | reverse complement strand
AGGAAGTTCAGATTCGTTATCAAGGAGGGTTGAACATGGATTTTACGCTCGATAGTTTTGCATCGGAGTGTCGTCGGATTCTAAAAGAGGACCCTAGCCCCGTGGGACGGGGTAAAGTTCGCGAGCTGGTGCAGGAGGTGCTCAAGGATGGAAAGTTTCTTGCCACCTATCTCAACGACAACACGCCGGATCGTCAGGTGATTTACGAAGATCCCGAACTGGGTTTTTGCATCTGCGCGCACATGAGCCATGGCGCCAGGGAAGCCAATCCGCACGATCACGGCAGCTCCTGGGCGATCTATGGCCAGGCCATCGGCGAGACGGAAATGAGCGACTGGGAAGTTCTTGAACCGGCCGCAGAAGATAAGCCAGGCAAAGTCCGGCGCGCCAGAGTTTACTCCCTGAAGCCCGGCATGGCGCACATTTACAATGAGGGGGATGTGCACTCGCCAAAACGAACAACCACGACGGGGCTCATTCGCATCGAGGGTAAGGATACGCGGAAAATGAAACGCTTCGCCTATAAAGCGGTGTGACTATACGACTGTAGCCCATAAGAAATTTGCATGGGCCGGAAGATACTGTTTTCTTCCGCGTAACACAGATTCTGCTGAAGAACCCTAAGAATGCTTCGACAGGCTCAGCATGAACGGAAAAATCCCCAATGGTTTCAACCATCCCTCCGTTCGTCCTGAGACTTGTCGAAGGATGAACGGCATTCCTTAGCACCCTGCTACTCACTGGAAGCAACGGTCAAGCGACGCTCCTCTAAGCTCACCCCTTGGTCCGCCGTGCGGCAGCTATGAATCAGCCTCTCTTAATCGGTACCTCCGGTTATTCGTATCCCGGTCCGCCTCCGAAGGGCTGGTTTGGTGCCTTTTACCCCGAAGCCAAGCGGAAAGGCTTCGATGAGCTGAAATACTACTCTCAAATCTTCAACGCCGTCGAAATCAACTTCACCTTTTACAGACCGCCGTCCCCAGCGGTGACCCGGGGTTGGGTCGACCAGACGCCAACCGACTTCAGCTTCGCGATAAAACTTTGGCAGAAATTCACCCATCCGATGAAGATTGGGCGAAAAGGCTCGGAAGACCAGTGGCAACCGGCAACGCAGGAAGACGTAGATGAATTTCGTGGCGGCATTCAACCTCTCGCCGAAGCCGGAAAACTCGGAGCGCTGCTTTTGCAGTATCCAACCGGATTCCATTGCACTCCCGAGAACAAGGCAAAAGTCGAGCGGACGCTACAGGCGTTCTATGATTATCCCAAGGTGGTCGAGCTTCGGCATAACAGTTGGAATGAGAGCCCTGAGATCAGAGCGCTGTTAGAAGAAAATCGAGCGAGCGGAGTCCTTATCGACGAGCCCAAGTTTGCCTCTTCCATCCGCCAGGATACCGTGCCGATCGGCGAGATATTTTACTTTCGCGCCCATGGCCGCAATGCAAAGGCGTGGTGGCGGCCCAAGGAGTCGTGGGAGCGCTACGATTACTGCTACTCGCGTGATGAGATCAAGAAAATTGCGGAGCGGATCAAAGTCGCCACGAGCACCCCACAAATCAAGAAGGGATATGCCTTCTTCAACAATCACGCCCGCGCCAATGCGCCGGCGAATGCCATCATGCTTTCGCAGGAGTTGGGACTAAGGCTAAAAGCAATGCCTAGTGAAGCGATGCTAGCGAAGTTCCCCCAGCTCGTAAGTGTTGATTCATCATCGACTCAGCAGGGGTGACTAGCGGCGCCCTCCGGATCGTTCGCATCGTCGTTATTGGCGATGAGACCGCAAGCTTCCTCGAGGGTGGTCGGTTCTACTAGATCGCATCGTCGCATTACTAGCACTTCCGATCTTGACGTAACTCATCAAGGTCACGTCACTGCCGAAAAAAATACGTATCACAGAGTCAGGCTGTGTCAAGGATACGTTTGTTGACGCGGCAGGCCGGCGGGTGTTATGAACCGAGCAGCCGATCGCATCAACCGATCACAAAACAAACTCTAGACGGAGGTTCCGGTCATGCTTCGGATCGACGCCGATGCGCACGTTCTGGAGACGGAAAAAACCTGGGAATACATGGAGGGCGCTGAACGCAAGTTCAGACCCCAGATCGTCGGCCCCAACGACGGCTCATCGACGGATGAGTATTGGCTGGTCGACGGCACCCTGCGGCTTAAATCGCGCAACGTCGGTAAGAACACGCCGATGACTTCCCGGGAATTACGCGATGTCCACGCGCGTCTCAAGCACATGGACGAGCTTGGCGTCGACATTCAGGTCATTTTTCCGACAATCTTTATTATTCCGCTCACGCCGCGGCCCGAAATCGAGCTGGCGCTATGCTGCAGCTATAACCGGTGGATGGCGGATATCTGGCGGCAGGCAAAAGAGCGGCTGCGCTGGGTCGCGGTATTGCCGCTCCTCAGCATGGATAAAATTTATGACGAAGCAAAGCTCGCAAAGGAGAACGGCGCGGTCGGTATTTTTCTTCGCGGATCGGAGTGCGATCTGCTGCTGAGCGATTCCTACTTCTTTCCGCTCTATGATGCGGCAAGCCGATTGGACTTGCCGATCTGCATTCACTCCGCCACGGGAAGTCCGATCTTGTTCAACTACTTCAAATACGAAACCATCGCCTTCTCGAAGTTCAAGTTGGTGCTCGTGGGCGCGTTCCACAACATGATCATGGACGGCATCCCGGAGCGGTTCCCAAGACTGAAAGTGGCTTTCCTTGAAGTCAGCGCCCAGTGGCTGCCCTATGTGCTCACCGATCTCGCCAAGCGCTACCACATCCAGGGCAGGGAATTAAATAAGAAGGAACTGCTGCGCGAGAGCCGTTTCTACGTCGGCTGCGAAACCAGCGATGATCTTCCATACATCGTCGAGCATGCCGGCGAAGACAACCTGGTCGTTGGCACCGACTACGGCCACGCCGATAGCGCAACGGAGTTACTGGCGCTTCGCGGTGTGTTGAACGACAAGCGGTTAAGCGGCTCGGTCGCCAACAAGATAGTCAGTGACAACGCCCGGGCGCTTTACGGGTTGTGATTCATTTAGCAAACGCAAGCCTCCGCGATGCGAGCACGCCTCTTTTCGGCGGGCCAATGCTCTCCGATCGCGGTTGCTTACTCCTTAAACCTTGAACCTGGAACGTTGAACTTTGAACCTAGCGAGGCTGCTAAGCGCGCGACCCGCCGTTCCAGCGTAGCAGATTCAGGAATTCGCGCCGGGTCTTGGGCCCGTAGGTGAGATAGTGCGGCTCGGGGTGCTCGCGGTAGGCGAGACGCTCGCCGGCGACGCGGTCGGCACGGGTGTGCTTCTTCACTTCGTCGGCGCTGATCGCGTAAACTTGGGTCGCGTTCAGCCCGAAGATCTTGGCGCGTAGCGCCGGGGTGATCTCGGGGTAACCGTGCTGCGCGCGCAGCTCGGGGGAGATCTGGAAAGTGCGAAACGCCTGGATCTGGTCCTGTGGCGAGCCGTACCAGATGGAGTCGGTGCCCCAGAGCACGTTGTTCTCGCCGCAGTACTTGATGAGCTTCCCGAGCGCATGCGCCGCGCTGTCGGGGTCGCGCATGAGGAAGCGCCAGGTGCTGCCGAGCTCGGCGTACACATTGCCGTTCGGCTTGACGCCGTTCTCCACCAGTGACCGGATGAGGGTGTCGATACCGTCGCTGGCGCCGCGCCCGGTGTACGCGCGCTCGGGGACGCCGGTGACGAAACCCGAGTGATAGATGAGGAAGCTCACATCCGGGAAGCGCTTCGCCACGACGCCGATGTCGCTGCACTGGCTGTGCTCGTAGGACTGTTTGCCGAAGGGCAGTCCCTTGTGCACGCAGATCACCTTCACGCCGAGTGCGTGCGCCTTCTCGATGAAGCGCGTGCCGATGGCGTCCGACAGGAAGAACCCTTTGCCGTCGACGCCCCACTGGGTATAGGTCTTCCACGCGCTCACCTTCCAGCGCTCTTTCAGCTCGTCCATTGACTCGAGATCGCCCGGTTGATTCGGGTTGACGCGGCCGTGGAGCAGCAGGCGATGCGTGCCTTCCATGCGGTCGACGATGCGGCGCACCGCATCCGCCGCCTGGATCGTGAGCGGCTCGGAATCACGGCGCGAGGGCACGAACGAGAGCACCATCATATCGGTATCGCTGTCGAGAAAGACGTCTTTCACGAATTCCTCGGGTCCCAGGCAGTTGAGGTAACTACGCGCGCCGGGTTTGGCGGCGAGCCCGCACGCCGCCTTGGGCGACCACTTGAAAGCGTCTGCCGGCGCGGTCTTCACCCACGCGCCGGTTGGATCGACGAAGTGCCCCTGCACGTCGAAGATAAACTCACCTTTGCCGCCGACCCGCGCCTGGGCGAGCTGCGGTTCCAGCGCGGCTTCAGCTTCAAGCTCGAAGAAGCCGCCGCGCTTGCCGGCTGCGGCGTTGGCCGCATTGAACGCCAGCAACGCGCTCGCCGCGCCGCAAGCCGAAACCAGGAAATCGCGGCGGCTGAGACCCAGTCCCTTCGCGTTCTTCGCCGCCGCCTCATGCGCCAGGAGGTTGCCGGCGCGATTGGCCGGCGAGAGCGCAACCGGCGCGAATTCCCCGTTCGAAGTCGTATCCAGCTTGATCGGCAGCCGCCGGCCTTCAGGATCGATCACGTGTTTCATACGAATGAGTATAGACCAAGAGGTAACGAGTGGCGATGACTCTTTGAGAGTTTTTTTCTCGTATGTCTCCAATCGTTTGCGCGCTCATCGACTGAGTTCATTTCGACGTTTCAGGAATTCTCGAAACGTCAGAGTTTCCCCAAGTCCTCAGATCTGTTAACGACTTGAACGGAGCAAAGCGGTTGAACGGCTGGAACTGTTTGAACTTAAAATGCCACGCCCCCGAACGTAACTGGATGGTGGGGATTGATGGTCGACCGGTTCAGGCCTCCAAAGCAGGTGGTCAGCCATAGGAGCTCGACGAAGAGTGTTGTCCAGTTAACTCAAGTCTAAGTCTCTCAACAAACCTTCCCTAAGATCATAGATCCAGCCATGGACGACCACCGGATGGTCCTTTCTCCACGCCTGCTTAACGATCTCAGCTTCGCGCACTGCATGGACTTGGGCCATGACGTTCAGCTCACACAAGCGACGCCAACGTGCGTCTTCGTCGGGCGCGGCATCCAACTCGTCTTTGTGAGCGCGGTAAACGGCCCGCACATGAGCCAGCCAATTTTCCAGCGGCAGCCCCGACCATTCTCGCAGCGCGGCGAGCACCCCGCCGCAACCGTAGTGGCCGCAGACGATGATGTGCTTGACATGAAGAGTAGCGACCGCATATTGCAGCACAGAATGAACGTTGGTGTCGAACGGCGGCACGATATTGGCGATGTTACGGTGCACGAAAAGCTCCCCGGGCGCGAGACCGACGATCTCGTTGGCCGGCACGCGGCTATCGGCGCAGCCGATCCAGAGATATTCCGGTTTTTGGATCTTGCTCAAACGTTCGAAATATTCCGGATCCCTGCGCTTGATTTCGGCCGCCCACTTGCGGTTGTTGTCAAACAGGTGCGATAGAAATCTCATAAGAAGTTCCCGCTAGAAATTCTCCGCGGAGACTAACAAATCGCCGGTCAAGTTCCAACTTGGAACTAAAGTTCGCAAAATAAATCAGCAAGCACCCACCGTCATACCCGTGAAAGCGGGAATCTGGTAGGGGCGGGTTTCAAACCCGCCCTTACATCTGGATTCCGGCTCTCACTAGCTATCGCCAGCTTGTCCGGAATGACGCTCGAATTATTCGACGGATTTCGCGAACACCACACTAGCGGCCAGTTAGAATAATTCGGGATCGAGTGAAGGTAAGCGCCTTGCACTGATAGTTTTGTTTCGCCACGTGGGCTTACGAACTACCACAAAAATCGCGTTAGCGGTTGACAGCATCTCGATTAACACATACAGTGTAATTCCTACTTCAGTATAGGGCCTTCTGAAAGAGGAAGACACAATCGTTGAAGGCCTCCAAATCGTCTCTCCTTGCGAAACGATCTCTAAAGGACAATCCGACCAGAGCGTGGTTGCAGTAATTGAGTTCCCATGTTCTGCCCCATTAGCAGTCTAATTCTCAGGGTCAACGACACAAACATTCTCTCATAGGAGGAGAACATGGGTAATAAATTATATGTTGGCGGTCTGCCTTATTCAGTAACCGAAGGGCGACTGCAGGAAATCTTTTCATTGCACGGAACCGTCGAATCGGCCAACGTGATCTCGGATAAGTTTACAGGACAGTCGCGGGGCTTTGGCTTCGTAGAGATGAGTTCGAGTAAGGAGGCCCAAAAGGCCATCGAGTCGCTGAACGGCACCCAGCTCGACGGGCGCACCCTGACCGTGAATGAAGCCAAGCCTATGGCGCGGCGTGACGGCGGTGGCGGAGGCCGCGACGGCGGACGTAATCGCTGGTAGTCTTTCCGTTTTGTAGCTAATCACCTGGGGGCAATAGGTCGGGTTGCCCCTCTCTTTTCTCGCACAAAACGAGTTGGCTTGTGCCGAATCTGTTAGGCGCGCCGTAACAGAGTTGTTCTTGATCCAAGTTCGTCAGGCTCCGAGGACATTCGGTAACCGTGGAGGCTTTTTATTGGGCCGTAAACAAGGGAGGTTCCATGACTGACCGTGAAGTGGTTAAACAGACCGCAGAGGTATTAAGAGGCATTATCCGCAGCATAGACAAGAAGCTTGAGTACAGCTTAGTGGACCAGACACAAGAAGGGAGGTTCTCTCTTCGGCTGTCATCACGCGGGCGGGAAGGAATTGTTTCCATACTGACTGACGACTTGCGAATGGCCGGGCAAAATGCGGTGCGCAAGAATGCGGTGCGGCAAAAGATCAAGAGTACCCGCGACCATTTGCTATCTAACTATGTCGTAGACGTCATGGGGAGAAGAGTTGCGAGGATGCTGAAAAAGGCCGGTGGAGCTAAGGATGAATACAAGCCGTCCTTCTTTAGACCCTCGCAGGGAAGAAGAAGATAACAGGAGCGTGGATTCTGCCGTCTACGAATAGCGGTGCTCCGTGAGCCATTCTTGCGGAAGTGCCGCGACTCGTAGGAGTTCCGAATAAATTTGCCTTAATCGATTACTCGTCTCCTCCCACGTCATATGCTTTCGCCGTGTACTTTACTTTGGCCACGGTGACACCCTCATTCAACTCCTTCGCCTTCGCCCCGGCTTCTTCCATGGTGGAGAACTCTACTATCCGGCCGTCCTTCTTAAGCCACGTCAGGCCCGAGCCGAGCTCGCGAGCCGGCGACCTGTCGCACAAAATCCTGTACATTTGAACCCTCCTCATTGAATTGAATTGACCTGCTTAACCTGATCGCGTTTGGGAAACGCGCGGAAAGGTAACTACGTTATGCTAAGGCTTTTCGGTTGAGTAAGCAAGGAGATACCGGCTAATTTCTTCCTAAAAAGCACAGATTGCCTAGAGTAGTGGTTGGAGTTCCAGCTTTATAAGCGAGCCAGGAAAGCTCCTGATCGAGTGCGGTTAAAATTAGCTTGGAATAATCGAATGTCGTTCCATCCCGCCTCCTGAGACTGAAGCGTCACCGATTATCCAAGATGCCAGCACGCCAATTTTCTGCGACGATACTTTCTGAGTGTAGCTTCTTTTTTTCCTTGAACCTTGAACTCGGAACGTTGAACTTATCGAAGGTGATTCCTACACAGTTTGCCGCCGAATAAATATGGTGATGGTGTCGATGGCACGCATCGTTTCCGGCTGGGTAGGCGACGGGACCATTCGGTGCTCCGGCAGGCCATCGAACGTGTGCACCTCGATCGCTCCGCCGCGTTTGCGATAGGACGCGATGAAGCGCTCCTGCATTTCCAGCGGATGGTTGCGGTCGTTCGCCTTCAGCATCATGAGTAGGGGCGGCAAATCGATTTGCTCGTCCTGCTCGATAATCGTCTGCGGGCTGCCTTCGGCCATGGCTTCTTCTGTCCGCCAGTAGTCTATATGGGCCTTGATGTGTTCCTGGTTGTTGATCTCTTTGGCGTAGCGGAAGCGATACAGCGGATCGATCACAGGCCAGCCCGCAATCACGTAGGCGAGGCTGGCATCGATCTCAGGATGGTTTGGCAGCGGCAGCGCCGAATAACTTGCGTGCCGCGGCCGAAGCGCGCTAAGCACAACCTGGTGGCCGCCGCTGGAATTCCCGAAGGCTCCGACAACGGTCGTTCCGTTGAACTCGGCCGCATGCCTCTTGAGCCAGCGAACCGCGAGATTGATGTCGCAGATCGAAGCGGGATAGCCCGCCTCCGGCGGCTGCCGGAAATCGAGAGCGGCCACTAGAATGCCCTTGGCCGCCAGCGCTTCGTCGATGCCGGCATTATTAGTCCGGTCGCCGTTGTGCCATGCACCGCCGTGCACGTCAACGATGGTCGGAAAGGGTCCTGTTCCTTTGGGTTGATAGATGCGAGCCAGCCAGGGCTTGCCTGCCAGGGACTGATACTCGACATCGCGCACGTCTACTTCGAATTTGCCGTTGGTTTCCATGCCGGCAATCTACAGCAAACGAGCGTCGATCTGCAAGCTCCAGCAATCCCGGCCGGCGGTACAGAAGCCAACCTGGAGGGTGGACATGGAAATCGCTGAGACACTCGGCATGGCGAAATAGGAGTTGGGTATGAAGATTGTGCGCTGATCTCGTCGATGGTGGACCCTTCTGCGCAAACTTTTAACACTAGCGGTATTGAGCCGGGTTTTTTTCAGCGGTACGGTTACTGTAAGGAGGTGCAATCATGGCGACGAAAGCAATTCCCGATGGCTATCACAGCGTAACCCCTTACTTGATTGTCAAAGGGGCTGATCGTGCGATCGACTTCTATAAGAAAGTGTTCGGTGCTGCGCAGCGCATGCGGATGGACGGACCGAACGGCACCGTCGGGCACGCCGAAATCGAAATCGATGGCTCGGCCATCATGCTGGCGGACGAGTTCCCGGACATGGGCTATCGTAGCCCGCAATCGATTGGAGGAACCGCCGTGAGCCTTCATCTCTATGTGCAAGACGTGGATGCTTGTTTCAATCGGGCGGTCGCCGCAGGCGCGAAGGCGCTCCGGCCCGTGCAGGACCAATTCTACGGTGACCGGTCCGGGACGGTGGAAGATCCCTTCGGCCATGTGTGGACGATTTCGACGCACAAAGAAGACCTCTCGCCCGAGGAACTCCAGAAGCGGTTAGAAGCCTTTATGAAACAACAAGGGGGTCACTCATAAGGACTGGAGTATTAGAGTGATGGGTCAAAAATCCTTTGCTTGACACTCTTGATCCTTAAACCGTTCGAGGTCGGGACATAGACGTTAGACCCCATGAATTGCCCCGATGACCTTCCTGGCTATCAGCCATTGCCAGCGCTAGTTCAGCCCTGGTAGAGAACAATAAGTACTCCGAAAGCAGGCACCCATGAGATTGTCAGTACTCGATCAATCGACGGCGTCCAAGGGTAGAGCGCAGGACGCTGCGATCCGTGAGACCCTCGAGCTCGCTCGGCACTGCGAGGCGCTGGGTTATCATCGCTACTGGGTCTCGGAGCACCACAACTCCGGCAGTATCGTTGGCACCGCACCCGAAGTGCTCATGTCTGCGATCGCGGCCACCACGCCTCGTATCCGCGTCGGCAGCGCGGGCGTCATGCTGCCGCACTATTCGGCACTGAAGGTTGCCGAGCAGTTCCGCGTCCTAGAGGCCATTGCCCCGGGCCGAATCGACCTGGGAATCGGTCGTGCCCCAGGATCGGACCAGATGACGTCATATGCCCTCAATCCAAATCCCCAGAACGTACTTGACCAATTTCCCCGGCAAGTACAGGAGCTGCGACACTGGGTGTCGGGGACTCCGCTGCCTGAAGGGCACCCCTTCCATAGAGTCGTTGCCCAACCGACGGGGCCGAGTAGCCCGGAATTATGGATTCTCGGCAGCTCAGACTACGGCGCTCAACTCGCCGCCCATTTTGGCTTGCCCTACGCGTTCGCATATTTTTTCAGCGAGGGCACCGGCGTGGAGCAGGCGTTGGACCTTTACCGCAAGAACTATCGCCCCAGCGAAATCAATCCCAAGCCGATCGCGACGATTTGCGTCTGGGCGCTGGCGGCCGACACGGAAGAAGAAGCATTGCACCAGTTCAAAACCCGCGAACGCTCAATCGTCGATCGTAGACAAGGTATCCGTCTGCCGCTCATGCCGCCCGAGGAAGCCAAGCGCCCGTATTCTCCTGCCGAGATGGCGACTGCCGAGAAGTTGCGCCGCAAGGCAATTGTCGGTTCTGCAGAGCAGGTGGCCGCGCGACTAAAAGCACTCGCGAAAAGTTTAGATCTCGGCGAGCTAGTAGTGGTCACATGGACTTACGATCCGACGCCGCGCCATCGCTCCTACGAGCTGTTGGCGAAAGCCTTTGAATTAAAAAAAACAGCCGCCCCTTCGACGTAACCAACATTTCTTTGCGAGGGCTAGCAATCGGTGCGCGCGGAAGACTGATACACTGTGGGTTCTTCCGGGCTGTTCTCCGGCGGCAGTGGATTGTGATATAAGCGCGCCATGGATTATCACAAAATTATAACTATTGAGCCGGGCAAACGGAGCGGTAAGCCTTGCATCCGCGGTACGAGGATGACGGTTACCGACGTCTTGGAATACCTGGCCGGCGGCATGACTCAAGAAGAGTTGCTCGCCGAGTTCCCGGATCTTACCGCGGAGGATATTCGCGCGTGCCTGGCGTTTGCTGCGGACCGGGAGCGTAAGCTGGCAACTCTCCCTGGATGAAGCTCCTGTTCGACCAAAATCTATCGCCGCGCCTGCCTCGAGTTCTAACCGGCATCTACCCTGAAAGCCTCCATGTGCGCGAATGTGCGCGAGATCGACATGCGCGATGCGACCGACACCCAAATCTGGGAGTATGCCAAAACTCATGATTTCGTGATTGTGTCGAAGGACTCCGACTTTCAGGCGCGAAGTCTACTTTACGGGAGCCCACCGAAATTCATCTGGTTGCGGGTCGGAAACTGTCCCGTAAAACCAATCGAAGAATTACTTCAGAAACATTCCATCGCGATTCATACTTTCGCCCAGGACGAAGCACAGTCCCATTTGATGTTACCGTAAATTTCAGAGTTAACAGCCGCGACAGAGCGATGACAAGCCAATCGCCACGATTTGCGTCCGGCGTGCGGCCCAAGGACGATGCGGTCCGCTTAGAACTAGCCGGTTGCTGAAAAACCGTGATTTTCAGGCTGCTCAAAAAGATCTTAGAGGCGAGGCGCAAATATTAGTTTCGAGTCTTGCGTTTCGAGTTTCGAGTTAACCCGAAACCGCAACTCGAAATCCGGAACAGCGTAAGCACATATGAGTCTTTTCAGCAGCCTGTTAGGCTTTCGCTACTGGCAACGGCGTCTTCAGTCCAACCTCATTGGCCACCGCTTGCTCGATGACGGTGCCCTTGAAAAAGTCCGGGTTGTTGCCCGTGTGCAGACGCGCGGCGTTGGTGAACGTGAACTCCCGGAAATCCTGCTCCGTCATGAAGCCTTTCTCCACCATCTCAAACGCTTCAGGAATCACCTCTCTGAAATCGGGCACGTCGAAATGCGTGAAGTCGGAGCTGAAGACCGGCCGAAGCCGGACGCCCATACGGGGATCGAAGGCCCACATCGTTGCCCGGTCGTCTGCCTCGCAGCCAAAGTAGAAGTTGTCGGAGAACACTGCCCGGACATCCTCTTTTGAGTTAATTCCTGCTGCCTCAAAATCATCCGAGACATGCTCAGGCCGCCCGAGTTCTTCAAGACTGCACTCCGGGCGGAATGCGTCCAAGTTGTTCATGATCGCGTCGGCGTTGGCTTTCAGTCTTTGATCGCCATACCGCTCGATAAGCTGATGCATCTCGGCGACCTTGGTTGCGCTCGGATACTGCAGCCCGGCGCGCCGGCGCTTCTCCCAATGTTCGATCAAGTCGGCGCACATCTGACAGGCCCAGCTCACTCCGCCTTCCATGAACCCGAAATTGAGGCTTGGGTAGCGTCGCACGAGACCACCCAGGAAAACGCCCCGCGCGAACGCGTGGTTCGATTCGGCAAAGTGGCCGACGTGGTTGTAGGTGAAGTTGCTGATGGAGGCGCGATCCGACCAGCGGACGCTGCCGGCGTGTTGGGTCACAGCCACACCGAGGTCGACGCACCGCTGCCAGAACGGCTCGTAGTCATAGGGGCTATCGAGGGCGATGGTATCGCAGTACCAGGCGGCCTTCTGCGGATCGATTCCCTCCGCCGCGCTTGGGATCGGTCGCTCCTGGTTTCCCCGCAGCATGATCGCTTTGAAACCCCGCTGTCTGACCGCGTATTCCAGCTCATCAATAGCTTCGTCCGGCGTACGGGCGGGTAAAATGGCTACGGGCGCAAACCTTGCGACAAACGGCGCGAACATGTCAGCCGTCATCATGTTGTAGGCACGGGCTGCGGCCCGCTGCAGATCATCCTGGACTATACCGTTGATGGTGAGCCCGAAGCTCGGATAGATCAGCGCGAAGTCGATGCCCAATTCGGGCAGGCGCTCGTTCAGCAAGGCCGGCAGCAGCGCCGTTGCCTTGTCGAGCGTATTGCTGGTCACACCCCACCAGATCGTGCGACGCAGGCGATTGTGCTGGCGTTCCTGCCAGGTGGCCCGGTACCACGCTTGATTCCGGCGCCAGAGCGCTCTCATCTGATCGACAGATCCAGCGCCGCCCACTTCGCGGAGGTACTCGAGAAAAACCGGAATCGGCTCCATCCAGTGGCCGTCGCCGTCGATCACCGGGTGCTTCAGCCCGGCGTGTATCTCTGCTGCTCGATTGTCCATGGTCACTCTCCTCTCTCGAGCAGCCTGCTGAAAAAGACCCATATGCGCTTACGCCGTTCCGGGTTTCGGGTTTCTCGTTAACTCGAACCTCGAAACGCGAGACTCGAAACTAACGTATGCGCGCCTCGCCTCTGGATCTTTTTGAGCAGCCTGCAAGAGGTTTTTTTTCAGCAATCTCCAAAGCTTCTAAGCGCCCCATTTCACCAGCGATTAGGCTATCGCTAAGCCAGCGAGTCGTCAATCGAAATCGATCGCACGAGTGTTTGATGAAAATTGGGAAGGGGTCAGCGAAGGCGGAACGTCCGGAACGGGCCGCCATATTAACTGAGACAAGCGGTTGAACGGTTTGAACGGAGCGGAGCGATTGAACGGCTTGAACGATTTGAACCGTGGGGGGACCTATCTGATCGACCTACAACACAACTTTCTGCCGTTGCCCCGTCTGTGAAGCGCGCACGATGGTATCCAACATACGGTGGCGATGCACCGCGTGATCGAAGTCAGGCTCGATGTTCGAGCCGGTGCGTATCGCTTCGGCAAGCTTGACCCACATCTGACCCACTTCGTACGCGGGACCGCCGTTGCGCACGGCTTCGGGCACCCATGTGAATCGCTCCGGTACGAGCAACTCTTGCAGCGCCTTGTCGTCTTTGTGTCCCCCCATGATCTTGCGCCGGCGCTCCTCACCGCCCTCGCCGCCGCCGATCATCGACAGCGTGCCGTCCCTGCCGTAAATCTCCAAGCGGTGGCCGCTGCCGTGGTACGGATGCACGCCAGTATAGGCGTTGACGATGGCGCCGTTTTCGAGCCGACCCTGAACCACGATGTTGTCGGGCGAGGTGACATCCACGTATTTTTTCGTGTCGGTCTCGAACCACTGCGGCACCTGCGTGCCGACGATCGCGGACACTTCGGTCAGCTCGCCGACCACCATGCACATGGCGTCGAGCACGTGCCCGAACGTAATCGTCAGCGTGTTCGCGCCCAAGGTCACATCGCGCTGCCAGGTGCGATCTGATGGCCGGGTCAACACGCCGCTGTTCATCAGCGTCATGTTCACCGCTAGCACCTGTCCGACGTAGCCTTGCTGGACCAGCTCGCGCATGTACAGATAAGCGGGCGACGCACGACGCTGCAAGCCGACCATGGTGCGCACATTTTTCTTGCGCGCCAGCGCCGCGAGTTCTTCGGCCTCTTTGGTATTCGCGCCGAGGGGCCATTCGCAGAAGACGTGCTTGCCCGCTTCAATGGCGTTTTTGGTAAGCTCATAGTGCGCCGGCACGCGCACCGCGACCGCTACGGCTTCGACCCGCGCGTCGGCGTCCAACGCTTTGTCGTTGCCGTAGGCGCGCGTCACGCCGAACTTATCGGCCGCCGCCTGCGCGGTATCCGCATGCGCGGTGCACACGGCATAGAGCTCGGCCTCGGACACGCCCTTCAGCGCCGGCACATGCGCACGCGGCCCCCATCTGCCGCCTGCTCCGATAAGACCTACGCGTAGTGGATTAGATTGCGTCATTGTTTTCCTCTTCTAGGCTGAGTTTCAGGTCTGGCCTAAACGCCCCATTTCACCAACAATCAGGCTATCGCCAACCCAGCGGGTCGTCAATCGCAATTGCCTGGAACAAGGCTTGGTTCCAACCGTTCCACCGCTGCGCTCCGTTCCAGTCGTTCCAATCGTTTAATGAGACAACTGGAACGAGCTGAACGTAGCGAAGGGAGCGAACGACTGGAACACTTGGAACCGACTGAAAACGATTTGAACCGTCATTCATACCAAACGATTGAAACGTTTTGAACGGAGCGTAGCGATTGAACAGCTTGAACGATTTGAACGCGATCGCTATGGAACCATTGGAACATTTGGAACGGCTGGAACCAATTGATAAGACATAGTTATGGATCTCCCTGTGAATCCGCCAGTTTTGCCGATGCTCGCCAAGCGGGTCGCCGAATTACCCGTAGGCGGAACATGGATCTTCGAACCGAAATGGGATGGGTTTCGTGCCCTGGTGTTTCGCGACGGGGACGAGATCCTGATCCAGAGTCGCGACGAAAAATCGCTGAACCGCTACTTTCCGGAACTGCTCGAGCCGCTCCGCTCACAGTTGCCCGCTCGCTGCGTGCTTGACGGCGAAATCGTCGTCGCCAAGAATGGCGCCCTCGACTTCGATGCGCTGCAGCTCCGCATTCATCCCGCTCAGTCTCGGGTGAAGCTTCTTTCACAAGAAATCCCGGCATCGATCGTGTTCTTCGACCTCCTCGGCGAGGGGGACCGAGATCTGCGGGGCATGGCGTTCCAAGATCGTCGACTCATGCTGGAATCGCTGCTTTCATCTGCAGCGCCGCCCATACACCTGACGCCCGCAACCAGCGAATTAAGCATAGCGGCGGACTGGTTTCGTCGCTTCGAGGGCGCCGGTCTCGACGGCGTCATCGCCAAGCCGGTTTTGGGAACCTACGAACCCAATAAGCGCGTGATGCTCAAGGTCAAGCACGAGCGCGAGTGCGATTGTGTCGTTGCCGGCTTTCGCTGGCACAAGAAAGGTGAGCGCACGGCTGTTGGCTCACTTCTGCTCGGCCTTTTCGACCACTCCGGCGCGCTGCAGCATGTCGGCGTCTGCGCGAGCTTCACGGAAAAGAAGCGACGCGAGCTCGTAGAATTCCTCGCTCCATACCGCAAGAACGCGCTAGCCGCTCACCCCTGGAAAGATTGGGCCGAACAAGCGCCAGAGACCGGCGAAGCCGAGCATCGCATTCCTGGTGCCCAGAGCCGCTGGAGCCAGGGCAAGGACTTGTCTTGGGAGCCGCTACGTCCCGAACTGGTAGTCGAAGTTGCTTACGACCACATGCAGGGCAACCGGTTCCGTCACACAGCGCAGTTTCGCAGGTGGCGCACGGACAAGAAGCCGAGCGACTGCACGTATGCCCAGCTCGAAGTCGTTCCACTACAAGAGCTGGCGGTGATTTTCGCCGGCGACCGCTGAGTTTCGTAGTGTCGGTTCAAAACGCTAAAGCCGTTCAACCGCTACGCTCCGTTCAAACCGTTTTTCGGAGCCCCATTCTTCCCCCCGTGCACGCGGGGGAAGATGAAGAAGGGGGTTGAACGATTTGAACTCTTTGAACGACTTGAACCCTTATCGGTGCCACTCACGCGTCGGATCGTCATCTGGGTCGGGAGTTTCTTGCGCTGGGCGCAACCCTTCCGGCACATTTCGCAGGTTCACTCGGATGCGGGTCCAGGTGGACGACCTGCCGCGCATGGAGTCGATCAGCACGTCGTCCACGGCGAGAAGCGTGGCCACTTCGGGATGTTTACTCTTCCACCTTTCCAGACCGGCGAGGGCCGCGTCTCTGTCAGGAGAGTTCGCGAGCACCAGAAGTGGCGCCCTGGTCCGTGGCTTCTTCACGGTGGATTTCTTCACCGCGGAGCGGGCGCGCGAAGGGGCCACGCGCGGTGCTTCGCCCTCCATCTTACGAAAGTGTGGCGGCCAGGGTGCGTCGCCGAGACCTGCCGCTTCGTCTTCCGCCGCGAGCTCGAGCAGCTTTTCGAGCGAACCTGGCGCGTCGTCGATGCCTGCGTGTGGATCACTCAACTCCGCGAAGCGCTTGGGAACCGTGAGCACAGTGAAGTCGGCTGGGTCGCAGTCGGGGACCTCATGCCAGTGAAGTGGCGTGGACACACGGCCGTCAGGAAGCGGACGCACGGAATAGGCAGAGCAGGTCGTGCGGTCCTTCGCGTTCTGGTTGTAATCGAGGAACACGCCGTGACGCTCCTCCTTCCACCACTTCGAGCTGGCCAGGGCCGGTGCACGCCGCTCAACTGCGCGCGATAACGCGAGCGCGGCGCGGCGCACCTGGAGGAACGTCCAGCGCTGCTCGAGCCGCACGTTCACGTGCATTCCCCGTGAACCGCTCGTCTTGGGCCAGCCACGAAGCCCCATCTCCTCGAGAAGCGATTTTACCTCGAGAGCAACACGCCGCACGTCCTCCCAGCCGACGCCCGGACCTGGATCGAGATCGACGCGCAACTCGTCCGGGTGCTCGAGATCGCCGGAGCGCACGGGGTGTGGATGGAGCTCGATGCAGCCCAGGTTCACGATCCACGCGAGCCCCGCCGCGTCATCGACGACGATCTCCTCCGCTTTGCGGCCCGAAGGGAATGACAGCGTAACGCTGCGCAACCACGAGGGCCGCTGGGCGGGCGCGCGTTTCTGATAAAACGGCTGGCCTTCGGCACCGTCGACGAAGCGCTTGAGAACCAGCGGACGATCCCGGATTCCAGCGAGAGCGCCCGGCGCGACCGACAGATAGTAGCGCACCAGATCGAGTTTCGAGAGCTTCGTCTGCTTGGAAAAATACAGCTTCTCGGGGTGGGTCACCCGGACCTCGCGTCCCTCGATCGACAGAACCTCGGCTGTGTCATCCTTCATCATTGAATCCGGTTAATGCTCAGCATAGCGGCAAGGCCTTTTACATCTTAACACTTGATGGGGAAGGCCGGGATAGGGCGCTCGGAAACCGATTAAACCAATCACCCCTACCTTTGTCCTTCCCCGTCGAGGGGAAGGAATCAGGGCTCTGGGAAGGTGTCGCGGTTGACTGCGAATCTGGCCCAAACCGACGCGCTGGCGTGAAGGTCGATGCCGCTGCTCATCACACGGCGCCATCTTCCTTAGAGTAGTCGGTGGTCAGCCATCGTTCCGGACGCATGCGGATAAGTACGTTGTCTGTATCCGTAGGCAAGTTTCGCGTCTCCTCCACATAGCGGTCGCCCATTTCTTTGCCGAGATAACGGCGGGCGAGCGGGCGCAGATCGCGCTCGATGTCCGCGGCTTCAGTAAAAATGATGGCGCCCTCCACGCTGACGTACTTGTACGGCGGATTTTCCGTCTGAACGCAGAGACTAAATCTGCCGGCGCGCGCGAGCAGTCGTCCCTTCCGCGACTCCCTACCGGTCATGATTCGCAGATCTCCTCCCGAATCATAGGAACCGGTTGATTCGTAGGCGGAAGGCGATTTAGCAACCGCAGCCGCAAAATTCATCTCGTAGATGGATCTGGAATAGCAGGCGTCTGGGGGCCGACGTTAAATAATCGCCAGGCAACATTTAGCAATTCGAAAACAAGCGTAATGTGTCAATACGACCCGCCAGTGACACGAACTATTTACCGTCGTCCATGCTGACGACGATGATGGCGTTGGCGATCAGCCAACCGTCGTCGCCTTTTTCATTGAGCACCTGCAATCCACCGTGAACGACGTTGATATGGCCGGCGCCGTGGGGCAGCGTTTCCAACACAGCCTGCTTATCTACGGCCTCGGGCTTGGGCACGCCGATGGTTACTTCGACCCGCATATCGTCGGCGGTCTTGCCCACCAGCCGCGGAAATCCCAGGCTGCTGTGATGAATCGCATCGAACACCGCCCGTTTGGCGGCAGTGGTGTAATCCAATCCGTGAACGTCCACTCCCATTCCCATTTCTGTAACGCACCGTACCCAGGCCATAGCTGTCACCTCCATCTGCGAGTTGCAGTCGAACCGATTCTTGCGATACTCATTAGCAACGGGAGGACGGCTCCGTCAAGCTTTC
>Ga0209874_1000143_pt1 | contig 18455 bp, 19 predicted proteins | sample GWRWN1_20_30_FD_187216 | JGI IMG/M metagenome (GOLD analysis project Ga0209874, IMG submission 187216) | Riverbed sediment microbial communities from areas with no vegetation in Columbia River, Washington, USA - GW-RW N1_20_30 (SPAdes)... | ecosystem: Environmental > Aquatic > Freshwater > River... | reverse complement strand
TATCGCGGGGGCAACGGATCATTCCCGGCCAGCTTGTTAAAGAGAGCCACGATTTCCGTATCTCGTGGAATATCCTTGATCGCTTTTTCTTGTTCCTCCGGCAGAAGGGGAGTGGCATCGTCGGCGGAAAGTTTCTTGAACTCTTTGAGGAACGTCGGGTCTTTAAAGCTTTTGCGCATGGCCTCGCGCAAGATGCTCACGGGTTCCTGAGGTGTGCCGGGGGGAAGGATGTAGGGAGAACCTACCAAGCGGAAGGTTCGAAACATCGTCATGATTTTCTTCTCGCGATCCGATTTGGCGAAACTCTCGAGTTCCGGGAGTTTGGCAAACGCGGGATGGGGATGCCGATCGTCCTTGGGAATTTGAATGATAGCGTGAAAGTTCACCAGTTTCTTTTCGATATATTCGGGCGATCTCTGAAGAATGGTATCTGGAATATTGGCCCGAGCATCCAGCTCGCCGCTCATCATGGCCAAATCAAGTTCGGGACCGGAATAGCCGGTGACAAATTTCGGTTCCTTGAGGCCGAGGAGCCAGGAAAATAGTCTGCCGTTGATATAGATGTCGTGGCCTACAGTCTGCGCGCCAACGCGTAAACCTGCACGGGCACGCAGCTTGTCGAGGTTATCCAAGCCAAGTTTCGCCACAGAATTAAAAACATATTGCGCCGTACTGTTGGCGGCACCGAGATAGATCAACTTGTCGATGTCGTATTCAACGCCCGTGGAGCCGAGCACTGCGTTGGCGACCAGCCCGGAGCCCACATTCCCGATAGTCAAGCCATCCGGCTTGGCATTTCGAGAAATGTAGTTGGTGGCCTTTCGGCCGCCGCCACCGGGCATGAATTGGGTAACAATGATTGGCTCGCCGGGAATGTATTTGCGCAGAAACGGAATCAACGCTTGAGTGCGCAATGCTCCCGTTCCGCCGGGCTCGCGTCCCTGGATGAGCATGATGGTTTTTCCCTGGAAGTAGGGAGCGGACTGAGCGCTGACCGGCGCAGCCGCGCCGAAGCACATCATAAAAACGATCAGCGCTACAAAAACAACGGTTGGTCTCATCATTTTGTCTTCCTTTCGAGGGATCATCATTAGCGACTCCCGTCACGCTTGTTACCAGCCTCTTTTGGTAAATCTCAACACCGCTCGACGGTCCTTTTTGGATGGGCGGCCCGGACTGTGAAATTCTGGCGGGCGTTCGAGCTTAAGTTGCGCGGACGCCATTTCCCGCTTCCGGATACTTTCTGCCGTTTCCTCATAGAGGAGTTGCGCTTTAGGAGCAGGGCCGCGAAGTTTTGCCAGGCCCTTCACCACTACCGTCCATTCATAAGGGCCGCGCCGGATGTTGAGTTTGTCGCCGAGACGCATGATCCTACTTGGCTTCGCGCGGGCGCCGTTGACGTCAATTTTCCCGCCGGTGACGGCGCCTGCAGCGAGCGAGCGGGTCTTGAAGAAGCGCGCGGCCAAGAGCCATTTGTCGAGGCGCGTTGGCTCGTTGGTTTCTTCAATCTCTTTGTCGCTCATCGGGTACGCGTTGGTTCACGTTTTCAGTATCACGGCCAATTAAAGCTGGGCACGTAGCTCTCCTGCAATAACTTGTAATTCGTCAGATCGACTTGAAGCGGAGTAACGGAAATATATCCCTCGTGGACTGCCATGCAGTCCGTGCCGTCGTCATGGGCGAATCCCAAGTTATCTCCGCCAATCCAGTAGTATTTCTTGCCGCGCGGGTCGGTCCGTTCCACGATGTTTTCGCTATAGTGCCGTTTGCCCTGTCGGGTGAGCCGCCAGCCTTTGATTTGTTCCTTCGGAAGGGGAGGAACGTTGACGTTCAACAGCGTCTCGAGGGGCATGCCTCTTTCTTGGATGCGGGAAACCAGAGTGGCGGCAAATTCGGCTGCCACCTGGAATTGGAAATTTTCAAATGTCACAAGTGATACTGCAATGGCGGGAATCCCGAGCAAGGCGCCCTCGATAGCCGCGGAAACTGTGCCTGAGTAGATGATGTCGTCACCCAGATTTGGCCCTTTGTTGATTCCGGAAACCACCAGGTCCGGGCGAACCGGCAAGAGCCCGGTCAATGCCAGCTTGACGCAGTCCGTCGGGGTGCCGTCGACGGCGAAGCGGCGCGGCCCCATGTCAAGAACGCGTAGCGGTCTATGCAAGGTTAACGCGTGGCTCATGGAATTTTGTTCCCGGTCGGGTGCCACCGTGTAGACCTCGCCAACGTGCTGGAGGCTGTTTTCAAGGGCGATAATGCCGTCGGAATGAATGCCGTCGTCATTGGAGAGGAGGATGATCATGGACGTATTCTGGCAAAGAAGCGACGAAGGAACAAGTGCAGCTCTGGAAGCCTTGTGTACCTTGTGCCCAATGCGCGGCCACGCTATAGCTCTAAGTCGAGACGAAGGAGATAAGTCCAATGGCGAATGCGGAAATCGTTGCTATCGGATCCGAGCTGCTCCTCGGCCAAATCGTCGACACTAATTCCGCCTGGATGGCGCAGCGGCTGACGGCGCTGGGAGTTAATCTGTATTTTAAGTCCGTGGTCGGCGACAACCCCGGACGGATGAAAGAGGTCATCCAAAGGGCGTTAGAGCGAGCGGATATCGTCATCACCAGCGGGGGGCTCGGTCCCACGCAAGACGACCTGACGCGGGAGATCGTCGCCGAAGTCACGGGACGGAAGCTGGTGCTCGACGACAATCTTTTGGAACAAGTTGAAGAGCATTTTCGACGCCGTGGCCGGACCATGACGCCGAATAATCGGCGGCAAGCGTATATGCCCGAAGGCGCCATCCCGGTAAAGAATCCCAATGGCACGGCGCCCTGTTTCATCGTCGAAGATCCCCGGGGCGTGGTTTTCTCCCTGCCCGGCGTGCCGGTGGAGATGAAGTGGCTGTTTGAGAATGAAGTTGAGCCTTATCTCCGCCGGAAGTTTAATCTCGCAGAGGTTATCCACTATCGGGTCTTGAAGATTGTCGGCGTTGGTGAAAGCGCGGTGGACGACAAGATCGGCCATCTGATTGCAAACTCCAGCAATCCCACCGTGGGCGTGCTCGCGCTGCCAGGTCAGGTCGACGTCCGAATCGCAGCGAAGGCCGCTAATCGCGACGAAGCCATGAGGCTCATCGCGCCACTGGAGGCGGAGGTTAGAGAATTGTTGGGAAACGCGATCTTTGCTGCCGACGACGAGACCATGGAACATGTCGTTGGCAAATTGCTCCGCGCCCAGCGCAAAAGTGTCGCAGTTTATGAAGATCTGACTTGCGGTCAATTGGCCGAGCGACTGCAGACGGCAAGTCCGGAACAGTTTGCAGGGGGATTTATCAGCAATTCGCAATCCGCGACACGTGCATTGCTCAGTCATGGGCGCGATCCGGAGCGCAGCGATGCCCTAGTACAAGATCCGGTGGCGCTGACAAATGAACTCGCCTGGTCGGTGCGCAAGCAAACCGGATGCGATTTGGGTTTGGCCCTCCACGGGATTGCCGATCCTGCCAGTGATATCCAAAACCTAGCGCGGGGACAGACTTACATCTCTGTTACCGATGGACGCAGGTTCATGCGGCGCACGAGTACAATGGCAGGCCGAGGGGCTTACGACCGTACGCGAATGACGCTCAACGCCATCGATTTGTTGCGGACAGTCTTGATCGAAGGAATAAGCTGAACTAATTCCCTTTAGACGGTAAGACTTTCGGCAGCAGGGTTTCCAGACGATTCAAAGGTTCTTCTAAACTTCTAATCACCTCCGTCCAAAACTCCGGATGTTCCAGATCCCGTCCTAGGCTTCGCCGGACTACATTTTCGGCCGTGTCACTACCGGTAAGTCGGAGAAATTCTTCATACCGGCGCAGGAAGTTTGAACCTTCTTTCTTGAACATGGCGTAGAGACCGCGGCTCAGAAGGTAACCAAAGGTGTAAGGAAAATTATAAAACGTTATGCCGGTGATATAGAAGTGTAGTTTTGACGCCCAGAAGTAGGAATCTTCTCCACCGGGTTCGAGGACGTCACCGAGAACTCGCCGCTGGGTTTCGACCATCAGTTCTTTTAACTGGCTGACGCTCAGCTCCCCGCTTTTGCGCTCTTCGTAGAAGGCCTTTTCAAACTCATACCGCACCGGGATATCCAATAAATAAATGGCGCCGTGGCCCACTTCCACGTCGAGCATCATCGCCTTTTGGGCGTCGCTGACGGTGGGATCGTCCAACAGTCCATTCATCAGAACCTGCTCGCCGAACGTCGACGCGGTTTCCGCCAGAGTCATGGGGTAGCCGCGGGCGTAGGGCCGAATGTCGCGCATAAGGTAGCCATGAAAGGCGTGGCCTGACTCGTGCGCGAGGGTCAGTACGTCGCCCAAGGAATCATTGTAGGTCATGAAAATGCGCGATTCTTTGGACAGCATGGAGCTTGTGCAAAAACCGCCGGGCCGCTTGCCGGATCGTGGTTCCCAGTCGACCCAGCTTTTGTCGATCACCTGCTCTTGGAAGAAGCTGCCGAGGGCCGGATAGGCGCGGACGAACGACTCTCTGACAGTGGTTTTAGCCTCGTCCCAAGAAAGCTTGGCTTGATTCGGCAGATCCAGCGGGGCGCCGAGATCAAACCAGGCAACGCCGCTTTGCCCCATCCGTTTCGCTTTTGCCCTGAGAATACGGCGGGGAAGTTCGATGTTGGCAAACAGAGCGTCAAACATGGCATCGAGAGTTTTTCGACCGATGGAGGCTTGAAAGAGAGCGATATCGAGAAAATGCTCGACTCCGCGATGGCGATTGAGTGTCAAACGCGTTCCGCCGATCGCGTTGAGCGCCGCTGCTGCTACGTCTTCCACCGTTTGCCACGCGGCGTTGCCGCCATCGAACGCCGCCTTTCTGATCCGGCGGTCCGGATGATCCATCAGCGAGCGACGTTGGGACATGGGAAGGCGCTGGCGTCTGCCGTCGGGATAGACCATGTCCAACTCGAGCTTCGACGAAATCGTGTCATAGAGCCGTCCCCAAGCTTGAATCCCGTCCACGGCCAGATCCGTCGCCAAAATTTCTTTCTCCGTAGGCATTACCCGGCGCGCTTCTTCCCGCAGCCGGTTGAGATAGTGCTCAGCGCCGGCTTGAGAAGTTCGGGCCGTGAAAGAGGAGAAAACTTCGTCAGAAGCGTTTTTCACGGCACGGAGCAGTTCGATTCTCACCTTGGCCAACTCTGCGCGCTGCCGCGCCAGCCCAGCCTCCTCTTTGAGATAGGCTTCGTTGCGCGCGTCCGAAGACGCCAGACAGCTAATATATGAACTCAAGTGTGACAGGCGCCGGGAGAGATCTTCGTTACGAGCAAGCACCTGCTCCCAGGCATCGGCGCTTTTTTCCGTCAACGGAGGAAGGGCAGCTGCCTGTTCTTGTAGAGCAGCTACGTCGCTACCGAGCGCCTCTTTGAACTGGCGCATTTCCGGGCCGTCAAACTGCGGAAAATAGCTCGTGAGATCCCAAGTCATCGTGGCGCTTGCTGAAACCGATAGTGGGCGCATGCCCGGTTAAACTTCGACATTCGTGCCGACCTTGAGCTCCAAGGCCTTCTGATAGACGAGCTGTGCCGTAGCGACGTCTTGAACGGCGATACCGACAGATTTGTATAAGGTAACTTCACTGGCGTTGTTTCTTCCCAGCTTTGTCCCAGCCAGCACTTCGCCGATTTCGGCGTGGACATGGTTCTCCGTAATGCTCTTCTCTTTGATGGCCAGGAGAATATCGCCGCACTCGACCATGATCGCCTCGCGTGAATCGACGACTACCTTCGAGCGCGCCACAGTCGGGCCATCGATTTCTCTTGAGTCTGGCCGATGAGACCCGACCGCATTGATATGCGCGCCGGGCTTCAGCCATTCGGACTTTAAAATCGGTTGCTGCGCCGTTGTGGCAGTGACCACCAAGTCGGAATTCCGCACAGTTTCCTCCGCGCTCTCGGCGACCTCGATGGCAACTCCCGCGGCCGGCTCCAGCTCTCTTTTGATATTTGCGGCGCTCGTGCCGGAAGGACTGTATAGTTTGATCTGGTTCAATTTTCTGACCCGGCACAGCCCCTGAATATGTGCCCGCGCCTGAACGCCGGCGCCCAATATTCCCAACACGGGTGCCTCCGGGTTTGCTAATACCTTAGTCGCCATAGCAGAGGCGCAAGCTGTGCGGATGGCAGTAATGTAGCTTCCGTCCATGACGGCAATCATTTTACCCGTTGAGGCGCTGAATAGCATGACCGTCGCGAGAATCGCCGGCAGATTTTGCTCGGGGTTATTTTGAAAATAGGTGACGATCTTCATGCCCAGTGCTTTGTCCTCAGTGAGATATCCGGGCATGCTGGTGATGCGCCCCTGGATTTGTGGTAGCGGCACGACAAGCCGCACGGGCATGACCGCCTTTCCCGTGGAATATTGAATATGAGCCTGTTCCAGGGCGGCGATCAGTTCTTCGACGTCGATGAGGCTTCGAACCTGCTCTTCAGATAAGACGAGCATAAATGATTCTGATAGCACAAAGACAGCGGCGAATGGTAGTGTGTGAAATGAAGTGACTCACTTAACTCCAGATCCTTCACTTCGTTCAGGATGACTACCTTGGCGAGTGTCATTCTGATGAGCAGAGCGAAGAATCTTTCTTTCTACGCATTTAGTTTGGCGGGATGCGGCTCACCAAAATCAATCCTATAAAACAAAAGCTGGGAGACCTTATGCCGAAACACAAACATGTGATCAATCTTTCCGAAGTTGCGGTGGATAAGATCAACGCGCCGGAAGGCTCCCCGTTTGGGGGTCTAAGACAACGCGTGGGCGCGCACATAGGCGCGCAAAAACTCGGCTACAGCTTCTTCAACGTGCCTCCGGGGAAGGCGGCTTTCCCGTACCATACTCACGGCGGCAATGAAGAAATGATTTACATTATCGACGGAGCAGGAGTGCTCAGGTTCGGGAAGGAAGAGCTTGCGGTCACCACGGGAACCGTCATCGCTTGTCCACCGGGTGCGGAATATCCCCATCAGCTTATCAACACGGGAGACAAAGAACTTCGTTACCTCGCTGTCAGTACGATGGAATTCCCCGATATCTGTGAGTACCCCGACTCTAATAAGGTCGGCGCCTATGCGACGGCGGCGGTTGGCCAGCAAGTTGGACCTCGCGCGCTCTATGTCAAAGACAAAAACGTCAACTACTATGAAGGGGAGGACGGCAAGGAGATCGAGCGGGTGAAGAGGTCTTGTGCAAAAAGCATGACGACGCGCTGAGTTTCAGTCTACAAATTTTCCCTGCCCCAGGAATTGTCGAAGCTCGGATCCGCTGATCTCGCCTTCGCGGATAATTTTTATGTTGTTCTCAATGACTTCGACCACAGTGGAACCGCTCTTAGAAGTCAGTGTTCCACCATCTACGAAAACATCCACTCGGTGGGCAAAGTAATTCTTAGCCTCCTGAAGAGTGCGAGCCGGTTCTTTGCCAGACGGATTGGCACTGGTGGCGGTCAGCGGGCGACCCAGCCCATTGACGAGTAACGTTGCAATCGGCTGGCTTGAAATCCGTACACCGACTCCCCCCGCGGGATTACAAAGCGGCTTCGGAATATTCTTTTGCCCAGGCAGAACCAGGGTTAGCGGTCCAGGCCAGTATCGATCCATCAACTTCCGAGCTGTCGTCGGTACTTTCGCAACCAAGGTATGAAGCATTTCCTGGTTCGCCACGAGCACAGGGATCGGATTGCTTGGGTCCCGACCTTTTAGCTGAAATACTTTCTCGACGGCTGCATCATTAAGCGCGTCTGCACCCAAGCCGTAGAGAGTCTCCGTGGGGAAAACGATCACACCACCGCTCTTGAGGACCTGGACAGCTGCGGATGAGTTCTCAAGCGCTTCGTTTGGCGCTTTGGAGCTTGCGGTCTCGGTCTTCGACACCCGCGGCCATCTCCTTTTTGAATTCGGCGAGCTTAGCGGCAACTTTGGAATCTTTGCGGGCGACAATTTGAGCGGCAAAGATCCCGGCGTTGGCCGCGCCTGCCTTGCCAATTGCCATGGTAGCCACTGGAATTCCCGCGGGCATTTGCACCGTAGCGAGGAGCGCGTCCAAACCTTTGAGACTAGAAGAATCAATGGGAATACCGATAATTGGCAAAGTAGTATTTGCAGCGATGGCCCCCGCAAGATGTGCTGCAGCCCCCGCGCCGCAGATAATCACTTCAAGCCCACGTTGCTCCGCAGTCGCAGCATACTTGGCCGCTTTTTCCGGTGTGCGGTGGGCAGACATAATACGGGTCTCGTAGGTAATTCCAAAATAGTCGAGACGTTTCTCCGTCTCCCGCATCACTTCCAAATCAGAATCGCTGCCCATCAAAATACCGACTTGAGGGTTTCGTCCCTTCTGTGCCATATCTAACTCCTCCCATCACCACTTGTTTCGGGTTTCAGTTTTAAGGTTTGTATTCCAACCCGGAACTCGAAACTAGGAACCCGAGACTTTTTTTAATGCCCTGCAGGCAATGTCCTTGCGATAGTGCATCCCGTCCCAACTAATCTGGCTCACGGCGGCATAAGCATTCGTTACGGCATTGCCAATGTCGCTTCCCCTCGCAGTGACGCCGAGTACGCGGCCTCCCGAGGTAAGCCAGAGACCGTTCTCTTTCGCGGTGCCCGCGTGAAAGACAAAGCCCTTCTCCCAATGCCTCAATTTATCCAATCCGCGAATCTCGTCACCTTTGTCGTACAGCCCTGGATAGCCTCTGGCGGACAACACCACGCAAACGGCTGGATCTTCGTACCACTCTGGCTGGACCTGATTGAGTTTTCCATCGATCGTGGCTTCCAAGAGTGGCACGAGATCACTTTTCAACCGCATCATGATCGGCTGGCATTCGGGGTCGCCGAAACGGGCGTTGAACTCCAATACCTTGGGTCCGCTTTTGGTGATCATCAAACCTACATAGATCACGCCACGGTAACGAATCCCCTTATTTTTTAGCCCGGAGAGAAGAGGCTTCAGGATCTCATGCAAGATGCGCTGATGCATTGCCGAAGTCACCACCGGGGCTGGTGAGTAAGCGCCCATACCGCCGGTATTCGGTCCTTCGTCGTTGTCAAAGACACGCTTGTGATCCTGAGATGATGCCAGTGGAAGAACATGGTCACCATCGGTAAGGACCATGAACGAGGCTTCTTCGCCATCCAAAAATTCTTCGATAACGACTTTTTCTCCTGCCTGCCCGAAAGCGTGGCGCACAAGAATGTCGTCGATGGCTGCTTCTGCTTGCTCGTGATCGGTACAGATGAGGACACCCTTGCCGGCAGCAAGGCCGTCGGCTTTGACGACGCATGGCGCCGGATTCTTTGCCACGTACCGCTTAGCTGATGCGGCGTCTGTGAACGTGCCAAAAGACGCGGTTGGGATGCCGCTGTCTTTGAGGATCTCTTTGGCGAAAGCTTTGCTGCCTTCCAATTGTGCGGCTGCGCGATTGGGCCCGAATATTTTCAGTCCCTTCTCTTCGAACAGGTCGGCGATGCCAAGGGTCAGCGGAAGCTCAGGGCCAACGACGGTGAGATCGATTTTTTCTTTTTCGGCGAGATCTGCAAGCTTCTCAATCTGCTCCGGGTTGACGGCAACGCACTGGGCCAGTTCTCCGATGGCCGCGCTGCCTGGAGCGCAGAAAAGCTGGTTCACTTTCGGGCTTTGACTGATTTTCCAAGCCAGTGCATGCTCGCGCCCGCCGCTGCCGATGACGAGAATTTTCATGACTCACCACGAAAGAACAGAGCCGAGGATCGAGGATGGAACATCGAGGATCGCAATCATCCATCCTCCATCTTCGATCTTCGGCTAGTGCCTGAAATGTCTCATGCTGGTGAAAATCATCGCCATGTCATGCTCGTTGGCTGCGGCAATGACTTCCTCGTCTTTGATGGAGCCACCGGGTTGGATGACCGCCGCGGCGCCCGCCTTTGCTGCTTCATCGACACCGTCCCGGAAAGGATAGAAAGCGTCTGAAGCCACCGCCGAGCCTTTCAGGTCCAACCCGTGGGTGGCCGCGCGCATGACCGCGATCTTGGCCGAATCCACGCGGCTCATCTGACCGGCACCCACGCCGAGAACCTGATCCGGTGAGGCGAAGACGATCGTATTGGACTTAACATGCCGGCAAACGCGCCAGGCGAAGTCCAGCGCTTGATATTCTTGTTCGGTTGGCTTCCGTTGCGTCACTACTTTGCAGGCGCGCACATCAACTGACCCGGTATCCCAGTCCTGAAGCAAAATGCCACCCCGGACGCGGCGCAGATCATAACCACCGCGTTGTGGCTGGCTCATATCCAATTCCAGCAGCCGGATATTGAGCAGCCGCTTCGCCGACGAGAGCACCGCCTTCGCCTCAGGGGTAAAACTCGGGGCAATAACGATTTCAAGAAAAATCTCCTTGAGTTCTTTTGCGGACTCCTCGTCGACGGGTCGATTAAAGGCGATGACGCCGCCAAAGATAGACACCGGATCGCAAGCCTTGGCTTTACGGAACGCGTCCGCGAGGGATTTCTTTGACAGGGCGACGCCGCAGGGATTGTTGTGCTTGATGGCTACCGCAGCGATAGCTGAAAATTCCAAAACTGTGCTCAATGCCGCGTCGGCATCCAAGATATTGTTAAAAGAGAGTTCTTTGCCTTGAAACTGTTTAGCCTGCGCGATGGAAGGACCAGTCTCTCCCTGTGTAGCGTAAAAAGCGGCCCCCTGATGCGGGTTCTCGCCGTAGCGCATGTCCTGAATCTTGGAGATTTGTAGGTTGACCGTCTGGCCCCAGGGGGCCGGTTTCTTGTTCTCGTCGAGGGAGGAAAAATAGTTCGAGATGGCGCCGTCGTAGTGGGACGTATGTTGGAAGGCTTTGCAAAAGAGACGGAAGTGAGTTGCCGGTGACAGCGAACAGCCGTTTTGTCTGAGTTCGGCAAGGATAGAGCTATAGTCCTCGGGATCGACGATCACGCCGACATGTTGATAATTCTTCGCTGCCGCCCGCACCATACTCGGGCCGCCGATATCGATATTCTCGACGATCTCATCGAAAGATGCGCCGCGTGCTACCGTCGCTTCGAAGGGATAAAGATTAACGACCACCAGATCGATGGGAACGATCCCATGCTCTTTCATCTTGGCGACGTGTTCAGGGTTGTCTCTTAGGGCGAGGATTCCGCCATGAACTTTCGGGTGAAGCGTCTTTACCCGGCCGTCCATCATTTCCGGAAAGCCTGTGATCTCGGAAACATCCTTGACGGCAATTCTGTTGTCGCGCAGCAAAGAAGCCGTGCCGCCGGTGGAAACGATCTCAACACCCAAGTCCGACAGGGCTCGGGAAAACTCCACAATGCCTTTCTTGTCAGAAACGCTGATCAGGGCCCTTTGAATCCTGCCCACTGCTAGTGAACCTCCTAAGTATGAAGATGAATGCGGGGAACTCGATTGCTGATGGAGGTGAGAATCTCGTACGAGATTGTGTTTGTCCAAGCGGCCATCTCGTCGGCGGAGATTTCCGCGTCGCCTTGACGGCCGAGGAGAACAACCTCATCTCCCGGCTGTATTTTTTCTATATCGGTAACATCGATCATAGTCAAATCCATGCACACTCTTCCCGCCACCGGCGCTCGCTTCCCGTTGACCAGCACTTCACCGCGATTGGAAAGCAGCCGCGAATAGCCGTCCGCATAACCCATTGGCAGCGTAGCGATGAGGCTATCGCGCTTTGTAACGAAGGTCTGGCCGTAACTAATGCTCGATCCTGCCGGAACTTTTTTGAGCTGGAGAATGCGAGTTTTCCACGATAGGACGGGCTTCAAACAAATCTGACTCGCCATGGCTGCGGAGGGGTAGATGCCATAGAGCATCAAACCGGGCCGCACCATATCAAAGTAGGCCGCGGGCAAAGTGATGGTTGCAGCGCTGTTTGCCAAGTGCACCAGCGATGGCGCAATACCCTCGGCGCGCAGTCGTTCGACGACGGTCTTAAAAATCCGCAGTTGTCGCGTGGTGTAACTGCCTTCGACGTTTTCCGCGTGGGAGAAATGTGAGAAAACCCCTTCGATCTTGAGGGCCTTTAGCTTTTTGATTTTTGGCAGCCAGGAATCGACCTCGGCGGCGAGAAGTCCGATGCGTCCCATGCCCGTGTCAATCTTCAAGTGAACGTTCAGTGCCTTTTTGCGGCTGTGCACGGCTAGGTCGAGTTTCGCGAGGCTCTCCAATGCATGGATGACCGGTGTCAAAGAGTTGTCGAAAAATTGATCGACTTGGTCCGGATATGCGCCCGCCAAAACTAGAATCGGTGTGCGGATGCCGGCTTGACGGAGCTCGACTCCCTCTTCAAGGGTTGCAACACCAAAAGCGTCGCTGCCTTCAGCGGCTAAGGCTTTGGAAATGGCCGTCGCGCCGTGGCCGTAGCCGTTTGCCTTGACCATAGAGAGAACTTTGACTTGGGGACCGACCTTGGAGCGGATCTGGCGAAAGTTCCAACCCAGGGCATTGAGATCAACGAAACAAACGGTAGGGCGTCCCAGTGGAATAGTGACCATGAATGACTTAGAGATACCCGCGGAAACGATCAAGACACCTTGGAACCTGGCTCGACGGCCTTCTCGGGCGTCAGTAGTATAACACGCCCTTCATCTGAAGCGGCGAGAAGCATACCCTGGCTTTCCAAGCCACGCAGTTTAGCGGTTTCAAGGTTGGCAACCACCACGATTTGCCTGCCGATCAGTTCGTCGGGAGCGTAGTGATTTCTGATGCCCGCGCAAATCTGTCGCTGTTCGGAACCCAGGTCGATCTGAAGCACCATGAGTTTGTCGGCGTTGGGATGGGGCTCAACACCCTTTATTGTTGCCACCTTGAGCTCCACCTTCCTGAATTCATCAATTGAGATCATCCGACGTCCTCTTTTCCATCGCCGTATTTTTTCTCTACGAAGATAGCAGAACCAGTAAATCAAAGAAAGGTTGTCTCCGGACTACGGCCGCTAGATCAAGATAGAAAACTCTGGTTCTCTAATATGCTGAAAAAGCCTTACTGCCGGTGGAGAATGTTGTCGGCAGAAGATTAACCCAAGAAGAGGATAATATCCTGTCAGCTAAGTGCTTGTAACGAGGACAGGAGGGCGATAAACTCGGCCCCAATCAGGCGGGAAAAAGAAATAATGACGCACGTCTACCTTCCCTCCGAGTCACAAAGAAAACTTATGGAGTTATCACGTCAAGCGCTGGAGGATTTTGTCCGGGGCATAGAGCGAGAGAGAGAACAGATCGACGATCCCTACCTTCAGAGCCGTGAGTATGGTGCGTTCGTCAGCTTGCATAAGAAAGAAGAACTCAGAGGTTGTATCGGCAATTGCGCACCCAAGGCTCGATTGTTTGAAACCGTTACCGAGATGACACAAGCAGCCGCATCGCGAGATCCCAGAGTCAAGCCGGTCGCAAAAAAAGAACTCGCCGAAATCCGAATCGATATTACCGTGCTTTCGCCTTTGGAGCCCCTGGAAGACCCCCTTACCCTAGAGATCGGCAAGCACGGTCTTTACATCGCCTCGGGCGGAAAACGCGGTGTTCTTCTTCCACAGGTTGCGACACAATATGGATGGGATATCAAGACTTTTCTCGAACAGACATGTCTGAAAGCCGGTTTGCGAAAGAATGCGTGGAGGGAATCCGATGCACAGGTGTCAGGCTTTACCGCGTTGATTATCGAGGAGCAACTATGAAACGGCGTGGATTTATAGGTTTGTTCGCCACGGCACTCTTACTGTTCCTGCGGGACGTTACACACGCAATTTGCAATCCTTCCTTGGTACGTCTGCTTGGCCAGGTGCGACATTTGGTACAGGCCCGGCCCGGTCGGGGACCGTCTCTAGGTCACTATTTCATCCAATGGTATGGCCACTCGAGTTTTTTGATCCATTCCGGCAGCCAGACCAAAGTTGTGGCGGATCCAAACTTCAATGTCACACCCGGGATCCAGGCTGACGCGGTCACCGTCAGCAACGATCACTTTACGCACAACAATACGGGAGCGGTTACCGGCAACCCGATCATCTTGCGAGGCATCACCTTCCGGCAGACTTGGAATCCGATACGAACCCATGTGAAAGACATAACCATCGTCAATATACCGAGCCAGCGAGGACAAAGTTGGGGCGCAATCGCCAACTCCATTTTTATTTATGAAATGGGGAGCCTTTGTCTCGCCCATTTGGGCAATATCGGCCATCTGCTTACGCCGGAGCAAGAAAAGGTGATGCAAAGGGTCGACGTGATGATGATCCCCATCGATGCGATGACCAATCTCGGCTTCGAAGACATAATGAAAGTGATCGACCAAGTCAAACCTCCCATCGTGATTCCGATGCATTACGACGTTGCCCGCCAGGGGGAACATTTTACAGCGTTTGCCAAAGAACATTATCCGGTACGGAAAATCGGTAACTCCCAATTGGTATTGAGTCGCGCGATGCTGCCCAAATCGACTGAAATCTTCGTTCTCATGCATCCGCATTCCGTGGCCTTCGGCGACTGACTCGGAAATTTTGCCGGTTTCGGCTGCAGCTTGCCTCGATTTTACATCCGAATATTATAATGTTATAAGTTCACTCTTAATCGCGACTAGGCGAGTCTAAAGTGACCAACAAGGAAATTGAATTGTTTCGAAACCTCCTGAACCAGCGTATGCAAGAGCTCCGTTCTGAAGCCGGCAAAACTGTGGAGGATATGGACGAAGACGAGAATTTTCCAGATCCTGCCGACAGAGCGTCGATGGAATCGAACAGAAACTCGGTTCTGCGCATTCGCGACCGTGAACGTAAACTGATCTTCAAGATTCAAGAAGCGCTGAGGCGGCTCGACGACGGCAACTACGGTATCTGCGAAGAATGTGGCGAAGAAATCGGAATCGAGCGCCTCAAGGCACGTCCGGTAACCACCCTCTGCATTGGATGCAAGTCCAGCCAAGAGATCGAAGAGCGAAAAGCAAGAAGGGTCATCTAGCAACGATCTCGACTTTTCATGAAGCTCCGAAAAGCTGTTATACCGGTGGCGGGCTTAGGCACGCGTTTTCTACCAGCCACCAAAACCGTGCCGAAAGAGCTTTTGCCTATCGTCGATATCCCATCAATTCAATACGTCGTACAAGAGGCGGTTGACGCGGGAATCCAGGAAATTATCTTCGTGACCGGGCGAGGCAAGGACAGCATCGAAGATCACTTCGATGAGGCCCCCGAGCTGGAGCAAGTTTTAGCTGAGCGAGGTCAGACAGAGAACATCGAAATGCTCCGGCGGATCGCGGAAATGACCGAGGTGGTATCCGTTCGGCAGAAAAAGCCGCTGGGATTGGGCCACGCGGTTCTCTGCGCGCGCGATTTGGTCGGCGACGAACCCTTTGCCGTGATGTTGGCTGACGATTTGATTGATTCTGACACACCTTGCATCAGGCAGTTGCTGGACATCTTTGAGGATAAGAAAGAGTCTGTGATCGCGCTGATGGAGGTCCTGCCTGAGGAAGTTCAGCAGTACGGCGTCATTAAGGGAAAAGAGATAGAAAAGCGCCTTTATCAAATCCAAGCGACGGTGGAGAAGCCTCCCGCGAAAGAAGCGCCTTCGAGAATGGCGATCATCGGGCGGTACATACTTCGACCGGAGATTTTTTCGATTTTACAAAAACAGCCGCCCGGTCGAGGGGGTGAGATCCAGCTGACGGACGGACTCGCCCAGCTGGTTCGGGAAAGACAAGTTTTCGGCTGCCAATTTCTCGGCGACAGATACGATATCGGAGATAAGTTTGGCTTCGTGCGAGCGACGGTCGCCTATGCTCTTAAGCGGCCGGACTTGAAAACAAAGGTGAAAGATTATTTAAAGAGCGTTGTGCACTAGTAGTTCCGGGGCCGTAGCTCAGTTGGGAGAGCGCTAGAATCGCACTCTAGAGGTCGTGGGTTCGACCCCCATCGGCTCCACCAATTGCAAAAAGGGCGGGTTTTAACCCCGCCCTTTTTTTGACCCGTTGACAACCTTATCAGTCTATGAAAAGAGGAACGGACGTTGAGCGGTTTTGAATCTAATTTAGGCAGGGGGAACGGATGACGAATGCGCTCTGGGTAAGCTCGTCGATTTTGCTTTGTCTTCAGTGGATTGTCATCCATCTATCGGGTATTCACCCATCGCCAGAATGGCAGGCTCTCAGCGCGGGACTCGCTATTTTCGGTGCCGCGTTCATGCTTTCCTGGGCCGCTGAGCTGGCGCAGCTGGAAATGTCTCAGGCGCTGGCCCTGGCTCTGCTGGCATTGATTGCGGTGCTCCCGGAATACGCCGTCGACATGTACTTTGCGTGGATGGCGGGTAAAGACCCGAAGTATACCGCTTACGCCACCGCCAACATGACTGGTGCCAACCGCTTGCTCATTGGCGTCGGCTGGGCGGCGGTGGTTTTCACCTATTGGTTAAAGACGCGCAAGACCGCGGTTGAGCTCGAGCCCTCTCACAAAATTGAAATTCGCTATCTGGGTCTGGCCACGCTCTATTCATTTTTCATTCCGTTCAAAGGACGCCTCGATTTTGTCGATGCCTGTATCTTAATCGCCATCTTTGCGTTCTATATTCGGGCCGCGTCTCGAGCCGCTCATGTGGAGCCAGAATTGGAGGGTCCTACCGCGATAATCGCAAGTTGCGGAACCTCCGGCCGTCGGGTATGCACGGTCCTGATGTTTCTGTTAGCAGGTTTTACGATTTTCATCTCTGCCGAACCGTTTGCCGAAGGACTATTGGCCACGGGACGGACTTTCGGTATTGAAGAATTCATCCTGGTCCAGTGGCTGGCTCCCTTGGCTTCCGAATCGCCAGAGTTTATCGTTGCGATCCTTTTTGCTTTGAAAGGCAATCCCGGAGCAAGTATGGGAACCCTGCTTTCCTCAAAGGTCAATCAATGGACACTACTAGTCGGCATGCTCCCGCTAGTTTACGCGGTTTCGGCGGGCCGAGTGGTACCCATGGTAATGGATAGCCGCCAGGTTGAAGAGATATTGTTGACCGCGGCACAGTCTCTGTTTGCTGTGGCGGTCTTGGCGAATCTCTCGTTTTCCCTCGTCGAGGCACTGATCATTTTTGTTCTTTTTTCGACCCAACTTCTCGTTCCCGACCCGAGCTTCAGATACTATTATTCATTTTTGTATATCATTCTCGCCGTGGGTTTGATTTTGCTGAAAAGGGACTCCAGGGAAGCCATTTGCGGACTGTTCTCCAAAGGATCCTCGGCTCAAGCCGTTAAGAAGCATTGAGAGGACCTCTGTGGAATTTCTGTTGGAGCTTGATCGGACCTGACGATCGGGGACGAGTTCTGTTTTCGAGATTGTTTCAACCCAAGAATGCTAGCTCTTCAACGTCGAAAACTTTTCATGGGCGCGCCTCGTGACACCGGCGATGAAAAGCAGTTTCGCGACGGAAACTAGCTCGGCCGCAAGCGCGGGGAGGCGATCGAGTTTTCCCTCTGCGTAGCGAGACTCAATGACAATGTTTTTCCCCTCCACGTACCCAAGATCGCGGAGCCCCTGCCGGAATGCCTCGATGCGGGCCGGGGTAGAGGAAGGGAAGGCAGTAGCTATGTAACCTATGCGCGGGGTTTTCGCTGGCTGCTGCTTGGGCGAGATGGCCAATTGCCAGAATAAAAGCGGCAACTGCGCCGAGAGAGATTTTTTTCATCATGGGTTTTCTCCTCATCGCAACTCTAATTTGCAACCCCTCTCCCTCGACGCGACTCGACGCGGGAGCGAGCCTCATCCTACTCCTGAGGTAGAAGGAACGATATCGTAATCGCTAACCTTAGTTCTCATCTACATGCTTTTCATATACGCCAAAAGCCCCAAGAGGATCTCACGCGGGAGCAATTGAGGACTTTGAGCAAACTCGTCAAGGAGAATCTAAAATGAATAAGATCGAATTCGCAAAACTCGTCGCCAGCGTGAAACAAGCGGGAAAAATCCGGCGCGGTGAAATGAAAGCTTCCCGTGTTTTCAACCTGAAGCCGGTCGATGTTCGAGCCATTCGAAACAAGCTTGGTCTATCTCAAGGCGACTTTGCCGCGATGATCGGAGTCAGTGTGGCAACGCTTCAGAACTGGGAGCAGGGTCGGCGGCGTCCGGAAGGCCCAGCGCAAGCGCTGCTAAAAGTAGCGGCCGCAAATCCCCAAGCGGTCGTCGATGCTTTGGTTCGCTGAGCTGCGCCGTTTCTTAACCTGTACGACAACCGATAGGCGCCTTGTAGCCTGAACTTAGCGCAGCGAAATCCAGAACTGGGAAAACAAGTCCCGGATTGCGTCTCACTCCATCCCGGCAATGATGTTTCACGCCTTACCCTTTACACACCTCACGGTTTTTTCACTTGATCAACTTATTCGCCCGGGCGAGCACGTCCGGCGGAATCGTCAGGCCGATCTGCTTCGC
>Ga0209874_1000141_pt1 | contig 18629 bp, 16 predicted proteins | sample GWRWN1_20_30_FD_187216 | JGI IMG/M metagenome (GOLD analysis project Ga0209874, IMG submission 187216) | Riverbed sediment microbial communities from areas with no vegetation in Columbia River, Washington, USA - GW-RW N1_20_30 (SPAdes)... | ecosystem: Environmental > Aquatic > Freshwater > River... | reverse complement strand
TAGCAAACGCCTTCTCCCCGGCCTGGTCGCCTGACGGGACGCTCATCGCCTACTCGAGCGGCGATGACCTATACGTCATGGACTCGGACGGAGAAGGGACACCCACGCTCCTCATCCAAAATGCAGAAAACGCCGACTGGTCGCCCGACGGAACGAAGATCGCGTTCGACCGGTACGACGAGGCAGATGGCGACTGGGACATCTGGGTGGCCGACGCGGACGGAACCGACCCGAGTCGGCTGACGGACAACGACGTCTACGACGCGGCTCCCTCCTGGTCGCCTGACGGGACGCGGATCGCGTTCACGGCCGATCATCCTCCGTCGGGATTCGTCGGCGTCGCCGTCATGAACGCCGGCGATGGCGGCGGACGCACCTTCATCACTCCGTCCACCGCTGACTACTTCTCGTCCTCCTGGCAGCCCCTTATCGTCCGACTCGATGTGTCGCGGGTGGTCGTCGACCACGGCCGCTCGGTGACGTTCGCCGCCCGACTCTTCTGGGGCGACGTCACGGACAACGATCTGCTGTCGCTCTACCGAACGCCGCACGGACAGGCGCGCGCTCTCGTCGGCGAGGCCACCGTCGATGCGAACGGCGACGCCGCGTTCGCCGACCGGCCGACGCGGAGAACGACCTATTCCGTCGAGTGGGCGGGCGACGCACTCCATCCCGCGGCGATTACCCGCGTCGTCGTACAGGTCCGCGCGCTCGCGACGATCTCCCTGCTGGGGTCCTCCGGAAGGTCGGGCAAGTACGCGCTCTACCGCGCGGGGGCGGCGGTGCGCGCGCGCGGTAAGGTCGCGCCGAACCACGCCGGAAAGCGCTTGCAGTTTCAGGCACAGCGGCGTATCGGCGGATCGTGGCGGAGGACTGCCCAGGGGAGCTTTCGGATCGGCCGAGGCGGGACGGTGACGGCGGTGTTCCGCGCGCCGCCGGGGACGTTCCGGGCGCGCACCGTGTTCAGCAGCGACGCAGACCATCTCGGCGACGCGTCCTCCTGGCGCTACTTCAGGATCGGCTAGAAGGAGTGAGCCGTTCGGCGAGTTGGCGGCGCAGCCGACCCCCACGTCAGGTCCGGCCCTCGACGTAGAGCCAATCCGCCGTGGAGCGGGTCGTCCCCCGAGTCGGCGCCGCGTATCCTCGGCCTATGCGGCGGGGAGGAACCGTGTTCGTCGTGGTCGTCGTCGCAGCGATCGCGCTCGCGGCCGGCTTCGACGCGCTGCGCGGCGAGCCGGAGCCGGAGCCGGCGGCCCAGACCGAGCGCGAGCCGCCGACCGTCTCCACGTCGCCCGAGCCCGTGGCGCCCGCCCCGGAGGAGGAGTTCGGCGGCATCCTCTACTACACGGACGAGAACTGCGAGCTCCAGGCGGTCGAGCTGCCCGGGCCGACGCCCACCGAGGCGCCCAACTGGGACGAGTGCCGCTTTGTGCTCTCCCCGGACGGGCGGCGAGTCTCCCCGGCGGGCTCCGGGTGGGATCCGCACTCGGACCCGCTCCGAGGTCGAGTCTTCCAGGCCGAGGCCGGGACGATCCAGGTGTCGACGAACGCCGGCCCGGAGGGCGAGCCGTTCGCGGGCGGGGCGCCCGCCTGGCGCCCCGACGGAACGCTTACCTACTTCGCGGACGGGGCGGTGCGGGTCTGGCCCGACGGCGAGGTCCTGCTCTCGCAGCGCGACCTGGTGCAGGCGATGCGCGGGAGCCCCATTCCCCAGCTCCGCAACCGCTTCCAGCGGTTCCGCATGCGCGAGGCGGCCTGGCTCGACGATCGACGCCTGGCCGCGATTCTCTCCGCGGAGGGCGAGGGCCACGCCGAGGACATGCTTGCGATCTACGACGGCGCGCTGGTGGAGGAGTTCCACTTCGACGATCCGGGCGGCTTCACGGAGCTGCGCGCCAGCCCGAACGGGCGGTACATCGCGGCGAAGGCGTCCGGGCGCGGCCCGGCGGGGTTCGTGCTGATCGAGCCCGGGAGCGGCGAAGTTAACTCGCCGGGAATCGTCGGCTACCGCGCGATCACCTGGTCGCCGGACGAGCAGTGGGCCGCGGTGGCGGCCGACGGCGGGCTCTTCGTCTTTCGTCCCGGGGTGCGCGGCCCGCCGGACCTCGAGCTCGACCTCAACGCCCAGGATCTCGACTGGCGCGGATCGCCTACCCTCGCCGCCTCGGACGAGACCCGCGAGTGGATCGCAGACCTGCGGCTGACGGGGCGGCTGTTCGTGGCTCAGTCCGAGGGCTCCGGTTGCACCGTGCGGGCGATCCAGCTCCCGGGTCTGGACTGGGCAGAGGAGCCACCGGGCCTTCCCGCCCCGTGCCGCTTCACGCTCGACGATAGAAGCGGCGTCGTTGCGGAAGACACAGTTCCTCAACCGGGCGGCGACGAGATGGCCCAATGCCACGAAGGCGCCCTCGATTGGTTCAGCGAGACAGGGCTGATCGCCCGGTATCGCGGCGCCTGCGGGCCCTCCTGGACGCCCGACGGCCGGCTGACGTTCGTCCGGGATGGGGCTCTGTACGAGGCCGTGCCGCCGGACAACCAACGGCGGCTCCTCTCACGCGGCAGCGTCAGCGAGCTGCTGGGGCGCCCCTCCGAGATCGAAGAGATCGCCTGGGTGGACGACGAACGCTTCTGGGCCGTCGTCCGCTCCGGAGAGAGCGCGATCGTCGCGCTCATGACTACGGATCAGCTCGTCTTCTCGCCCTCCTTCACGACCCAGCGGATCGAGGGGTTGCGGGTCAGCGCCACGGGCATGGTGGCCGCCCGGACCGACCAGGGCGTCGTCTTCTTCGACACCGGCGGCCGGCGCGCGCTGACCTTCCCCGAGGGGCGGGCCGTGGCTTGGGCACCCGGTGAGCTGATCGCGGCGGTGGCCATGCCGACCGAAGTCCTCTTCGTCGCGCCGGTCTCGCGGGAGGTTCTGTCCCTTCCGCTCGAGGTCAGGGATCTCGAGTGGGTGGTTCCCTGACCCCCGCGCCCACCTCGGCCAGGCGGCGCTCGAGGAACGCCCGCACCGCCGGCTGGCGGGCGAGCTCGAGGGCACGGGAGTAGGCCGCCGCGGCCTCTGGACTGCGCCCTAGACGGCGGAGGAGGTCGGCGCGCGCAGCGTGGAGAAGGTAGTAGCCGTCGAGCTCTAGGTCGAGTGCCTCCATGAGCTCGAGACCCCGCTCCTCGCCCTCCGCCAGCGCGACAGCGACGGCGCGGTTCAGCTCAACTACCGGGCCTGGCGCGGTCCGGGCGAGGAGCCCGTACAGGTCGGCGATCCGGCGCCAGTCGGTCGCTTCGGGGGTCGCCGCACGGGCGTGCTCGGCCGCGATCGCGGCCTGGAGCGCGTAGACCCCCAGAGGCAGGCCGCTCACGCGGTCGAGCCCTTCCTGGATCTCGTCACGATCCCAGAGCGAGCGGTCCTGCTCCTCCAGCACCACGAGCTCCCCGCCGGGACCCGTCCGGGCATCGCGGCGCGAGTCCTGCAGGAGCATAAGTGCGAGCAGACCCCGCACCTCCGGCTCGTCCGGCATGAGCGTCCGCAGGACGCGCGCCAGACGGATCGCCTCGGCGCACAGCTCGTGCCGCACCAGAGCCTCGCCCGCCGTCGCGGCGTAGCCCTCGTTGAAGATGAGGTAGAGGGCGGCGAGCACCGGGCCGAGCCGGTCGGGCAGCTCGTGATCAGGAGGCACGACATACGGGATGCGAGCGTCGCGGATCTTCCGCTTGGCACGGACGAGCCGCTGCTGCATCGCCTGCTCCGACGTGAGGAACGCCCCGGCGATCTCCGGTGTCGTGAGGCCGCCGAGCGTGCGCAGCGTGAGGGCCACGCGCGCCTCGGGCGCGAGCGCCGGATGGCAGCAGGTGAAGATCAGCCGCAGCCGGTCGTCCGGGATGGAGCTGTTCTCGATCTCGTCCTCCTCGGGCGGCGGCACGAGCGCCTCGAGCTCCCGGACCTTGCCCTCGAGCCTGTGTGCGCGCCGGATACGGTCGATCGCCTTGTTCCGGGCGGTGGTCGTGATCCACGCGGCCGGGTTGCGCGGGACGCCGCGCTCGGGCCAGATCTCGAGGGCGACGAGGAAGGCGTCCTGCACCGCCTCCTCGGCGAGGTCGAAGTCGCCGAGCACGCGGATGAGCGCGGCGACCGCCCGCCCCGACTCCTCGCGGAACAGGCGGTCGACGACGTCTTCCGGTGCGCCTACCGCCGCGCCCCCGCTTCCTGGGTGTGAACGGCCGAGGCCGCGGCCTCGTAGTCCATCACCGGTCGGACCTCGACCTTGCCGCCCGTCATCGGGATCTTCTTCGCCCAGGCGAGGGCCTCGTCCAGGTCCTTGCACTCCAGCAGGTAGAACCCGCCGAGCTGCTCCTTGGTCTCGGCGAAGGGGCCGTCGGTGACGATGTGATCGCCGCTCGCCTGGATCTGGACGGTGGTGGCCGTGGCGGTGGGCTCGAGACCCTCGCCGCCGAGGAACGCGCCCGCCTCCTTCACCTCGGTCGTGTAGGCGTCCCAGTCCTTCATGCTCTCCTGGATCTGCTCGGGCGTCAGCTCGGCGAACCGGGACTCGTCGCCGTACAGCGTCAGCAGGTACTTCATGGCTCTCCCTCCTGTCGTCGTCCGCGGCGCGGATTCGCCGCGTTCATAGTGACGACGAACGGGCGGGCCGTGGATCGACACGTCGACTCAGAGGGGGATGTTGCCGTGCTTGCGCGGCGGCCGCTTCTCGCGCTTGGTCAGCGCGGTCTCCAGCGCGTCGCAGAGGACGGCGCGCGTGCGCCGCGGCTCGATCACGTCGTCGACGTAGCCCCGCTCGGCGGCGGTGTACGGGTTGGCGAACTGCGCCTTGTAGTCGGCGATCAGCTCCGCGCGGCGCGCGTCGGCGTCCTCGGCCTCCTCGAGCTCCTTGCGGAAGACGATGTTGACTGCGCCCTCAGGCCCCATGACCGCCACCTCGGCCGTCGGCCAGGCGAAGTTGAAGTCCGCGCGGATGTGCTTGGAGCTCATCACGTCGTAGGCGCCGCCGTAGGCCTTGCGCGTGATCAGCGCGATCTTCGGCACGGTCGCCTCCGAGTAGGCGTAGAGGAGCTTCGCGCCGTGGCGGATGATCCCGCCCCACTCCTGCGCCGTCCCCGGGAGGAAGCCGGGCACGTCCACGAAGGTGATCAGCGGGAGGTTGAACGCGTCGCAGACGCGGACGAAGCGGGCGGCCTTCACGGACGAGTCGATGTCGAGGGTGCCCGCGAGCGCCTTCGGGTTGTTGCCGACGATCCCGACCGGGTGGCCGCCAAGCCTCGCGAGGCCGCAGACGATGTTCTCGGCCCACAGCTGGTGTACCTCGAGGAACTCGCCGTCATCGACGACGCGCTCGACGATCGAGCGCATGTCGTACGGCTTGGTCGGCTCGTCCGGAATCAGCGTGTCGAGCTCAGGATCCTCGCGGTCGGGCGGGTCGGCAGGGTCGAAGTACGGAGGAGGGTCGACGTTGTTCTGAGGCAGGAAGGAGAGAAGGTAGCGGGCGTCCTCGAGGCAGCTCTCCTCGTCGTCGGCGGCGAAGTGAGCCACCCCCGACTTGGACGCGTGCGTGAGCGCGCCGCCGAGCTCCTCGAAGGTGACCTCCTCGCCGGTGACCGTCTTCACGACCTCGGGCCCCGTGATGAACATGTACGAGGTCTCCTTCACCATGAGCACGAAGTCGGTCATCGCCGGCGAGTAGACGGCCCCGCCCGCGCACGGGCCCATGATCAGGCTGATCTGCGGGACGACGCCCGACGCCTGGACGTTCCGCCAGAAGATCTCCGCGTAGCCGCCGAGCGAGACGACGCCCTCCTGGATGCGCGCGCCGCCCGAGTCGTTGATGCCGATCACCGGACAGCCGAACTTGACTGCGAGGTCCATGACCTTGCAGATCTTCTCCGCGAAGGCCTCGGAGAGCGTGCCCCCGAAGACGGTGAAGTCCTGCGAGAAGACGAAGACCTTGCGGCCGAAGACCGTGCCGTAGCCGGTGACCACGGCGTCGCCCCACGGCCGCTTGTCCATCATCCCGAAGTGCGGGTTGCGGTGGCGGACGTAGCGGTCGAGCTCGACGAAGCTGCCCGGGTCGAGGAGCTTCTCCAGCCGCTCGCGCGCGAGGAGCTTCCCCCGCTCGCGCTGGCGGGCGACGGAACGCTCGTCGCCGGCGTGAAGCGCCTCCTCACGCAGCCGCTCGAGCGCCGCCAGCTTCGCCTCGGTGGACTGGAGATCCTCGGCCTTGGCCATGGGCGGGAGCTTACTTCGGCTTGGCCGCAAGTCGGCACACCTCCGTGCAACATGGGTGCGTTTTTCAGCGTTAGGCTGGAAGCGGAGGGAGGCCCGCGGCCGGCCCCCGCGCACGCGCGTCTAGAGATCCTCGGCGAGCAGCGCGTACAGGTACACGTCCCGCCGCGCGCCCCGCAGCTCGATGTACGAGCGAAGGCGAGCCTCGCGCCGGAAGCCCGCCTTCTCCGCCACCCGGACCGAGGCCAGGTTCTCCGGCTCGACGATCAGCTGGAGGCGAGCCAGACCGTGCTCCGCGGCCGCCCAGCGCGTGAGCAAGCGCAACGCGCGCGTGGCGACACCTCGCCCGCGAGCCTCCTTTCCGACCCAGTAGCCGAAGTGGCCGCGCGCGTGGTCGTCGAGGTGGAACCCGATGACGCCGAGAAGCTCGTCGGTCGCGGCATCGACAATCGCGAACTGGTTCCCCCCGCGCAAGATGAACTCCAGCGCCCGGGCCTCGGTGTAGTTCTCCGGGACTGAGGTGTAGTACGGCACGAGCGGGTCGCGCGCGGCCGCGGCGAGCGGCGCGGCGTCGGCCTCCACGAGCGACCGCAAGGCGACGTCGCCGTCCTCGAGCCTCACGGCGCCATGTGCGCGTCGAACGTGCCGAACTCGTCGCGCAGGGCGTTGCAAATCTCGCCGACCGTGCCGTTGGCAGCCAGCGCCTCCCGGATCGGGACAAGCAGGTTCGCCTCGCCCCGCGCGGCCTCCCGCACCCTGCTCAGTGCGTTCTCCACGGCCGCCGGGTCGCGCTCCGCCCGAACCCCTCGCGTGCGCTCGACCTGGCGGCGCTCGGCCGCGGGGTCGAGGCGGTGCAGCTCAACCTCCTCCTCGTCGTCCTCGGTGAAGCTGTTGACGCCGACGACGACCCGTTCGCCGGCCTCGACCTGCCGCTCGAACCGGTACGCCGCCTCCTCGATCTCGTGCTGCTGGAAGCCCTGCTCGACCGCTGCGACTGCGCCGCCCAGCTCGTCGATCCGAGCGATCAGCTCCCGCGCGCGCTCCTCCAGCTCGGTCGTCAGCGACTCGACGAAGAAGGAGCCGGCGAGGGGATCGGCAGTGTCCGTCCCTCCCGCCTCGTGCTGGAGGATCTGCTGCGTGCGGAGGGCGATCCGCGCGCTTCGCTCGGTGGGAAGGGCCAGCGCCTCGTCGTAGCCGTTCGTGTGGATCGACTGCGCGCCGCCGCAGACCGCGGAGAGCGCCTGCACGGTCACGCGCGCGACGTTGTTCTCCGGCTGCTGCGCGGTCAGCGTCGAGCCCCCGGTCTGCGCGTGGAAGCGGAGCGCCTGCGCCTTCGGGTTCGTGGCGCCGAAACGGTCGCGCATGATCTCCGCCCAGAGGCGCCGCGCCGCCCGGAACTTCGCCACCTCCTCGAAGAAGTGGTTGTGGGCGTTGAAGAAGAACGAAAGCCGCTCGCCGAACTCGTCGGGCGAGAGGCCGGCCGCGACGGCCGCCTCGCAGTAGGCGATCCCGTGGGCGAGCGTGAACGCGAGCTCCTGCACGGCCGTCGAGCCCGCCTCGCGAATGTGGTAGCCGGAGATCGAGATCGTGTTCCAGCGCGGCAGCCGCTCGTGGCAGTAGCCGAAGAGGTCGGTCGTGAGCCGCATCGACGGCCGCGGCGGGAAGATGTAGTTCCCGCGCGCCACGTACTCTTTGAGGATGTCGTTCTGGGCGGTGCCGCGGAGCCGGTCGGGCGAGACGCCTTGCTTCTCCGCGACGAGCTCGTAGAGGAGGAGGAGCAAGGCGGCGGGCGCATTGATCGTCATCGACGTCGAGACCTCGCCGAGCGGGATGCGGTCGAAGAGGATCTCCATGTCGGCGAGCGAGTCGATGGCCACCCCGGTGCGCCCGACCTCGCCCGCAGCGCGCGGATCGTCGGAGTCGTAGCCGAGCTGCGTGGGCAGGTCGAAGGCCACCGAGAGCCCCGTCTGGCCCTGCTCGAGCAGGTAGCGGAAGCGCTCGTTGGTCTCCTCGGCCGAGGCGAAGCCGGCGTACTGGCGGATCGTCCACGGCTTCCCGCGGTACATGTCCTTGTAGGGCCCCCGCGTGAAGGGGAACTCACCCGGGAGCTCGGGCTCGAGACCCTTGACGTCGTGCCCGGTGTAGACCGGCTTGACCTCGATGCCCGAGTCGGTCTCGCGCAGATCGTCGGCCGTGGCCATGCGTTGATCCTACTTCCGAGGGATGGCAGGGGGCCCCCTGCGGGTCGATGCTTTCGCCATGGACGAAGGCGGCGACCTGCGGCTGTCCGAGATCCTGGCCGCACTCTCCTACGCGCTCGACATTACCGAGGGCCAGCCCGACGGGCACGCCGTGCGTACGTGCCTGATCGGCATGCGCCTCGCCGACGACTTGGGGGTCGAGGTCGAGGATCGTGCGGCGCTCTTCTACGCGCTCCTGCTCAAGGACGCGGGCTGCTCGTCGAACGCGGCCAAGATCTCCGCGCTCTTCGGCACCGACGACTTCGTCGCCAAGCGCAATGCGAAGACGGTTAACCACTCCTACCTGCCGGACGCGCTCGGCTACGTCCTCCGGAGCGTGAGCAGCAAGCGCGACCTCGTGCGCGTGCTGCGGGCCGGCCCGAAGACGGCCGGAGAGTTGATCGAGATCCGCTGCGAGCGCGGCGCCGAGATCGCCCGCATGCTCGACATGCCGGAAGAGACGGCCGCCGCCGTCCGCGCCCTCGACGAGCACTGGGACGGCAAGGGCCACCCGGACGGACTCGCCGGCGCCGAGATCCTGCTCCTCGGGCGGATCATCTGCCTCGCGCAGACGGCCGAGGTCTTCTTCACCTCCTTTGGCCCCAACGCCGCCGTGGACGTGGCTCTCGAACGCACCGGGCGCTGGTTCGACCCGCAGCTCGTCCGCGTGCTCGCATCCCTCCGCGAGGACGGGCGTTTCTGGGCCTCGCTCGGCCGGGACGCGCGCTCGAACGTGGCCGCTCTCGAGCCTGCCGAGCGGATCGTGCTGGCCGACGAGGCGCGGCTCGACCGCGTCGCCGAGGCGTTCGCCAAGGTCATCGACGCGAAGTCGCCCTACACGTACCGCCATTCGGAGCGGGTGGCCGAGCTCGCGGTCTCCACGGGAACCGTGCTCGGCTTCTACCCCGCGGCGCTGCGCGACCTGCGCCGCGCGGCGCTCCTGCACGACATCGGCAAGCTCGGCGTCTCCAACCTCGTCCTCGACAAGCCGGGGAAGCTGACAGACGAGGAGCTCGCGGCGGTCCGCCGCCATCCCGAGTGGACGGAGCAGATCCTCCGGCGCGTCTCCCGCTTCGACGAGCTGGCTTCCGCCGCCGCGGCGCACCACGAGAAGCTCGACGGCACCGGCTACCACCGGGGCCTGCACGGCGACGTCCTCGGGAGTACCGCGCGGATCCTCGCGGTCGCCGACATCTTCGAGGCGATGACCGCCGAGCGGCCCTACCGCGCGGCGATGCCGGCCGAGCAGGCGCTCGACCTGATGCGCGGCGACGTCGGGAGCAAGCTCTGCCCCGACGCGTTCGAGGCGCTGACGACCGCGCTCGCCGCTCAGCCCGAGCGGCTGGCTGCGTGATGCGGTCAGGCATCTAGTCTTTCCGCATGAAGATCCGCGTGCGGCTCTTTGCCGGGCTGCGCGAGCGGGCGGGCACCGGTGAGCGCGAGCTCGAGCTCCCCGTCGGCTCGCGGCTCGCCGACGTCTGGGCGCCGCTCGCCCTCGGCGACGAGCCCGAAGGCCTGCTCTACGCGGTCAACAGAGACTATTCGACCGGCGACCGGCTGCTCTCGGAGGACGACGAGGTAGCGCTGATCCCGCCCGTCTCCGGCGGCGAGTTCCGGCTGACCGCCGACCCGATCGACGTCGATGCGCTGATCGCCGAGGTCGCCGACGAGCGCGCCGGGGCAATCGCCACGTTCCTGGGCACGACCCGGGTCCAGTCCCGGGGGCGCACGGTCGTCCACCTCGAGTACGAGGCCTACGAGGGCATGGCCGAGAAGGTCATGGGCGAGATCGCCGAGACCCTCGCCGGCCGCTATGACCTCTGCAAGGTCGCCATCGCGCACCGCATCGGCCGGGTCGGAATCGGCGAGACGAGCGTCGCCGTCGCCGTCTCCGCCCCCCACCGCGAGCACGCCCTCGCCGCCTGCAAGGAGGCGATCGACACGCTCAAGGTCGACGTCCCCCTCTGGAAGAAGGAGGTCTACGAGGGCGGCGAGGAGTGGATCGGGCGCGGCTCGTGACCACGCCCGATCCGATCGCTCGTTAGCCGGTCGGCGCTCGGTAGGCCCAGTTGGCGAACCAGTAGACCTCGCCTATCGCTGTCGCGTTCACCGAGACCTGGAACCCCCACCTGTTACTGCTCACGCCCCAGACCACCCCGCCGGCAGGCGTGAAGTTGCCCTGCGAGTACGTGTAGATGCAGACGTAGCCGGGTGACGCTGTCGGGTTGGCGGACGTCCCTGTGCAGACGGGGCTCGGCTCGTCGACCCCGTTGACGACGATATGGTCGTCGTCGAGCGGAACCGGCGCGGCCCGTGGCAGCTGGGCGTTGAATCCCCACTCTCCGGTCGACGAGGTCTCCACCTGACCTCCGATCGTTCCGCGGATGGTCTCGCCCGCCTTGACGGTAGGCCGGTCGTAGCGCACGTCAGCCTTCGGCCGCAGGTGGTTCCAGAGGTGGTTCACCGTGCCGCCGACATGAGCGGTTGCGGGTGTGCCCACGAGCGCGAGCCCGATGACGATTCCGGACGCGAGCAGCGCGACAGCCTTCCAACGACGTTCTCTCAAAGGATCTCCTTTCGATGCCGCCTGGACGCATTAAGCGGCAGAGGTCGGCCGGAGTCGCCTTCCGATCGGGGGATTCACACGAAGCGCGAAGCGGGGGCCCGAAGGCCCCCGCTTCAACATCGCGGTGATCTGCTTTGCCGGACTAGCCGTTGTCCCCTTCGGCAGTTGCGCCGTCCCCGCTGCCCCCGCTCCTCGGTGCGACCAGCGCCGGGCTCGACGTCGTGTCGCAGTCGACGAGCAGGTGGAACGAACGATCCGCCTCGTTGCCCGCGGAGTCGTACGTGTCGATCCAGACGCCGTTGACGCTTGCGTTCTCCCCGACCACGCCGATCTGGCCGGGAAGCTCGACTCCCAGGGAGCCCGGAAGGCCGACGGTGGCGATGTAGACGCAGTTCCTGACGTTCTTGTTGAACCGCACCTGGTAATCGCCGGTGTCGCTCTTGTTGGTGAACGTGACCCCGTTGCCGCGGTCGAGATTGCCGGTGGTTCCGTCCACGACGGCCCACAGGAGCTCGCTCTCGTTGACGTAGCGCTTGTCCGCCTTCGGCTTCAGGTGCGTGTTCCAGATGTTCGTCCAGTTGATCGTCGCGCCCGCCGGGGTGGCGACCGTGACGACCCCGAGCACCAAGACGGCCGCGAGGGCCACGAGCAGCTTCCGCCTTCTCACCTTCCGCATCTCCGTTCCTCCAGTTCGGATTGACTCCAACGGGACGAAGGGGGCAGGCATCTTCTTCCTCGGACGTGAAGAGGGGGCCTGCAGGCCCCCTCTTCACTCCGGCTCGAGAGATCGCGCCGGCTAGTCGTTGAGGCCGTCCCGGCTGCTGGTAACGCGCTGGATCTGCGCGCGGCCGAGCAGGCCGACGGCGCCGTTGTTCCCGAAGGGAACGAACAGGGTCGTGATCGACTTGTCGTGGATGTACGCCATCCCGGGCCCGACCTCGAGCGCCTCGAGGATGACCGTCTTGACTCCCTGGGTCACGGGGAAAGCACCGGAGATGGCGATGGAGCCATCGGCCGTCCCGCTGTTCTCGAGGTTGACGTTCTGCTCCAGCGTCGAGTTGGCGCCCACCCTGACGCGAGCCTTGAGGATGCCCTCGTCCGCCATGCCGGCGTCTCTCGCCGCCGCTATGGTGCCCCAGACGAGCAGGATCCCCTTCGTCGGCGCCTTGACCGACTTGGAGAGCAGCGTGACGTGCGTGACGCTGTCGAAGTCGTCCACGTCGGTCGTGTCGCGGATCGTCGTCGCGCGCACGAGCTGGTTTGCGTGCCTGCCGTCCACCTTGTCCGCGTTGTGCGCGAAGAGCGCGTGCGCGACGCCGTGGGCGATGGCCGGGCTCGTCGTCCCGAGGACGGCGACCACGAGTGCTGTCACCGACAGCACGATCGGAAGCTTCGTTCTCACTACGGATCTCCTTTCCGTGGGGTCAAGGCCAGGACGGGCCGACGGCCTCCGGCCTTCCATCCACGGAGTAAACGGGAGCACGGGTCGGGGTTTCCCCGGCCGTTCGGGGAGTTTCCGCATCACGCCGCTACGATGAGTCGGTGAGCAGCCTCACGCCCCAGCAAGAGCCGGAGACCCGCGGCTACGAGCCGGATCCGCCCGAGAACGGCGGCGGGCACGCCTACCGCGACTATGAGCCGATCCACCCCCGGGGGCGCCTCGGCGAGCTCGGGCGCAAGCTGTGGGCGCCCGTCGCCGCGATCGGCTTCCTCATCTTCAAGTTCAAGGCCGCGATCCTCGCCATCTTCAAGCTGAAGATCCTTGCGACGTCGGCGACGATGCTGGTCTCGATCGCCGCCTACGCCTGGATCTGGGGCTGGCGCTTCGCGGTCGGGTTCGTCTTCCTCCTCCTGATCCACGAGCTCGGGCACGTGTTCGAGCTTCGGCGCCAGGGCATCCCGGCGTCCGCCCCGCTCTTCATCCCGTTCCTGGGCGCGGTGGTAGGCATGAAGCAGATGCCCCACAACGTCTGGAAGGAGGCGCAGGTCGCGCTCGCCGGGCCGATCGTCGGCACCCTGGGCGCGCTCGGCTTCTGGGTGGCCGGGGAGGCGCTCGACTCGGAGCTCCTCGTTGCGCTCGCCTTCACGGGCTTCTTCCTCAACCTCTTCAATCTGATCCCGCTCTCGCCGTTGGACGGCGGCCGCGCGGTCGCGGCGCTCCACCCTGCGCTCTGGGCCGTTGGTCTCGTCCTTCTGCTCGGGCTCACGATCGTGTGGCCGAACCCGATCCTGATCCTCGTGCTCGTGATCGGCGGGATGGAGGCCTGGCGCCGCTGGCGCGACCGGAACACTCCTGAGGCAGTCGCGTACTACCACATCCGGCCGTGGCAGCGTGCCGCCGTGGGCGTCACCTACCTGGGCCTCGCGACGCTGCTCGCTCTCGCCATGAGCGCCACGCACATCGAGCGCACCTTCTAGCTGCGGTGGGAGACGACGACAGGCTGATCCTGGAGAGCACGGAGGGCGCCCAGCTCCTCCATGCCCGCGAGATCGCCGACGAGTTCCTGCTCGGCTTCGACACCGTCGCCGACCTGCCGAAGCCGGCGGTCACGATCTTCGGCTCGGCCCGCATCCGGGAGGATCACCGCGCCTACGCCGAGGCGCGGGAGGTCGGGCGGCGCTTCGCCGAGGCCGGGTTCACCGTCGTCACCGGAGGCGGGCCGGGCGTGATGGAGGCGGCGAACCGCGGCGCCAAGGAGGGCGGCGGCCTGTCCGTCGGCTTCAACATCGTCCTCCCGCACGAGCAGCGCTCGAACCCGTACCTCGACGCGGAGGTCGTCTTCGACCACTTCTACGTTCGCAAGACGATGTTCGTGAAGGCCGCCGAGGGCTTCGTCATCTTCCCGGGCGGCTTCGGCACTCTTGACGAGCTCTTCGAGGCGATGACGCTGATCCAGACCGGGAAGATCCTCGACTTCCCCGTCGTCCTCTTCGACTCCGAGTACTGGCAGGGCCTGCTCGAGTGGATCCGCGACCTCCTCCTCGCCGAGGCCATGATCTCGCCCGAGGACTGGGACAACCTCAGCGTCACCGACGACCCGAAGGAAGCGGTGCGCCTCGTGGTCGGCGGCTACGAGCGCCGCAATAGTCTCAGCGGCGGCGAAGCCGCAAAGGCTGAGACATGGAGGAACGGAGCGGCTTAGCCGCTGCGTTCCGTTCACCGAGGGAGACGCCTACCCGCGAACGTGCCTGACGAGCTTCCAGGCGCCCGGGAGGAGCATGGCGGCCAGATAGAGCTTGAGGAGATCCCCGACGATGAACGGGGCGAGGCCATCGTCGATCGTCTCCGTGAAGTTGAGATCTAGAACCACGGCGAGCCGGGGAAGACCGACCACGTAGACGAGGACGCTGCCCGTCAGCATCGCAGCCACCGCCGAATTGAAATGGCGGTCCCAGCGGCGCTGAGCGAGCCACCCGGTCACGACAGCGGCCAGGACGAAGCCCATGATGTAGCCCCCGGTCGGGCCGGTGAGAACGTCCCAACCGTGCCGACCGTCGGCGTAGACCGGCGCCCCAAGGGCGCCCACGAAGAGGTAGAGGCCGAGGCTCGCGAGGCCCAGTAACGCCCCCAGGGACGCACCGGTGAGGAGAACAGCAAAGGTCTGACCGGTGACCGGAACCTCGGTCCCGGGGATGTCGAACGAGACCTGGGCGGCGAGTGAGACGAAGACCGTGCCGGCGAGCACCAGGAGGACGTCGGTGACCAGCCCCGACCGCGGGAAGACCGCCAGCCTGAGAGTCGCCGCCTGCGGGTTCATCGCGGCGGGACTCTAACTCACGCGCTGGAAGGAAGGTAGAAGTAGTCGCCGGGAGGCTTCTTGCCTGGGCCGTAGATCGCCGTCGGGTTCTCCGGCTTGTAGCGGGTGAAGAAGTCGTCCTCGCGCAGGATCTTGCCGCGCTCCCAGACCGTCCGGTGGACGCTCACGTCGAAGCCGGGGCCGCCGGCCGACGTGCGGCGTACCGAGTTGCGCGGCGCCCCGAGGTCGACGGCGTACTGGAGCGTAGGCTGCGTATAGCTCGTCGGCTCGCTCGTCGTGGACTCGACCCTGCGGCCCTGCTTCGTCCCGTAGAAGCTGACCGTGAAGGTGGAGCTCGTGTAGCTCACGTCGATCAGGATCGCGTGCTTCAGGTCGTTCTCGAACACGAACTCGGGGCCGCCCCAGGAGACCGTGGCGTCGCGCCCCATCGGGTAGTGGCTGATGTAGAAGGCATGGTTCGAGCGCGCGAGGATCGGGAGCCCGGCCTCGAACGCCGCGTTGAAGATCGTCGTGGCCGTCTGGCAGACGCCGCCGCCGATCGACGGGATGAGGACGCCGCCCCAGATCATCTGGCCCTCGCGGAAGCCGCGCTCGGCGGTGCGCTCGCCGATCTCCTTGTTGTAGGAGAAGGTCTGCCCTGGCTTGACGATCGTGCCGTCGAGGTAGTCGCCGAGCAGGTGGACGTTCCAGATCCGGTTGGAGGACGAGGCGCCCATGTCCGTCGTGAAGCTCGAGACCTTCTGGCGGATGCCGAGTGCCTTCGCCTCGCGGGTCGTCAGGTCGGCTGCGAGCGCGGTCAGCCCGATAGTGGCGATGCGGCGCCCGGGCCCGAGACCTCCGGCGAGGACGGCCTCCTGGGCCTTCTCGACGTCCAGCGTCGTCCCGGCCCTCGACTTCACGACCCGCGCACGATTGCCGACGAGGCGGAAGGTCGCATCGACGGGGTCGCGCAGCGTCGTCTTCACCAGCGGGAGAAGCGCGGCACGGAGCCCGTCGGGGTCGAGCGCGACCTCGTAGGTTCCCGCCGCGGGCTTGAAGCGGACAAGCTCGGCGAGCTGGGCCGGAGCCAGCGTCCCGACCCGCTTCCCCTTCAGCCGGATCCTGACCGGCGCGGCCACGAGGGTCCGCGCCTGGAGCGCGACTGCCTCGGCCTCCTCGGTAGTGATCGAGGGCGCGACCTCCTCGACGTTCGCCGCTAGCCGGTTCGTGCCGCCGAGCGCCGCCGCCTCCACCGAGGCGAGCAGCGGGTCGACCTGCACGGCCGAGCCGGCGACGCCGGGGCGCACGACGACCTCCGTCCCGTTCATGGTCAGGCGCGCGTTCTCGGGGCGGGTGGTCAGCTCCCGGAGGCGCTGCGCGATCTGGCGGCGCTCGGCGGGCAGGACGTCGAGGACGGGCTCGACCTCCTCCGTGAACGCAAACGGCGCGATCAGCGCGCCGAGGCGCGAGAGCACGGTTCCGCGGCCTGCCTGGTACGCGCGCTGTTCCGTGGCGGCGGCGTCGAGCCTCCAGGTCCGGTCGGGCTGGACGACGAGCGCCTGCTCGCCGACCGCGACGCGCACGGGCTCACCGAACAACGGGCCGAGCTCCTCCTGGATCCGAGCCTGCGCGTCTGAGTGCGAGAGCCCGCCGACGTCGACGCCGGCGACCGAGACGCCCGGGAGCACCGCGTCGCGCACCGTGTACGCGCGCGCGAAGAGCGCCGCGCCGGCCGCCATCACGAGCAGCGCGGCGACGAGCGCGATCGTGCCGGCCCGGCTGCGCCGGCGGCGCCGGACCGCACGGTTCGGTCTAACGACGATCTCAGCCATGAACCCAGGAGGGTAGCTGGAAACTCGGCCACTATCATGAGCGCTCGTGTCCTCCTCGAACCCGCTGCGGGAGCTGCCCTCGGTCGATGAGCTGCTCGGCCGGAAGGAGCTGGAAACCCTCGTCGAGCAACACGGACGCCCGCCGGTGCTGGCGGCCGCCCGTTCGGCCCTCGCGCGCGCGCGCGATGACGTAAAGGCCGGCTTCCCCGCGGGCGATCTCGTGGAGCGCACCGCCACCGAGCTCGAGGCGCGCCTCCGCCCCGGCCTGCGGCGCGTCCTGAACGCGACCGGGGTCGTCGTCCACACCAACCTCGGCCGGGCGCCGCTCGCCGAGGCCGCGCTGGAGCGCGTCCGCGAGATCGGCGCCGGCTACTCCAACCTCGAGTACGACGTGGACGCGGGGACTCGGGGCTCGCGGCAGGACCACGTCGCCGCAGTCCTGCGCGAGCTGACCGGCGCCGAGGCGGCGCTCGTGGTCAACAACAACGCGGCCGCGGTGCTGCTCGCCCTCGCCGCACTCGCGGAAGGGCGCGAGGTGATCGTCTCCCGCGGCGAGCTGATCGAGATCGGCGACGGATTTCGCATCCCCGAGGTCCTCGCCCGGTCGGGCGCGACCCTCGTCGAGGTCGGGACGACCAACCGGACGAAGCTCGCCGACTTCGAGCGCGCCATCACCGACCGCACCGCCGCTCTCCTGCGCGTCCACCAGTCGAACTTCCGCATGGTCGGCTTCACGGAACAGCCGCAGGCGCGCGACCTGGCCCGCCTCGCCGAGCGGCACGGGCTCGCCCTGGTCGACGACCTCGGGTCCGGCGCGCTCGTGGAGATCGGAGACGAGCCGACGGCCGCCGCCGGCATCGAGGCGGGCGCCCACGTGGTCACGTTCTCCGGCGACAAGCTCTTGGGCGGCCCGCAGGCGGGAATCGCCGCCGGGCGCGCCGACCTGATCGAGCGCATGCGCCGCCATCCGCTCCAGCGCGCGCTCCGCGTGGACAAGCTCACGCTGGCGGCCCTGGAGGGAACGCTGGCCCTCTACCGCGCAGGCAGCCGCGGCATTCCGGTCCTGCGCATGCTGGACGAGCCCCCGGAGGGCGTGCGCGCCCGCGCCGAGCGGCTCGCCGGGCTCACCGGCGGCACCGTGGAGGAGACAACGGCGCGCTCCGGCGGCGGCGCCCTGCCGGTCACGAAGATCGAGAGCTACGCCTGCGCGCTTCCGCTGGAGCTCGCCGAGCCGCTGCGCCGGGGCGAGCCCGCCGTGGTCGGGATCGTGCGGGACGACAAGCTCCTGCTCGACTGCCGGACGCTCACGGACGCCGAGGTCGAGGAGGCCGCGGAGGCCGTCGCCCGGTGCCGCTGACCGTCGGCACGGCCGGCCACATCGACCACGGCAAGACCTGGCTCGTCCGGGCGCTGACGGGCAAGGACACCGACCGCCTGCCCGAGGAGCAGGAGCGCGGCATCTCCATCGACCTCGGCTACGCCCCGCTGGAGCTAGCGGACGGGCGGCGCCTGTCGCTCGTCGATGTCCCCGGCCACGAGCGCTTCGTGCGCAACATGGTTGCGGGGGCGACCGGGATCGACCTCTTCCTGCTCGTGATCGACGCCGGCGAAGGGGTCCGCCCGCAGACGCGGGAGCACCTGGCGATCGTGCGGCTGCTCGGGATCGAGCACGGCGTCGTCGCGGTCACGAAGGTGGACGCGGTGGACGACGAATCGCGCGAGCTCGCGCTCCTGGAGGCGCGCGAGCTGGTTCCCAGCGCGGCCGTCGTGGCGACGAGCGCGCGCACGGGCGACGGCCTCGACGAGCTGCGCACCGCGCTCGCCGAGGATCAGACCAGGCTCAACGAGGCGGTCGAGGGCCGTCAGCAGATGGAGCGCCGGCTGGCCGAGGCGGAGAAGGCACTCGTCGCCGCGGTCAAGGCGATCGCCGACCGCCGAGAAGGGCTGGCCAGGCTCATCGGCCAGGTGAACGCGATGCGCACGCGCTCCACCGCGGCCGCTGACGAGATCGCACGATTGGAC
>Ga0209874_1000140_pt1 | contig 18630 bp, 20 predicted proteins | sample GWRWN1_20_30_FD_187216 | JGI IMG/M metagenome (GOLD analysis project Ga0209874, IMG submission 187216) | Riverbed sediment microbial communities from areas with no vegetation in Columbia River, Washington, USA - GW-RW N1_20_30 (SPAdes)... | ecosystem: Environmental > Aquatic > Freshwater > River... | reverse complement strand
AGAAGGCAGCCGCTCTGTCCAGACTGAGCTACCGGCGCTGGCCCCGATTGTAGGGGCCAGCGCCGTCGGGCGGCCGCGTTCGGCTCAGAAGGTGACCGACGCGGTGTTCGAGCAGATGGTCGTGTTGTATTCGCAGACCTTGTAGACGATCGTTCCCCCGCTGGTCACGACGACGTCCAGGGTCGTGCCGGTGTTGGCCGCGGCCCCGATGTTGACGCCGTCGCGGTACAGCGTCATGTACTGCGACGTCGCGCCCGTCCACGTCAGCGTCACCAGCCGGACCGTCGCGAAGAACGTCTGTCCGCTCGCCTCCAGGGTGAAGGTGCCCGGCTCGGGTGGCGGCGGAGGCGGTGGCGGTGGGGGAGGCGGCGGCGGTGGTGGCGGCGGAGGCGCGGTCGTGAGGCCCGAGAAGAGCAGGAGGTTGGGCGAGCCGTTCCCCGCGCTCTGCACGACCCCCTGCGTCGCGCTCGAGGTGATCGTCGAGGCGACATGGGAGGGTGTGGCGGTCGGGTTCGTCTCCAGGTACGTGGCCACCACGCCCGCGACATGCGGCGTGGCCATCGACGTGCCGCTGATCGTGTTCGTGGCGGTGTCGCCCGACCCCCACGCCGAAGTGATCGAGACGCCCGGCGCGAACACGTCCACGCAGCTGCCGAAGTTCGCCCACGAGGCCTTCGTGTCGGTCTCGTCCGTTGCGCTCACGGTGAGCGCCGCTCCGACCCTCGCCGGCGAGCTGTTACAGGCGTTCGCGGCGAACCCGAAGATGTTGCCGTTCCCGGCGGCGATCGCGTAGGTCACGCCGTCGTTGATCGACGTCGACACCGCCTGGTCCATCGCCTTCGAGGCCGATCCTCCGAGGCTCATGTTCGCCACGGCGGGTTCGCCCGCGTCGTGATCCTGCGTCACCCAGTCGATGCCAGCGATGACCTGCGACGTGCTGCCCGAGCCCTGGCAGTTGAGGACCCGGACCGCGACCAGGCCGACCTGCTTGGCGACGCCGTATGTCGATCCTCCGATCGTGCCGGCGACGTGCGTGCCGTGGCCGTGGCAGTCGTCGGCGCTCCCGCCGTCGATCGCATCGAACCCGCTGATCGCGCGCCCGCCGAACTCCTGGTGCGTGAGCCGGATCCCGGTATCGATCACGTACGCTGTCACGCCGCTGCCAGTCGCCGTGTACGTGTACGCGCCGTCGACGGGCAGGGCGCGCTGGTCGATCCGGTCGAGGCCCCAGGTCGCCGGCGTCTGCGTCTCGGAGAGGCGCACGACGGCGTCCTGCTCGACGTAGGCGACGCGCGGGTCGCGGCTCGTCCGCAGCGCCTGCGCGCGCGACATGTCGGCGACGAAGCCGTCGAGCGCGTCGGCGAACACGCGCTGCACCTTGGTTCCGTACGCGCGCTGCATGCCGGCGGCCACGAACGCCGGCGCGCGGGGCACGGACGAACGCAGCACGACGATGTAGCGGCCGGGGATCGCGTGGCGATGCAGGATCAGGCGGCCCGACCGGGCGGATGCCGGCCCCGCCCCCCAGGCGAGCAGCCCGGCGATCAGGGACAGGACGGTGAAGGTTCGGAGATGGCGACGCATCGCTCGGCCCCCTCAGGTCAAGAGACGTCCTCGGTTTCTGGGCGATTCTGAGCGCGCATAAGGACCCGCACATCGGTCGAAAGGCCTAGGGCACGCGCACGACGATGCCCGAACGGCCGCACCCGGTGGTCGGCGGAGTAGCATCCGAACCCATGCCGGTGCAGCGCAGGCCCGCCTCGAATGCTCCCAAGGCGAAGAAGCCCCGGGCGACGCGAAAAACGTCGCCGACGATGCCCGAGGCCGGGCCGAAGACCGTCGAACGCTTCGAACGGCTCGCCGACACCTTCGTCGCGCGCGGCGCCACCCGATCTCAGATGTTCGGGATGCCGGTCCTCAAGGCGGGCGACAAGGTGTTCGCGGGCACGTTCGGCGACGCGATGACGTTCAAGCTCGGGCCCGACGACCTCGAGCGGGCGCGCGCGCTGACCGGCGTCGAGCCCTTCGAGCCCATGAAGGGTCGCCGGATGAAGGAGTGGGTGCTGGTCCCGCTCGTGCACGCGAGGCGCTGGTCCGATCTCGCGGAGCGGGCGTTCACCTACCTCTCGTGACCGTCCGCCAGATGCCCACGTTGATCGCGATCCGCTAGCTGCCACAGCGCCTGGACGACTGGGTCGTCGAGGTTGCCGATGATCTGGAGGGCAGTCTTCAGACCCTCCCTCAGCTCCTCCGCCTCATCCACGCGAGCTTGCTGTTCACGGAACATGTTCTTTTCGCGCTCGTTCCAGTCGCGGAGGACCTTGCCATAGTTCTCCTCTGCCTCACGAAGTCGGGCTTTCAGGAGGTCAGTGTTCTTATCAGCGAGCGCACGAATGTGCTCGATGATACTGTCGCGGTTCGGCTCGGCACCAAGCTCCTTGGCGATCGCCCCGAGGTCCAGGCTGCGCTCAGTCGCCTTCTCCCTGATGCGCTCCACGAATATAGCGACGCCCGCCTGCTCGCTCCTGAGGGCCTTCTTTGCCTCTTCTAAGCGTTCGTCTTCGCTCATGCTGAGGAGGTCGCTGATCCTCTCCTTCAGGCGAACTATCTCGTCGTCCAACTCCCCGAAGGTCTTTACGCCCAGGGGGGTTAGCACCCAGTTCCTGTCCTTGTCCTGGAACATGAGGAGGCTGTCCTCGTGCTTGGTGCCCATCGCCTGCTCCTTCCGTGCAGACTCCCGCTTCCCTCATCGTCGAAGAGCCGGTTTCAGAGCATAAATGCAGCCTGAATCAGGGCGACGTGTACGCGAGCGGTGCGCCTTGGACGGATCTGACAACCCGCGGCTGCGACGTTCTCGGTCGCGTCTTGCTCCCAGGCCAGGTCCGGAGCGTCCTAGAGAGGCGGTGTGTCGAGGATCTTGCGGGTCCGCCTGGCCATGCCCTCGAGCAGGCGGATCGCGAGGTCCGGTTCCTTCCGCAGGAGCTTGCGGAACTCCGAGCGCTCGATCCGCACCGTCTCGAGCGGCGTCTCGGCGACCACGGTCCGGGTCCGCGAGTCGCCGTCCAGCAGCGAGAGCTCGCCGAAGAACTCGCCCCGCCCGAGCTCGGCCTCCTTCCTCCCGCCAGCGGTCTTGCCGGCGACCACCCTCGCCTTGCCGTTCGTGATCACGTAGAAGGCCTTGCCCGGGTCCCCGGCCTTCACGATGACCTGTCCCTCGCGGTAGATGCGCTCCTCCGAGAGCGAGGCCACGCGGGACAGATCCAGGCGCGTGCAGCCCTCGAAGAGCGGGACCCGACCGAGGAGGCTGACCATGGGGCGTCGCGCGACGGCCATGCGTGCATCGTGGCAGTCTCGAACGCTCCCCGCAAACGAACGGGCCCCGGGAGTCCCGGGGCCCGTTCGTTCCGCGTGCGATCGGCTACGCCGCCGGCGCCAGCGACCACAGTCCCCGACCGTGCGTGGCGGCCAGGATCGTCGTGCCGTCCGGGTAGAGCGACAGGTCGTCGATCACGGCGTGGGGGAGTCCGGAGCCCAGCTGCGACCACGAGCCGCCGCTCGGACCCGCCGTGAACACCCCGACGTCGGTGGCGAGGACGAGGTTGCCGCCTTGGTCCAGGACCAGGTCCCGGGCCGGGGCGTCTGGCAGGTCCCCGCTGATATCGGTCCAGCTCACGCCGCCGTCCGCGGACTCGAACACGTGGCCGACACCGGCGCTGTCGATCCATCGACGGGAGAAGCCGCCGAGCGCCGCGTAGACGTGCATCCCGGTCGCATCGGTCGGGTCGATTGCGACGGCGCTGATGTAGCGGTTCGGGAGCGCCCCCGTGACCTGGTGCCAGGTCCCGCCGGCGTTGGTCGCGACCCCCGAGCTGAACCCGGCGCCGGTCGTGCTCGACGTCGCCGGGTTGCAGCCGGTGCCCGGTGCGCACCATCCGGCGTAGATCGTGTCGCCGGACACGCTGAGCGCGGTCGCGCTGCGGCCGGCTCCCGTGTCGAAGACCTGCTCCCAGTCGCAATCGGTCTCCGAGCACCTGGTGTCGAACCCGATCGTGCTCTCCCAGACGTAGCGCCCGCCGGCGACCATGTGGTCGATGTCGGCGTCGTCCCAGGTGAACGGCGCGATGAAGCGCGGGAGCGGGTCACACGGGTTCGGCGTGTACGTGAAGGCGCCGCAGGCGGGCGTGATCTCATGGAACACCCGAGGTCCGAGATCGAACGGCGGTTCCGCGGGCGAGTAGCCACCGTTGGTCGTCAGCCACATGTCCAGGCCGACGTACTCGCCGATCGTCTGGTTGCCGTTGTCCGGGTTGACCAATTGCTGACCGCCGTCGCCGCCCTCCGGGCTGACCATCTCGGACAGGGCCGGCGTGAGCAGCGAGACGCCGTTGTCCTGCATGCCGCCCCAGACCATCAGGTCACCGGGATCGATGGCCGGGTTGCCGGGATCGGGGCCCACGATCGGACCCGCGACTCCGGCGCCGGCCCCGTAGTACTGAAGCGTCCGCAGGTCGGCGTTGTGGTTGTGCCAGCCCTCGGGGGTGGCCATCTGCTCGTCGAGATCGCGGCTATAGATCCCGCCGTCGTTGCCGACCCACACCTGGCCGTCGCCGAACGCCACGACGTGCTGGTCCGGGTGCGTGGTCTTCGGACACGAGTCGAGACCGCCCTCCGTTGCGCACGGCAGCGTGAAGTTCCAGTACGGGCCGATCGCGCGCCAGCTGGTGCCGCCGTTCCGGGTCTCGAAGACCTCCTCGAGGCCGACGTAGACGTGGTTCGCGTCATCCGGATCCACGCCGACGAACTGGTTGTACCAGGCCTGCACGCCCGGCGCGTAGCCCTTGGAGAGGGCAAGCGCCGAGCCCGACTGCTGGAGCTTGCGGTAGTTCGCGATCTGATTCCACGGGCCCGTGGGATCGCCGGTCTCCGATGCGTAGACCCCCGCGAGGACGGTGTTGCCCGATTGGATCTGGGGGTTGTTGATCAGCTTGGTCGACTCGACGACGGCGTACAGCGTCCCGCCGTCGCTCGAATAGTCCATGCTGGCGGTGCCGACCTCCTTCGGGTTGATCGCGCCATTCAGGTTCGGCTCGGTCCAGGTTCCACCTCCGTCCCGGGACACGTAGAACCCGTTATACGACGCACCCGAACGCCACGCCATGTTGACGACGATGGTCTGTCCGTCGGTTCCGGGCTGGACCTCGACGTCGTTCACGATCGACAATCCGTACGGGCTGAAGGGCTGGCCGAACGTGGCGGCATCGAACTCCATCGTCCACGGGTCACCCAGCGGAGCAGAGAGCGACCGGCTGAACAGTCCGCGGCTCGTCGCGACGTAGACGTTGCCCGCGCCGTCGAACTCGAGGTCGCCGATCGTGCTGTTGGTCACGTTCGGCCCGACCTGCTCCCACGTCGTGCCGCCGTCGTCGGAGCGGAACACGCCGACGCCCTTGTGGTTCTCGAAGGCCGTGTTGTTCTCGCCGGTGCCGACCCAGATCGAGTCGTCGTCCGGGTTGATCGCGATCGCACCGATCGCGATCGAGGCCGCGGCGTCGTCGAACACGGGCTGCCAGGTGTCGCCACCGTTCGTGGACTTCCACACGCCACCACCGGCCGCTCCCGCGTAGACGTCGCCGTTGTCGGCGACCGCGAGCCCCGTCATGCGGCCCGACACGTTGCCCGAGCCGGCTCCCGAGTTCGAGATGAAGGCGTCGCGATAGTCCTCGCTGTCCGAGTTGTAGTTCGTGTCCTGCAGCTCGGACCAGGCTCCGCCAACGGTCGGGAGGCTGGCTGCCGCGTCGAACGCCTCCACGAAGGCCCGAGAGTCGACCTCGATCCCGGGCGCCGTCGCGATGCCGGAGAACGAGTACGCGATCCCGAGGATCTCCTCACGCGATTCCTCGCCCTCGGATTCGCGGCCGGGCTCGCTGCGAAGGCCGTCCCGGGTCATCACGGAGCCACGCGGACGCGGTCCGCCGGCCACGCTCGGAACCGCCAAGAGCACGAGCATCAGCAGGCTCATCGCCGCGGCGACCAAAGCCGGCCTGGGATGCCGGGAAGGACCAACCATGCAACAAACCCCCCTCGTCGGGCGGCGGCCAGGCGCCACCGCGGTCCGATCCGGGCGGCGGGGAAGCCCGCCGCTCACCGTGCGGTGGTTCGAGCCTACCCACAACCGGCGAGCTCGCGCATCCGCCATCGGGCCCGTCCCGGGAGCGGCAGGGCCGCTACTATCGGGGTCTCCGAGCGTGGAGGCAGGGTGGCACGCACCGTCGCTTCGTTGATCGGGGGTCGAGCGAGCGAGGGCGCCCCGGGGGGCACGAAGGACATCCCGAACCCCGCCAGGCTCGACGAGATCGTCGCGACCGTCCGACTGGCCGACGCAACGACCTTGGTGGAGGCCTGCGCCGCAGCCCGGAACGCGCAGCGCGACTGGGCCCGCGTCCCGGCGCCCGTGCGCGGGCACGCGATCCAGCAGCTCGGGCGTCTGGTGGAGGACAACGCCGAGACGCTCGCCCGCACCATGACGCGCGAGATCGGCAAGCCGATCGCCGAGGCCCGAGGCTCCGTCCAGGAGGTCGTCGACACGTGCAACTTCTTCGTGTCGGAGGGGCGGCGCCTCTACGGGATGACCGTGCCGTCCGAGCTCCCAGACAAGCAGCTGTTCACGTTCCGCAACCCGGTCGGCGTCGCGGCGATCGTGACCGCGGGGAACTTCCCCGTCGCGGTTCCCTCCTGGTACCTGGTCCCGGCGCTCCTGTGCGGCAATGCGGCGGTGTGGAAGCCCGCCGAGTACGCGCCGGCCACCTCCGAGGCGCTCGCCCAGCTGTTCCTGCACGCCGGCTTCCCCGATGGCGTGTTCAACATGGTGCTCGCCGATGGCGCCGCGACGTTCGAGGGGCTGTCGGATGCCCTCGACGCGGGGTTCGTCGACAAGGTGGGGTTCACGGGTTCGAGCGACGTGGGGCGGCGACTCGGCGAGCTCTGCGGGCGACACCTCCAGACGCCCTGTCTCGAGCTCGGCGGGAAGAACCCGCTCGTCGTGATGCCCGACGCCGACCTCGACCTCGCGGTCGAGGGCGCCCTGTTCAGCGGGTTCGGGACGGCGGGGCAGCGGTGCACCTCGCTCGGGACGGTCATCGTGCACGAGCAGGTGCACGAAGCGTTCCTCGCACGGTTCGCCGAGGCGGTCGAGACCGCGCCGATCGGCGATCCGTTCGAGGACGTGCTCTACGGGCCGATGATCTCGTCGCGTTTCCGCGACCTGTTCCTCGGATGGCTCGACTGGGTGCAGCCGCACCACACGCTCCACGGTTCGAGCGCGACGGGCAGGATCACGCGCGCCGACCCACGCGGGGGTTTCGTCGGCGACCCGGATGCCGGTCTGTACGTTCACCCGACGATCGTCGACGGCGTGACGATGGACGACGACCTGTACAAGCAGGAGACGTTCGGACCGATCGTGGGCGTCGCCTCGTTCGGGGACTTCGACGAGGCGATGGCTCTGGCGAACGGACACGGCTACGGCCTGTCGGCCTCGATCTACACGACGGACCCGCTCGACGTGTTCCGGTTCCGCGAGCGCATCTCGGCGGGCATGGTGAGCGTGAACAACTCGACCACCGGCGCCGAGGCCCACCTGCCCTTCGGCGGCAACGGACGCAGCGGCAACGGCGCGCGACAGTCCGGGGTGTGGGTGCTCGATCAGTTCACGCGCTGGCAGGCCATGAACTGGGACTACTCGGGCAAACTCCAGAAGGCGCAGATGGACGTCGCCGACGTGTCGGCGGACCCGTCGTTCCGACTGACCGAGCCATGAGCGACGACCTCACCCGCATCCGCGCCGGGTGGCTGATCGATGTCGGCGCGGGCGAGGTGCTCCGCGATCGCGTGATCGGCATCCGCGGCGACCGGATCGAGTCGATCGGCGACGACGACGGATCGCCGGTGCAGATCGACCTGTCCGAGCACACGGTGCTCCCGGGGCTGATCGACTGCCACGCGCACCTGATCGGTGAGATCGAGGGCGGGCACGGGTACGCCTCGCTCGTGCAGCGGACCGGCGCGCAGGAGGCCCTCACCGGGGTCCGGAACGCGCGCGACACGGTGAGGGCCGGGTTCACGACCGTCCGGGACGTCGGGACGTTCCGCGCCTTCGTCGACGTGGCGCTGCGCGACGCGATCGAGGCCGGCGACGTGGTCGGACCTCGGATGCTGTGCGCCGGGGCGTACGTCACGAGCTCCGGCGGGGGCGGCGACGTGACCGGTCTCGCACCCGACGTCGACGCGGTCGTGCCCCGCGACCTGCGGTTAGGCGTCGCGAACTCGGTCGACGAGGTGCGCCGGGTGGTGCGCGAGATCCTCCACGGCGGCGCCGACTTCATCAAGGTCATCGCGACCGGTGCGGTCCTGACCGAGGGCACCGTCCCGTCCGCGCCCGAGTTCACCCAGGCCGAAATCGGGGCGGCGGTCGAGGAGGCCGCGCTGTACGAGACCCACGTCGCGGCCCACGCCCACGGCGCCGAGGGCATCGAGCGCGCGGTCCGCGCCGGCGCGCGCTCGATCGAGCACGGCTCGCTGATGGACGACAACTCGATCGCGCTCATGGCCGAGCACGGCACCTACCTGGTCGCGGACGTCTGGATGGGGGACTGGATGATCGACCAGGGCGAGCGCGAGGGCTGGTCGCCGGACGTGATGCGCAAGCTCCGCGAGACGACCGAAGTGCAGCGGGAGGGATTCGCCAAGGCGGTCGAGGCGGGGGTCCGGATCGCGTTCGGGACCGACAGCGGGACCTACCCGCACGGGATGAACGCCCACCAGTTCGCCACCATGGTCAAGCTCGGGATGACGCCGATCGAGGCGATCCGCTCCGCCACCGTGGTGGCCGCCGAGCTCCTCGGGTGGCGCGATCGGGTCGGCGCGATCGAGCCGGGGCTGTTCGCCGACCTCGTCGCCGTCCGCGGCGACGTGCTGAGCGACGTCGGCCTGCTCACGGACATGGATGTCGTCATGAAGGGCGGCGTGCTCGTGTCGGCGGGCTGAGCCCCGGGTTCCCTCGGCTCGTGGTCCCGGAGTACGCTGTCGAACCTGTCGCGAGCTGTGCCGGAGTGACAAAAGCGCGGAAGGAGCACGCCGATGAAGACCTGTCCGTATTGTGCCGAGGAGATCAAGGACGCGGCGATCAAGTGCCGCTGGTGCGGATCGTGGCTCGTCGACGAGATCCCCGCCGCCGCGGTGACGCCGCCCAAGCGGGTCGAGGCCCCGGCCGCCCAGTCGAGGTTCGAGCCCGCCGCCACGCCTCAGCCCGAAGCTGAGGCACCGGCCGCGGCGACTCCCGAGGAGGCGGCGCCCGCGGCCGCCGCACCTATGGCAGCCGCGGCATCCGCGCCCGAGGCCAAGATCGAGTTCACGCACACGGGGTCGCGGTACCTGCTCGGGTACGCGCCCGATCACTTCGGGATCTGGGACCGCAACACACCGCAGCAGCCCGTCGAGACGTTCCCGCGCGACGACGATGGGTGGGCCGCCGCGTGGGCCCGCTACGCAACGATCGAGACGAGCTGGATGGATCTTCGGACGGGCCAGAAGTCAGGCTAGCTTTCGGGAGGGTTCGTCGGGCGGCCGACAGGTGAACGGAGCGACCAATGTCCCATATCCCGAGCACCGATGCCGGAGCGGCACCTGGTTTCTTAGTTCGGTTCCGCGGCAGTCCCGCGATAGACCGCGAAAACGAACGGGAAGCGACAGGTACAACCGATCTGATGCGACGGCGCGAAAACCGTACTTGACCTGCAGAACCGGGCTCTGGCCAGCGGAGCGGGCGACGGGAATCGAAGGCGTACATGCTGCCCTACGTGATTTGGCGGTTGACAGGCGCCGATAGCCCGGGTGTATGACTCGGTTGGGAAGGGAGAGGAGGTTCTCTATGAGGCGGCTAGCCTTGGTTCCAGCGGTCTTGGTCATCGCTCTCGTTGTCGCGCTTCCGGCGGGAGCAAGCCCGGCAACGAGGGACGTGGTTTTCACCCTCACTTGGGAGACATGTCCCAATCTCTCTACCGGAACTACTCTGAACGGGTCGGGGATCGAGAGTTCGGTCACGATAGAGAGGACCAAGGGCGGCGTCACGACGACCATCAACGCGACGCACACACACGGGACGTCCACCGACCAGGATGGGAACGTCTACGTGTTCGACTACAGCAACGAGTTCCGCATCTCGAATACGGTTGACGATCCCGAGACCTTCACGGGGTTGATGACAGACCATTTCTCGAACTCGGGGAGTGGACCGGCGAAGCTGAACAATGGCTTCGTCGCGAACGTCACGTTCACCTCGACGCCTCCCTTCTTCATTGCCGACCCGATCAGCTCGCACGGCGACCCGTTCGACTTCGCGAACGGGACCGGTCTCTGCGATCCGCTCTGAATCGAGATGTGACCCAAGGAGTCGAAGCTGAGCGTAGGGGTTGGCTCGGCGGCTGAGCCCAAGGTCGCTGCACGCCGGGCGACACGAGCCGATCCCAGCACGTCACAACGAAAGCGAATCCTGGAACCTCGGCTCTTCTGGTTCTTCGTGGGCGTCGTCGTGGTCCAGAGCGTTCACATGTTCGAGCACATCCTTCAGTTGATCCAGGTCACGGTGTGGCACGTCCCGGATGACGAGGCCCTAGGTCTACTCGGCTACGTCTTCCAGCTCCAGGGGACCGAGGAGTGGCTGCACCTATTCTTCAACCTCGCACTTCTCTCTGCGCTGTGGATCCTTCTCGGACCGATCCGGGCTGCAAGCCCATCCATCGTTCCGAGGTGGGCTTATCTCGCATACCTCGTTGGAGCGGTCGCCCTCGAGACATGGCACGAGGTCGAGCATCTCGTGATCATCTCCAGGGTGTTGCTCAACAACGGGTGTCCCTGCCCCGGCATCGGCGACGCCGCGCTCGGCGTGACGGACACGGTGTTGCACTTCATCTACAACGCCGTGGTCACCTCGGCCATGCTCCTTCCGTTCTGGTTCGTCGTTCGGTGCCGAAACAGACCCGAGCGGGAGGCCGCCAGACTCGCGCATACGGAGCACTAGACCGCCGGATCGCCGACATAGCGTCCGCGAAACGACGCGAAATGACGGCCATCAGCGAGTACCGTCCTAGGATCGCCATCCCGCTGATGACCTGCTGAAACGGGCTCTGACCAGCAGAGCGGGCGACGGGAATCGAACCCGCACCACCAGCTTGGAAGGCTGGAGCTCTGCCATTGAGCTACGCCCGCGGCTCGGCCAAGCGTAGCAAGGTCAGAGGAGCGCGCGGGCGAGCGCCGTCGTGACGGTCGCCAGGATCACGACGAGCAGGAGCGGCGCCTTCCGCCAGATCGCGATCGCGGCGACCGCGACGCCGAGCACGCGTTCGTCGACCGCGAGCGCCTGCCCGTTCCCGAACGTCTGCACCGCGACGAGCGCCCCGAGGAGGGCGGGCGCGAGGAGCTCGATCACGCTCGAGAGCCGCTCGGGGAGCGGACGGCCGCCGAGCAGCACCGGGCCGATCGCCTTGATCGCGATCGTGCCAGCGCCAACCAGCCCGACGACGAGCCACGTCTGACTCATCGCTTCAACCCCAGCAGGCACGCGGCGCTCGCCGCGATGATCGGCACGCCGGCCGGCGCGAACGGCGTGAGCGCGAGCGCGATCGTCGCCCCGAGCAACGCCGCCGCGACGTGACGACGTTCCCGCGCGATCGGCACGAGGAGCCCGAGGAACAGGGCGGCGAACGCCGCGTCGAGCCCCAAGGTGGCGGGGTCGCCGATCCCCTGTCCCGCGAGCGCGCCGACCGTCGTCCCGACGACCCACGACCCGTACAGGACGACACCCGCACCGAGCAACACGCTCCGCGAGAAGCGGCCCTCTCCCTCGGCGGCGATGGCCCACGACTCGTCGACCACGAGCTGCGCGTGGACGAACCGCGACCACGAGGAACCGGTCAGGTACGGCGCGACCGAGATGCCGATCGGCGCATACCTCGCGTTCAGCAGCAGCGCCGCCGCGACGGCCGCGGCGACGGTCCCGCCGTCCCCCAGGACCGAGACCGACGCGAACTGGGCCGACCCCGCGAACGTCGTCGCCGACATCACGATCGGTGCCAGCCAGCCGAACCCGACCGCCCGCGCGAGGACGCCGAACGAGATCCCGAACCCGACGACGGCGACCGCGAGCGGGCCGACGGCTCGAGCCCCGTCCCGGAAGGTCCGTTCGGCCATGACCAACGGTAGCAATGGGTCGGTACAGTGCCCGGCGTGAACGTTCCCTTTCGGCTCGTCGACGTGTTCACACCGCGACCGCTCGCCGGGAACCAGCTCTGTGTCGTCCCCGAACCCGGTCAGCTCGACGACGCCGAGATGCAGGCGATCGCGAAGGAGATCGGGTTCTCCGAGACGACCTTCGTGACCGAGGCGGCCGGCGATCGCTACGCGATGCGGATCTTCACGCCGGGGCAGGAGCTGCCGTTCGCGGGACACCCGACGCTCGGCACGGCGTTCGTGTTGGTGGGCGAGGGGCGGGTCTCGACGCCGGCCACGCAGGTGATCGCCGCGGGAGAGATCCCGGTCGATGTGGACGTCGCATCCGGCACCGCCTGGATGACACAGCTGCCCGCCGAGTTCGGGCCCATCTTCCCCGACCGCGACCTGATCGCGAGCGCGATCGGGCTCACGACCGGAGACCTGGATAAGGGTCGACCGGTGCAGACGGTCTCGACCGGCCTGCCCACCACGATCGTGCCCATATGGGAGCTGGAGATGCTCCGACGAGCGACGAGGAACGAGCACCTCGTAGGAGAGGCCGTAGCGGCCAGCGGCGGACAGGACCTCTACCTGTTCGCACACACGGCCGAGGGCGTGACCGCTCGGATGTTCGATTCGGAGTTCGGGATCGGCGAGGATCCGGCGACCGGGTCCGCGGCCGGCCCGCTCGGCGCGTACCTCGCCGAGTACGGGGGCCTCGGCAAGACATGGTCGGTGACGATCCATCAGGGAGAGCAGGTCGGCCGCCCGAGCGAGCTCCACATCGAGGTGCATCGCGAGGGCGGTCTTTGGCCCGGTGACCGTTCGAGCGGTGCCTGGCGTGTCCGCGTCGGCGGCGGCGTCCACGTGGTCGGCCGGGGTGAGTTCGAGCTCTGAGGCGGAGGCTCGTTCGCGTGCCTCGACGGAAACGGAGGCACCCTCGTAGGCTCTGTTCGTGCGCGTCCGCGTCGTCCTCCTGCTCGTGCTGATCACCGGCAGCCTTGCATGGGTCGGGACCCAAGCCCTGTCCGGCAACCTCGTCTACTACGTTACGCCGACCGAGCTCATCGAGCAGCACCCAGCCCCCGACCAGCGCCTTAGGCTCGGCGGACAAGTGGTGCCGGGATCGCTGCACGATGTAGCCGATGGCGTCGACTTCGTCGTGACCGACGGCACCACCAGGATGAGCGTGGTCCACACGGGCTCGACGCCGTCCCTGTTCCAGAGCGGCACCGGCGTCGTGCTCGAGGGCACCTACGGGACGGATGGCGCCTTCCACTCCGACAACATGCTCGTCAAGCACGGTGACCAGTACCGGCCGCCGGCTCCGGGAGAGACGCCCGCACCGGACGTGGTGAGCTGATGCCGGCGCTGGTCGGGACGCTCTCGCTCGCCCTGGCGCTCGCCCTTGCGCTGTACGGGGCGACGGCGGCGATCGTCGGCGCTCGGACCGGCCGGCCGCGCGTGGTCGAGAGCGCGCGGACGGCGGCGTACTCGCTGTTCGCGCTCGTCGTCGTCGCGAACCTCGCGATGCTGGCGGCGCTGCTCGCGAACGACTTCTCGCTCCGCTACGTCGCGTCGAACTCCAGCCGCGCGACCCCCACCTTCTTCAAGATGCTCGCGCTCTGGTCCGCCGACGAGGGTTCGCTGCTGCTGTGGAACCTAGTCCTCGGCGGCTACCTGGCGGCCGTCGCCTTCCGGTTCCGCCACCGGCGCCCCGAGACCTTCCCGTGGGCGCTCGCGGTCATGTTCGGCATCTCGGCGTTCTACCTGATCCTCGTTCTCGGGCCGACGACGCCGTTCGCGACGCTCACCACGGCCCCGGTCGACGGTCGAGGTCCGCTCCCGTTGCTGCAGAACCACCCGCTGATGGCCGCGCATCCCCCTTTCCTGTACCTCGGGTTCATCGGGTTCACCGTTCCGTTCGCGTTCGCGATCGCCGCGCTGATCACCGGGCGGGTCAGCGACGCGTGGATGCGCATCACGCGCCGGTGGACGATCTCTGCCTGGATCTTCCTCACGATCGGCCTGGTGCTCGGCGCGCTGTGGTCCTACAGCGTCCTCGGCTGGGGCGGGTACTGGGCGTGGGACCCGGTCGAGAACGTCGCGCTCCTGCCGTGGCTGACTGGCACCGCGTTCCTGCACTCGGTGATGGTGCAGGAGCGCCGGGGGATGCTGAAGGTCTGGAACCTATCCCTGATCGTCGGGACGTTCGCGCTGACGGTCCTCGGGACGTTCCTGACGCGCGGGAGCATCCTCGCGTCGGTCCATGCGTTCGCCGAGTCGATCGTCGGGCCGCTGTACCTGGCGTTCCTCACGCTGGTGCTGCTCGGAGGGTTCGGGCTGATCGCGTGGCGTCGCGAGTCGCTGCGAGCCGAGGCGACCTTCGACACGCCGCTGTCCCGCGAGAGCGTCTTCCTCGGCAACAACGTCCTGTTGCTGGTGCTGACGTTCACCGTGCTGGTCGGGACGATCTACCCGCTGCTCGCTGAGGCGGTCACCGGCGGCAAGGTCTCGGTCGGCTCGCCGTTCTTCAACGGCAACGCGGCGCCCGTCGCGTTGCTGCTTCTGTTCCTGATGGGGATCGGGCCGCTGCTGCCGTGGCGGGCGGCGTCGCCCTCCGCGGTCCTGCGCCGGCTGCAGGTGCCGACGTGGGCCGCCGCGGTGACCGCCTCGCTCCTCGCGCTGACGGGCGCGGGCGTGATGGCGGTGATCGTGTTCGGACTGGCGGCGTTCGTCGCGGCGGCCACGGTCGCCGAGATGGTCCGCGGCGTCCAGGCGCAGCGGCGCGCGCACGGGATCTCGGTCGGTGCGGCGATCGGGAGCGCGGTCGCGCGGAACCACCGCCTCTACGGGGGGCTCGTGGTCCACCTCGGGCTGATCGTCGCGGTCGTCGGCGTGTCCTGGGCCGCGCTGGCCGACCGCGCCTCGGAGGTCACGATCGCCCGGGGCGAGATCGTGTCCGCGGAGGGCTACGACCTTCGCTTCGACGGGCTCACGAGCCGCGAGGAGCCCCAGCGACGGGTCCTGGTCGCCGAGCTCACGGTCCTCGACCCCGCGACGGGCGACGAGGTGGTTCGCCTCCGCCCGTCCCTGAACCTGTACCCCTCGGCGTCCGAGCCGATCGGGACGCCGTCGATCAGGACCGGCACGCCGTTCAACAGCATGGTCGACCTGTACGCGTCGCTCGTCGCGGTCGAGGACGGCACCCGCGCCTCGTTCCGGTTCTTCGTGAACCCGGGCATCGGGCTGCTGTGGCTCGGCGGCGCGGTGATGGCGCTCGGCGGCGTCGTGGCGGGCTGGCCGACCCGGCCGCGCGCGGCGAGTTCTCGCGGCCCCGAACGCCTGGCGGAGCGTCGCGAGGAGGTGTCGGTGTGAGCGCCGGCGTCGACGAGACGGACGAGGTTCGGGTCGACGGTGCCGTCGAGCCGGACGGCACGGTGCGCTCGCGGCGTCGGTGGGGGACCGTCGCGTTGGTGCTCACTCCGCTGGTGCTGTTCGCGCTGCTGCTCGCCACGGGGCTCGGCCGGGACCCGCGTGAGCTCCCGAGCGAGCTGATCGGCCAACCGGCGCCGAGGTTCTCGCTGCCGAGGCTCGACGCGGGAGGCACGATCGACCTCGGCGACCTTTACGGGCAGGTGGTCGTCGTCAACTTCTGGGCGTCGTGGTGTGTGCCGTGCCGCGAGGAGCACGACGCGCTTGCCGCCGCTTGGGGCCGGTATCGAGACCGAGGCGTCGTCGTCCTCGGTGTGTCGTTCGAAGACACGCGCGAGGCGGCGCTCGAGTTCCGCGACGAGCTGAAGGGCGACTGGCCGCTCGCCGACGACCCGGGCTCGCGGGCGGCGATCGCCTACGGGGTCTTCGGGGTTCCCGAGACCTTCGTCATCGCGCCGGACGGAACGATCGCCGCGAAGACGACCGGCGCCGTGACCTACGAGTGGCTCACCGACGAGATCGAGCGAGCGCTGCGGGCGGGGAACGCCGAGTGAGCGGCCGAACGCGTTCGTTCGTGGTACTTGCGGCGGCGATCGTGGTGGTCGCGCTGGCGGCGCTGTTCGCGTCGGGCGGTTCGGATGGTAGCCAGACGCTCGACGAGCGCGTGCACGAGATCGGTGCCGGGTTGCGGTGTCCGGTGTGCCTGAACCTGTCTGTGGCCGACTCCCCGTCGAAGCTCGCGGGCGAGATGCGCACCGAGATCGAGACCCAGCTGCGCGCCGGCCGCAGCCCCGAGCAGATCCGCGCGTTCTTCATCGATCGCTACGGCGAGTGGATCCTGCTCTCGCCGCCCCCTCACGGGTGGAACCTCCTGCCGTGGGCCGTGCCGATCGTCGGCGTAGTGGCGGGCGTCGCCCTGTGGATCGCGTTCGTTCGCCGGCGATCGCCGAGGACCGCCGGCGAGGTAACCGAGACCGAGCATCGGCGGATCGAGCACGAGCTCGCGGATCTTGAGGAGCCCGGATGAACCGGGGGCGTCGGTGATCGGGAGGCGCCGGTGAACCCGATCGCGGTCTCATTCGCCGTCGCGGGGCTGGCGCTCGTCGCCGGCGCGGGCGTCATCGCCGGCTTCCTCCGCGAGGCGCCGGCGCCCGTCGAGCCGCTCGCCGACCCGCTCGACGACCGCCGGGAGGCGCTCCTGCGATCGCTCGCCGACCTCGAGGACGCGCACGCGTCGGGCGCGCTCGACGAGGCCGGCTACCTCCGGCTGCGCGGACAAACCGAGGGCCGGATGGCGCGCGTGCTGCGCGCGCTCGACCATCGCGACGCCGGGCCACCGGGGAGCACCACCACGGTCTCGCTCGAGGACGCACCTGCGGGAGGCGCTCGAACGAGCGCCGCCGAACCTCGACGAGTACCGCCGTGGGCCGTCGCGGTGTTGATCGGTGGGACCGTCATTGCCGTCGTGGTCGCGTCGTTGGCCCGCGACGCCGAACCGCAGCTCCGGGCGTCCGCGCAGCAGACCTCGGACGACCCGCTCGGGTTCTTCGAGCGACGCGTCACGGAGCACCCGGACGACCTGGCTGCACGGTTGGACCTCGCGCATCGCTACCTGGACGCGGGCATGGTCGAGGACGCCCTGTCCCAGTACGCGGTGGCGCTCGAGCTCGACCCCGACGACGCGGAGGCGCTCGCGCACGTCGGGATCATCCTGTACCAGAACGGGCGACCGGAGGAGGCGCTCCGGTCGGTCGACCGGGCGCTCTCGACCGACCCGCGGTACCCCGAGGGGCTGTTCATACGGGGCGTCATCTTGCTGCGCGGGCTCGATCGTCCCGAGGACGCGATCTCGGCGTTCGAGACCTATCTGGACGCCGCGCCGTTCGGCGTCGAACGCCAGACGGCCAAGGACCTCATCGCGGAGGCCCGAGCCGCGACCGACGCGACCTGATCCGGCTACCAGCCGGGGATCCGGTCAGCGGTCGCGACGGCGGTCGGCGATCGCCTGGGACCTGCGCCTGGCGGTCCTGGCCCTGGCGAACAGCCGGAGCGTGTACCCGCCGAGCGCGAGCGCGGTGACCAGGTACCCGGCGATCACGAAGCCCGCGTTCGGCGCCATCAGCGCTCCGCCCCGACGAGCGGTGACAGCGCCTCGCGCGCGGCGCGCTCCTCGAGCCGCCCCACCCGGAGGCGGAGGATCATCAGGTACGCGTACGTGATCGTGAACGCAGCGACCCCGACGAGGAGCGCGAGCAGCATCGTCCCCTCGATCTCGGGCCCGCCGAGCCGGAACACCGTCGGCCCCTGGTGCAGCGAACGCCACCAGGCGACCGACAGGTGCACGATCGGCACGTCGATGAACCCGACGATCCCGATCACCGCCGCCCAGCGAGCCCTTCGGGACGGGTTGTCCGTGATCCGGCGGACCGCGAGATAGGCGACGTAGATCAGGAGCAGCACCGCGGTGGTGGTCAGGCGTGGGTCCCACGTCCACCACGTCCCCCAGACGGGCTTGCCCCACAGCATCCCCAGGACGATCGCCAGCGACGTGAACAGGACGCCGATCTCGGCGGATGCAGCGGCGACGCGGTCCCATCGCGTCTTGTTGGTCTTCAGGTACGCGATGCTCGAGATGAAGACGACGAAGAACGAGAGGTACGCGAGCCAGGCCGCCGGGACGTGGACGTACATGATCCGCTGCACCTCGCCCTGGACCGCGTCCGGGGGCGCCACCAGGAGGGAGAGCGCGGCCGAGATCCCGAGCGCGATGAGGGTCGCGATCCCGAGCAGGTGCTCCCCGCGCCGAGACGTGGCCTTGCCGAACGCGCGCTCCGCCGTCGCCGCCATTACTGGTCCACCCTTCTTGCGTGAGGTTCGCAGGAACGGCCTCTGCGGGGGTGCATGCTCTGGGCATCTCGGTGGCCGGCGGGG
>Ga0209874_1000139_pt1 | contig 18650 bp, 17 predicted proteins | sample GWRWN1_20_30_FD_187216 | JGI IMG/M metagenome (GOLD analysis project Ga0209874, IMG submission 187216) | Riverbed sediment microbial communities from areas with no vegetation in Columbia River, Washington, USA - GW-RW N1_20_30 (SPAdes)... | ecosystem: Environmental > Aquatic > Freshwater > River... | reverse complement strand
AGGTCGGTGTGCTAACCATCCCGAAGTCAAAGAACGGTGAGATGCGCCACGTTCCGATGACCACGACCGTCCGTAGCATCCTCAGCCACCTGCCACGACCGCTCGACGCCTCTGCACTTGTGTTCGCGAACTCTGAGGGCAATCGAGACCTCCGGTGGGCCAAGAAGATCGTTCCAGCAGCCCTGAAAGGCGCCGAGATCGAAGATTTCCGCTTCCATGACCTAAGACATACCTTTGCCTCTCATCTTGTCATGGCGGGGGTGGATTTGGTCACGGTGAAGGATCTTTTGGGGCATGCCGGCATCAACATGACGGTGCGGTACTCTCACCTTGTGCCGGAACACAAAGCGCAAGCCGTCGCCAAGCTAGAAGAGAGGTACAAAACGGCAAGGGAAGAAAGCCAAGCGCAAAGCGCGGTCGTTTCACCTGAACTGAAGGAAGCAATCGGAACGGTTTTGGCTCCGAAGTTGGCACAAAACCGGAACGTTTTTTTGGTGCGAAGAGGTCGCGGTCTGGGAATTGTTAACGAAATCGATGATAATTTGGAGGCGGCGAGCGGATTCGAACCGCTGCATCGAGGTTTTGCAGACCTCTCCCTTAACCACTTGGGTACGCCGCCCTGAGTCGATAGGTAACATGAACTTTCCGAGAGTTGCAACTACGGTCCGAATCATTGACAACCCAAAACCAAACAAGTAATTAATTCTCAAAGGGAGTTTCTTTCATGGCGACGATGATCACTAGCGAGTGCATCAATTGCGGGGCATGCGAGCCGGAATGCCCCAATAACGCCATCAGCCAGGGAGACCCGGTCTACGTCATCGATCCGCTTTTATGCACCGAGTGCGTAGGTTTTCACGATTACGAGGCTTGTGCGGCTGTGTGCCCGGTGGACTGCTGCGTGACTGATCCGAACAACGTTGAGACAGAAGAGGTGTTGATTGCCCGTGCTCGGGCGCTCCATCAGGAAGTCAATTTCGGAGAGGACTTTCAGTCACGTTTTCGAAAGGCCAACGGCGAACAGAAGCCTGCTGCTGCAATGCAGCAACCGGCGTCCCCAGCCAAGCCCACGCCGCCGCCAGCGGAACAGAAGACCGCACCACCCCCAAAGCCGGTTACAAGTCCGGATGCAGCCAAGCCGCCGGTGGCGCCGCCCCCCGTTCCTCCAAAGCCGGCACGGGTGAAGGAGATTAGGCCGAAAAAGACCTTCCCAAGTGAGGTGCCACAGAGTTTCGAAGAGCTCTCGAAGCAATACAGGAGTAGCGGTTTTTTAAGTAAAGGGCTGGGTAAGGCGCTGGTTATCTTGGCGCAGCCAGTGCTGGGTGCTTTGCCGCATGACACCAAGAAGCAAATCGAAGCCGCGGTGCAGAGTCCTTGGTTTACCGTGGCCGGCAGCACTGGACTTAATATCGTCCATAACGCGGTGATTTACCCGGTGATATGTATGATAGTGGCTGTCATTCTACATGGCCCAGCAATCCTCTTTAGTCAGGAAATTAACAATTATATTCTGGTCGGACTTTTTCTGGCGGTGGTCGAAGGGGTATATCGTCTGAAAGACGGCATATTGCATGTCAAGCCGGCGGAGGAGATGGTATTTCCGGCCGCGGTTTATGGAGTCCCACTTGGACTGGCTTTGCAGCCGATTTTGGCAAAGCATGCCGGCGTGATTAGAGAGATGCCGATTCCGGTTGATGGTTTCTATTCGAAAGGATTCGTTGAAAAACTTGAGCGGGAACGGCGCTACGGAAACGTCTATACGGTTGAAGATCGGGGTGGTGCGTTTTTCCTGCAGTTGGAGTTCCCGAGATGGTTACCCGATATCGGTCTCCCCAACCGGCAACAGTTGCCTGACGAAATGCCGGAATACGATTACGATCTTGCGCTTAAAGACAGTCAATTTATTATCAAAGGGAGATGCCCAGACGAGAGGGTCCGCAAGATATCCTCCAGCATCGGGGCTTTCCCGCCCGAGTTTACAACAATAATTCCGCTAAAGGAGGGAGTTGTCGGATTTGCTCATCGCTTCGAGAATAAGCTATTGGAAGTCTTGCTGCTAAAAGGCAAAAAAAATCAGTGGGAGACGAGCTATCGCTAGCAAGAAAAATTGCCCCATTGCCTCCACGACAGAGCCACAGGAATCTATAGCGTCCTGTGGTTTTTTTGTTTCCGGACAAAGGGTGTCGTTCAGGTCGATGGTCCCCGCCGATCTGGACGAGGTCATGGCCATTGAAAGGACTTCCTTTCGTCATCCGTGGAGTTCGAATTTTTTTCTGGAGGAGCTTCAAGTCGCCTGTGCTCGATCGATCCTGGCACAGGTCAACGACAAAATCGTCGGTTATGTTCTTTTTTGGCTTCTGCCCGAGGAAATCGATATTCACAACATAGCCGTGCACACCGGTTTCCGCCGTCAACGCATTGGACAAACCCTTTTGCAGCAGGTAATAGAACAGGCGCACAGCCGCAACTCTGCTCGAGTAACACTTGAAGTAAGGGTTTCAAACATCGCCGCGCAAAAACTATACAACTCCGTTGGATTTGTAGGCCAGGGACTGCGCCGGGGTTATTACTCAGATGACGGCGAAGATGCCGTGATGATGGTGCTTGAACTGGTGCCTCGGTGACCCCTCCCTGCGACGTAATTTGGAAGGTAATCAAAGTCTATAAGAGTTGGATATTTCATATCTAAAGTATTGAAAATATAATTGTTTTTGTCGGCGCCGTGCACTTGGGCCCTCTTGACGTAATAATTTGCCCTGTTGTATAGTGATTTTACCCTCTGGCGGTCTAAAGTACTTGGCCGCTAATTTTTTTTGGACCTTACGCCAGTAGAACGGAACGAGGAATGTTCAATAGACCCTGTACCCGGCTCCAGTTCAGATCTCAGATATTCTTCCCATCGACCTTAAGAAATAACCCCTATACTTTTGTTAGCCAGTTGCCAGCTCAATATCGGCCGCAGTTTGAAATGCAGCGTGAATACGATTCGCCGCGAGGAGGTCACTATGTTTAAGGTTGGTGAAAAAGTCGTCTATCCCGCCCACGGTGTGGGCGAAATCGAAGCCATCCGGAGCCATGTTATTTCCGGGACCGAGAGAAAGTACTATATGCTGAGGATTTTGGAGACCGATATGAAGATCATGATTCCGATCGATAACGTCGACTCGGTCGGTTTGCGCAAAGTCATTGACCGCGCGATGGTCTCAAAAGTGTACAAAGTTTTGCGCCAAAAGAAGGTCGAAACGGATCAGCAAACCTGGAATCGGCGCTACAGAGAATATACGGAAAAAATCAAGACGGGTTCGATTCTTGAGATCGCCAAGGTGCTGCGTGACCTTTTTGTCTTGAAAGGCGATAAGGAACTCTCTTTCGGCGAAAGAAAGATGTTGGATACGGCGCGTAATCTGTTGGTTAAAGAGCTCTCAATTGCCCGCTCCCACTCCGAAGAGAAAATCATGGAAGAGCTGCGCCATATCTTTACCCACTGAGTTCTTGATCTATTCAAAATTCATTCGATCTATCGGAGCCGAGAGTCATCTCTCGGCTCTTTCGTTTTCTCGCGCGCCAACATGCGTGTGACCGCCATCATAGTCGCCGCAGGGGAAGGGAAACGGCTCGGAGGCCGGGTTTCTAAGAGTTTTCTGCCTATCGCAGGCCGTCCGTTGGTGTTGCGCACTCTCGACCGATTCTTCGCGACTCAAAGCATAGAAAAAGTGATTTTGGTGGTCGCGGAGAAAGAGCTTCGACAGAGCCAAGCGTTGATTCAAAACGACCCAAATCTCAGCCATCGGCCGTGGGTTCTACAAGGCGGAGGAGCCACCCGACAGGAATCGGTTAGGCGGGGACTCGAGAAGCTTGACACGGACTGTGAAATCGTGGCGATCCATGACGGGGCCCGACCCTTTGTTTCGTTCTCGCTCATCGACCGCTGTGTTGATGAGGCTTACCGCATAGGCGCCGTGGTCATCGGTGTGCCGGTAAGAGACACTATCAAAGTCGTCTCGGAAGAGCATTGGGTTCAAGCAACGCCGGCCAGGAATACTTTATGGGACATACAAACGCCACAGGTCTTCCGCAAAGAAATCATCGTGGAAGCCCACGAGTGGGGGGTGCGGCAAGCGATCGAGGCGACCGATGACGCGATGTTAGTGGAACGAATCGGTCAACCGGTTTTTCTCTTGGAAGGGGAGAGGACGAATATCAAGATAACCGTACCAGAGGACATCTTGCTGGCGGAGGCGCTACTGCGAGATGGCCGAGCCTGCTAGGTGGCCGGTCTGTGCAAGCTCTCGTTCATGCTCCCAGTCCGATAGCCCTGCAAATCGAGACTTACGTAGTGAAAACCGATCTGTTTGAACTTTTGCACTACCGCGTCTCGCGTGCTCTTTTCGAACCATCGGGGGAATTCGTCTTGTGCTACTTCGATCCGGGCCAGATCGCCGTGGTAGCGGACACGAAACTCCCGAAAGCCGAGCTCCTTCATCAACAGCTCGCAAGCAGCAATCTTCTTTAGCCGTTCGAGGTTGATTTCGGTTCCGTAGGGAAAACGAGAAGAGAGGCAGGGGCTGGACGGCTTATCCCAGGTAGGAAGATTGAGTTCCCGACTATAACGGCGAATATCGTCTTTGGTCATTTCGGCTTCCACCAATGGATGGCGCACACCCCACTCTTTGGCGGCCTTGAGACCCGGACGGTGATCCCGCAAATCGTCCAGGTTGGTGCCATCCATGACGGTTGCGACTCCCAAATGATCGGCCTGTTCTCGACAAATCCTGTAGAGCTCGTCTTTGCAAAAAAAGCATCGGTTCGCCGGGTTCTGAGTAAACGACGGGTTGGCAAGTTCGTGAGAGTCCGGGACGATATGCTGGATGCCGAGGCTGGCGGTGAACTCTTGTGCCGCCACCAGCTCCCCAGGCGGTGCGGTCGCAGACGATGCCGTCAGGGCAATGGCACGCTCGCCCAAAACCATGTGCGCAATCTTGAGTAAGAATGTGGAGTCTACGCCGGCGGAGAAAGCCACTATGACTCCCTCGGTTCTCCGGAGTGTATCCTTCAGTTGCTCTAACTTTGTGTCCATCGTTTTTCGCTGAACAGGTCGGTGCTCAAATAATGCTCGCCCTTGTCGGCGAAGACGGTCACGACCATGTGCCCCTTTCCTAAGGTTTTTGCAACTCTCAGGGCAGCGCAGCAAGCGGCACCGGACGAAATGCCCACGAGGAGTCCTTCCTGCGCCGCCAAACGTCGAGCGCAAATTGCCGCGTCCTCATCGCTCACCGGAATGACTTCGTCCAAAATGTCCCGGTTGAGAACCGCTGGGATAAAGCCTGCGCCAATCCCCTGAATTTTGTGATAGCCAGGCTCCCCGCCGGAAATTACCGGCGAAGCAGCCGGCTCCACGGCGCAGACACGAACATTTTTCATCTTGTCCTTGAGAACCTCTCCGACACCGGTAATCGTGCCGCCGGTGCCGACTCCCGCTACGAAAGCATCAATTCGCTTGAACTGTTTTAGCAACTCAACGGCAGTCGTCTTGCGGTGCATGTCCGGATTGGCTGGATTGTTGAACTGCTGCGGCATGAAGTACTCGCTATGTTCTTGCAACAACTCCTCGGCCTTGTGAATCGCACCGCCCATCCCCTTGGTGTCGGGAGTAAGAATCAAGTGAGCGCCGTAGGCTGACAGAAGGCTGCGTCGCTCTTCGCTCATCGTATCCGGCATGGTCAGAATGAGCCGGTAACCTTTTACCGCCGCGATCAATGCCAGGCCTATCCCGGTATTGCCGCTGGTCGGTTCAACGATGGTGGCGCCGGGCTTAAGTTTCCCCTCGCTTTCGGCGACTGCGATCATGTTGAGACAAATACGGTCCTTCACCGACCCGCCGGGGTTGAAAGACTCCATCTTGGCCCATACTTCTGCGTCGTTTTTTCCAGGAAGGGTTCTTAGTCTCACGACGGGGGTGGAGCCGATGAGATCCAGAATGGATCGGGCGCCATTTATGCTTGCCACGGATATGCTCGGGTTTCTGGGTTTGAAGCGCAATTCGAACTGGCTCGAAGAGAATGGTATATTTTTGACATTTCAATGTCAACGAAACTAACTGCAGCAGAGCGATCGCTTGTCCTTTTTCCTGGAGCGCTAGGCGATTTTGTTTGCTTTCTGCCTACCTTGCGGTTTTTGAGCCAAGGTAAGGAGGTCAATCTTTTGGCCCGTAGCGAGTTTGCCGACCTGGTTCCGCCGACGGTCAAAGTCGGTTCTCTGGAACGGTATGAGATCCGTAGGCTTTTTGTTCCTGGATCCGCGCAGGAAGAACACTTGCGTGACTTTTTTAGTTCTTACTCGTCTATCTTTTCGTGGTTAGGAGGTGCGCAGAGCACCTTTGTCCGAGAACTTAATCAGCTGTCTCAAGGGCGAGCAGGTGTTTTTCCGTTTCAGCCGGGAGCGCAAATGCGGCTGCACCAGTCTGAATATTATCTTGCGTGTGTTGGAGGTCGACCACTAGAAACTGGCAAGGTGGAGATCCCCGTGAAGCCGGAAGCAGTGGCATGGAGCGAACGGTATTGGCAGCAGCACTTTCTCAAGGGCACGCCGGTTATGACGCTTGCCCCAGGGAGTGGTGCGCGGGAGAAAAATTGGCCGGATGCTTCTTTCCGCGCGGTCGCTGATTGGTGGCGCCGGCGAACTTGTGGTTCGGTAATCGTCATTCTCGGACCTGTGGAAGAAGAAAAGGGAGACCACACGGCTTTGTGCGAAGGGGTTGTGGTTGCTCGTAATTTGAATCTGGAAAGGCTGGCGGCGTTGCTGGCGCGCAGTGAACTTTACCTTGGGAATGATAGCGGTGTGAGTCATTTGGCCGCAGCGCTGGGTGTGACAACCGCGGTGCTGTTTGGCCCTTCAAATGTTGCCCGATGGGCACCCCAGGGCAAGAACGTCACTGTATTAACTCAGAATACCGAATGTTCGCCATGCACAGTCTCGACGATGAAAAGTTGTCCGCACCGGAAGTGCTTGAGCACACTAGAGCCCGAATATGTGATTAGGAAATTGGCTGGGTTAGTGAGCTCACCTTGACAAGGGGGGGGGTAGGGATTACAGTAAATTCTGAAATTCCCAAGTAAAATGAGAAAGAATCGCTGTTTACCGGCCTGAATAGTTTGCTTTGTAGCAAGCGTGGAATAGCGACACATATCTTCAAACGAGTGCCTGGAGACCCGCTGGTAAGATAGCGGAAATCGTTTCCAGGCTTTTTTCTCTTTTAGGGAGGGGCGTATATGGCAGAGGAAGAAAAGCAAGAAGGGAAAGGATTTACGGTTCAAGATCGCCGCCGTTTCTCACCAGAGACCGGCGAAGCTCGTGAAGTTTCTGAAGAGCCCAAAGGGTTCACGATTTCCAGTGGAAGTGAAAGCGTTGGCGAATCACAAAGCAAAACCCCGCCGAGTCATGAACCCCTTCCTGAAATCAACTTTTCGACTTTTATCATCAGTCTCAGTACCCAGGCGCTCATGCACCTGGGTGAGATACCGAACCCCCTGGGCGGAAAAAGTGAAACCGATATTCCAGTGGCCAAACAGATGATCGATATTCTCGGCATGTTGCAAGAAAAGACCCGCGGCAACTTAGATGCGGGTGAAGAAAGGCTTGTAGAGGATATTCTTTTCGACCTGAGGATGAAATACGTGGAGGCCGTGAAGAAGAAATAGGAGCGTTGAATGAACTTGAAAAACATCTGGCGTGGAAACGTAGGCCTTAAAGGGGTCATGTTAGTTGCTTTGGTTTCGCTGGTGGTCGGTTTGGGCATCAGCGGCAGCCTCGATTGGCTGTCGCCCAGCCGAGCCGTAAACATGATGGCCGAAAGTGGAAGTCCTGACCCGCGATCGCCAGGTCAATTACCGGATTTTGTCGCACTTGCGAAGAAGGTGAAACCTTTGGTCGTGAATATCTCCACGACTCAGGTCAGCGAAGGACGCGGCGGCCAACAAGAGTTCGGGAATCCGTTTGGCGAGGATGACCCCTTTAATGATTTTTGGAAGCGGTTCTTCGGCGGACCTGTGCCTCGAGGTCCGCAACGGCAAAGAAGTCTCGGCTCTGGGTTTATCATCGATGCCGACGGGTCGATCTTGACGAACAACCACGTGGTTGAGAATGCGCAGAAGATCGTGGTGAAACTCTCAGACGAGCAAGAATATGAGGCCAAGGTCGTGGGACGGGATCCAAAGACCGATATAGCCATCATCAAGATCAATACTAAGACCGGTCTGACTGCCGCAAGTCTTGGAGATTCGGACAACCTCGAGGTCGGAGAATGGGTGATGGCTATCGGCAATCCATTCGGCCTAGACAGCACAGTGACCTCGGGCATCGTGAGTGCCAAGGGTCGTCATATCGGCCAGGGCCCCTATGACAACTTTATTCAGACCGACGCTTCGATCAACCCAGGAAACTCCGGCGGTCCGCTCATCAATCTGCGCGGCGAAGTGGTTGGCATCAACACCGCCATCTTCAGCCGTTCGGGCGGCAATATCGGAATCGGCTTTGCCATTCCGATCAATCTGGTCAAAGAACTCCTCCCACAGCTCAAGGGGAAGGGCAAAGTTACGCGCGGTTATTTGGGTGTGCTGATCCAGAAGGTTACCCCGGAAATCGCTGATAGTCTGGGTATGGATAGAGGTCGCGGCGCTCTGGTCGCCAATATCTCAAAAGACGGGCCGGCGGAGAAAGCGGGCGTCAAAGTCGGCGACGTCATCATCGAATTCGACGGCAAGGAGATTAGAGACTCGGGTGATCTGCCCATCATTGTTGCACGGACTCCTGTGGATCGCCGGGTGCGCATGAAGGTGTTGCGCGACAAGAAAGAGCTGCAACTGACGGTGAGCGTCGGTGAACTGAAAGACGAAGAAGTGGTCGCCTCTGCTCCCGAAAAGGGCGAATTGGGGATGACGGTGCAGAAGCTGACGCCGCAGATTGCCGAAAGTTTGGGACTCGAAAAAGCGGAGGGTGTCGTTGTGTCAGCCGTAGAGCCGGGGAGCGCGGCCGATGAGGCCGGCATCCGAAGAGGAGACGTCATCCTTGAGGTCGATAGAAAGCCCATACGCAGTATCGATGAATACAAGAAATCCCTCGCCGGGATTCGCAAAGGGAAAGGGGTTCTTCTATTGGTGCGCCGTGGCGAGAGCACGCTTTTCCTAGCACTCAAGCCGCAAAACTAATTCCTGCTGTTATCTCCCGTCTATGAGAGGGCCGGGTCATCACACACACGGCCCTCTTTTTGTTGCTTTTGCGCCGGAACTAGGTAACAATAAATTTCACATTTGGAGTGTTAGGTTTGAAAAGGCCCAAACTTCGAATTTTTAGTATCCTTCTGGTCTCACTTCTCATCGTCACTTCCAGCGGGCTCGTTTTTGGCGGTTGGTATCTCAGACGGCTTGAGGAAACCGTCGCAGCAAAATTTGAGGGGCAGAAGTGGCGCTTCCCGTCGAAGATTTATTCTGATTCCCATTTGCTCTATGTCGGAATCAATCTTCGCTTCCAGGATCTGTCGGAGAAGCTCCGCCGCCTTGGTTATCACGAAAGTCAGTCTCCGCCCAAAGCGCGGGGGGAGTATCGTTTGCAGCCGTCGCGCGGACTATTGGAAATTTATCTCCATGATTTTTCCTACCCTGCGGAACAGTTTAAGGGCTTTCCGGTTCGCTTCTCCTTGCAGGGTACAACCATCGCTAGAATTGAAAACAGCGCGACAGGGGAAGAATTGTTTTCCCTCGAGCTAGAACCGGAGCTGATCACCGGTCTTTATGAGCGGGTCTGGGAGGAGCGCAGAGTTGTTGCTCTACCTGAAGTGCCCCCGTTGATCGTAAAAGCCATCTTGGCCGTCGAGGACGAGCGCTTTTACCATCACCACGGTATCGATCCGGTTTCGATCATGCGTGCCACATGGGTCAATCTTCGCAGCGGAGGCGTGGTCCAAGGTGGCAGTACGCTCACCCAACAATTGATGAAGAATTTTTTCCTCAGTGATGAGCGCAAATTCAGCCGCAAGATGAAGGAAGCGATCATGGCGCTGATCGCGGAGCGCAAGTATACCAAAGACCAAATCTTGGAAAACTATTTAAACGAGATTTACCTTGGCCAGAGAGGGTCACAAGGGATTTTCGGCATCTGGGAGGCGTCCCAGTTTTATTTCTCCAAGCCGTTATCCGAGCTTACAGTGGGCGAGGTGGCCCTGTTGGCGGGTTTGGTCCGAGCGCCGAATAGACTGTCTCCTTATCGCAGTCCAGACGCAGCAACCAAGCGCAGAAACGTTGTTCTGGCAAAGTTGTTGGACGACAAGGTTATTACCCGCAAGCAATACGAGTCGGCGATGCGGGAGAGTCTGCCGCGTCGGGAGCTAATAAAAGTAACCAATGATGCCCCTTACTATGTTGACTATCTCCGACGCGAATTGGCGGAAAATTATTCCAACGATGTGCTTACGGCTGAGGGGCTTAGAATCTTTACCAGCATGGACCTGCAACTACAAAAAATGGCGGAAAGGTCCCTCGCCGAAGGCCTCAAAAAGCTAGAGGCGTCCTATCCGGCTCTACGACGACAAGGCGAGGAAGATAATCTCGAAGGCGCAATCATCGTGCTCCGACCTCAGACCGGTGAAATTAAGGCGATGGTTGGCGGCCGGAGCTATCAAAAGTCCCAATTCAATCGTGTCTTCCAGGCAAAGCGGCAGCCAGGCTCGATCTTTAAGCCTTTTGTCTATTTGGCGGCCCTCATGTCGGGTGGTGAGGGTGGCAAGAAATTTACGCCGGCAACCATGGTGGAGGATTCTCCTTTCAAGTGGAACTACGACGGGCAGGAGTGGGAGCCCGGTAACTATAACGACGAGTATTTTGGCACGGTCACCTTTCGCCGCGCGCTTGAGAAGTCTTTGAACTCGGCCACGGCGCGAATCGCCCGCGATGTGGGCATTAAACGGGTGCGCGATATCGCGCACCGTCTTGGCGTTCAGAGTTCTCTCCCTGCGGTGCCGTCGTTGGCGCTTGGCGCCGCGGAGGTGTCGCCGCTGGAAGTCGCCGTTGCGTTTTCGACCTTGGCGAATAATGGCGTGCGTACCCGTCCGCTGGCGGTGAAACAGGTTGTGGATTCGGATGGTGGAGCGCGGGAAAAGCGCGATGTCAGAGTTGAGAAAGTGCTAACACCGCAAATAGCTTTCATCATGAACCACCTTTTAAAAGGAGTCTTCGACCGCGGCACGGCGGATGCGGCCCGACGGTGGGGCTTTACACGTCCGGCTGCCGGCAAGACGGGAACCACTAACGACTACAAAGATGCCTGGTTCGTCGGGTATACCTCGGACTTGCTGGCTGTGGTTTGGGTGGGTTTCGACAACAAGGCGAAACTGGGCCTTTCCGGCGCTCAAGCGGCGCTCCCCATCTGGACAGAATTTATGAAGCTCGCCACCGCCGGGACCCCGATAACCGATTTCGCCCCGCCGCCCGGTATCAAGATCGTTGAGATTGACCCCTTGAGCGGTCAGCTGGCGACACCGAACTGCTCGTATGTTTTGCGTGAGGCTTTTCTCGAAGGTGACGAACCAACGACGACTTGCCCACTGCATCCTGGGGCGTCACAGGCATCAAAGTTCGACTGAGGCGATTACTTTTCATGAAAACAAATAGCCTTCTGAAATGGCCATTTCGCATTCTCGCCTTTGCCTGGATCATTGGGGCTATGCAAGGTTGTGCGCCGCGGCCGATGTACCGGACAACTCTCCCGTCCACTAGTTCGCCGGCTTCATCCGCTAAAGTTTCGCCGCCTGCTCCTCCGTCACCGGAACAGGAACCGCCGAGAACACCCTTGCCTCAGGAAGCAAAAATCAGGGAACAAGATCTAAAGGCCAGGAGTCCGATCACACCCCCGGCCGCTAAAGAAACGACCAAACCACCGGTTGTTACGCCAGAGGCTACTACCGCTCCGCTCCCGGATGATAGCTCGTTGCTCGCCAAAATCACCCCAGGGACCTCGCCGCAACGCGCTGCGTCGCTTCGGCTCACGGATGAAGGTAGGAAACTTCTCGAAGCCGGCGACGCCCCGAAAGCTCTGTCCCGCTTGGAAAAGACTATTGTGATTGATTCGACCAACTCCTACGGTTACTTTTATTTGGCCAAGGCGCATTACCGACTCGGGCGTTACAAGGAATCTCTAAGTTTTCTTGAGGTTGCGGAATCTCGTCTAAGCGGAGAACCTTTCTGGCTCGCCGAAGTGCACGCGTTGCGCGGGGAGAATTTTCGCGCTCTCGGGATGGTCGACAAGGCGGAAGCCAGCTATACACAGGCGCTGCGGCTGAATTCCGGTAACCGTACGGCCACCGATGCTTTAGCGCGGCTCCAAGGACAGAGCCAGGCAATTTCCCGCTGAGTATCTTCCACGCATGTTGATCCTAGGTGTCGAAACGTCCTGTGACGATACCGCAGCTGCAGTGCTGCGCGATGGGCGCACGGTTTTGGCGAATGTCGTCTCGTCTCAAGATCAGGTCCACAGTCCTTACGGCGGAGTGGTTCCGGAATTGGCATCGCGCCAGCACATCCAAAATATTCTCCCCATCGTCGATGGCGCCTTACAAAAAGCCGGCGTCACGCTGCAAGATCTTGACGGGATGGCGGTGACCTATGGCCCGGGGCTCGTCGGATCTCTGCTGGTGGGATTGTCGATGATTAAGGGCATCTCGTTCCGCTGGCACATCCCTTACGTCGGCGTTAACCACCTGGAGGCACATCTACTAGCGATTCAACTTGAGCATGAAGTTGCGTTTCCGTATATTGCGTTGCTGGCTTCAGGAGGCCATACGCTCCTCTACTGGGTTAAAGATATTGGTGAGTATGTGCACCTTGGCGGCACCCGCGACGATGCGGCGGGTGAAGCCTATGACAAGGTTGCCAAGATGATGGGACTGGGGTATCCGGGCGGACGAATCATCGACGATCTCGCTAAGAGCGGCAACCCCAAGACGGTCCGCTTTCCGCGCGCGCAGATCAAAATGGGCTCCTATCAATTCAGTTTTAGCGGCATCAAGACTTCCGTGTGGCACTATCTAAAGTCCCAGACCAACGAAGAGTGGCAAAATCACCTAGCAGATATCGCCGCAAGCTTTCAAGAAGCCGTCGTCGACATGCTCGTCAAGCCCACGGTTAAAGCAGCCATCGCCTATGGCGTGAGCCGGATCGTGCTTGCCGGCGGCGTCGCCGCGAACAGTCGCTTGCGCGAGAAGATGACGGAGAGGGTGGATGCGGAAGGGTTAAAAGTTTACTTTCCTTCGCCGAAGCTTTGTACGGACAACGGCGCGATGATCGCTTTGGCCGGCTACCATGCCTTGAAACGCGGATGCCGAGACGATTTTAGGCTTAACGCCGACGCCGATCTCACGTTATAAGTATAGATCCAGAATTCGCCGATTTTCGGGTTGATACAAAATGACGACCCTCTATGAAGAAGTGCGCGCGACGCTCCGAGAATCTGAATTCCGACCTAGAAAGCGGTTGGGGCAGAACTTTCTTGTTCACGAAAACATCATCGAGTCGATCCTTCGGCTTCTCGATCTTTCTCCCGAGGATGAGATTGTTGAGATCGGTCCGGGTTTGGGGTTTTTGACGCGCCGGTTAGTGGACACAGCAAAAAGGGTGTGGGCCGTCGAAATCGATTCTGCCCTGGTCGATCGCTTGAAACGAAGCTCCCTGGGCTCCCACCCGGCTTTCCAACTGATGCACAATGACATTCTCAAAGTGGCTCCGGAGGATTTTCTACCGCCACATAAAGTCAAATTGGTCGGCAATTTGCCTTACAGCATCTCCACTCCGGTCTTGTTTCGTCTCTTCGATTGGCGGGAGCATTTTTCGTTTTTGGTCTTAATGATGCAGAAAGAAGTGGCCGACAGAATCGCCAGCGGTCCGGGTACGAAAGCCTACGGGACGTTATCTGTTTGGTGCCAAGTCCATGGACGAATTTCCGAAAGAGTATCGGTGTCGCCGGAGGCATTCTTCCCCAAACCAAAAGTGAGGTCGACGATTCTAAAGATCAATCTTTACCAAGAGCCACTGATTCCTTTAAAAGACCTTCCTTTGCTGCGCGGGCTTGTACGTGCAGCTTTCGGCCACCGGCGCAAGACCTTAGGTAACGCGCTGACGAGCTGGTTACAGCGAGATCGAAACGAGATCGAAAGCGTGCTTCGCCTTGAAGGAATTGATCCCGTGCGGCGGGGAGAAACCCTAAGCGTCGCAGAATTTCTCGCCCTCAGTCGCGCTTTGAAAGAATCCCATTGCGGGTAGCTTACGACTGATCCCGGTAATCCTATGCCCGAGTTGCCTGAAGTTGAGACCATCTGCCGCGGGTTGCAGCCCCACCTAGAGAGCCGGCGTATCCTACGCGTTAAGGTAATAGAGCGGCGCCTCCGCTGTCTCGTGGACCGAAAGTTAGCCCAGTCCTTGGAAGGGAAAACCATAGTTCGAGTCGGACGAATGGCCAAATACATCTTGATTTCGCTCAGCGGTGACGTCGTCTGGCTGGTCCATCTGGGTATGTCGGGAAAGCTTGTTCATGTCGATCCCGAGACACCGAAACAAAAGCATGACCACATCCTCGTCAGTCTCGATAGCGGGCAGGAGCTCCGTTATCATGATCCCCGGCGCTTTGGTTTATCGCTGGTGGTCGTAGCAAACAAGCTTTACGATTTGCCGCAATTGAAACATCTTGGGCTCGATCCTTTCGATGCCCGATTCACCGGCTCCTATCTGCACTCGTTCACGAAGCGTTCAGACCGGCGCATGCGGGATCTCTTGCTCGACCAGCAGATCGTGGCGGGCATCGGCAACATCTATGCGAACGAGATCCTCGCCCGTGTAGGTGTTCGACCGACCACTCGCTCCTGGAAGCTCAAGCGGGCAAAGATAGAGGAAATTGCGGCGACGATTCCAGAGGTCTTAAATGAGGCGATCCGCTGGTGTGGGACGTCGTTTTCGGACTATCGCGATGCCGATGACAAGTTCGGCGAGTTTCAAAATCATTTGCGGGTTTACGATCGTGGCGGAGAGAAGTGCCGCCTCTGCCCAAGCCCGATTAAGAGAGTTGCCATCGGCAACCGCAGCGCTTTCTATTGTCCTTCCTGCCAGAAATGAGTGCATGCGGTGTGCGTCCCGAACCGCCGCTGGTATCAGCTCGCCTCATGGACGCGAACTGCGGACGCAACCCTTTGCTCTTTACGCCTTATTGGGCGCATCCGCTCCGCTTCCCTGGCGCCGTATGACGTTCATGGCCAGGGAAATCATTGAACCGACGTCGCTGAGCGTCGCGGGTAAGATCATTGTGTTACCTGCCTGGGCGAGTTTACCGAACTGAGCCAGATAATTATCCGCGACGCGTAACTGGACCGCTTCGAATCCGCCCGGCTGTTGCATGGCGTCGGCGACTTTGCGTATGCCGTTGGCCGTAGCCTCGGCGATGGCGAGAATGGCGGCCGCTTCACCTTCGGCCTCGTTAATTTGCTGCTGCTTCTTGGCCTCCGAGGCCTTGATCACTTGCTGTTTTTCGCCCTCGGCGTTGTTGATGGCGGCATCCCTTTGGCCTTCCGAGGTCAGAATTAATGCGCGCTTTTCCCGTTCGGCGCGCATCTGCTTTTCCATGGCCGCCAGAACGTCGTGGGGCGGTGTGATGTTCTTGATCTCATAGCGCATGACTTTGATACCCCAGGGCTCAGAGGCCTTGTCCAATTCACTGACGACTTGCGTATTGATGTTGGTCCGCTCTTCGAAGGTCCGGTCCAGCTCGATCTTGCCGAACTCGCTCCGCAGCGTTGTTTGAGCGAGCTGCGAGATGCCGAAGTTATAGTCGGCGATGCCATAAGAGGCGCGCTCGGGGTTGAGCACCTTCAGGTAAAGCACGCCATCCACGGAAACCTGGACGTTGTCTCTCGTGATACAGACCTGCGGTGGTATGTCGATGGCTTGCTCTTTTAAAGAATGCCTGTACCGAACGACATCGAGGAAGGGAATCAGGATGTGAAATCCCGCGTGCAAGGTGCCGCTATATTTCCCCAGCCGTTCGACGACATAGGCACTCTGTTGCGGCACCACGACCGCGGTCTTCGCGATCACGATGATGATCAGAACTGCCAAAACGATGACGACGATCAATCCACCCATGGCTGTCTCCATTTTAATTTTGCTCGGCGCGCACGAAGATCGTCAGGCCTTCGACGCGTTCTACTATACAGCGCTGGCCCCGCACCAACGGTTTGTCCCCAACGTTACGCGCGTTCCAGGACGTGCCACGCAATTCGGCTTTACCAACCCCATTCAAGTGAATCTCTTCGGTTGCGACGGCGGTTTCCCCGATAAGACTGTCGACGCTTCCCCGAGGTCCTCCCTGCGTCAATTGCAGAAGCCTTTCACGGAACAACCAGAGGGCGATGACGGAGAGAACGGAGAATAAGATGACCTGAAACCACAAGGGTCCGGCGACATTGAACCCTGCGAGAACACCGACCACCACCGCGCCCACTCCGAAAAAGATAATATAGAACCCCCCGGGCGTGACCAGCTCCGCCAAGAGAAGAAACAGACCTAGCAGTATCCAGATCCACCATTCCATAGTATTGGACCGAATTGTGGTTGCCGAGAGTAGCCGAGGGAGGATTCATTTTCAAGCCTGAGTCGACCATGCCAATATTCTGTTGCGCGGCTTACCGTGAAGGAAGTCTGATGATTTTCTTTTGAATGTCGAACAACCGGATGAATTCACCGAAAACACGCTCACTCAGCTGTTGGAGTCTCCTCATGTGATCCGGGGTTTCCTGGTGGATGCGCTCGGGATCGATCTTCCCGCCGAGGGCGGTGATTTCTTTCTTGTTTTCGGCGACCCGAAGCCAGCGATGAATCATCGGCGCGTCGACTTCTAGGTGAAACTGAAGGCCATAGACATTCACGCCATACCGAAAAGCCTGATTGGCGCAGAGGGAAGAGAAGGCGAGATGAATGGTGCTTTTGGGGATGTCGAATGTATCCCCGTGCCACTGAAAAATTTTCTCCGTTCTTTGGAACTCAGCGAGCAAGGGATCGCTTTCCGCCTCGTCCGTGGGGGAAACCTCATACCAGCCGATTTCTTTTTCCTTGCCTGGGTAAACCGCGGCGCCCAGTGTTTTCGCGATCAATTGAGCGCCGAGGCAAATCCCTAACACGGGAAGATTCCTGCGCATCGCCGCTTCGATCAACTTCATTTCCGTGGTCAGGTGGGGAAGTCGATCCGTATCGTTCACACTCATGGGCCCGCCCAGAACGACCAACCCGTGATAACCGTCCAAGCTGGGTTGCGCTTCGGGGTGCCGCGCGAAATTCACGTATCGTAACCGGAACCCCGCGCCTCTTAGCAAGGGGTTCAACGTTCCCAAAAGCTCATGCGCAACATGTTGGAGGACAAGGAGTTTTTTCATAGATATACAGGCGGCTTTAATCATAACGTAACGTGGCGAACTTATGAATAGCTGGCGCGGCGCAAGCGCTATCGAGTTAAGGAGCTCGTCGGCGCAGACGCCGCCAATTGATAATCCTCAAAAACATTCTCAAAAAAATTGACAAACTGGCAAACCGCAAGATAAGAATGATTCTCGTGAACCCTTTTGAAAAGGACCCTGACGAGACTTACAGAGCCTACCAAAGATTCCGCAAGCGCAACGAGTACGACAAGGCTTACCGTTGCATCGAGAGCCTCCTCAAGCGATTTCCGGACGATATGGAGCTCTTGGACGAAATTGTCGCTTTGGCCCTGGGTCAGATTCGAGACCCGGACCTTGCTCGACCGTGGCTGATGCGTCGGATCAAGCTGGCTTCCTACTGGCGGGATTACGCCCTGTTAAGCGAGATTGAGGCGCGAAGTGGAAACTTGACAAAAGCCAGGGAAAATCTTGGTCTCGCCACGAAGCTTCAAAAACGCCAACGCTTTCTCATGGACACTCCGCGAGAAGCAAGAGAAGCGCTTGATCGCGCTCGGAATTTAATCCGCCTTCAGGAACACAACCGGTGGGTAGAGCGCATCTCATCTCAAGGCAAGGTCCAGCGCCCTGCTGGGGAAAGAGGCGTCGCCGCGCCTGGAGGCGCAGCGAAATTGCCTACGGCGACTGAGGAGAAAAAGCAGCCTCGGCTCGGCAAGAGCGAAGCGCCTGTCGCAACGGCGCCGCCGGTTGTCCCGGCGTTGGCTTCTTATAGAGCTCCCCTGCGCTTTGCGCCTCCGGATTTTGAGGTCATGAACGCAATGCTGCAAAGCCGCGGGACATTGAAGGAATGTCAACTGCGCGTCGAGTACGCTTATCTCGATGTTCAGAGGGGCTTCGACGATCTTCTTTGCGTGAATGCGATCAAGGGAGTCGATCGCTACTGGTACCAGCTCGAAACCGCAAAAAAGGTGCTGAAGTATTTCCATGGGCGGGTTCTTCTATGCGACGAAGTAGGGCTCGGGAAGACTATCGAAGCGGGAATGTTAATGAAAGAGTACCTCTTGCGAGGGATGGTCAAAAATATTCTCATCTTGACTCCCGCGCCGCTTGTTTCCCAATGGCAAGAGGAGATGGCGCAGAAATTCGACATTGTGTTCGCCACTACCGACGACCCGCTCTTCAGCGCCGATCC
>Ga0209874_1000138_pt1 | contig 18673 bp, 16 predicted proteins | sample GWRWN1_20_30_FD_187216 | JGI IMG/M metagenome (GOLD analysis project Ga0209874, IMG submission 187216) | Riverbed sediment microbial communities from areas with no vegetation in Columbia River, Washington, USA - GW-RW N1_20_30 (SPAdes)... | ecosystem: Environmental > Aquatic > Freshwater > River... | reverse complement strand
CCCTGGCGGCGACGACACTCGGCCGGCGGGCGGTCGGGGCGCGCGTCAACCTCGAGATGGATGTGATCGGCAAGTACGTGCGCGCCTTCCTGCTGGGCGGGGAAGGCGCGCCTGAACTCGCGGCCCGGCAGGGGGTGACGGGCTGGGCGCCCCGCCAGGAGGCTTGACATGAAGAGCGTCGATCGAGACCAGGACAGCCGGAGCTTCGCGTCGATCGACGAGGCCATCGCGGACATCCGGCAGGGACGGATGCTGATCGTGGTCGACGACGAGGATCGGGAGAACGAGGGCGATCTCGTCATGGCCGCCGACCGCACCACCCCCGAAGCGGTGAACTTCATGGCTAAGCACGGCCGCGGCCTGATCTGCGTCCCGATGACCGCGCAACGACTCGACGAGCTGCGAATCAGCATGATGGTGGCGGACAACACGGCGCCCATGGGCACGGCTTTCACCGTGACGGTGGACGCCAAGCGCGGCGTGACCACAGGCACCTCCGCATACGATCGGGCTCTGACGATCCGGGCCCTGGTCGACGCGACGACGCAACCTGAAGACCTGGCGCGGCCTGGGCACATCCTGCCGCTTCGCTCGATGCCCGGTGGGGTGTTGCGCCGGGCGGGGCACACCGAGGCCGCGGTGGACCTGGCGCGCTTGGCCGGGTGTCACCCGGCGGGGGTCATCTGCGAGGTGATGGACGAGCAGGGGCGGATGGCGCGGCTGTCCGAGCTCCTTGCCCTGGCCCGCGAGCACGGGCTCCGGACCATCACGATCAAGGACCTGATCCAGTATCGGATCCAGAAGGACAAGCTCGTGCGCCGCGCCGCCACGACGATCCTTCCGACCGGCTATGGCCCGCTCACGGCGATCGCCTACGAGACCACGGTGGATGACCGTGTGGTGCTGGCGCTCGTCATGGGAGAGATCCGGGGAGAGGACCCGGTGCTGGTCCGAATGCACTCGGAATGCCTGACGGGCGACGTGTTCCGGTCCCAGCGGTGCGACTGCGGCGACCAGCTCGGGAAGGCCCTGATGATCATCGCCGGCGAGGGTCGCGGCGTGCTCGTCTACCTGCGCCAAGAGGGTCGCGGGATCGGGCTTCTGAACAAGATGCGCGCCTACGAGCTGCAGGACCAGGGCAAGGACACAGTCGAGGCCAACGAGGCTCTCGGCTTCAAGGCAGACTTGCGGGACTACGGCATCGGCGCCCAGATCCTGGTGGATCTCGGGATCCGGTCGATGCGGCTCCTGACGAACAACCCAAAGAAGATCGTGGGTCTTGAAGGCTACGGCCTGCGCGTGGCCTCACGGGTGCCGATCGAGGTGCCGGCCTCCGAAGCGAACCGGTTCTACTTGAAGACGAAGCAGGACAAGCTGGGGCATCTCTTCTCCGGCTGACCCCGGTCAGGAAACCGACATATGGCCGGACGCGCACCCGACGCCCGTACTGAGACGCCAGGTCGGGGCCGTCGGTTCGCCATCGTGGCCTCGCGCTTCCACGAGGAGATCACCATCCGTCTCGTGGAGGGGGCCCGCGACGCCCTCCGAAGGCACGGGGCGATCGACCGGGACGTCTCCGTGGTCTGGGTGCCCGGAGCGTTCGAGATCCCGCAGGTGGCGATGCAGCTGGCGCAGCGCGGGGGGGTGGACGCGCTCGTGTGTCTCGGCTGCGTGATCCGGGGGGAGACACCTCACTTCGAGTACGTGGCGGGTGAGGCTGCGCGGGGAATTGCGGAGGTCGCCCGGTTGAGCGGGGTTCCGACCACGTTCGGCGTGATCACCGCGGAGACCGAGGAGCAAGCGGTGGCGCGCGCGGGTGGCAAGGTCGGCAACCGCGGGGAGGAAGCCGCCCTCGCCGCGCTCGAGCTCGTCCACCTCCTTCGAGCACTAGACGGCGCTGCTAAGCGGTCTGAGCGCTCCCGTCGTGGGGGGTGGGGGGGCCGAGCCGTTCGCCGAAAGGCGAACGGGCGGGCTTCGCCCAAAGGCCCGTCGGAGGGGGGCAAAGCCCCCCTCCGAACATGAAGCTATGGGTCGGCGACGCCAGGCGCGAGAGCTTGCGCTGCAGCTCCTCTACGAGCTCGACGTCCGCGGCGAGAGCGACCCCGGGACGACGGCGGATGCTTTCTGGGCGCGGCAGACGGTCGCGGAGGATGTGCGGGCGTTCGCCGACACGGTCGTGCGGGGCACCAAGGCGCACCAAGCGAAGATTGACGAGCTCATCAGCCGTTTCGCCGAGCACTGGGATCTAGACCGCATGGCGGTCGCGGACCGTAACATCCTGCGCGCCGGGATCTTCGAGCTGCTCTGGGGGACCGACGTGCCGCCGAAGGTTGCGATCAACGAGGCGCTGGACATCGCGCGGAAGTTCTCGACGGAGGAGTCGACGCGGTTCATCAACGGTCTCCTCGACCGCGTGCGCCGGGAGCTCCGCCCGTAAGGTACGGCGTCCTGTCCGACATCCACGCCAACGAGCCCGCCTTTGAAGCGGTGCTCGCCGATCTCACGCGATGCGGCGCGGAGCGCCTCCTCTGCCTCGGGGACATCGTGGGCTACGGCGCCGATCCCGGATCGGTCGTCGACGCCGTGGCGGCGCGCGTGGCGGTGGCCGTTGCCGGGAACCACGACCACGCGGCGGCCGGGGTCATCGGGCTCGACTGGTTCAATCCCTATGCGCGACGCGCCGCCGAATGGACGGCCGAGCGTCTCACCGCCACGCAGACCCGCTACCTCACCCACCTGCCGCTGGTGGCCGAGTACGCGGACGCGACGCTTGTGCACTCGTCGCCACGGGATCCAGGGGAGTGGCCGTACCTGGTGTCGGCCGCGGACGGCGCGGCGGCCTTCCCAGCGTTCGCCACCACGGTCTGCTTCATCGGCCACTCGCACCTGCCTATGGTATGGACCCTCCGCGAAGACGGGCAAGTAGCACACCGCCGAGGCGGCGGACGAGTCACCCTCGGGGCGGCTGAGCGCCACCTGATCAACGTCGGCAGCGTGGGTCAGCCGCGTGACGGTGATCCCTTGGCGGCGTACGCGATCTGGGATCTGGAGGCTGGAACGGTCGAGATCCGGCGCGTGCCGTACGACAACTACGAGGCGCGGCGACGAATCCACGACGCCGGCCTTCCGCGATTTCTCGGCGACCGCCTGCTGCATGGTCGCTAGAGACGCCCCGGGCGTGGCGAGCGGGTGGCCCGAGAGCGTGCGCCGGATCACCATGGCCCTGGCGGCGGGCTTCGCGCTACACCTGGCGTACCCGCGACCGGGGTGGGACCTCCTCGGGTGGGTGAGCCTCACGCCTGTGCTCGCGCTCGCGGCCACGGCAGCCTCCCCGAAGCGCGCCCTGGTCGAGGGCTGGGTGGCGGGGTGTGCCCTCTTCGTCCCGCTTCTCCGATGGCTCACGCACACGATGACGACGTTTTCGACGCTGTCCCGTCCTCTCGCGATCTTGGTCCTGCTCGCTTTGTCCGCGTACCTCGCGCTCTACTGGGGCGCGGTCGCCGCCGCGATCGCGTGGGTCCGGCCACGGCTCGGCAACGCGACGCTTTGGCTGGCGCCGCCGTTCTGGGTTGCCGCCGAGCTCGCGCGGACGTACGTCCTGTCCGGATTCCCATGGGGCCTGATGGGCTACGTGCCCTACCGCCGGCTCGAGCTGATCCAGGTGGCCGCATGGACAGGGGTGTACGGCGTCTCCTTCTTGATCGTCGCGGTCAACACGGCCCTGGCATGGAGCGCGCTCGAGCGAACGCGGGTGGCCGCGCTCGCGAGCGCGGCGGTCTGTGTGCTCGGGGTGGGCGGCGCGCTGATGGTCGGACGCATGCACCTCGAGCGCGGACCCGACCCCACGCTTCCGGTGACCATCGTGCAGGGGAACATCGACCAGGCGATCAAATGGGACACGGCCTTCAGGGAGGAGACGCTGCGCATCTATGGAGACCTCACCCGCCAGGGGGCGCCGGGGAGCAGCCTGGTCGTCTGGCCGGAGGCCGCCGTGCCCGCGTATGTGCGGCACGAGCCATCCGTGTTCGGGTGGCTGATCGACCTCGCGTCCGACGTGAGGGCCCCGCTCTTGGTGGGCGCTCCGGACGCGCGTGTTGAGGGCCGCGTGACCCGGTACCTGAACAGCGCATTCCTGTTCCGGGGCGGAGGCCTTCAGGCGCGCTATGATAAAATCCACCTCGTGCCCTTCGGAGAGTATGTGCCTCTGAAGGCGGTGCTTTTCTTCGTGCAGGCGATCGCGGCGGAGATCGGCGATTTCACACCGGGCCGCCAGCGGGTGATCTTCCCCCTCGAGGGGGCGCCGTTCGGGACGGTCATCTGTTACGAGGTCATCTTCCCGAACCTATTCCGGCAGTTTGTCGCGGAGGGCGCGAGCTTCATGGCAAACATCACCAACGACGCGTGGTTCGGCGACTCGGGCGGTCCGCTCCAGCACCTGGCCATGGTGCCGCTTCGGGCAGTCGAGAATGGGGTCGCCGTCGTGCGCGCGGCGAACACTGGTGTCTCGGGGCTGGTCGCGCCGTCGGGAGCGATCGGGCCCGAGCTTCCGCTCACGCGCCGCGGCGTTCTGCGGGCGCAGGTTCCGCTCCGGGCGGGGGGAACCTTCTATACGCGGTTCGGCGACGTGTTCGCCTACGCGTGCGCCGCCGTGACAGCCACGGCGCTCCTGGCGGCGCTGGCGGGCGGACGGAGGACGTAGAGCGTGCTCGGCGAACTCCGTCGTGACTTTACCGACCTCGAGCGGCGTCTCGACGACCTCCGGGGGCATCTTTGACCTCGCCACCAAGGAGGCTCGCCTGGCCGCGATCGAAGCGGAGATGGCGGCGCCCGTCTTCTGGGACGATGCCAAGCGCGCCCAGTCCCTCATCCGCGAACGCAACGATCTGAGTAGCCTCGTCAGCCGAGCCGGCGAGCTTCAGCACCAGCTCGCGGAGGTACGTCTCCTCTGGGAGATGGCGTCGGAGGAGGCGGACGAGAGTCTCGAGCCGGAGATCCAGCAGGGGCTCCAGGAAGTCCGTCAGGGATTCCGGGAGTTCGAGCTGACCGTCGTCCTCTCCGGCGAGCACGACCGGAAGGCCGCGATCCTCTCCATCCACGCGGGCGCGGGCGGGACCGAGTCGCAGGACTGGGCCCAGATGCTGCTCCGCATGTATACGCGCTGGGCCGAGCGACACGGTTACAAGGTGGAGGTGGTCGACCTCCTTCCGGGAGAAGAGGCCGGCATCAAGTCCGTGACCTTGACGATCAGCGGGGAGTATGCGTACGGCTATCTGAAGGCTGAGACGGGGGTGCATCGCCTGGTTCGCATCTCCCCATTCGACGCCGCGCGGCGCCGTCACACGTCGTTCGCCTCGGTCTCCGTCATGCCGGAGGTGGAGGAGATTGAAGTCGTGATCCGGGACGATGAGCTGCGCATCGACGTCTTCCGCTCGTCGGGGCCCGGCGGCCAGGGCGTCAACACCGCGGACTCGGCAGTCCGGGTCACGCATCTTCCGACGGGCATCGTCGTCTCCTGCCAGAACGAGCGGTCGCAGCTCCGGAACCGCGACACGGCGCTCCGGGTCCTCCGGGCCCGGCTCTACCAGCTCGCCGATCAAAAGCGCAAGGCAGACCTAGAGCAGCTGACCGGGGACAAGAAGGAGATCGCATTCGGGAGCCAGATCCGGTCGTACATCTTCGCGCCGTATCAGCTCATCAAAGATCACCGCACGAACCTGGAGATCGGGAACGTCGAGGCGGTCATGGACGGCGAGATCGACCCCTTCGTCGAGGCGTGCCTCTTCGCGACCGCGAAGTAGACGGCCCCCCGGGCTGACGGCGCCATGCCCGCGAGCAGCCACGAGCCATTCGACATGGGAACGGGAGACGCGGGCCCGCATCACGCGAGCGAGCTGATCCGCCGTCGCTACGACAAGCTCGCGGGCATCCGAGCGGCGGGGGGTGATCCCTTCGGCGCCCGTTATCCGGTCTCGCACTGGGCCGGACCGATTCACGCCCGCTTCGATCAGGCGGGCGACGACGAGCTCAAGGCGGTCGGACCGGTCAGCGCTGCGGGCCGGATCATGTCGCTCCGTCATCATGGGAAGTCGTGCTTTGCGCACCTGCGCGACGGGACGGGAACGATCCAGCTCTACGCCCGGGCGGACGTCCTAGGCGAGGCGTATGCGGGCTTCACCCAGCTGGACGTGGCGGACTTCATCGGGGTCACGGGGGAGCTCTTTCGCACGCGGACGGGCGAGCTCACGATCCAAGTCAAGGCCTCGACGTTCCTGGCCAAGTCACTGCGGCCGCTACCCGACAAGTGGCACGGCCTCAAGGATGTCGAGACGCGGTACCGCCAGCGATACGTCGACCTCCTGGTCAATCCGGACGTGCGAGATGTGTTCCGGCTGCGGACCCACCTCATCCAGACGATCCGCCGGTTCCTCGATGCCCGCGGCTTCCTGGAGGTCGAGACCCCGATGATGCAGGCGATCCCCGGGGGCGCGGCGGCGCGTCCCTTCGCGACCCACCACAACGCGCTCGACCTGCCCCTTTTCCTTCGGATCGCGATCGAGCTGCACCTCAAGCGCCTCGTCGTGGGCGGAGTCGACCGCGTCTACGAGATCGGCCGGATCTTCCGGAACGAGGGGATCTCGAGGGAGCACAACCCCGAGTTCACGATGCTCGAGTTCTATCAGGCTTACGCCGACTACAGCGACCTCATGGAGCTGACGGAGGCGCTCTTCGGGGAGCTCGGCCAGACACTCACCGGTGGGCTCAGCCTGACCTTCCAGGGTGAGCGGATCGACCTGACCCCTCCGTGGCGGCGGTTAACCTACCTGGACGAGGTGGCGAGGGCGCTTGAGCTCTCTCGGGACGCGCTTCGGGCCTCCGACACCGTGCGCACCCGGGCGCGCGACGTTGGCCGGGAGCGCGGGGTAGACGTCGAGGGCTGGGGCTGGGCTCCCACCACGCCGCCCTACCGCATGTGGAAGGACATCTTCGAAGCTTTTGTCGAGCCCGAGTTAGTCCAGCCCACGTTCGTCGTGGACTTCCCGATCGAGCTCTCCCCCCTGGCGAAGGAGAAGCGCGAGGATCCCTTCCTGGTCGATCGGTTCGAGCTCTTCGTCGCGCGGATGGAGATGGCGAACGCCTACTCGGAGCTGAACGACCCAATCGAGCAGCGTCGCCGCTTCGACGCCCAGCTCCGCGCGCGCGAGGCGGGGGACGAGGAGGCGCACCGTCTCGACGAGGACTTCATCCGCGCGCTTGAGTACGGGCTGCCCCCGACCGCCGGAGAAGGCATCGGCATTGACCGCCTCGTGATGCTGTTCGCTGACAAGGCATCGATCCGGGAAGTCATTCTCTTTCCCCTGCTTCGTCCCGAGAGCCCGGATGTCCAACAGGGGGGGGAATGATGGGCCCCCGGGGGCTTCCCTTCGAGTTGTTCATCGGGCTCCGGTACCTCCGCTCGAAGGGGGGACGAGGGTTCCTCTCGCTCCTCACAGTGATCGCGACGGCAGGGATGGCGCTCGGGGTCATGGCGCTCATCGTCGTGCTCGCCGTGATGTCAGGGTTCGAGGACGAGCTGCGTGGCAAGATCCTCGGCACGACGGCGCACATCCTGGTGATGGACGTCGCTGGGAAGGGCATCGAGGAACCCGCGCGAATCCTGCCGATCATTCGCCAGCACCATGATGTACGGGCGGCGGCGCCGTTCGTGCTCCAGCAGGTGATGCTCTCGCGAGACGAAGCCGCGACCGGAGTCGTGCTCCGAGGGATCGACCCCGAGGTTGGTCGAGCCGAGCTCGAGCAGCGGGTGAAGCAGGGAAGCCTCGCCGGGCTGAACGGGCCGGAGCCGACGGTCGCCCTGGGGCGCGAGCTGGCGCGGACCCTCGGCGTCGTCGTCGGCGACACCGTCACCGCGATCTCCCCGCGGGGGGCCGTGACCGCCGTCGGAACCATCCCGAAGATGCGGCCGCTCCGCGTGGTGGCCGTCTTCGAGATCGGCCTCTACGAGTACGACGCGGCGCTGGCCTACACGTCGCTCGCCACGGCGCAGCAGTTCGCCGATCTCGGGGGGCGCGTGTCCGGCATCGAAGTGCGCGTGGCCGACGTCTACCGGGCGCGCCGGGTGTCCTCGGAGCTTGGTCGAACCCTCGGCCTCCCGTACTGGACCCGGGACTGGACGGAGATGAACCGGAACCTCTTCGCCGCGATCCAGCTCGAGAAGACGGCGATGTTCGTCATCCTGACGCTGATCATCTTCGTCGCGGCCTTCGCCATCATCAGCCACCTGATCCTGATGGTCGCCGAGAAACGGCGCGAAATCGGACTCCTGCGCGCGCTGGGCGCCAGCGCCGGGAGCATCACGCTGGTTTTCATGGCCGAAGGGGTCCTCATCGGCGTGGTCGGGACTCTCGTCGGCACGGCACTGGGCGTGACGATCGGCATCGTCCAGGAGACCTATCACATCGTCAAGATCCCCGGGGACGTCTACCAGCTCTCCGAGCTGCCGATGAAAATGCACCCACCGGAGCTGCTGCTGATCGCGGTGTCGGCGCTCGTGCTGTCGTTCCTCGCGACGCTCTACCCGTCGCGCCAAGCGGCCCGGCTCGATCCGGTCGAGGTGCTCCGCTATGAGTGACGATCCGCGACCCGTGTTTGGGTCCGGCGCGGTGCCTCCCCAGGACCGCGCGCCCCTCGCGGTTGCGGAGGGTGTCGAGAAGGAGTACCGGACGGGGGGCGAGGTCCTGCGAGTCCTCAAGGGAGTGACTCTGACGGTGCACGAGGGGGAGCTGGTCGCCGTCGTAGGGGCCTCCGGTGTCGGCAAGTCCACGCTGCTCCACGTGATGGGCGCGCTGGACCGGCCGACGGCGGGCCGGGTACTCTTCCGGGGAACCGACCTGTTCGCGCACTCTGACGTCGAGCTAACCCGATTCCGACGGTACGAGATGGGGTTCGTGTTTCAGCTCTACAACCTCCTCACCGAGTTCTCCGCCCTCGAGAACGCCATGCTTCCAGCACTCATCCAGCGGCGCCCGGTGGGCGAGGCACGCCGCCTGGCCCTGGACGCCCTGCGGGAGGTGGGCCTGACCGAGCGGGTCACGCATCGGCCGGGAGAACTTTCCGGCGGCGAGCAGCAGCGGGTCGCGCTCGCGCGCGCGCTCGTCGGGCGCCCGGCCATGATCGTGGCCGACGAGCCGACAGGAAACCTCGATCCCAAGACGAGCGAAGGGGTGTTCGAGCTCTTCGCTCGCCTCCAGGCCGAGCGCGGTGTGGCGTTCGTGATCGCCACGCACAATCTCGACCTGGCCCGGCGGGCGGACCGTGTCGTTCGCCTCGTGGACGGCCGGGCTGTCATCGAGTCCTGAGGGAAGCGGGTACCGACCGCAAAACTCGCCGCCTGTCGGGTAAATTTTTCCGTGACAGCGTCGGATGGTATGTATAATGTGACCCAGGGCAGATTCTACGCGGAGACCCGCGGAGCGGTGATGCCCACGGGCGAGGTGGAGGGGTAACGTGTTCGAGCGATTCACCGAGCGCGCGCGGCGCGTAATCATCCTGGCTCGGGAAGAGGCGGGGCGGTTCCGTCACGACTTCGTCGGGACCGAGCACATCCTCCTCGGGCTGATCCGGGACGGCGAGGGGATCGCGACGGCCGTTCTCCAGCGGCTCGGGCTTCGGCTCGAGACCGTCAAGGCGGAGGTCGAGCGAGCGCTGGCGGGCTTCCCGAAGACGCTGACGTTCGGCGAGGTGCCCTTCACGCCCCAGGCCAAGCGCGTCCTCGAGCTTTCGATCGAGGAGGCCCGGCAGCTCGGCCACAACTACATCGGGACCGAGCACCTCCTCTTGGGTGTCATCAAGGAAGGCCAGTCGATCGCGGCGAAGATCCTGGAGTCACTAGGCGGGCGGCTCGACGAAGTCCGCCAGGAGACCCTCGCGCTGCTGGGCGACCAGTACTACCCCCGCCCGAAGAAGCGGAGCCAGACCCCCGTCCTGGATGAATTCGCGCGCGACCTGACCCAGTTCGCTCGCGAGTCCAAGCTCGATCCGGTCATCGGTCGCGAGACGGAAATCGAGCGTGTCATTCAGATCCTCTCCCGGCGCACGAAGAACAACCCCGTGCTGATCGGGGAGCCGGGAGTCGGAAAGACCGCCATCGTCGAGGGTCTGGCGCAGAAGATCGTCAATCACGACGTCCCGGACGTGCTGATCGGCAGACGCCTCCTCCAGCTCGATCTCGGCGCCCTCGTCGCCGGGACCAAGTATCGGGGCCAGTTCGAGGAGCGCCTCAAGGCGGTCATGAAGGAGATCCGGCAGTCGGAGAACGTGATTCTCTTCCTTGACGAGCTCCACACGCTCATCGGGGCGGGGGCCGCCGAGGGGGCGATCGACGCCTCCAACATGCTGAAACCTGCGCTCTCACGCGGCGAGATTCAGTGCATCGGCGCGACGACCCTGGACGAGTACCGGAAGCACATCGAGAAGGATGGGGCCCTTGAGCGGCGCTTCCAGCCAATCATCGTGCGGGCGCCCTCCGTGGCCGAGTCAGTCGAGATCATCAAGGGGCTACGACCGAAGTACGAGGCGCATCACCGGGTGAAGATCAGCGACGCGGCCATCGACGCGGCGGTCAAGCTCGCCGACCGCCATATCACGGAGCGTCAGCTCCCGGACAAGGCCATCGACGTCATCGACGAGGCGGCCAGCCGGACGCGACTCCAGTCCATGACTCCCCCGGCCGAGGTGAAGGAACTCGAGAAGGAGATCGAGCGGGTCGTGCGGGAGAAGGACATGTTCCTCGAGGCGCAGGAGTTCGAGAAGGCCGCCTCGCTTCGCGAGAAGGAGAAAGTGCTGCGTGGGCGCGACGAGGAGCTGAAGCGGGAGTGGGAGCAGAACAAGACCCGACAGACGTCGGTCGTCGGAGAGCAAGACATCGAGTTCATCGTCTCTCGCTGGACGGGCATCCCGCTGTCCCGGCTGGAAGAGAAGGAGTCCGCGAAGCTCGCTCGGATGGAGGAGGCCCTTCACGGACGCATCGTGGGGCAGGAGGATGCGCTCCACGCTGTCTCCCGCGCCATCCGCCGGTCGCGGGCTGGGCTGAAGGACGCGAAGCGCCCGGTCGGCTCGTTCATCTTCCTGGGTCCGACCGGCGTCGGCAAGACCGAGCTCGCACGAGCGCTCGCGGAGTTCCTGTTCGGCGATGAGAACGCGCTGATCAGAGTGGACATGTCGGAGTACATGGAGAAGTTCTCAATCTCCCGCCTCCTCGGGGCCCCGCCCGGGTATGTCGGATACGAGGAGGGGGGCTACCTGACCGAGAAGGTACGGCGGCGCCCGTACTCGGTTGTGCTCTTCGACGAGATCGAAAAGGCGCACCCCGACGTCTTCAACATGCTGCTCCAGGTGCTGGATGATGGCCGTTTGACGGACTCCCTGGGGCACGTCGTCGACTTCAAGAACACGATCCTGATCATGACTTCCAACCTCGGCACACAGCTCATCGGCAAGCGCGTGAGCCCAGGATTCCTCTCGGAGTCAGCCGACGACAGCTACGAGCGGATGAAAGATCGGGTGCTCGAGGAGCTGAGGCGCGCGTTCCGGCCCGAGTTCATCAACCGGATCGACGAAGTGATCGTCTTCCACGCGCTCAACGCGGCGCACATCAAGGGAATCGTCCGACTGATGATCGACCGGGTGAACAAGCAGCTCGAGGAGCGCGCGATCCGCGTGGAGCTGACCCCGCAGGCCGAGGACCTCCTCATCGAGAAGGGTTACGATTCGACGTACGGCGCCCGCCAGCTCCGTCGGACCATCCAGAAGCACATCGAGGATCCGCTTGCCGAGGCCATTGTCGGCGGCCGCTTCCAGGATGGCGCCCAGATCGAGGTGCGCGTCGAGGGGGACAGCTTCACCTTCGCGCCGCTCGCCGAGCCATCCCTGAACTTGGCGGAGCACTGACCCACCCCCAACCGCCAGTCCGTCTGTGAGGGCGGCCTTCGTCGCGGTCGCACCGTGGACGAACGGAGGGAAAGGTCTCTCCGTCCTTCTCGTGCTCCTCCTCCTCGCCTGGGCAGGGCTCGTTCGCGCCCAGGACCCTCCGGTGCCTACCGTGCGGGACATGACCGTCGAGGGCAACCGCCGCGTCCAGTCGCCCGCCATCCTGAACCGCGTGCAGACAAAGATCGGTGATCCGTTCTCCCCGACCGCCCTCCGCGACGACGTGCGCGCGATCTTCGCCCTCGGATTCTTTGACGACGTCCAGGTTCGCGTCGAGGAGTTCGAGGGCGGTGTGCGCCTGATCTTCGTGGTCGTCGAGCGCCCGATCCTGCGCGAGGTCGGGTACGAGGGGAACCGGGAAGTCAAGACCGACGAGCTACGCGAGAAGGCGGCGCTCCGAATCGGCGTGCTCTACAATCCTGTCGAGGTCCAGCGCGCCGAAGAGGCGATCCGACAGAAGTACGAGGACGAGGGGTTCTTCGGCGTGACCATCTCACCCCGAACAGAACGAACGCCAGAGGGAGACCTCCGCCTGGTCTTCCGCATCGACGAAGGCAGGAAGATCTACATCGACCGGATCGTCATAGAAGGAAACCAGGCGCTCACGGCGGGACGGATCAAGGACGCGATGCAGACGAAGGAGCGTTTCCTCTGGATCCTCCCGTTCTCGAACGTGCAGCGGAAGGTGTTCGAGGAGGATGCCGACCGGATCTTGAGTCTATACGCGGATCACGGCTACATCCAGGCGCGCATCGAGTCGCACGAGATCATTCCGGACATCCCCCAGGGGAAAGTGACGCTGCGCACGCGCGTGATCGAGGGACCGCAGTTCCGCGTCGGGACCGTCATGGTACGCGGGAACGAGGTGTTGCCGGGGGAAGAGATCAGGAAGCTCATCAAACTGAAGGAAGGGGAGGTCTTCAACCGGAGCCTCGTGCGGGCTGCGGTACGGGCGATCGCCGACCGGTACTCAGAGATCGGACGCGCTCGCGCCGAGGTGAACCCAGAGACGGAAACCGACCCCGAGGGGCGCCGGGTCAATGTCACGTTCGCCATCACGGAGGGGGGCGAGGTCTACGTCGAGCGGATCAACATCACGGGGAATACAAAGAGCTCGGAGAAGGTGCTGCGGCGCGAACTCCGTGTGGCTGAGGGCGAGCTGTTCACATTCCAGAAGCTGGTCCGGAGCCGCCAGCGGCTGTTCAACCTCGGCTACTTTGACGAGGTGAACGCATCCGTGGACCCGGGGTCCACGCCGGACAAGGTGGTCATCCAGATCGACGTCAAAGAGCGGGCAACGGGTCTCTTCAGTATCGGGGCGGGCTACAGCTCGCTCGACAACCTGTTCGCCACACTCGACATCACCCAGCGGAACCTCTTCGGGCGTGGGCAGGAGGTCTTTCTCCGGATTCGGTTCGGCTCGAAGAGTCAGCTCGGCCATCTCGGCTTCACGGAGCCCTACCTCTTCGATATCCCGCTCCGCGCCGGGTTCGACGTCTACGATCGGCGCCGCGAGTTCAGTGATTTCACCGAGGATCGACTCGGCGGCGACCTGCGAGCGAGCTACCCGATTATCGATGAGTTCACCACGCTGTCCGGAATCTACCGTCTCGAAAGCATCAAGATCGACAACATCGATGAGACCGCCAGCGAGGACCTCAAGAAGGAGAGGGGGACTAAGCTCAACTCGGTCGTGGAGTTCGCCCTCGCCCGGGATACGCGGGATAACATCTTTGAGCCGACCAGCGGGAGTCGGAACGTGATCGACGTCGCCTTCGCGGGGCTCGGCGGTGACACGCAGTTCTACCGAATCGTGGGGGAGAGTGCATGGTTCTACCCCCTGCCGATCTTCGATTGGATCTTCGCTGCCCGCGGACTGGCCGGGTTCAGCCGAGGGTGGGGCGGGGAAGAGGTGCCCATCTTCGAGCGATTCTTCCTGGGCGGCGCGACCTCCCTCCGAGGCCAGCGTACCCGCTCGGTCGGACCGAAGGACTCGACCGGAGCAGTGATCGGGGGTGACAAGGAGCTTCTCTTCAGTTCCGAGTTGATCATTCCCCTCTTTGCGCGCTTCCGGATCGCGTTCTTCTTCGACGCGGGGAACGCGTACGGCTTTGGGAAGGACTTTGATCCCACCGACCTGCGCCTGACCGCTGGGGCGGGCGTGCGCTTCTACTCGCCGCTCGGGCCGCTTCGACTGGACTATGGATTCAATCTCGACCGGCAGCCTGGCGAGAAGTCCGGGCAGATCAACTTCAGCGTGGGGTCGCCGTTCTGAGGCGGCGAGGGGTGTCGTCATGAGAATCGGAGCCGTGCTTGGCGTGGGCGCGTTGGTGACGTTCGTGGCGGCAGGAGTGGAGGCGGCCGCGAGCCGCATCGGGGTCGTCGACGTGCAGAAGGTGCTCGTCCGGTCGGTCGCCGGCGTGGCAGCGCGCGAGCAGCTCGAGCGCGAGAAGGCCACGATGCAGAAGGACGTCGACACACGCCGTGGCGAGGTGGAGAAGCTCCGTGAGGAGCTGGAGAAGAAGGGCCTCGTCCTCTCCGCGGACGCCAAGCGCGAGAAGGAGGAAACCCTCCAGCGGAAGGTTCGAGATCTCCGACGGCTCGGCGAGGATCTCGACAAGGAGCTTCAACGCAAGGAGCAAGCTCTCACGCAGCGCATCCTTCAGGAGCTCACGTCCCTGATCGAGAAGATCGGGAAGGAGCGAGGGTTCCTCTTGATCGTGGAACGGCGGGGCGCGGGAGTCATCTACGGGGACGCCGAGGCAGATATCACCGAGGAGGTCATCAAGGTATACGACCAGGAGAGGGGCAAGAAGTAGACAGCCTCGCAGGAACGCGGGTCGAGGTAAGGGGCACCAAATGAGGTGGACACTCGGGGAGCTCGCACGGCTCGTCGAGGGAGAGCTCGAGGGGGATCCGGGGGTCCCGATCCGCGGTCTTGCCAGCCTCGAGCGTGCCGGGGACGGCGATCTGAGCTTCGTGACGGCGCGCCGCCACGTTCGCGCCGCAGAGCGTAGCCAGGCTTCGGCCTTCCTTGTGCCTCCTGACGTGGCCATTCCGGGGCGGCCCGTGATCCGGGTCGCTCAGCCCTATGGGGCGGTCGCGGCACTCCTGCGGGTGTTTCATCCCGAGCCCATCCTGGCGCCCGGGGTTCATCCCACCGCATGCATCTCGAGCATGGCCCGGGTCGCTTTGGATGCGACCGTCCTCGCCTTTGCGGTCGTAGGTGACGCGAGCGTCGTGGAGTCTCGCGCAGTCCTCCACCCGCACGTGGTGGTGGGCGACCGCTGTCGGGTTGGCGAGGCCAGCATCCTCCACGCCCACGTGGTCTTGCGGGAGGACGTGGTCGTTGGGCGCCGGGTTGTGATCCACGCGGGGGCGGTGCTGGGTGCCGACGGATTCGGGTACGTCTTCGACGGGAGCCACCATCGGAAGATCCCACAGGTAGGCCGCGTAGTGATCGAGGATGATGTCGAAATCGGTGCCAACGTCACGATCGATCGCGCGACCTTCGGCGAGACCGTCGTCGGTCATGGCACGAAGATCGACAACCTCGTGCAGATCGGCCATAATACCGTGGTCGGAACGGACACAGTCATCGTGGCTCAGACGGGTATCGCGGGTTCATGCCGGATTGGCAGCCGTGTCGTCCTCGGCGGTCAGGTCGGGCTCGCGGACCACGTGACGATCGGGGACGGTGCGCAGGTCGGATCGCAAGCGGGAGTCCACGGCGAGGTAGCCCCGGGGGCCGCAGTGTGGGGAAGCCCGGCGATCCCTCTTCCCATAGCGCGCCGCGTGGCCGTCGCCATGCCGAGGCTCCCGGAGCTCCTCCACACCGTCCGGCGCCTGGAGAAGCGCGTGGCGGATCTCGAGCGACGTCTCGGGATGTGGCGAGGCGAGGCACGATGAGGGTCGAGGCGCCCTCGAAGGAGCTGCCCGGGGAGATCCACCCCACTGCCGTGATCCACCCGAAGGCGGAGCTGGGGGCCGGGGTGCGGGTCGGCCCGTATGCGGTCATCGGGGATGGGGTCCGACTCGGCGACGGGACGCAAGTCTGGCCGCACGCGGTGCTCGAGGGTCGACTCGAGGTCGGCGCGCGGTGCCAGATCTTCGCGGGGGCAATCATCGGATTTCCGCCGCAGGACCTCAAGTACAAGCCCGGCACGCCTTCCGGAGTTCGAATCGGGACCGACAACGTGATCCGCGAGTACGCGACCATTCATCGCTCGTCCCTCGAGGACGGCTGGACGGTCATCGGTGACGGGTGCTTCATCATGGCAAGCTCGCACGTGGCCCACGATTGCCAGATCGGAAACCACGTGATCCTCACGGGCTTCTCGGGACTCACCGGGTTCGTCCAGGTCGAGGACGGAGCGATCATCTCGGGGCTGACCGGCGTCCACCAGTTCGTGCGGATCGGCACCCTCGCCTATGTGGGGGGGTGCTCGCGCCTTTCCCAGGACGTGCCACCGTACTTCCTGGTGGAGGGCAACCCGGCGGAGGTCCGTGGCGTCAACGTCGTCGGGCTCCGGCGCGCCGGCGTGCCGGCTCCCATCCGGCTGGAGCTGCAGCGCGCCTTCAAGATCCTGTATCGATCCGGCCACGCCCCCGGTCGGGCGCTGGAGCTCATTCGGGCGGAGCTGACACCGTCGGCGCACATCAACCGGCTGGTGGAGTTCATCGCGACCTCTAAGCGCGGAATCTGCTAGGAAAGCGCGACAGTGAAGAGAGAGCAGAAGCGGATGCGAGCGGGTGTGATCGGAGCCGGCCACATGGGTCAGTATCACATCCTGGTCTACGCCGAGCTCTGGGATGTCGATCTGGTGGGCTTGGTGGACGTGGACGCGGGCAAGGTCGCGCGGCTCGCCGCCCAGTACGACACCAAGGGGTTCACCGACTACCGTGACCTGTTCGGCAGGGTCGACGTCGTCTCGATTGCCGTGCCAACCCCGCTTCACTTCGAGGTGGCGCGCGACTGCCTTGAGGCGGGGATCGGCGTCCTTGTGGAGAAGCCGTTGACCGTCTCCCTCGAGGAAGCCCGCGAGCTGTTCCGGATCGCGCGAGAGCGCAAGGTCCTCCTGCACGTCGGCCACGTCGAGCGGTTCAACGGCGCCGTCCAGGAGCTTCGCAAGATCGTCGCAAACCCGGTCCTCGTGGAGTCACGCCGCCTCGGACCCTTCGTGCCCCGCGTCCAGCACGACACCGTCGTGATGGATCTCATGATTCATGACATCGACATCGTCCTGGGGCTGGTCGACGGGGAGATTCGCCGGATCACCGCCAGCGGTGCCCGCGTGCATTCCCCCCGCCCGGACGTCGCCAACGTGCAGATCCTGTTCGAGGGTGGCACGATTGCGAACATCACGGCGAGCCGGGCGACCGAGCAGAAGGTACGGACGCTCGCCATTACGCAGCCGGACGCCTACATCTTTCTCAACTATACCGACCAGGACATCCAGATCCACCGGCGCGCCGCGTCGGAGTACATCCTCAACCGCGAATCGATCCGCTATCGTCAGGAGTCCTTCGTCGAGCACCTGTTCGTCCACAAGGAGAACCCGCTCAAGCTCGAGATCCTGCATCTCCTCAACGCGGTCCGCGAGACCCAACGGAGCGGCGTCGTGGATCTGAGCGAACACGATGACGTGCGCTCGCTCGCGGTGGCCTTGGCAATCGAGGAGATGATCCAGGAGGGGCGTCCGCACCTCGACTGGCCGCGGCGCTGACATGGCCGGCGCGCTCGGCCTCGTCGGGGGCGCCGGCACGCTCCCCGCCCTGATGGCCCGGGAGGCTCGCCGCGATGGCTGGCGGATCGTCGCCTTCGCGCTCGGGGATGCCACCCCCCTCTCCGACCTGGCCGACCGTGTCATCCCGTGCCGTCTGGGAGAGGTCGGTCCGGTTCTTCAGATCCTCACCCAGGAGAGAATCCGCCACGTCGTCCTGGCAGGGCGCGTCTGGAAGGACGAACTCTTCCATGGCGCGCCCCTGGACGAGGCGGCGCGCGCGCTCCTCGACCGAAGCCCGGACTGGACGGACGACGGCCTTCTCCGCACCGCGACCTCGGCACTCGAGGCCATGGGCATCGAGCTCCTCGACCAGAGGCGGTTCCTCACACCCTGGCTCGCCCCCCTTGGGCGCATCGCCGGGCCCTTGCCCGGCGCCGCGGCGAGGGGAGACATCGAGCGGGGGCTCGCCGTGGCTCGCGAATTGGCGCGACAGGGGATCGGACAGACCGTCGTGGTGCGAGCGGGGACGGTTGTCGCCGTCGAGGCGATGGAGGGGACGGATGAGGCGATCCGCCGCGGATCGTCGCTCGCCGGCCCGGGCGCCGTTATCGTCAAAGCGACGGGGCCGTCGCAGGACTATCGCTTCGATGTGCCCACGGTGGGCCGCGCGACCCTGGCGGCCTGCGTCGAGGGTCGGGCAGCAGCCCTCGCCGTCGAGGCGGGGCGGGTCCTCCTCGTAGACCGGGGGGCGGTCGAGGCGGAGGCGGAGCGCGTGGGGATCAGCGTTGTCGGCATCCTCGGAGACCCCGGGACGGACTGATGTGTTCCTCGCCGCCGGAGAGGTCTCCGGTGACCTCCACGGGGCGACGCTCGCCCGAGCCCTCACCGCGCTCTCGCCGGGCCTCACGCTCTCGGGCATGGGCGGTCCTCGCATGGCGGCCGCGGGGGTCCGGCTCCTGCAG
>Ga0209874_1000137_pt1 | contig 18700 bp, 20 predicted proteins | sample GWRWN1_20_30_FD_187216 | JGI IMG/M metagenome (GOLD analysis project Ga0209874, IMG submission 187216) | Riverbed sediment microbial communities from areas with no vegetation in Columbia River, Washington, USA - GW-RW N1_20_30 (SPAdes)... | ecosystem: Environmental > Aquatic > Freshwater > River... | reverse complement strand
ATCCACGACTTCCTCCCGCGGATCGCCGACCCGGCCGTCGTGGAGGGCGTCCTGCAGAACGGCAACCAGCATTTCGATCCGCCGGCCGGGTCGTTCTTCATGCCGCTGGAGTTCACCGTCGCCGCCTACCGGTTCGGCCACTCGATGATCCGCGGCCGCTACAAGCTCAACACGCTGGTCGGGCCGTTGCCGACCTTCCTGCCTGGCAGCGTCAACGACAACCCGCTTGGCCACTTCGGCGGCTTCCGGATCCTGCCAAGGTTCTGGACCATCGAGTGGGCGCGGTTCTTCGAGGTCGCCGGCGCCGGCAGCGACGGCCGCCAGCAGACCCGGCTGATCGACATCGATCTGGCCGACCCGCTCAAGGACCTGCCGGTGGAGATCGGCGGCAGCCGAACCTCGCTGGTGGACCGCAACCTGACCCGCGGCGCCAGGCTGCTGCTGCCCTCCGGGCAGGACGTGGCCTGGTACATGGGGACCGACGTGCTGTCGGACGGCGACCTGGCGCTGCCCGGTGGCGGACCGGCGCCGCTGTGGTACTACGTGCTCAAAGAGGCCCACGTGCAGGCACAGGGCCACCACCTCGGGCAGGTCGGCGGCCGCATCGTCGCCGAGGTCTTCCTGGGGCTGCTGGAGAAGGACCAGTCCTCCTACCTGCGCAACCAGCCGGGCTGGAGGCCGTTCCTGCCGTCGGCAACCGAGGGCGACTTCACCATGCCCGACCTGATCGCCTTCACCGGGCACGGCCTGGAGGCGATCGGCCCGCCCGGCCGGCCCGGCGGGGGTCCAGGCGGTCCAGGCGGACCCGGCGGTCCCAACGGTCCCGGGGGTCCTCCGCCGAGCCCCTGAGCCCTTCAACGCCGTCGCGCCGGGCATCCACGCCCGGCGCGACGCGTTCTTATGCGCATTTCATGCCGCCCATGGTTCCCTTGGGATGCAGGCGCGAGGCACGCATGAAGGAGAACCGGTGATCGAGGAGCGGGCGGTGCAGCTGGTCGAACGGCTGCGGGCGCGCAACGTGCTGGCGCACGTCGCGCGGAGCGGCGTCTACCAGTTCGGCATCAGGGTGGTGCTCCCCGGCGGCCGCGAAGCGGTCTGGGACAACGACGGCACCGCCGCCCTGGAAGCACAGGTGCTGCAGGACGGCGTGCTGGTCGGGTTCGTCCCCACCGTCCCCGGCTCCGAGGACTTCGACGACGACGCGGTCGTCGAGTGCATCGCGCGCACCAACTACGACGCCCCGGGGTAGTCAGCAGCGCTCGCCCGCCCGAGCAGACTGCCGGCCTCGTCGGCCTTGGGGCGGGCACGAAGGCCGCGGAAGATGTCATTGGCCGCTTGTAGGTTCGACGCCGCCTCTGCCGCCCGTCCCAGCCGCAGGAGGCACCGTCCGGCGCCGAGCAGGGCGAGGCCGTGCTCCAGCACGTGCCCGTAGGCCGACCAGCCGGCGGCCGCCTCGGCGTAGAGGGCGGCGGCCTCCTCCAGGTCACCGGCCGTCTCGGCGAGCACCGCCATGGCGGTGCCCATGGCGACGCGGTGCCTGGTGACGTCGACGCGGCCGTGCTCGACCAGCTCGCGGGCCAGGGCGGGCGCCGCCCTGGCGCAGAGGCGCACCAGGTCGGGCAGGTGCTGGCCCCGGTACCAGCGGCCCCCGGCGTGGTCACCGGTGATCCGGCCGACCTCCTGGACCAGCGCGAGGGCGGCGGCCTGGTCACCACCGGCGTACTCGACCAGGGCGGCGAGGACCAGGGTGGGGATCAGCTGCTGGAGATCGCCGATCTCCCTCGCCTTCGGCAGCACCTGCGCCAGGAGCTCCCGGGCGGCGCCCACCTCGCCCCGCCAGACGTGGATCACGGCCGCGTAGCGTTGGGCTCCCACCGCCGCGTAGTCGCCGCCGTGGGCCCGGTCCGAGGCGATGACCTGGTCGGAGGCGGCCAGCGCCTCGTCCCAGCGGCCGAGGTCGAACAGCAGGCTGGTCACCGAGGTCTGCAGCCACATGACGCCCTCGGCCAGCCCGCGCCGCTCGGCGAACTCGATCCCCTCCTGGCAGACCGCCATCGCGACCGCCGGGCCCTCGGCCAGCCAGAGCGGCTCCGCCAGGTTGTTGTAGATCACCGCCGTGTCGTAGCCCGCCCCCACCTCAAGGCCGAGCGCCAGCGCGGCACGCAGATCCTCCACACCGCCGAGGTCGCCGAGGTCGCAGCGGGCCATGCCGCGCGCGTCGAGCGCCCGCAGCCTCACCTCGGGCGGCAGCCCGCCGAGTCCGTCCGCGAGGCCCAGCGCCTTCTCCGCCCATCCGAGGGCCTCCTCGTCGTTGCCGGACATCACCCGGTCGACGGCCATCTGGGCGTACAGCGAGCACAGCTCTGGGCTCGGCGGCTCGCGTTCCAGCACCTCGATGCCCTCCACCAGCGCCTCCCTGGCCCCACGGGTGTCGCCCTGGTTCCAGCGCACGGTGGCCAGCCGGTCGAGGGCCACCCCGAGGACGTGGACGTCCTGGCGGCCGCGCAGGCCGGCGATGGCCTCCTCGTAGGCGCCGGCCGCCTCGGCCAGCTTGCCGGACTGGAAGGCGACCCAGCCCGCCTTGACCTGCAGCCTCGGCCGTTCCGGGTGGTCGGGCGGGCACAACCCGATGGCCTGCTCGTAATAGGTGCGGGCGCGGTCGACGTCGAGGTTGACGGCACGGTCCCCCGCAAGCACCAGGGCACGGCGGGTCGGTCCCTCCAGCTGGTCGGCCTGCGCCTGGTGGCCTCCGGCGGCCCTGGCGTAGGTGAGCGCCTGGCGGTAGTGGTGGGCGAGGATCTCCGCCAGGTCGGCGACCCGGTCCCCGGCCACCTCCTCCAGCCATTCGGCGGCGGCGCGATGCCGGCGGGCCCGGCCCGCCCGCGGGATCTGCGCGTAGCAGACGTCCCGGACCAGGGCGTGCCAGAAGCCGTACTCGTCCTGGTGCTCCACCGAGGACGTCCTCGCCTGGCGGACCAGCTGCTTGCGCTCCAGCACCTGGAGGCCCGGCCGGACCTCGGTCGCCTCGACGCCGCCGACGGCCGCCAGGGCGCCCGACCAGAACACCCGGCCGACCACCGCGGCGTCCTGCAGCAACGCCTTGCGCTCCGGCGCCAAGGTGTCGAGGCGGGCGGCGATCAGGCCTTCCACCGTCTCCGGGACGGGGATCCCGGTCGTCGCGGCCAGCCGGTCGCCGGCGAGCAGGTCCCGGTCGGCGAGCAGTTGCGTGAACTCCTCGGCGTACAGCGGGTTGCCGCACGCGCCGCAGAACCGGAAGCGGTCGGGGTTCTCCTCCCCGCAGGCTGCGCAGCGTGGCATGGCCAGAGTCTACGGGGGCCCAGCCGGCGGCAGCCGGGCGGCCTGACGCCCACCGATGGTGCTAGAGGGGCACCCACTCGGTGACCACCGGCGGGGCGGCGGGGGTGGCGGCCAGGTGGCAGCGGAGGCTCACCGGGCCGGCGCTGACCGCGGAGGCGCTGAAGCGGCCGAGGCGGTCGGCCTCGACGGTGGTGATGCCGTCGGCGTGGCGCACGTCGATGCGGGCCGCCTGCGGCGGCACCAGCTGGCCGACGAGGTGGCGGCGAGGCCCGACCGGCGACACCTCGACCTCGATGCTGAGGCCGGGGGCCGTGAAGGTCATCAGGCGCGGCCCGCCGCTGCTGCGCACGGCGGTGGCGGCCTGGTCGACCAGCGAGTCGAAGGCGAGCGCGGCGAGCTCGTCGTCGATCGTCCGCCAGGTGAAGCTCCCCCTGGCAGCCTCGAGGACGGCCGCCGGCGGGGAGTCGAAGCGTCCGGCTGCACGGCGCAGCTCCTCGACCAGCCGCTCGTCCTCGGGGCTGACCGGGTCGAACGTCTCGTTGGGTTCACGGCTCATCTCGTTCTCTTCTCCTGTCAAGTGCTTTTTCGTCAAGAGTCGTCGGCATCCGCTTTGATACCGATCGTGGCCATTCGGTGGTGAAAGTCTCTGAGGCAGGCGGCCCTGGCGGCGGGGACGCGGGCGACCGGCAGGTCAAGGGCGGCGGCCATCTCTTCCTGGCTCGGTGCCGGAACCGTGCTGAGGATGCGCAGGAGCCGCCTGCAGTCCTCTGGCAGGTCGCGGACGAGCCGCCACAGCTGGGCCTCCCGCTCGTGCCCTGACGGCTCCGCCCGCATGGCCGGGTACGGCGCGACGGCCTCCTCGGCGCCGCCGGCGCGCAGCAGACGCAGGCTCTCCCTTCTCGCCGTGGCCGCCAGCCACACCCCGAGCCGGTCGTGCTGGTCCTGCAGGCGGTCGAGCTGCTCGGCCAGCCGCAGCCAGGTGGTCTGGGCCGCGTCGGCGCCGGCGTCCGGGCCGAGCCCGTACGCCCGGGCGGTCGACCACACCAGCGCGCCGAAGCGTTCGACCAGCCCGTTCCAGCCGTGGGGATCCCCGGCGGCGGCCGCTCGGGCGAGGTCGCCCACCTCGATGCTGGCACCCATCGATGCCTTCCTCGCCGCGGAGCCAGGGGCCCAAACCGTATCACGGCGGACGGGGGGCGCCAGCACGGCGGTCGCGGTCATGCGGTCGTCCCCGCATGCGGCAGCTGCATCGGCGCGACCATGGGCGCCGGCCGTGGAAACGCGTCACCGGCCAGCTGCGCGAGGCAGCGGTAGGCCAGCCCGAGGTGGCGGCCGACCGCCTCGTCCTCCTCGAACCCGCCCCCGCCCGCCGCCTCCCCCAGCCGCTGGGCGACGCTCACGTGCAGGACGGCCCGCGCCCGCTTCGGGATGGCCCGGTAGGCGGCGTCGCGCAGGAGGCCATGGCGGAAGCTGAAGGCGTCCTCGCCGAGCGCCCGGTCGGCCACCCGGATCAGGTTGCGCCTGGCGAGGGCGAGCAGGACGGCGCCCACCCTCGGCCGCAGCTCGGTTGGGGCGAGGGCGGCCACCGACGCCCAGTCGAACAGCCGCCCGACCACGCTGGCCAGCTCGAGCACCCTCCGCTCGTCGGGCGGCAGGCGGTCGAGCTCGGCGCCGACCAGCGCCTCGACCGCCGGCGGCAGGGGCATCTCCTCGACCTGGACGGTCGGGGCCAGGCCGGCCCCCGCCTCGCCGAGACCGCGCTCGAGGGAGCGCAGCAGCTCCTCGATGAACAGCGGGTTGCCCTCTGCCCAGGCGGCGATGCGTTCCCGCGTGCCGGGGTCGAGCCCCCTCGGCCTGCAGAGGCTGGCGGCCAGCTCCGCGGCGTCGGCGGCCGGGAGCGGCTCGAGGAACAACGTGCTGCCGGCCGTCCAGCGGGGCCGGCGGTCGAGCAGCTGCCGGCGGGTGGCCGCGACCAGCAGCGCCGCACCGCCGGCGAAGGCGTGCAGGTACTCGACCAGGTCCAGGAGCGCCGGCTCGGCACTGTGGAGGTCGTCGAGGACCACCACCACCGGCCGGGTCCGGGCCAGCTCCTCCAGCAGCCGGCGCACTTCCCGGAACGCCGCCGACGGATCGGCCGCGAGCCCGTCGCCGGCCGGAGCCAGCGCGGTCGCGCGCGCGAGCAGCTGGCCGACGACCTGGCCGATGGTCGCCTGCCCGTGCGGCGGGCAGCCGCCGTAGAGGACCAGCGCCCGCTTCCCGGCCCGCTCGGCGAACGCCCGCAGCAGCCGCGACTTGCCGACCCCAGGGTCGCCGGCGACGGTGAGCAGCTCGCAGGCCCGGCGGGCGATCGCCTGGTCGAGCGCACGGTCGAGCACGGCGAGCTCGACGGTCCGACCCACCAGCGGTGTGTCCAGGCGTCTGGAAAGGCCGGCCGCGCCCGGCGTGACCTCCAGCAGACGGTAGGCGGCGACCGGCGCCGACCGGCCACGCGGCACGAACGGGCCCACCGGGTCCACCCGGACGGCGTCGGCGACCAGCCGGTAGGTCGCCTCCCCCAGCAGCACCTCGCCGGCCCCGGCGGCGCGCTCCAGGCGGGCGGCCACGTTGACGGTGTCGCCGCCGACGAACGCATGGCCGGCGTGCTCGTCGCCGGCCAGCACCAGCCCGGTGTTGACGCCCGTGCGCACCGGCAGGACCACCTCCAGCTCCCGCTCCAGCTCACGGTTGAGCGCGGCCATCGCCCGGCGCAGCTCCCAGGCGGCGCGGACCGCGCGGAGGGCGTCGTCCTCGTGGGCGTGCGGGATGCCGAAGACGGCCATGACCGCATCGCCGATGAACTTCTCGACCACGCCGCCGTGGCGCTCGTGCACCCGCCTGGCAACCTCGAAGTAGCGGGTCATCGCCCGGCGCAGCGACTCCGGGTCGAGCTGCTCGGCCAGCGCCGTGGAGCCGGCGACGTCGGAGAAGACCACCGAGACGGTCTTGCGTACCTCTCGCTGCATGGCGTCCATGCCTCGTTTCCGGAGCTGCCGGCCGTCAGACGTACGGCTGGGGGTTCACCAGCGTTCCCAGGTTGTGGAGACGGCGGCGGTGGGGTTCGGCGACCACGTCGCCGACGGCGATCGCGAGGGCGGTCGACGCCGGCTGGCCCACCGTCAGCTCCTCGGCGGCCCGCCTGGCGATCGCGGCGGCAACCAGCGGCGCCGAGAACGAGGTGCCGCTCCAGCGGGCGGTGCGCCGGAACGTCAGCTGCTTGAGCTCGCCGGCATCGGGGAGCATGGCGCCGCATTCGTCGCGGAGGTCGTCCTGCTCGAACTCCTCCTCCAGGTCGTGCTCGTGGAAGGGGACCACCGGGCCCTCGTAGTCGAGGAAGGTGCTGTGGATGTCGACCCCGGGGGCGCAGGCATCCACCCACCAGCCGTAGTTGCTGAACCTGGCCCGCCGCCAGCGCTCCGGCGAGAGCTGCTCGACGCTGGCCACGCCGATCACCCGCTTGTCGGCGGCCGGGAAGCACGGCCGGTCCTGCCGCTCGTTGCCGGCGGCGGCGATCAGCACCAGCTCCGGGCGGCGGAACTTCGCGTAGCCGATCGCCCGCTCGCAGGCGAGCATGCCGCGGTCACGGCGCGCGTAGGCGCCGATCGACATGTTGACGATCTGGACCGGGTCCTTCTCGTCGGCCAGGTCCGCCAGCGTGGTGGCGGCCGTCCAGTCATCGACGATCCCGTCGTCGTTGAACACGCGCTTGACGACCACCCGCGCGCCGGGCGCGTGTCGTACCACCACGCCGGCCACGAAGGTGCCGTGGCCGGCGTTGGGCAGCAGCCGGCCGAACCGGTCGGTGATCGGCGCCTCGGGATCGCCGCTGACGCGACCGCCGAACCAGGAGTTGTCCTGGTCCTCGTCGAAGCCCGTGTCCAGCAGGGCGACCGTGACGCCCGCACCCGGCTGGCCCAGCTGCTCGAGCGGTGGCAGGGCTCCCGGCTGCCAGTCGGTCGGCTCCGGCGACGAGCCGTTCATGTGCAGGTGCGAGCAGGGCCCGAACACGTGGTTGGGGACCGCCTGCGGGACCACTTCCTGCTCCCAGTCCGCGTGGAGCTCCTCCACCAGGCCCGGCACGGGCTGCTGCTGGATGTCGTGCTCGTTCAGCTCCAGCAGCAGCAGGCCGAGCCGCTGGTCCTCGCGCCGGTCCTCGATGCGGACCCTGCCCTCCAGGAGCCGCTCCACCCTGGCGAGCTCCTCGTCCGTGACGATCAGCTGGTTCCGCATGTAGTGGAAGTGGCCTTCGCCGTGGTGGGCGATGTAGTGCGGCCACCAGCCCCCATGGCTGTCGCGGTCCTCGGCGTGGTTGTCGTGGTCGGGGTGGTCGTCATGGTCATGCTCGCGATGCATGCCTGCCTCCTCACGAGATCACGTCCCCCCGAGTTTGAGCCCCGAAGCGCCCGCCGTGATACTCCCTCCCATCCGACCCGCCAAACTCGTGACTGATCCCCCGTGAGCGTGCAAGGTTGTGCCATGGCGCGCGCGCGTTCGGCCCCCATCCCGCTCACGCATCCAAGGGCATCCGCCGGCCCCGCCGAGCAGGCGGTGACGCTGGCCCCGATCGACCCGGAGCGGGCGCGGGCGCTCGGCCTCGAGGCGCGCCGGCAGGCCAGGGCCGAGCGCGACGCCGAGGCGCTCTCGACCGCCGAGCTGGCCATCGGCAGCGCCGCCAAGGAGCGCAACGACCTGCCGGCCGCGCTGCGCCACCTGCGCCAGGCGCTGCAGGTCGCGGACCGTGCCGGCCTTCCCCTGCATGCCGCCAGAGCCCGGCTCGCGCTGGCCAGCGCCCTGCTGATCTACGGCGACCCCACCGGGGCGATGCGCGAGACCGAGCGGGCCGAGCCCGGTCTGCGGGGCGGCGACCTCGGGCGCCTCTACGCGCAACGCGCCGTCATCCTGCACGTCCAGGGAAGGCTGGACGAGGCGTTGGAGCTGTACCGGCGCGCGCTGCCGATCCTGCGCCGGGCGGGCGACGGGCTGTACGAGTCCAAGGTGCTGAACAACCGCGCCATGCTCCACTCCTCCCGCGGTGCGCTGGCGGCGGCCGACGCCGACCTCCGCCGCGTGGAGCAGCTCTCATCGGCGATGGGCCTGGGGCGCACGATGGCGATCACCAGGCAGAACCTCGGCTTCGTGGCGGCCCTCCGTGGCGACCTGCCCGCCGCCCTCGCCTGGTTCGACCGGGCCGACGCCTGGTTCGGCGCCAACGGGATCGTGGACGCGGTCGGGCTGCGTGACCGCTGCGAGGCGCTGCTCCCGGCCGGGCTGGTGATGGAGGCGAGGAGCGCCGCCGAGGAGGCCGTCCGTCACCTGGCCGCCGAGGGCCGCGCGTCCTCCCTCGCCGAGGCGCGGCTGCTGCTGTCGGAGGCCGCCCTCCGGGATGGCGACCCGGTCACCGGGCGGGTCGAAGCCGAGCGGGCGCGGCGGGCCTTCGCCCGCCAGCGCCGGCCGGTTTGGGTCGCGATCGCCCGCCACGCCGAGCTCCGCGCCGCATGGCTGAGCGGCGAGCGGTCTCCGGCGCTGCGCGCCTCCGCCCGCCGGGTGGCCGCCGCCCTTGCCGCCGCCGGCTGCGTCGTGCCGGCCCTCGACGCCCGCCTGATCGCGGCGCATCTGGCCCTGGAGCTCGGCCGCCCGGAGGAGGCCCGCGGTGAGCTGGCCAGCGCGGCGCGGGCCCGCCGACGCGGCCCGGTCGATCTGCGCTCGCGCGCCTGGCACGCCGAAGCGCTGGTCCGGCTGGCCGCCGGCAACCGCCGTGGGGCCGCGTCGGCGTTGCGCGCCGGCATGCGGGTGCTCGACCGATTCCGGGGAGCGCTCGGCGCCACCGAGCTGCGCGCCCACGTGTCCGCCCATGCCGCCGACCTGGCGCTGCTCGGGCTGCGCCTGGCGGTGGAGGACCGGCGTGCCGACCGGGTGCTCGCCTGGGCGGAGCGCTGGCGGGCCAGCGCCCTGCAGCTGCGCCCGGTGCGGCCGCCCGACGACAGCGTGCTGGAGGCCGGGCTGGCCGAGCTCCGGCAGGTGACCAACCAGATCGAGCAGGGGGTGCTGACCGGGCGGGACGTGGCCAGCCTGCAGCGGCGTCAGGTCGCCCTCGAGCAGGCCGTGCAGCGGCGCGCCCGCCACGTCGCCGGCGATGCCTACGGCCTTCCCCCACCTCCCGGCGTCGCCGAGCTGGCCGCCCCGTTGGGCGAACGGGCGCTGGTGGAGATGGTGGAGCTCGACGGGCGGTTGCACGCGGTCGTGGTCGCCGGCGGGCGAGCCTCGCTCCACCGCCTCGGCGGCCTCGAGGAGGCGACCGGCGAGCTGGCCGGGCTTCGCTTCGGCCTGCGGCGCCTGGCGTTCGGCCACGGCTCGCCGGCGTCCAGAAAGGCGGCCGCGGCGGCGGTCGCCCACGCCGCGAGTCGGCTCGACCACCTGCTGCTCGGCCCCCTGCGGACGCGTCTGGGCGGCGAGGGGCCGCTGGTGCTGGTACCGACCGGGGCCCTGCACGCCCTCCCCTGGTCCGCGCTGCCGTCACTGGCCGGCCGGCCGGTGAGCGTCGCCCCGTCGGCCGCCCTGTGGCGGCGGGCGGCCACCATGCTGCCGGCCGCCAAGCCCGCTGGCCGGCGGGTGGTGATCGTGGAGGGTCCGGGGCTGCCCGGAGCGACCGGCGAGGTGACGGCGCTGGCCGGCCACTACCCGCAAGCCATCTGCCTGGCCGGGCCGGGCGCGACCGTCGCCGCGGTGGCGGGCGCGCTCGACGGCGCCGGGCTGGCGCACGTCGCCGCCCACGGCGCCTTCCGGGTCGACAACCCGCTGTTCTCGTCCCTGCAGCTCGCCGACGGCCCCCTCACCGTCTACGACCTGGAGGGGCTCGGGCGCGCCCCCCAGCTGCTGGTGCTGTCGGCGTGCGACTCCGGCCTGTCCGGCGTGCGGCCGGGAGACGAGCTGATGGGGCTGGCCGGCGCGTTGTTCGCGCTGGGGATGCGCACGCTGATCGCCTCGGTGGTGCCGGTGCCGGACACCGCCACCACCGAGCTGATGCTCGCCCTCCACGAGGCGCTCAAGGCCGGCCTCGCGCCGGCCAACGCGCTGGCGCAGGCCGGGTCCGGGCGGGACGCCGCGGTCTCGGCCAGCTTCGTCTGCTTCGGCGCCGGCTGACCGCCGCAGGAGCCGCAGCTACAGCTCCGCGACCTGCCGGAGGCGGGCCAGGCAGCGGCCGCGGGTCGGGCCGATGCTGCCGATCGGCATGTCGAGGGCGGCGGCGACCTCCTGGTAGCTGGGCGGCGGGTCGGCCATCAGCACCCGCAGCAGCCGCCGGCAGTGCGACGGCAGGGTCGCGAAGGCGCGCCAGAGCAGCTCGCTGCGCTCCGACGCCAGCGCGCGCGCCTCGGGGGTCTCCACCGCCGGCTCTGGTGGCTCCAGCGCGGCGTCGTCGCCAACCGGCACCTGCCGGCCCGCCCGCCGCAGGACACGCAGCGCCTCGTGCCGGGCGGTCGAGGCCAGCCAGGTGCCGACCCGCTCTGGGTTGCGGATGCGCTGCAGATGCTCCACCAGGCGCAGCCAGGCCGTCTGGCTCACGTCGGCGGCGTCGGCGTCGCTCAGGCCGTGGGCGCGCGCCACCGACCAGACGAGCCCACCGAACCGGTGGACCAGCCGCTCCCATGCCTGCCGGTCACCGGCGGAGGCGGCCTGGACCAGCGTGGGCAAACCTGCCTGCTCCATGCGCGGATAGTACAGGGCAGGCTGGGCAGATCCGGTTCCTCTGTCAGGCTGTCGGGGCCTCTGGCGCCTCGTGCCAGACGCCCTCGTCCAGCTCGGCCCGGCGCTGGTTGCGGCGCATGACCCAGGCGATCCCGCCGGCCACCGCGAGCAGCAACGCGAGCTTCCGCCCCCGCCGCGAGCGGTGCTCGTGCTCGAACTCGTGGCTGTGCTCGGGCAGTTGGCCCTCCTCGCCGTCGTGCTTGCGACCCATTGGTCCTCCTCAGGCGTTGTGGTCGGGATCGCGCTGAGGGGCAAGTCTAATCCCCGTCGGCGGCGCCCGCCGCGCCGGCCAGGTAGCCAGGCAGCTCCGCGTCGTACTCGGGGAAATAGCGGGGGACCACCGAGCAGTCGAACGACGCCATGATCGAGCCAGGCGGCTCCCGGTCGAGCAGGAACGCGATCGTCGCGCGGGCGACGTCCTCCGGCTCGGACCCGTGCCGGGCGGCCAGCTCACCTGGCACGCTCACCCGCCAGGCGTGGCGCCGGCCACCGGCGGTCGCCTCCACCTCGAACGCCCCCGCTCCGGCGGGCCTGGCCACGATCTCTCGCATCGCCCGTATCCTACCGGTGACCGATTGCCGGAGGTCGTGCATGGCGGAGATCGTCTCCCTGCCCGAGGCCGTCGCCGAGCTCGTCCGCGACGGCGACACGATCGCGCTCGAAGGGTTCACCCATCTCATCCCGGTGGCCGCCGGCCACGAGATCATCCGCCAGCGTCGGCGGGACCTCACGCTGGTCCGGATGACGCCAGACATCGTCTACGACCAGATGATCGGCGCCGGCTGCGCCCGCAAACTGGTGTTCTCCTGGGGCGGCAACCCGGGGGTAGGCTCCCTGCACCGCTTCAGAGACGCGATCGAGAACGGCTGGCCGGCGCCGCTGGAGATCGAGGAGCACAGCCACGCGGGGATGGCCAACCGCTACGTCGCCGCGGCCTCCGGCCTGCCGTTCGCGGTCCTGCGCGGCTACGTCGGCACCGACCTGCTCGCGCACACCCCAACGGTCAAGCCGATCACCTGCCCGTTCACCGGCGAGGTGCTGACCGCCGTCCAGGCCCTGCAGCTCGACGCCGCGATCGTCCACGCCCAGCGCGCCGACCGGGACGGCAACGTGCAGCTGTGGGGCATCACCGGGGTGCAGAAGGAGGCGGTGCTCGCCGCACGCCGGTCCCTGGTGACGGTCGAGGAGGTGGTCGACGAGCTCGACCTGCGGCCGGACGCGGTGGTGCTGCCCTCCTGGACGGTGCGCTGGGTCGCGGAGGTGCCAGGCGGCGCCCATCCGTCCTACGCGCAGGGGTACTACGATCGAGACAACGCCTACTACCGTGCCTGGGACCCGATCAGCCGTGACCGCGACGCCTTCACCGAGTGGCTGTCCGCGCACGTGCTCGACCGACAGGGGGACGGGTGAGCTGGACCGCTGACGAGATGATGAGCGTCGCGGCCGCCAGGGCGCTGCGCGACGGCACCGCCTGCTTCGTCGGCATCGGCCTGCCGAGCACCGCGGCGAACCTTGCCCGGCGAACCCACGCGCCGAACCTGGTGCTGATCTACGAGTCCGGCACCATCGGCGCCAAGCCCGGCCGCCTGCCGCTGTCGATCGGCGACGGCGTCCTGGCCGAGACCGCCGAGACGGTCGTCGGCGTCCCAGAGGTCTTCAACTACTGGCTGCAGCCGGGCCGCATCGAGACCGGGTTCCTTGGCGCCGCCCAGATCGACCGCTTCGGCAACATCAACACCACCGTGATCGGCCCGGACTACCAGCATCCGAAGGTCAGGCTTCCCGGCGCCGGCGGCGCGCCGGAGATCGCCGCGTCCTGCCGGCAGGTGATCGTGATCGTCCGCCAGAGCCGGCGGACCTTCGTGGAGCGCGTGGACTTCGTCACCTCGTTCGGCTACGGCAGCGGCCCCGGCGACCGGGAGCGGCTGGGGCTCACCGGCCGTGGCCCCGTCCTGGTCATCACCGACCTGGGGGTCCTGGAACCGGATCCGCGCACCCGCGAGCTCACCCTGACCAGCCTCCACCCCGGCGTCACCGTCGAGCGGGCACGCGAGGCCACCGGCTGGGAGCTGGCCGTCGCCGCCGAGGTCGCCACCACCGCACCGCCGACGGCCCTCGAGCTGGAGACGCTGCGCGCGCTCGAGGCGGCGGACAAAGTGGACCAGTGACCGAACCCAGCCTGCAGGCGCGGGGCGGGCTCGCCGTCCGCGGCTACCGTCGCGAAGACGAGGGCTCGCGGCCCCCGTACCTGTACCCGGACTATCGGGCGACCCGCCTGCGCGCGCCGCGGCAGCCACTGACGCTGCTGCCGCACACCCTGACCGAGGTCACCGGCCCGCTGCTCGGTGAGGGGCGGGTCGGCGAGCTGGACCACGACCTGACCCGCCAGCACCAGGGCGAGCCGCTGGGGGAGCGCATCATCGTCGCCGGCCAGGTGCTGGACGGCGACGGCCGGCCGGTCCCGCACACCCTGCTGGAGGTCTGGCAGGCCAACGCGGCCGGCCGCTACGCCCACCACGCCGACCAGCACCCGGCGCCGCTGGACCCGAACTTCACCGGCGTCGGCCGCTGCCTCACCGACGCCGAAGGCCGCTACCGGTTCGTCACCATCAGGCCGGGCGCCTATCCGTGGAAGAACCACCAGAACGCCTGGCGGCCGGCCCACATCCACTTCTCGCTGTTCGGCAGGGCGTTCGTCCAGCGGCTGATCACCCAGATGTACTTCCCGGGCGACCCGCTGTTCGACCACGACCCGATCTTCCATTCGGTCAGGGACCCGGCGGCGCGCCGGCGGATGGTCGCCGGCTTCGACCTCGGCGAGACCGTGCCGGAGTGGGCGCTCGGCTACCGGTTCGACATCGTCCTGCGCGGCAGGGACGCCACCCCCACCGAGGAGGCGCCGTGAGCGCGGCGACCCCCTCGCAGACGGTCGGGCCCTTCTTCTCCCACGCCCTGCCGTGGCCGGACGGTCCGTATGTGGTGCCGGCCGGCACGCAGGGGGCGGTGTGGCTGCGCGGCACCGTGCTCGACGGCGCAGGCGAGCCGGTGCCGGACGCGCTCCTGGAGACCTGGCAGGCCGACCCCGCCGGCCGTTTCGACCATCCCGACGACCCACGCGGGGGTACGGCGGGCGGGTTCAGGGGCTTCGGTCGCTGCCCGACCGACGCAGACGGCCGCTGGGCGATCCTGACCCTGAAGCCGGGCCAGGTCCCCGCTCCGGACGGCCGCCGGCAGGCCCCCCACGTCGCCCTCTCGGTGTTCGCGCGCGGGCTGCTGGACCGGCTGGTCACCCGCGTCTACTTCGCCGACGAGCCCGACGCCAACGCCGCCGACCCGGTGCTGGCGGCGCTGCCGGCGCCGGCCAGGGCCACGCTGCTCGCCCAGCCGACCAGCGACGGCTACCGGTTCGACGTCCGCCTGCAGGGCGAGCAAGAGACCACCTTCTTCGACATCTAACGGGAGGGCAGCCAATGCGCGTCGAGTCGTCGGTCACCTCGATCTCCTGGATCCCGCGCGAGGCGATCGAGGGCTACACCAGGCTGCCCTTCGACCTCGGGATCGCCCACTACGACCTGCCACCGCCGGACGTCGTCGAGGACCTGGGGACGCTGCTGGCCTCCGACGCCGCCCGGTTCGCCAACGAGCTGCGCGCCTGGGTCGAGGTCGAGGACGGACGGATCACCGGCTACGGGCACGCCGGCAGGGGCCACATCGGCGCCACCCGGATGCGGCTCGGCGGCGTGCGGCTGCAGTTCCCCGCGGTGCCCTTCCCCGACCTGCGCGCCGAGCCGGAGGCGGGCGACGGCTGGGTCCGGTTCGTGCAGACCGCCGGAGGTCGGCCGGGCATGCCGGCGCCCCGCCGGGTCCTGGACCGCCCCTACGTGCGCATCGTCGGGCCGACGGTGTGGTCGACGCTCGCGCTCACCGTCCGGGTCGACGGGTCGAGCGACTTCGAGGTGCTCGGCGCCAGCTCCTTCCCCCGCCACTGGATCTACGACCACAGCGGCCGGCTGGCCGCCAAGACCGGGGTGATCGACTTCCGGACCTGGTACCAGCAGGCGTCGCCGGAGCACAGCCCATGGGGCGACGAGGAGTCGCCGGCGATCGTGACCGCGGTCGAGACCGCCCTCGAGCGCGAGCTGTCGGTCCTGATCATCGGCTCCGACCCGCCGTTCCGGCGGCTGCGGCCAGGGGAGAGGCTGGTGCGGCAGGGCGAGCAGGGCGACGAGCTGTTCCTGCTGTTCGACGGCGTCCTGACCGTCGAGGTGGACGGCAAGCCGGTCACCGAGGTCGGGCCGGGCGCGATCCTCGGGGAGATGGCGTTGCTGCACGGAGGCAGGCGGATGGCGACCCTGCGGGCGATGACCCGGTGCCGGGTCGCGGTGGTGCCGAACGACCGGCTCAACCGCCGGGCGCTGGAGGAGCTGGCCAGGGGCCGCATGCCCGACCCCGCCGCGGATGACGGTGGGGGCGAGGCCGGGTCCGGGCCGGCGTGACGGATCGGCGGGTCGTGGAGGTCAGGCCACCCAGGTGGTCTCGCAGGGCCGGCACCACCACAGCCGCTTCAGCGTCACCAGCGAGCCCTCGTCGAGCGGCTTGAACCTCCGCGCCGCCTTGCCACAGAACAGGCACTCGGGTCCGGCGCCGGCGCCGGCGTCGATCCACCCGGTCGTGCTGGCGGTGGCCGCGTGCATGCCCTCCAGCCTCGGCGTGCCGTTCACCGTTCCCGCTCCCGCTCCAGGTCGACGTCGTACCCGACGCTACCCGGCGCAGGTTGCGGCCACGTTGTCACAACGTCACAAGCCGGTTGCGTTGCTTGCGCCTGACCGCCCTTCCGCTCACGGTTCCACGTGCGACCATACGTCAAAGGAGCTCGCGCGCTACCTAGCCTGCGACCTGATCGCCTCCAGGGATCCCGTGGTTTTGGTAGCGCGCGAGCTCCTTTGGGATTGGGACCAGGCAGGAGGAGCAGAACCGTGCTGGAATACCTTGCTCGCTACTGGTGGACGCTGGCGCTGCGTGGCGCCCTTGCGGTGCTCTTCGGCGTGATCGCCGTGATCTGGCCGGACATCACCCTGCGCGTGCTGGTGCTGCTGTTCGGCTTCTACGCGCTGGTGGACGGCCTGCTGGCGCTGGCGGCGGCGATCGTCGGGGGTCGGCTGGTGAGCGCCCGCCGCGGCTGGCTGATCGTCGAGGGCGTCGCCGGGATCGCCGCCGGCGTGTTCACCTTCCTGTGGCCGGACATCACCGCCCTGGTGCTGCTCTACCTGATCGCCGCCTGGGCGATCGCGACCGGCCTGATCGAGATCGCCGTTGCCGTTGCGCTGCGCCGGGAGCTGCGGGGCGAGTGGCTGCTCGCGCTCGGCGGGATCATCTCGGTGGCCTTCGGGGTCTTCCTGGCGGTCCGGCCGGGCGACGGCGCCATCGCCATCGTCCTGGTGCTCGGCGTGTACGCGATTGTGTTCGGGTTCGCGCTGGTGGCGCTCGCCGTCCGGCTCCGCCAGCTCGGTGGTGGCGTCCGCGGCCCAGCCGCGGCCTGACCTGCCGCTACGCCGAGCGCGCTGCGAGGGTCGCGGTCGCCAGGGCGTGGACGCTGACCCCGACGGCGGGCCGCCGGTCGACCATGGCGACCACGACCGCGCCCTCGACCAGCACCTCCAGCTCGGCGGCGAGGCCGGCAGGGTCGTGCGCGCCGGTCATCACGGCCAGGTCCACGAGGAACTGGCGCATCGCCGCCCGATGCGCCGCGATCACCTTCTGGGCGGGATGGCCGGGCTCCCCACGGAGCTCGGCGGCCGCGTTGGCGATCAGCGAGCCGCGGAACCCCTCGGTGGCGAACCACTCCTCCAGCGCCTCCCAGAGCGCCGCCATGCGCTGGCCGGGGTCGTCGCCGCGGCGGTCGATCCGGTCGTGCAGCCAGCCGAGCCACTCGGCGCTCCAGCGCTCGAGGGTGGCGGCCACCAGCTCGTCCTTGCCGCCGAACCGGCGGTAGACGGTCATCGGCGCCACGTGCGCCTCGGCGATGATCCGGTCGATGCTGACGTGGAGGCCGTCGTGGTAGAGGAGCCTGGTCGCCGCATCGAGGATCCGCTCATGGGTCCTGGTGGTCACCGCGCCTCCTTGTGGCCGGTGGCACTGTGAGAGAGAATGGTGGAGAATGACCTCTATCATCACCTTACGGCCGTGAACGCCAGGATGCAAGTGCAGATTGCAGTCCCTCAGAGGGGCGGGGGATGAAGCGGGACGTCGTCAGCGGCAGGCGGAGCCCCACGGTCCGCCGCCGTCGGCTCGGGATCGAGCTGCGCCGGCTGCGGGACGATGCCGGGCTGACCATCGAGCAGGTGGCCGATGCGCTGGAATGCTCCGACTCGAAGATCTCGCGCATCGAGACGGGCCAGGTCGGCGCCACCCCGCGCGACGTCCGCGACATGCTGCAGCTTTACGGCGTGGCCAGCCAGCGGCGGGACGCCCTGCTCCAGAGCGCCAGGGAGGCACGCCAGCGGGACTGGTGGCAGGCCTACAGCGACACGCTGATCGTGCCCCTGGTCGGCATGGAGGCCGCGGCCAGCTCGATCCGGATCTACGAGACCCTGCTCGTCCACGGCCTGTTCCAGACCAGGCGGTATGCCGGCACGGTCATCCGCACCGTCCGCCCGGACCTGCGGCCGGAGGAGGTCGAGCGGTGGGTCGAGTTCCGCATGGCCAGGCAGTCGCTGCTGGCTCGGGACACGCCGCCGGCGCTGTCGGCGGTGCTGGACGAGGCGCTGCTGCGGCGCCCGGTCGGCGGGCCGGCGGCCATGGCGGAGCAGCTCCACCATCTCGCCCGGGTGGCGGCGCTGCCCACCGTCACGCTCCAGGTCCTGCCGTTCGCAGCCGGGCACCACGCGGGCATGAGCGGGGCGTTCACCATCTTCAGCTTTCCCGAGCCGGACGGCCCCGACGTCGTCTACCTCGAGCACACCAAGAGCGACCTCTACCTCGAGAGCGAGGAGGAGATCCGGCGCTACGCCGCGGCGTTCGACCAGCTGCGGGCGATGGCCCTGCCGCCGGACGACTCGATCGCCTTCCTCGTGGCGCTGGCGGGGAGCCTTGCGTAGGCCGCCAGGCCTAAGTGAAAGATCGCTATTTCTTCCCTCTCCCCAGCTGGCCAGCGTGGCTGTAGGAACCTCTCGGCCGTGCCGATAGCTGTAACGGATATCCGGAATGAGGGGAGTCAGATGTTCGACTGGTCTCACGTAGTGTGGCAGACAAGCTCGCACAGCGGCGGCAACAGCTGCGTCGAGGTGGCCTTCGTCGACGACCGGGTGGCGGTGCGCGACTCCAAGGACCGCCAGGGCCCGGTGCTGGTGTTCACCCACCGCGAATGGGACGCCTTCATGGGCGGCGTTCGCGGCGGCGAGTTCGAGCTGCCAGCGCAGCGCTAACCGGTGACCGTCGCGGTCTCCTCTTCGACCTCGCCGACCTCGACGTCCCGCTTGCGGTGCAGGCTGCTCGGCCACCAGATCCAGCGGCCGATGTCGAGGTTGAGCGCGGTGACCAGCACCGAGCGGACGATGAAGGTGTCCAGGAGCACCCCGAAGGCCACCGCGAAGCCGATCTCGGT
>Ga0209874_1000136_pt1 | contig 18740 bp, 19 predicted proteins | sample GWRWN1_20_30_FD_187216 | JGI IMG/M metagenome (GOLD analysis project Ga0209874, IMG submission 187216) | Riverbed sediment microbial communities from areas with no vegetation in Columbia River, Washington, USA - GW-RW N1_20_30 (SPAdes)... | ecosystem: Environmental > Aquatic > Freshwater > River... | reverse complement strand
TTTCCCCCCGCGAGGACTCGCGGGGGGCACGAAATGAGACTCAGCCGAGCGGAACCGGTCAGTCCCGCTCCACGCACATGGCGATGCCCATGCCGCCGCCGATACACAGCGTGGCGAGGCCTTTCTTGGCGTCGCGCTTCTGCATCTCATGCAGCAGGGTGACGAGCACGCGCGCGCCGGAGGCGCCGATCGGATGACCGATGGCGATGGCCCCGCCATTGACATTGACCCGCCCCGCGTCCCAGCCGATATCCTTGTTGACGGCCAGCGCCTGGGCGGCAAAGGCCTCGTTGGCCTCGATCAGGTCGAGATCCTTGGGCGTCCATCCGGCTTTCTTAAGCGCCTTGCGCGAAGCGGGAATGGGGCCCGATCCCATCACCTTGGGATCGACGCCGACCGTCGCCCATGAAACGATGCGGGCGAGCGGCTTCAGCCCGCGCTTCTTGGCTTCCTTCGCCGTCATCAGCACGACGGCGGCGGCGCCGTCATTGAGGCCCGACGCATTGCCGGCGGTGACGGTGCCTTCCTTGTCGAAGGCGGGCTTGAGCTTTGCCGCATCCTCGACCTTGGCACCCTCGCGGATATATTCGTCCTCGGCGACCACGGTCTCCCCTTTCCGCGTCTTCACCGTGACGGGGGCGATCTCGTCCTTGAACTTGCCGGCCTTCTTGGCGGCCTCGGCCTTATTCTGCGAGGCGGTGGCGAACTTGTCCTGCTCCTCGCGGGTGATCTGCCATTGACGGGCGACGTTCTCCGCCGTGACACCCATGTGGTAGCCGTTGAAGATCTCCCACAGCCCGTCCTTGATCATGGAGTCGATGAACTCGACCGCGCCCATCTTCTGCCCGTTGCGCAAGTGGGCGACGTGGGGCGAAAGGCTCATGCTCTCCTGGCCGCCCGCGACCACGATATCGGCGTCGCCGGCCGCGATTTGCTGGGCGCCGAGCGCGATGGCCCTAAGCCCAGAGCCGCACACCTGGTTCACGCCCCAGGCCGTGGCCTCTTGCGGCACTCCCGCGGCCATCGCTGCCTGCCGCGCCGGGTTCTGGCCCTGGCCCGCGGTGAGCACCTGACCCATGATCACTTCATCGACATCGGCCGGATCGACCTTGGCACGCTCAAGCGCCGCCCTGATGGCGACCTCGCCCAGCGCATGGGCCGGCAGGCTCGCCAGCGCGCCATTGAAGGAGCCAACGGGCGTCCGCGCCGCGCTGACGATGACAATCTCTTCCTCTTTCATACTCCTCGTCTCCACTTCCCCAGGGGTCCAAGGTCATAACGTAGTGATTCCTGCAATGGAAGCCTACGGTTGGGGCCCTGTTAAGGCTCGCGGCAAAGCCTCTGGTGCTATGCACAAAGAACGTGCTACTGATCTCGCAGTTGCGGCATGAAGCAACCTGGGGGCGGGCCCCAAGGCGTAGGAGCGATAGACACGTGGCAAGGGACGCGGAGCAGGAGAGCCGGCCGGTCATCATCAAGAAATACGCCAACCGCAGGCTCTACAATACCGACACAAGCACCTATGTGACGCTCGAGGACCTGGCGGAAATGGTGAGGGCCGAGCGCGACTTCGTCGTCTACGACGCCAAGACCGGCGAAGACCTGACCCATTCAGTCCTGACCCAGATCATCGTCGAGCAGGAGAGCAGGGGAACGAACCTTCTCCCCATCGGCTTCCTGCGCCAGCTCATCCGCTTTTATGGCGACAGCATGCAGAAGCTCGTGCCGAGCTATCTCGAATTCAGCCTCGATTCGCTCACCCGCCAGCAAGAGCAATACCGCCGCCGCTTCGCCCATGTTTTCGGCACGGCGGCGTTCGAGGCGATGCAGGAGCAGGTGCGCAAGAACTTCGCCACCTTCGAGCGCGCGCTCGGTCTGTTCAGCCCCTTCTCCGGGACAGATTCCGGCGATGGCGGCAAGGCACCGGCCGATGCCGGGACCGAGGAGGGCGCGGCCAAGGCCCCCAACAGCAAGCCGAGCGACGACGAGATCGCCACGCTCAAGGCCGAACTCATGGCCATGCAGCAGCGGCTCGAGCAGCTCTCGCGCCGTTAGGCTCATCCCAGCGAAAAGCGCTAGAGCCCGGCAAGCGCCGCGACCCCGCCGAAGATAAGCGCCATGCCGGCGAGCTGAAGCGGTGCGATCGGCTCTTTCAGGATTACCCTCGCCAAGAGCACGGTGACCGCGCCGAAGGCCGAGGAGACGACGGTGGCGAAGGCGGGGTCGGGCAGATTGCCTGCCGCCGTGATGGTGCCGAGCGCCAAGACATCGAGACATCCCATCAATCCAAGCAAAGGAAGCCAGCGCACCGGCAGTGGCGCCCCGGGCGACCGCCACAGATAGAGCGCACCGATGGCGGCGAGCCCGAATAATCGCGCGAGCCACACCGTCTCCACCTCGCCGTAAATGGGCGCGGCGGCCTGGCCCGCGGTGAGGGCGATGGCAAAACCGAAGCTCGCAAGAAAGGCGAGACCGAGCACGATCTTCAGCTTGCCGGGCGGAAGCTCGCCCGATTCCTCATAGCGCCCGCCGCTCCGCGACACGATCAAAACCCCTGCCATCACGCCTAGGATCGCGAGCCATTGCCATGCGCTCGGGCGCGCGCCTTGCGCTACGGCCAGCATCATGGCGAGTGCAGGATAGGAGCCTGCGATCGGGGCCACGAGGGTGATGGGCCCAAGCGCAAGCGCGGTGAACAGCGCGAGGGTGCCAAGGGCGAAGAAGATGCCGGTGACCGCCACCAGCCAGAGATCGGGCCACACGATCCTGATGGCGCTGCCCCCGATCAGGAGCCAGGCGCTCAAGACGATCAGGCCGGAGACGGTGACGGCGAGAACCGTAGGGATGGGACCTACGGCGCGGGAGGGGAAGCGGGCGACAAAATCGTGGACGCCCCAGGAGAGCGCCGCCACTAAGCCGACCAAGGCTGAATTCATCGGCTTGGGCGGGCGTTACGGACTGTTCGCTCTCAGAAGATCGTCGCGCGCCTGTTCCAAATGCTCGGTGATCAGCGCGTAGGCTAGTTGCGCGTCGCGCTCATTGAGCGCGTTGAAGATGCCGCGATGCTGGCGGTTATAGGCGGCGATCACGTCAGGCGTCAGGATCTTCTCCTTCATCGCGTCCCATTGGGCGTGCAGCCGCACGTGATTGATCTGCCGGTAGACGTTGATGAGCAGCGGATTGGCCGAGGCATGCGCAATGAGAAGGTGGAATTCGCCGTCCCATTTGGAGAAGTCGTCCTTGTCGTTGACCGCTCCCTCGGCATGGGCCAGCACCACTTCCATGTCGTCGAGATTGCGCCGCGTCGCATGCAGGACCGCGAGCCGCGTGGTGAAGGGCTCGACCGCAAGCCGCGCCTCGATGAGCTGGAGCGGGCTCACCTGATCGGCGAGATCGCTTGACCGCCGACTGGCCGTCGCGCCGACGAAGGTGCCGCTGCCGAGCCGCCGCGATACCAGTCCCGCCTTCTCGAGCTGGTCGAGCGCGCGGCGCACCGTGCTCCGCGCCGCCTGGAAGGTTGCGGCTAATTGCCGCTCAGGCGGCAGCCGGTCGCCCTCGCTATAGGCGCCGGTCTCGATGGCGCGCTGGAGATAGGCGGAGATGGCGCGCGGTCCCCGGCTCGGCTTGGCGAAACCGGCCAAGACGGGCTCGGCGTCCCTGATGCGCTGAACGGTCAAGGTCTGGACCTCCTCCCGGATCGAGCCCACTTTGGACCCACACGCAGAAATTGGTTTACAACTGGACTGGGCCTTGCACTAATAAGAAGCGCGAGGTTCGAGAACCAATGTGGCCTATTTTGTCGATTGGGTCCAGTAGTAGGGACCAAACCCGGACCAATCCTTTGGGCGAGGGCGTCCCCGCATGACGGTCCCTCAGGCCACCAAATACGCCATTATCGGGGCCGGCATTCACGGCCTCAGCACCGCCTTCCATCTCGCCCAAATGCTGAAAGCGACCGGCAAGGGCTCCGGCGCCGACATCCTCATCGTCGACAAGACGGCGGTCGCGGCAGGGGCCTCCGGCATCGCCTGCGGGGTGGTGCGCAACAATTATTTCCAGCCGGCCATGCGCGAGCTGATGGCCCACTCGGTGGATGTGTGGGAGAGCGACGCCAAGGCCTACTCCTATCATCCCGTGGGCTACATGCAGATCAGCCCCGAATGCATGCGTGAGGACGTCGCCTCGATCTACGAGCAGCAACAGGCGATCGGCTACGAGTCGGTGTTCATCGACGGCGCCGAAGCCTCGGCCAGATATATGAAGGGCCTGTTCGACGACTGGCAGGCGCAAGGCATCACCTCGGTGCTGCACGAGAAGCGCGGCGGCTATGCCAATAACAAGGCAAGCATGCATGGGCTCGCCGCCAAGGCCGAAGCCGAGGGCGTGCGCATCCTGTCGGGCGTCGAGGTGCAGAGCTTCGAGTTCGGCTCGAATTCGGGCGCGATCACGGCGCTCAACACCAACCACGGCAGGATCGCCTGCGAGACGGTGGTGGTGGGCGTCGGCCCCTGGGTCAACAAGATCTGGAACCTGCTCGAGCTGCCCAAGACGATCACCGTCAAGGCCAACGGCAAGGTTCGCAGCGATGTGCCGATGTGGAAATTCTGGTGCCTCGAGGAAGGCACGCTCGGCGTCGATCCCACCATGCACCGGACCAATGACGGGCGCTTCCCGCCGGTGCTCCATGTCGACACCGACGCGCCGCTTTATTCCGACCGCGACGGCAAGCTCATCACCGACAAGATCTGGGGCATCTACTACAAGCCCGATTTCAGCTTCGGCGGCGTCCAGGGCGGCGCCTCGCCTTATAAGGTGGAGCAAGATCCCGACCAGGTCGCGGTCGATCCGTATGGTCCGGACTCGCCCGAATTCGTCGTCGGCGAGGACTTCATCGATATGTGGTGCTCGGCGCTGGCCCATTGCCAGAAGCGCTTCGAGGGCCAGATGCCGCTCTACAAGCGGGAAGAGAACTCGGGCGGGCTCGGCTGCTTCACGCCCGACAATTTTCCGGTGTTCGATCTTTTCCGCGAGAACGTCTATGTCATTGCCGACTCCAATCACGGCTATAAAATGATCGGCGTGGGCAAACTCGTGGCGCAGGAATTGATGGGCGAGAAGAGCGCGCTGCTTGAGCCGTTCCGCTTTGCGCGGTTCGCCAAGGGCGAGTTGCATCCGACGTCCCACAGCCCGTTTCCGTGGAGTTGACGGGAGTGGTATCGGAGTTTGACGTTTTGCAGTGGTAAGCGGGAGAGTGCCATGGAGCACCGCGTTGAATCGGTAACGGAAAACAGAGCCAAGCGCTCAAAGCCCATGGACATCGAGCGGTTCGTGGAGGCGCCGGGCCGGAAGGAACTCGTCGCCCAAGTGCGGGAGAAGATCGATGCACTCGGGATCGAGTATCTTTATCTGCAATTCGTGTCGGTGACGGGCCGCATCTGCGGCAAAGGCATCCCGGCAGACCATTGGGAGTCGGTTGCGGACAAGGGCTTCCAGCTCGTCTACGGCGCCACCATGAACCTCTTCGTCAACCGGCGCGGGGACTATCTCGGCTACGGGCCCGAGGCGGCTGAGCTGGTCGGCATTCCCGAGCCCGAGACCTTCATGCAGCTTCCCTGGGACAAGCGGGTGGCGCGGCTGTGGTGCACGCTGTTCCGCAACCGGGAGGAACGTGTCGAGCCGGGGGCGTTCCTCACCGCCGACGCGCGCGGCAATCTCCGCCGCCTCCACGAGCAGTTCCAGAAGGAGCATGGGCTACAGCTTCGCCACGGCACCGAGCCGGAAATGATGTGGCTCAAGAAAGGTGCGGACGGCCAGCCCGCCGGCGGTTACTCCAACCCTTATTGCTACCACATCGATCAGTTCGAGAGCTTAAGGCCCGTCTACATGCGGGTGATCGAGTATTGCCGCAAGATGGGCCTCGACATGATCCAGGGGGATCACGAGGATTCGCCTGGCCAGCTCGAGCTCAATTTCACCTTCGACGACGCGATGCGGACCGCAGACCGGCTCGCCACCTACCGGCAGATCTGCGCGCAAGTGGCGCGCGAGTTCGACATCATCGCCTGCTTCATGTGCAAGCCCTTCATGGGCGTCTCGGCCAATGGCTGCCATCACAACATCTCGCTGTGGCGTGGCGGCAAGGACAAGATCAAGACGCTCGGCAACGACGAGAAGCAGCTCCCCGGCATGGAGCAGAACTACATGTATGCCAAGGGCGGCGAGAACACCTTCATGCCCGACACCGATGACATCCAGCTTCCGGGCAAGACCGGCCTGAAGGCAATCGGCGGCATCGTCGCTCATCTCGGCGCGCTCACCGCCATCGGCTGCTCGACCGTCAATTCCTATCGCCGGCTGTGGGACACGGGCTTCTGGGCCCCGGTGTTCTCGGATTGGGGCTATCAGAACCGCACCACCGGCCTACGCGTCTCGGCGCCGGGCCGCTTCGAATATCGCGCCGTCGATGCCATGGTGAACCCGCATCTGATGGCCGGGGCGCTGCTCATGGCCATGGACGATGGGCTGAAGAACAATCTCGATCCGGGTGCGCCCGAGGAGCGCAACATCTATCAGGCCATGGAAGCCGGCAAGCAGGTGAAGAAGTTGCCCATGACGCTTGGCGACGCGCTTGCCGCGCTGGAGAAGGACGCCGTCATTCGCGCGGCGATGCCGGGCGAAATGTACCGCCTCTACGACGAATATAAGCGCGACGAGTGGGAGCGTTTCCTCCACACCGTCACCGAGTGGGATCTCAAGACCTATCTCGACTGCCTGCCCTAACCAGGCGGCGAGCGAGCCGCGCTCAAGCAGCGAAGCGGTAGCGCGAGGAAGAAGGGAGGAGAACAAGAAAATGTGCGGAATTGCCGGGCTCATCCATCGCGACGGCGTGACCAACGTCGGCAAGGAGATGACCGCCATGCTGAAGAGCCTCAAGCATCGCGGCCCCGACTCGACCGGGTTCGCGGTGTACGGTGCTTCGACCGCCAACGAATATGTCATGCGGCTCAAGCTCGCCGAGCAGGAGGACCTCGCCAAGGATCATCACATCCGGCAGAAGATCAGGGAGCGGCAGTCCGAGGTCGACAGGATGCTCGCCGAGCTCGGCGCCGAGACGATCGAGGTCGCCGAAGCCACCCCTTATGCCTTCCGTTATCGCTTGCGCTACTCCGGCGACACGCGGCGGCTCGCCGCAGACATCGAGCAGATCGAAGGCGCCGAGGTCCTGTCTTTCGGCAGCGCGCTCGAACTGATCAAGGATTTGGGCGATGCGACCCAGGTGTCCGAGCAATACGGGCTTGGGACCTTCAGGGGGACGCACGGCATCGGCCATACCCGCATGGCAACCGAATCCGACGTCGATATCCGCTCGGCACACCCTTATTGGGCCTATCCCTATAACGATATCGCTGTCGTGCATAACGGCCAGATCACCAATTACTGGATCATGCGGCGCGAGATGGAGCGGCTCGGCCACCGTTTCATGTCGAATTGCGATTCGGAGCTGCTCGCCGTCTACACCGCCAACAATCTCGAGCAGGGCGCGACCCTCGAGGACTCGCTGAAATCCTCGATCAAGGACATCGACGGCGTGTTCACTTACGTCGTCGCAACCGAAAACGAGCTTGGCATGGCCAAGGACACCATGGCCGCCAAGCCCATGGTGCTGTTCGAGAGCGACGACCTCGTGGCGCTCGCCTCGGAGGAGGTTGCCATCCGCGCCATCGTACCGCGCGAGATCGACACCTCTGATCCTTACGACGAAGAGGTTCGCGTATGGCAGAGATAGCGCGATCGGAGCTGACGGAGCAGGAGCGCCTCTCGCATGAGATGGGGCTGCACACTGAGGCGCTTAAGGGCCGCTCGCGGCAGGCCTTCTTCGACATCGACTTGAGCGAGACCACGCACGGCTTCTCGCTGCCCAACGCCTACGATGTCGACTTCAACAAGCGGGCCGAGATCGACGCCTCCAACATGCCTGCCAACGGCGTGAATTTGCGCATCCGCGAGTTGATGCAGGACGGCTACGGCACCATCGTCATCAAGAATCCCGGCGCCAAACACTCCATCGCGGTCGGTATTCTCAACCGGCTCAACCTCATCATCGAGGGCTCGCTCGGCTATTTCGGCCTAGGGCTGATCGACGGCCCCAATGTGCGCATCTCCGGGCGCGTTGGCTGGTCCTGCGCCGAGAATATGATGAGCGGGACAATCCTCATCGAGAAGAACGCGGGCTCACAGTTCGGCGCGGCCATCCGCGGCGGCGATCTCGTGTGCCGAGGCAATGTCGGCTCGCGCACCGGCATCGACATGAAGGGCGGGAGCATCATCGTCGGCGGCGACACCGGCGCCTTCACCGGCTTCATGATGCAGCGCGGGCGCATGGTGATCTGCGGCAATGCCGGCAAGAATCTCGGCGACTCCATGTATGACGGCACGATCTATATCGCTGGCGAGCCGGCGAGCCTCGGCGTCGATGCGGTGTGGGGAGCCCTGACCGATCTCGACAGAACGTGGCTCGAGCGCAAGCTCCGCATGTACGACCTCCTGCCGAAGAAGGGCGCGAGCGCCTTCCGCAAGATCGTCGCCGGCAAGCAATTGTGGAACTACGACAATCTCGAACCGACCGAGAAGAAATTGGTGCTGTAGGCGCGCAAAAGCTGGGCAATGGGAAAATGAGGAAGAGCAAGAACGGCAAGGACAACGGCGCCAGAGCGCCGGCCGAGGCGCAGCGCTTCATTCTGGGCAAGAGCCAGATCTTCACGCCTGAGGTCATCAACGACATCCATGTGAAGGCGGAGCTTGGCCGCTATCGCATGCGCGGCTTCTCGCTGTTCAAGAAGATCCCGCATTGGGACGATTTGACCTTCCTGCCCGGCACGCTGACGCGCTTCGTCATCGAGGGCTATCGCGAGAAATGCGACACCAAGACGGTGATCGGGCCGCGCGCCAAGCGGCCGATGGTGCTCGACATCCCGGTCTATGTGACGGGCATGAGCTTCGGCGCCCTCTCCTATGAGGCCAAGATTGCGCTCGCCCGCGGCGCCACCATGGCCGGCTCGGCCACCTGCTCGGGCGAGGGCGGCATGATCCCCGACGAGCGGCGCTACTCGATCAAGTGGTTCTATCAGTGCATCCAGTCGCGCTACGGCTTCAACCCGCATCATCTGCGGCTGGCCGATGCCTGCGAGTTCTTCATCGGCCAGGGCTGCAAAGTCGGGCTTGGCGGCCATCTGATGGGCCAGAAGGTGACCGACCAGGTCGCCGAGATGCGCTCGCTGCCCGCCGGCATCGATCAGCGCTCGCCGGCGCGCCATCCCGACTGGCTCGGCCCCGACGATCTGGCCCTTAAGATCGAGGAGGTGCGCGAGGCGACCAATTGGGAAATCCCCATCCAGCTCAAGCTCGGCGCCGCGCGCGTCTATGACGACGTACGCATGGCGGTGAAGTGCGGGCCGGATTCCATCTATATCGACGCCATGGAGGGCGGCACCGGGGCCGGCCCGCATGTGGCGACCGAAGATACCGGCGTGCCGGGCATCGCCGCCATCCGCCAGGCGCGCCGAGCCATCGACGAGCTCGGCAAGCGCGGCGAGATTTCCCTCGTCTATGCCGGCGGCATCAGGAATGGCGGCGATGTGGCCAAGGCGATGGCGCTCGGCGCCGACGCCGTGGCGATCGGGCACTCGGTGCTGATGGCGCTCAACTGCAACAAGGACATTCCCGAAGCCGATTTCGAGAACGAGATCGGGGTCCCGGCCGGCTATTGCTATCACTGCCACACCGGCCGCTGCCCGGTCGGCATCACCACGCAGGACCCGGAGCTGAGAAAGCGGCTCGATCCCGACGAGGCGGCGGAGCGCGTCTACAACTTCCTGCACACGCTCACGCTCGAAGCGCAGATGCTGGCGCGGGCCTGCGGCAAGACCAGCGTGCATAGTCTCGAGCCTGAGGATCTTGCGGCGCTGACGATGGAAGCCTCCGCCATGGCACAGGTGCCGCTCGCCGGCACCGACTACACCGTCGGCGTCGACAACTATCACAAGATCGGGTGAGCGGAGTGAAGCGCATGGCCGGCAAGAGCGGCAAGAACGGCAAAGGCGGCAAGCTTGGCAAGAAGCCGAAAGCCAAGAGCGACGTCGACAAATATTTGAAGGACGCGAGCGGTCTCGACAGCGCTCGCGAGCAGGCCATCGGCCAGCACATCGGCTATCGCTACGACGTCAATCTGCTGCCCGATTACGACCGGCTCACCCCTTACCTCAAGGCCTATTTGGAGTTCATGGGCTGGGACGACCTCAACTGGCTCGAAGACGTCCACATGGGCTACGAGGCGGGAAAGCCCGCCATCTTCGACCGCAACATCAACGGGTGGGTGCGCATCCCGAAAGCGATGAAACTGCCCGACAATCAGCAGGACCGCGACATGCTGGCGCGCGAGCTGCTGGTGCGCTTCCAGACCTCGCCCAATCATCCTCTCATGGAGCTGAACAAGGCCTATCGCAAATTCTAGAGGACAACGTTTTTAGAGAGATAACGTCTTCCGGCCGTCGTGACTTTTATCGGCCCTGGCCGAAGCCCAATCGGGTTTGAAGGCAACCACATGCACCGTCTCGGGCAGTGCGGGATTGAACAGCCGGTTATGCCAGATCGCGGCGTCGCGGGCTGCGTCGCCTGGCTGAAGTGCGGAAACGGCGCAGGGCAAGCGATAGGCCTGGCTGAACTGCTCGAATGCGAGGATGCATCTCCCGTCAGCAACCAGCGCGGCCGCCACCTTGGAGCCTTCCGGAAGGATGGCCAGCAATTGATCGCTGAAGGAAGCAGGTTGTTGGAAATAGTCGGCTTGCAGAAAGCCAAGCGCGCGCTCGTAGAGTTCACGCGGGTCGGCATGCTTCATAACCTGGAAGCGGAAGAAGGCGGTGCTCTCGGAAGGATCGCGGGGGATCATAAGCACGGTCAGCGCCGGGACCAGGTCCCGGCCCGCTTGGTCGAGCAAGCGCGGACGCATGCCGGGCGAAGGGCGGCCGCCGTCCTGACGCATGGCGATCTGCCTGATGCGGCACTGCCAGGCAAGAAACTCATCTCTGAGGCTTTGGCCGGCAGGCGGCTTCACGGCGTCTCCTCCTCCATGCGCGCTAAAATAAGGCGAATACGGCTGCGTCAGGGAGTCTCATGGAACCCCGAAATCCGCGCCAAGGCCACGCGCGCGGCCGGTTTCGCGGTCATTTTACCTACAGGAAAACTAATTTCATGTCGGTTGACGGCATCTGGGGCACCGCCTAGCATCGCTCTGACGATGGGAGGGAACCCTCGGAAGACGTGCTGTGGCGATAGCAGCGCGGGCATTTTTAGCCCGCGTCATCGAACGAGGAAGGCAAGACTGTAACTAATTCGTCCATCGGGAGCCGCGCGATAGCGTCTTGGCCGACGCCTTCCACGGCATTGAGGGGAACAGGGGGTACATCAAATGGACGGCAACTTAAATGCACTAACAACGCTGTTCACCGAGTTCTACTACTGGGTGACCATCGTCATCATGTTTCTGATCCACGTCGGGTTCTGCATGTATGAGGTCGGCGTTAGCCGGCGGCGAAATCATCTCCACACACTGATGAAGAATACGATGCTGGCCCCGTTGGTCACCATCACCTTCTTCTTCTTCGGCTGGTGGCTCTACTGGGCCATGCCGAACGGCCCGTTCATCTATCAAGGCAAGGGTCTCATCCTAGACGGCGTCACTGGCGCCAACCAATATTTGCCATGGGCGCCCAAGATGGGGGTCAATCTCCAAGACCACATCACCGGCGTGTTCTGGGGCGCGTTCCTTCTCTTCTCCTGGACGGTGGCATCGATCGTCTCGGGATCCTTGATCGAGCGCGTCAAGTCGGGCGCGTTTTGGATCATTGCGGTGATGATCGGATCGGTGACCTGGATCATCGATGCGGCCTGGGGCTGGCACTTCGATGGCTGGATGGTGAAGCTGCTCGGTTATCACGACGCCTATGCTTCTGGCGTGATCCATGCCATCGGCGGCGGCACCGCGCTCGGCGTTCTCATCGTGCTCGGTCCGCGGCTTGGCCGCTTCATGGCCGACGGGACGCCGCGCGAGTTCGCGCCGCAGAACCAATGGCTGGTGACGGTCGGCTTGTTCCTGATCTACACCGGCTTCTGGGGGTTCTATGCCGCGTGCAACGTGCCGATCATCTCGCCTGAAGTGATCGCCGGGCAGGTCACCGGCACGGCCTGGACAGCAACCACCATCTATCTGACGCCAACGACACTTAGCGGCATCACCTTCAATTTCCTGATGTCGCTGTCGGGCGGTCTGATGGTCGGTTATCTGGTCTCCAAGGGCAATCCGTTCTGGACCTATTCAGGCGGACTTGCCGGTGTCATCACCGCATCGGCCGGCAACGACCTCTATCACCCGGTCCAGGCCTTCTTCATCGGCGGATTAGGCATTTATATCGCCTACAAGCTGCATAACTGGGTCGAGCGGAGGTTCAAGATCGATGACGCGGTTGGCGCGGTAGCCGTACACGGCTATTGCGGCTTCCTCGGCTGCGTGTTCGCGGGCTTCCTGCTTTGGGGTTACCCGTCGTCGCCTTATGAAGGCTACGCCACCGTCAACCCGCTCGGCAACACGATCGGCGGCGTCATCATGTTCTTCGTGCTGGGCTTCATCCCGGGATGGGTTGTGGCGAAGATCCTCGACGGCTTTGGGCTCTTGCGAGTGCCGCGGGCGGTCGAGCTGATCGGCCTCGACTTCAAGAGTCTGAATGACGAAGAGGCGGCACGCGAAGACGTGCGGCGCGCAGAGAAGGCGCTCGTCTGACACATGCGACGGATAAAGGAGAATCGAAATGGGTAGCACTTGGGCTGTCGACCTTAAAGACATAGGGGCAGTCTACCCCTTGCTCGGCTGGGAAGTGATCATGGTCTTGGTGGCGGTCGCCGCCTGGCTCCTTTGGCATTTCGCCCAGATTCGCGAGGAGGAAGCCGACCATGCCGACGACGTTAAGCGCTACGGCAAGCCGGATGCCATAAAGAAAGCGCTGGACGAGCAGCACTCTGTCTGGAGGTAACCACAAGGTCTGGAGCTGACCACAAGCGAGGCGCCGGCACATGCCGGCGCCTCTTTTTCATGGCAAGGAGAGCCGGTAGCGGACGAAATCGTCGGCCTCGGCGAATTTGTCGTAGAGCCGCCGTGCGGCTTCATTCGACTGGCGCGTGTGCCAATAGATCCGCGACCAGCCGTTGTCGCGGCCGAGGCGGACAAGATCATCGATCAGGGCGCGGCCGAGGCCATGCCCTCTGGCCTCGGGATCGACGAAAAGGTCCTCCAAATAGCAGGTGGGCGTGAGCGTCCACGAACCAGGGTGAAGAACGCAGACGGTGAAGCCGGCCACTTCGCCCTGCCATTCGGCAATGCGCCCGAACATGTTCGATCCCGGCGTGAGCAGGCGTTGCCAGGTGGCCGCCGTCACCTCATCGCTGACTTCGGACTCGTAGAAGGCGACATAGCCCGACCACAGGCGCCGCCAAGCAGCCTCGTCCTCGGGCCTCGGGTCACGAATGAGCACGGCTCGAGCCGTCCCTCGGGCTAGCAGTCGAGCGTATGGGCGCGCTCCCAATTGGTGAGGTGGCCCGCATAGTCGTTCCACTCCCGCATCTTTAGCTTGACATAGGAGTCGACGAATTCGTCGCCGAGTTCTCGGCGTAATAGGTTAGACCCGGCCGTCAGGCGCAAGGCATCGAGCAGATTGAGCGGCAGTCTCTTGGTGTTGGCCGGCGCCTTGTGGCCTTCGGCATACATGTCGATGTCGAGCGGCTTGCCGGGATCGATGCCTCTGACGATGCCGTCGAGGCCGGCGGCGAGCAGCGCGGCCGGAAGCAGATAAGGATTAGCTGCGCCGTCGCCGAGCCGGAACTCGAAACGCCCGCTGCCCGGTATCCTGATCATATGGGTGCGGTTGTTGCCGGCGTAAGTCACCGTATTGGGCGACCAGGTCGCACCTGACAGCGTCACCGGCGCATTGATGCGCTTGTAGGAATTGACCGTGGGATTGGTGATGGAGCACAGCTCGCCCGCGGCATTCATCACCCCGCCGATGAAGTTGTAGGCGGCGCGCGACAGGCCGAACCCGTCCTTGCCGTCGTCGAAGACGTTCTTGCCGCCCTGCCACAGCGATACGTGCACGTGGCAGCCGCTGCCGGTGAGGTTCATGAACGGCTTCGGCATGAAGGTGGCGCGGAGCCCGTGCTTCTCGGCGATCGCCTTCACCATATATTTGAAGAAGGCCATTCGGTCGGCGGTGACCAGCGCGTCGTCGAACTGCCAGTTCATCTCGAACTGACCGTTGGCGTCTTCGTGGTCGTTCTGATAAGGCGCCCAGCCGAGCTCGAGCATGGCGTCGCAAATTTCGCTGATCACGTCGTAGCGACGCATCAGCGCGGTCTGGTCGTAGCAGGGTTTGGCCGCGGTATCGGCGGCGTCGCTGATCGCCGATCCGTCCGGGCTCAGCAAAAAGAACTCGCATTCGACGCCGGTCTTCATCGTGAAGCCGGCTTGTGTGGCCTTGGCGATCATTCTCTTCAAGATGTTGCGGGGAGCGTGCTCGACCAGCTTGCCGTTCATCCAAGGATCGGCGGCCAGCCAGCCGACCTCGGGCTTCCAGGGAAGCTGGATCAGGCTGGCAGGATCGGGAATGGCGAGAACGTCGGGATCGGCCGGGGTCATGTCGAGCCAGCTGGCAAAGCCGGCAAAACCTGCGCCATCCTTGGCCATGTCGCCGATGGCGGAAGCCGGCGCGAGCTTCGCCCGCAGCGTGCCGAACAGGTCGACATAGGAAATCAGGAAATATTTGATCCCGCGCTCGCGGGCCTCGACTGCAAGATCAACCGCCATGTTACTCCCCTTCATCGACTCGAGCGGCCCGCTCATCGTTTCAATCAGACTTCAATCCCGGAATCCAGTCCGTGCCGGCGAGCGGCACCTTGGCCATGGCGGCCGCCTCGACGGTGAGCGCCACGAGATCCTCGGGCTCGAGATTGTGTACATGGCTCTTGCCGCAGGCCCGCGCGATGGTTTGCGTCTCGAGCGTCAGCACCGAAAGATAGTTGGCCAGACGCCTGCCGGCGAGGCTGGGATCGAGCCGCGCGGCAAGCTTAGGGTCCTGCGTGGTGATGCCGGCGGGATCGCGCCCCTCGTGCCAGTCGTCGTAGCAGCCCGCCGTGGTGCCGAGCTTGCGATATTCCTCGTCGAGCGCCGGGTCGTTGTCGCCAAGCGCTATGAGCGCCGCGGTGCCGATCGAGACGGCGTCGGCGCCGAGCGCGAGCGCCTTGGCGACGTCGGCGCCGTTGCGGACTCCGCCGGAGACGATGAGTTGCACCTTGCGATGCATGCCGAGGTCTTGCAGCGCCTGGACCGCTGGCCGGATGGCGCCGAGGATCGGCAAGCCGACATGCTCGATGAACACTTCTTGCGTCGCCGCCGTACCGCCCTGCATGCCGTCGAGCACAATCACGTCGGCGCCGGCCTTCACCGCAAGCGCCGTGTCGTAATAAGGCCGCGACGCGCCGACCTTGATGTAGATCGGCTTCTGCCAGTCGGTGATCTCGCGCAACTCCTCGATCTTGATCTCCAGATCGTCCGGGCCGGTCCAGTCGGGATGGCGGCAGGCCGAGCGCTGATCGATGCCGGCGGGCAGCGTCCGCATCTCGGCCACGCGGTCGGAGATTTTCTGCCCGAGCAGCATGCCGCCGCCGCCGGGCTTGGCGCCCTGGCCGACCACGATCTCGATGGCGTCGGCGCGCCTCAAATCGTCGGGGTTCATGCCGTAGCGCGAGGGCAGGACCTGGTAGACGAGGATCGACGAATGGCCGCGCTCCTCCTCGGTCATGCCGCCGTCGCCGGTGGTGGTCGAGGTCCCGGCCTGGGTCGCGCCGCGCCCCAAGGCCTCCTTGGCCTGGGCCGAGAGCGAGCCGAAGCTCATCCCGGCGATGGTGATGGGAATCTTGATATGGATCGGCTTCTCCGCGAAGCGAGTGCCGAGCCACACATCGGTGCCGCATTTCTCGCGATAGCCTTCGAGCGGGTAGCGGCTCACCGAGGCGCCGAGAAAAAGCAGATCGTCGAAATGCGGCACGCGCCGCTTGGCGCCGAAGCCGCGGATGTCGTAGATGCCGGTCGCGGCGGCGCGGCGGATCTCCGAGAGCGAGAACTCGTCGAAGGTGGCCGAGGCGCGGGGGGTCGTCCTAGGCGTCCAATCCATCAATAGGCCCCCGCATTGTCCACGTGGAAATTGTAGAGCTTGCGCGCCGAGCCGTAGCGCCTGAACTCCGATGGGTCGATCTCGCCGTCGAACCCGGCCCGCCCAAGCATCTCGTGCAGGGCGCGCCTATGCTCGTCCCGCATCGTCTTCTCGATGCAGTCGGCGCCGAGGCTCTTGACCTCGCCGCGGACGAACAGGCGCGCCTCATAGATCGAATCGCCGAGCGAATCGCCCGCGTCGCCGAACACCACGAGGTTGCCGGCCTGGGCCATGAAGGCGCTCATATGCCCGACCGAGCCTTGCACCACGATGTCGATCCCTTTCATGGAAATGCCGCAGCGCGAGGAGGCATTGCCGTCGATGCGCAAGAGGCCGCCGCGGCCGGTGGCGCCCGCCGACTGGCTGGCGTCGCCGGACACATGGACGAAGCCCGACATCATGTTCTCGGCGACGCCGACGCCGGCACTGCCATGGATGAGCACGGTGGCAAGTTTGTTCATGCCGGCGCAGTAATAGCCAACCGGTCCGTTGATCTCGACGGTGATCGGGACGTTCAACCCGGCGGCAATGGCGTGACGGCCCGCGGGACGGTCGACGATCCAGTGCCTCTCATTGGTGTCGGGGTGGAGACGGTGGAGCGTCGCGTTCAGCTCTCTGAGCGGGGTCAAGCCGAGGTCGATTTCCGGCACGGTTAGCGCTCCCAGAAATAGACCGTGGCGGGCTCAGGCTCCCAAATGCGCGCGTTCTCGATACCAGGCAGGCCGGCCAGCGCGCGATATTCGGAGCCGAAGGCGACGTAAGCGTCCGTCTCGGCCATGACCGCAGGCTTGCAGGCGATGCCGTCGCGCAGCACGCCGAAGCCGGTCTCGGTGCCGACCACGAAGGTGTAGAAGCCGTCGAGATCGTCCAGGCTCACTTTGAGCGCGTCGCCGAGCGACAGGCCCTCGCGCATCTTCCAGCTGAGATAGCCCGCCGCGACCTCGGTGTCGTTCTCGGTCTCGAAGGCGAAGCCCTCACGCTTGAGCACCCGGCGGAGATTGTTGTGGTTCGAGAGCGAGCCGTTATGCACGAGGCACTGATCGTTGCCGGTGGAATAAGGATGCGCGCCGTCAGTGGTCACTGCCGACTCCGTCGCCATGCGGGTATGCCCGATGGCGTGCGTGCCGTGCATGGCGGCAAGGTCGAAGCGCTCGGTTACGTTTTCGGGCCGGCCGACCTCCTTGTAGAGCTCCATCCGCCGCCCGCGCCCGACCACTTCGGTGCCGGGCATCTCGCGCGCAAGCCATTCGAGCAGCTCCGGTGCCGCCTCGTCGGGCAGGGACACCACGGCATGGGTGTCGTGCGAGGTGACCGTGACATTTTCGAAGGCGTGGGCAATGCGCGCGGCGGTCTCCTTCATGGCCGCGGCCGACTTGCCGCGGAGCGTCAGCTTGGTCTCGCCGCTCCGTCCTGCGCCATAGACGGCAAAGCCTGCGCTGTCAGGCCCGCGGTCGGACAGGGTGGCGAGCATGCCGGCGGTGAGCCGGCCAAGCTCAGATTCAAGCGAGGGGTCTTTGATGAACAGTCCGACGATGCCGCACATGCGCGAAAAGCTCCGGTTAATGCGGCCTGCACCATGCTAGGGGAAAGGGCGCACGTCAACCCACATGAAATAAAGTTTCCTGTGAGGAAACTAGCTGCGCGGATAGATGATGATCGAGAGATAGGTCATGGGCCGCTCGAGCAGCTCCTCGGGCCCGTGCGGCGCGCCGGCGTCGAAGAACAGCGCGTCCCCCGCCGACATTGGATAAAGCTTGTCGGCGTGGCGGTAAATCACTTTCCCCGACAGCATATAGATGAACTCGACGCCGTCGTGCTGGAACAGCGCATAGGGCTCGGCGTCCTCGCTCAAGGTGATGAGGTAAGGCTCGACCACGATGTCGCCGGAGATCGAATGGCCGAGCAGCTCGTAGCGGTGGCCCGACTTCGTTCCGCGCCGTTCGATCAAGACGCCTTGGCCGGCGCGCACATAGGAGCAATCGCGCCGCTCCTCGAAATCGGCGAAGAAGCTCGTCACCGGCACGTTGAGCGCGCGGGCGAGCGCCTGCAAGGTCGAGAGTGAAGGCGAGGTGCCGCCGTTCTCGATCTTCGACAGCATGCCGGGCGAGAGGCCAGCTTCCGTGGCGAGCTCGGTGGCGGTGAGCTGGAGGCGCTGGCGGAGCAGCCTCACCCGGCGGCCGATCGAGACCTCGAGCTGAAGCTCGCCGGTGGTCGGCGCGTTAGACCCTGTAGCGTAGGTCTGGCCTTCATCGTTCGCCCCGCCATTGCCAGGCGCCGGACGCCTGGAGGCCGCGCGGCGCCGCGCATGGGTCCGCGCCTTCAGCAGCTTGGAAGAAAGCCTCGTGGTTGCCATACCGCCTCCTTGCGCGCTTTCAGTACAATTCAGAAACTTTCGGCGGCCTTTCGGGACTTCGCGCGACCCCGCGTTCT
>Ga0209874_1000135_pt1 | contig 18762 bp, 20 predicted proteins | sample GWRWN1_20_30_FD_187216 | JGI IMG/M metagenome (GOLD analysis project Ga0209874, IMG submission 187216) | Riverbed sediment microbial communities from areas with no vegetation in Columbia River, Washington, USA - GW-RW N1_20_30 (SPAdes)... | ecosystem: Environmental > Aquatic > Freshwater > River... | reverse complement strand
AGGAGCACAGCGACGTGCTCCTGGTCCCGCGTCAGCAGCGTCAGCTCGATCTCCGTCTGCCCGATCGGTATTGCCATGCCCTCGCGGTGGTGCTCGACCGACACGACGTTCACGCGCTCCTGGGCGATGAGGGTGAGCAGCTTCACCAGCTCTCCCGGCCGATCGGGCACGTGCGTGCGGACAACCAGGTAGCGGCCGCCGAGCGTGAGCCCGTGGCGCATGACCGAGATCAGCAGGGTCGGGTCGATGTTCCCGCCCGAGAGCACGGTGGCGACCGGGCCGGATCCGCCCACCTTCCCCGAGAGGAGCGCGGCGACCCCTGCGGCTCCGGCGCCCTCGACGACGAGCTTGGCGCGCTCGAGCAGCAGGACGATCGCCTCGCTGATCGCCTCGTCGTCCACGTCGACCAGCTCGTCGAGGACCTCGTCGAGGATCGACATCGTCAGCTCGCCCGGATGCTTGACGAAGATCCCGTCGGCGATCGTGAAGCCCGAAAGGCCGGCCTGGACGCCGACGAGGCGCACGTCCGACCGTAGCTCGCGCAGAGCGATCGAGATGCCCGCCGCGAGCCCGCCGCCGCCGACCGGGATCACCACGGTGTCGGCCTCCACCTGCTCGGCGAGTTCGAGCCCCACCGTGCCCTGCCCGGCAATCACGACCGGGTCCTCGAACGGGTGGATGAAGGTCGCGCCGGTCTCCTCCACGTCCGCGCGAGCTGCCTCCAGCGCATCCTCGAAGTCGGCGCCTGCCAGCTCCGTGTCGGCGCCGTAGTTGCGGCAGGCGTCGACCTTCGCCATCGGCGCGTCCAGCGGCACGTAGATGCGCGCGCTCACGCCCAGCTGGCGCGCTGCCCACGCCACCGCCTGGCCGTGATTGCCGGCGCTCGCCGCGACCACTCCCGCGGCGCGCTCGGCAGGTGAAAGAGTTGCCAGCTTGTTGACCGCGCCGCGAATCTTGAACGCACCGGTGCGCTGAAGGTTCTCCGCCTTGAGCCGCACCTCGCGGCCCGCGCGCCCAGAGAACGTCTCCGACAGGTAGATCGGAGTGACCTCTGCGATCCCGCGGATGCGCTCGCGCGCCTCCTGGATGTCAGCGAGTGTCGGTGCGGTTCGTAGTGTCGCCATCAGCTGGAACGTGAAAGACCTTCTGAAGGATCTCACGCACGGCGGTGAGCGGGTCGAGCTCCCGTCGCTGCACCGCGTCGAGCAGTCGCAGTAGCTCCGGATCGTCGGCCACAGCCCGCTCGAGGTGAGCCTTCGCCCGGCCTGACGCGACCGCGAACACCTCGCCCGCGAGGTTCCTGCGCCGTCGCTCCTCGAGTCGGCCGTCCGCCTCGAGATGGAGGCGGTGCTCCTCGATCTTCTCCCACAGCTCGGGAACGTTCTCGCCCCGCGTCGCGTCGGTGAGGATGATCGGTGGCTTCCACTCACGGTCGGGATTCAGCGAGAGGATCGTGCGAACCTCGTTCAACATCGTCTTCGCCATTGGATGATCCATCTTGTTGATCGCGATCACGTCCGGGATCTCCATGATCCCCGCCTTCAGCGCCTGGACCGAGTCGCCCGAGCCCGGCTGCAGCGCGAGCAGCACGGTGTCTGCGATGCCGATCACCTCCACCTCGCTCTGGCCGGCACCGACGGTCTCGAGGAACACGATGTCCTTGCCTGCCGCGTCGAGGATGAGCAACGCCTGCAGGGTTGTCTCCGCCAGGCCGCCGAGGTGACCCCGTGTCCCCATCGAACGGATGAACACCTCGGGATCGAGGAAGTGATCGGACAGCCGGATGCGGTCGCCGAGCAACGCACCGTGCGTGAACGGGCTGGACGGATCGACGGAGATGACGCCGACGGTCCGCTCCTGCTCGCGCACGAGCCGGATCAGCGAGGAGATGAGGCTCGACTTGCCGACGCCCGGCGGCCCGGTCACGCCGATCGCGTACGCCTTCCCCGTCTCCGGGTAGATGTCGCGGACCAGGTCGTACGCCATGGGTTCGGAGTTCTCGACGAGGGAGATTGCACGCGCCAGAGCGCGCTTGTCGCCCTCCCGGACGCCCTCCGCAAGCGATTCCCGCGTCCAGTCGCGCCTGGACGCCACGCTACGCGGCCTCGGCGCCGGCCGGCTGCTCGACCGTCCGCTCCACCCCTCGCGTGAGCGCGTAGGCGACGACCGACGCAAGGGCGAGCACGACCGCCACTCCACCGAACACCCAGCGCGGCCCGACGCTGTCCGTCAATGGTCCGGCGATCACGAATCCGATCCCGTATACCGCGTAGTTGACGCTCATGATCACAGTGAACACGCGCCCGCGCAGGTGATCCGGCGCGCCTCGCTGCACCAGCAGGGAGTTGCAGACGACCGCAGTCCCGTTCCCGACTCCCGCCAGTACGAAGCACGGCAATGACGCCCAGACGTTCGGCGCCACGCCAGCTCCGGCAACGCCGAGCGCCTGCAAGAGGATGCTCGCCGCATAGACCGTCCCGATCGAACGCCGCTCCACCCACGCTCCGGCCTGGAAGCTCCCGATCGCGAGCCCGAGGCCGATGCTGCCGAACATGAGGCCATAGCCGAGGTCGCCTGCGTCGAACGCATCCTTCGCGAGGAAGATCTGCGCAGTCTGCGTAGACGCGACGGCGCCGAGCGCGATCGTCCAGACGACGAGCACAGTCAGCAGTGGACGCGTGCGAATGACGTACGCCACTCCCTCGCGAAGATCGCGGAGATGGCCGCGGCTCGCCGCGATCGCGCCCTGCAGGTGGCGACCCGGGATCCTGAGCAGCAACAGCGCGGACACGAGAAATGACGCGGCATTGACCCAGTACGCGGGCTCGGGGCCCCACGCCGCGACGAGGATGCCTCCGATCACCGGCGCGATCGTCCAGCTGACGTTCTCGCCGGTCTGGATCAACGAGTTGGCGCGCCCCAGGTCGCGCTCCTCGACGAGGTTCGGGAGGCCCGCGTACACGGCCGGACGGAAGAAGCCGGTGGCGAAGCCGGCGATTCCGGCCAGGGCGACGATCGCACCTGCTGAGCCGGCGAAAGGGAGCAGACAGAAGACGAGGAAACGCACGAGGTCGGACGCGACCATCAGCCCGCGCCGTGAGAAGCGGTCGAGCAACGGCCCGAAGAAGAGACCGACGACGACCGCAGGCAGGAACTCGACGAGCATCAAAGCGCTGACCCACGGGCCGGAATTCGTGCGGTCCTTCACGTCCACCACGAGCGCCACCGTCGCAAGCAAGGTGCCGAGGCTCGAGCTGAGCGTCGCCAGGAAGAGCAGGCGGAAGCCCGGTGCGGCGACGAGAAGGCCGAGCTGACGGCGAGGGCCGGTCACCGCGCGGAGTCTGTCAAGAAGCCGCTGCCGCCGTCCTCGCCCGCACGAGCGCGTCCGCGAGGAACACATGCTCCTCGGGCGTTCCCACCGTGACACGGATCGCCTGCGGCGCACCGAACGCCGCGAGCGGACGGACGATCACGCCTTGCCGGAGCAGCGCCTCGAAGAAAGGCTGCGCATCTTCGCCGAGATCGGCGTAGACGAAGTTCCCCACCGCAGGGCCGGCGACGGTGTAGCCCGCCTCGCGCAAGATGCGTTCCAGGTCGGCGCGGCCGCGACCGTTCAGCTCGCGCCGCCGGGCGAGCTCCTCGGGCGCGTCGAGACTCGCGAGCGCAGCTTCCTGCGCAGGTGTGCTGAGGTCGAAGGCCCGTCGCGTCTTCCCGAGAGCCGTGACGAGGTTGGCCGGACCGACGCCGTAGCCCACACGAAGCCCCGCGAGCCCGTAGATCTTCGAGAAGGTTCGTGTGACGAACACGCGCCGGCCGGCCTTGAAGTACTCCTCCACCGCGTCGGGATACTCGGGGTCGTCGATGTACTCGAAGTACGCCTGGTCGACGACGGTCAGAACGTGCTCGGGGACGCGCTCGAAATAGTCGTCCAGCTCCTTGCGGGTGTTCATCGTCCCCGTTGGGTTGTTCGGTTGGCAGACGTAGACGAGCTTCGTCCGCTCGGTGACCGCGCCGAGTAACGCCTCGAGGTCATAGCGATGCTCGCGGAGCGACACGAGCACAGGCTCGGCGCCGAGCTTCAGCGCATAGATCACGTAGCTCGGAAACGACGGCCACCCACAAACCACCTCGTCTCCGGAGTCGAGCGTCGCCTGCGAGAGCACGTCGATCAGGCCGTCGGCGCCCGCGCCGATCGCGATCTCGTCGAAGCGCACGCCGTGTCGTTCCGAGAGTGCCTTCCGCAACCGGTACGCACCGCCGTCCGGGTAGCGGTTCAGCCCTTCGGCGGCACGAGCCATCGCTTGGAGCGCCTCCGGGAACGGGCCGTATGGGCCTTCGTTCGACGCGAGCTTGACGATCCGCTCGAGGCCGAGCTCGCGTTGCACCTCCTCGACCGGCTTCCCCGGCTCGTAGGGCACGAGCCCTGCGAGTGTGGGCCGGAGAAAGCCGGCGGGAACGTCCGCCACGCTACGAGCTAGTGGACGTGTCGTCCGACTTCTTGCGCCAGAACCAGAGGGCGCCGCCGATCGCGGCGAAGATCGAGGCGAGCGCGGACTTGTTCAGACCGGCGTGGTCGCCGCTGCCCGGCACGGCTTTCTTGGCCTCCCGCTTGCCGAACTTCTTTGCGACCTTCCAGACGCCCCAGCCGAGAACGGCGTTCCGTCGATTGATGATCCCCATCGGGTCTCCTTTCCGGACCGAGCCTACCAAGGCCTTCTCCGAGATAAGACGCAAGGAATCAGGAGGTTCGGAGTCTCTAGAGGAGGACGTGCCCTCGTCCCCACCCCGGGGTCATGCCGCCCGCAGGCCCCGGGGCCCCTCTTCTCCTCCTTGCGGACGCCCTACTAAGGCTTCTTGCCCGGATCCGGCTTTGCGGGCCGACCGGACTCCCTGCGCGGCTTCGACTTGGCGCCGCGCAAGGATTTCGGCGGCTGCGCCGGATGCGCGCGGACCGGAGATTGCCGGACTTTGACGTGGCGGGCCGACACGCTCGCATCCCCGGCGTAGCGCGTCTTGCCCTGCCCGCGCCCGCCGGCGCGCGTGTTCCCGGCGTTCTTGGCCTTCTTCGCGTTCTTGATCTTGTTGGCGTTCTGGGCCTTATTCGCCTTCGCCTTGTCGGCACCGAGTGCGAGGCCGCGCTTGGGGTTCACGACCGTCGCCGGCCGAGCGACGTCGTCGGGCAAGTTCGTGAGACGTGCCGAGGGTGTCACGGACGCTGTGCCAGAAACGCGCGCCGGCCCGGCGGCGGCCGGTTTCGCATCGCGCCAAGGCGCTTGCCGAACGCCCTCGTAGGTCCCGCCGCCGATCACGAGGCCGGCCACGACCGCGGCTGCCGCCTTCAGCGCGACGCCCGTGCCGACGGCCGCGCCGCCGCCCCCGAAGAACGAGGCGAGCGAGGTGGGAACCGGAATCAGCGCGAGTGACTTCAGGGCACTGCGCTGGGCGCGCTGGCGGCGCGCAAAGCTTGCGCACTCTGGGCATTCGCGCAGGTGTGCACGCAGCTGGCCCTTCTCGGCGCGAGGCAAGCGTCCATCGAGCTGGCGCGAGGTCGCGAGCTCGGCTTCGCCGCAGGTGAGCGACCCTTCGAGTTGCTCGCGCAACGCACGGCGCGCGCGGAAGATGAGCGTCTCTACCGCGCTGGTCGAGGTGTCGAGGATCTCCGCGATCTCCGAGTACGACCGCCCCTCGAGCTCACGCATGACGATCGCAGCCCGCTGGTTGAACGCAAGGTGGCTGAGCGCGCGGCGGATGTCCTCGCCGGTCGGCGTCTCGTCGTCCACGATCGTGTCGGCGATGTCGTCCTCGAAGGTGACCTCCGAAGGGCGACGCGCAGATTGCCGAAACCGTTGGCGGCAGACGTTGTGCGCGATCGCGATCAGCCAGTTCTGCGGCTTCTGCGGCCGGTCGCCCTTCTCGACGTAGGCCCGATAGGCGTTGAGGAACGTCGTCTGCGTGACGTCCTCCGCGTCGGCCGGATTGCGCATGACGGCCAGGGCATAACGGTAGACGTCGCCGACATGCCGCCGGTACAGGCGTTCGAAGCCCCGGTCCGGCCGGGGTCTCTGCGCCAGCAGGGGCGTCATGCTCTAGTAGATACCCGTTCGGGCCGAATCTTGCGACCCTATCGAGTGAGATGCCTTAAGGCAACTTGGGCGGCGGTGGGGGCGCCGGCAGCTCCACGGGCAGCGGAGGGAGGCTCGGGACCTGGACGGGCAAGGGCACGGTGGGCAGGTTGGGCAGGGTTGGCAGGGTGGCCGCCGTCTCGTCGACCTTGGCCACGACCTCGGCCGCCGCCCCTTGAACGGGGCTGCTCAGGGAAGCCGGTCCGGTAGACGCGACCGCTCCGGCGTCGGAGGGCGACGAGATTCCGACAACTGGGCCCTCCCGCGCGCCGGCGACGGCGGTGCTTGGACTGCCGCTCGTCGTCTCCGGGCCCGTCCGCAGGCGTTGGCTCGTGGCGGCCCCGCCCGCCTTTTGGCCGGCTGCGTCGAGTTTGCTGGTCGTCGAGGCGGGCGCCACCCCAGCACCGGCCTTAGCCGCCTCTGCCGGCCGGGGGTTGTCGCCGCCGATTCCTGTCGCAAACGCGCCTGCGACGAGCGCGATTGCAGCCTTCGCGAGGATTCCCGTGCCGGCGACCGCGCCGCCCCCGGCCACGACGGCGCCACCTCCGAAGAGCTGACCGAGGGAGCCTGGAAGCGGGACCGTGGTGAGCACGCGCAGCGACGAGGCGCGCAGCCGCAGCGCCTTGCGGGCACGGAAGATGAGCGTCTCTACCGCGGAGACGGAGACGTCAAGCGTGTCGGCGATCTCGGCATAGGAACGCCCTTCGAGCTCGCGCATGACGAGCGCCGCGCGCTGGTTGAACGGCAAGCGCCCGAGCGCGCGCAGCACACCCTCGACGTTCGGCCGCTCTTCTTCGTGGACGGCGAGCTGGTCGACGTGGTCGTCCAGCGGCACTTCCTTGACGCGCCGGCCCGCGCGCGCATACCGCGTGCGGGCGACGTTGTGCGCAATCTTGATCAGCCAGTTCTGAGGTTTCCGGATCTCCTCGCCGCGCTTGTACGCGCGGTACGCGTTCATGAACGTGGTCTGTGTGACGTCCTCCGCGTCGGCCGGATTGCGAAGCAGTGCGAGGGCGTAGTGGTAGACGTCCTTGACGTACTGCCGGTACAGCGCTTCGAAGGCCTGATCGCGGGCTAGGAGCGGGAGCTCTGGGACGGCCGATGCCATGACGTTCTAAAACGACTATCCCCTCTATCGGGGTACGGCTAACTTGTCATTTTGAGAGCGGTAAGGCTTGGCGTCAGGCCGTTGCCTTCGCCCGACGCTTCGGTGGCAGGTGAATCGGCCGTCCAAGTGCAACGAGGCCCGCTTCCTTGATGGCCTCGGAGAGGGTCGGATGCGCAGCCATCCCGTCGGCGACCGTCTCGACCGTCGCCTCGGCGTCGATCGCGACCACGCCGGCCTCGACCAGGTCGGTCACGTGCGGCCCGACCATGACGAGCCCGAGCAACTCCCCGTACCGGGTCTCGTGGATCGACTTGACCCACCCGACCGTCTCGTTCTGCATCACGGCGCGGGCGTTCGCAATCCACGGGAACATCCCCGTCGCGACGTCGTCGCCGTATTGCCCGCGGGCTTCGAGCTCCGTCAGGCCGACGCTCGCGATCTCCGGATCGGTGTAGATCGGCCGCGGAACGGCGCGGTTGTCGACGATCGCCTCGTGGCCGCACGCGTTCTCGGCCGCAACCTCGCCCTCGCGAAACGCGGTGTGCGCGAGCTGCCAGTAGCCGGCGCAGTCTCCGACCGCGTAGATGTGCTGCACCGTAGTGCGCCGGTGCTCGTCCGCGGCTATGCCCTTGCGCTTGTCGAACTCGACGCCGAGTCCCTCGAGGCCGATGCCCTCGACGCTCGGGCCGCGGCCGACCGAGACGAGCATCAAGTCCGTCTCGACGGTCTCGCCGTCGCCGAAGTGCGCCGTCAGGCCGAAGCCCGTCTCCTCCACCTTGTTGCATTGCTTCTCGAGGTGGACGGTGATGCCGCGTTTGCCGAACTGCTTCGCGAGCTCCTTGGACGCATCCGCGTCCTCCTGCGGGATGAGAGCCGGCAGCATCTCGATGATCGTCACTTCGCTACCGAAGCGATGGAAGATCGAGGCGAACTCGCAACCGATGATGCCGCCGCCCAAGACGACCAGGCGCTTCGGCACGTCCGTCTGCCCGAGCAGGCCCTCAGAGTCGACGCACCGATCGGAGTCGAGACCCTCGATCGGCGGACGCAGCGGGAACGAGCCCGTCGCGATGATCGCGGACTTGAACGTGACGTCCTCCCCACCGTCCACCGCAATCGTGTTCCCGTCCTTGAAGGTGCCGTTGCCCTTGACCCACTCGACGCCGTTCGCCTTGAACAGCGACGCGATACCCCCCGTCATCTGCTTGACGACGCCCGCTTTCCATTCGTTCGCCTTGCCGAACTCGAGCTGGAAGCCGCCGATCCTCACGCCGAGCTTGTCGAAGGTCTCCTCGGCCTGCTTCAACGCGAACGCCGTCTGCACCCATGCCTTCGTCGGTATGCAGCCGATGCGGAGACAAGTGCCGCCGAGCTCGGGCTCGCGCTCGATGCAGGCCACTCGGGCCCCGAGCTGCGCAGCGCGGATCGCCGCGGTGTAACCACCGGGGCCCCCTCCGAGGACGGCGACGTCGACTTCCATCAGGCTCGATCGTATAGGCCCACGAGTTGTCTCCAGAGCAGTGGGTACGACAGCAGCTGGGTATTGTCGGATAGCGCGTCGAACCCGCCGCTGTCGTGATCGACAGCCTTGAGGTCTGGGTCGGAGATCGCCCTCCGCAAAGCTTCGACGAACCGGTCGGCGGAGATCACCCGGATCGGCCGCCCCCAGAATTGACGCGCGGTCGCCTCCACCTCTTCAGTGACGGCGAGCTCGTTATGCCGCCCGGCGACGATTTCGTAGGCGGTCACGAGCGCGTCCTCGCTGGCGTCCGAGCCGCCGGCGCTCAGGGCTGCGACGAGCGCTTCGCTCTCCGGAAGGTTGAGCTCGGCGTAGGCCGCTCCAAACCATTTCGGATACGGCGCATACCGACGGTGCTGGAGGAAACCGAGAAACATCAGATCGCGCACGAGCGCAGCCGCAAGCAGCCGAGAGCCGAGCTCATCGCGTCGGATGAGGGTCGCGCCGTGGAGGTGCTCGAACTCTGCGATCCGTCTCCAGTGGCCCGCCATCGCCAGCAGCCACACGTCGTGGGGATACCACGCGAGTAGCCTGCGCACGCGCGTGAGCTCCCCGATCGGGTCGGCGAACACGTCGCCTGCCGTCAGCTCGAGTAGCTGCTGCGACGGCGTGACGAGCCAATCGGCTGCAGTGAACCCCTCTCGTGGGTCGACCCCGATTCGTGTACGGAGAAAATCGGCGAGCTTGAACGTCTGAACCCGATGTGCGACAGGGCCCGACTCCGTTGCCGTCATCCAAACGGTGCCGCGCTCCCCAGTCGGCCCGAAGTTCGTCGGAAATCCCGCAAATGTCCTCGGTAACTCCTCTGCAAATGTGCGCTCGATCTCGGGCGCGCGGTGCAGCTGATCGGTGAACAGCTGCACACGCGGTCCCCACTCGTGGTCCTGCGACATCTCGTCATCGAGGCCGAGAACCTCCGAGCCGTATCCGATCAGGGCTGCGGCGTACTCCAACTCCGGAAAACGACGTTCGAGAACAGGTTGCACGGCCTCGAAGAAGAAGCGACGCGAGAGCTCGAGGCCTTTCAAGAGTTAGAGATCGGCCTTCATGGTGACCGTGCCGTCCTTCTCCTCCACGGGACGAAAGCCGTAGTGCTCGTACAGCTTGGTCATGCCCTTCTCAGCGCTGAGGCTGACGGCCGTGTGCCCCTGTTCGCGCGCCAGGTCGAGCAAAGCGGTCATCAAATCCCCGCCGAGACCGGCGCCGCGCCGGCTCGGGACGACGGCGATCGTCAGCTCGGGCGTTGCCTCGTCGACGAAGCCGAAGCCGGGAGCGTCGGCCGGGAAGAGCCGGTACCACGCCGCCCCGATCGGGCCCGCCTCCCAGGCTACGAGCCCGGCGTCGCCGGGCCGGCCCCAGTTGTTGACGTACCGGGCGACGGGCAGGTCCGGGTCCTCGTTGAGGCGCCAGTGGTAGGCGTGCTTCAGCATGTCGCGGAGGAAGCGGACATCCTGCGGCCCGGCCTGGCGGATCACGAGGGCAGTGTAAGGGGTACCTCGACCGAGGGATTCGTTCAAAGTCGATGCAAGGAACGAGGCGGAGCGGCATCTCGATTGGCATGAAAAGGAACGATGAACAGCGGACCGAGTTCGGCACCGGCCTCCGGGCCCGCCTGCTCCGTCGCCGCGCGCTGCGCCTCGGTCCTGGACGGGTCCGCCTCCCCGCGCCGCTCGTCCACCGACCCTCTGCGCTCTAGGTAGAGCTCAGCTCTTGCGCAAACTGAAGGCGGTTTCCGTCAGGGTCGAACACGTCCAAAAGACGCATCTCGCCGTGTAGCTCGAAGACGACGCCGACTTCCACGCCGCCGTTGCGCAGCTCCTCCGCGACGGCTTTGACGTCGACGACGTCGACGTGGGCGACACCGGTGTCTTCCTGGGGCTCGCCTTCCGCGAGGCCGATCTCCATGGCGCCCCGCTCGAGCTTGACCCACTTGCCGCCGTCGTCTACGTACGTCTCGGAGAACCCCAGCTTGCCCGTGTAGAACGCGCGGCCCGCCGCCAGGTCGCGGACGTGGTACCAGACTGTTGTCACCGGGAGGGAGCGGTCATCACAGGGCCAGGCCGGGCTCTTCCAGGAGCGCCTTGACGTCGCGGAGGAACTCGGCGCCGGTTGCGCCGTCCACTGCACGGTGGTCGCAGGTGAGGGTGAGCTCCATCCGCGGGCGCACGGCCGGCTCGCCGTCGACCGCTACCACCCTGTTCTCGATCGAGCCGACGGCGAGGATCGCTGCCTGAGGCGGGTTCAGCACCGCGATGAAGTGCTCGATCCCGTACATGCCCAGATTCGAAATCGTGAACGTCCCGCCCTCGAGGTCCGCCTGTTGGAGCTTGCCGGCGCGCGCCCGCTCGACGATCGCCGCGCGCGCGGCCGCGATCTCCGCGATCGACTTGCGCTCGACGCCCGGGATGACGGGAACGACGAGCCCGTTCGGGACGGCGACCGCGATCCCGATATTGGCGCTCGGATACAGCTCGACCGCGTCGCCCTTGTAGAGGGCGTTGACTTCGCGGTGGCGCATGAGCGCCGCGGCGCACACCTTCGTCAGCAGGTCGTTGATCGTCGGTTTGACGCCGTCTCCATGCCGTTCGACGAGCCGTTCGCGCAGATCGAGCGCCCGGCCCATGTCGACGGTCAGGCTGAGCTGGAAGACCGGCGCCTGCCAGGCCTCGGTGAGCCGGCGGGCGATCGTCTTCCGCATGGACGAGAACTGCCGGACCTCCACGCCCTCGGTGGGCACGGATGGAGCGGTGAGCACCGGCGCGCCCGATGCGGCCGTGCGCTCGACGTCCTCGGCGACGACTCGGCCGTCCGGCCCGGTCCCCGCCACCGAGGCGAGGTCGATGCCTCGCTCCCGCGCGATGCGGCGCGCGAGCGGAGAAGCCTTGATGCGGCCGCCGTTGTCGGCGCTTGTCGGGAGAACCTCACGGTTCCCCCGAACCCCCTCCCCTGGTCCGCTATCGCGGATAGGCCGCTGCACGGCCTCCTCCACGGCGGAGTCTCCGTTTCCGGACGGCTGCTCGGTCTCCGTCTCGACCTTCTCCCCTTGCTCGCCGATCACGGCGATCGTCCTGCCGACCTCGACCTCGCCCTCGACGACGGCGATCTTCAACAGGATCCCCGAGGCGTCCGCCTCGACCTCCTGCGTGACCTTGTCGGTGTCGAGCTCGTACAGCGGCTCGCCCTTCTCCACCTTGTCGCCCTCGGATTTGAGCCACTTGACGATCGTCCCCGACTCCATGCCCTGGCCCAGCCGCGGAAGCTTGATCTCAGTTGCCATTGGACCGCCGCGCGACCGTTCGGTAGATCGCTTCGAGCACGTCGTTGGCGTTGGGCACGACGAACTCCTCCATCACCGGCGCGAACGGCAGCGGCGTGAACTTGGCGCCGACCCGCTCGATGGGCGCGTCGAGCCAGTCGAAAGCCCCGTACTGGACGACCGATGCCACCTCTGCGCCGAAACCCATTCGTGTGACCGCCTCGTGCGCGACAACACAGCGATTCGTCTTCTTCACGGACTTGATCAGCGCCTCTTCATCGAGCGGCTGCAGCGTGCGCGGGTCGACGACCTCGACCGAGACGCCCTCCTGCTCGGCGTGCTTCGCGGCAGCGAGCGCCTCGTGCACGAGCCGGCCGGTGGCAATCACCGTCACGTCCTCACCTTCGCGGTGCACGCGCGCTTGGCCGAGCGGGATCGGCTCGATCTCGTCCGGAACCTCCTCCTTGAGGCCGTAGAGCGTGCGGTGCTCGAAGAAGACGACCGGGTTGTCGTCGTAGATCGACGACCAGAGGAGACCGCGCACGTCGGCCGGCGTCGAGGCGAACACGACCTTGAGACCGGGGATGTGCACGAACCACGACTCGAGCTGCTGCGCGTGCTGCGCCCCCGGCGACCAGCCGGCCCCGCCCTGCGTGCGGAACGTGACCGGAATGCTCACCTGCCCGCCCGACATGTAGCGGTGCTTCGCCGCCTGGTTCACGATCTGCTCGGCGGCGAGCGTGAGGAAGTCCTCGTACATGATCTCCGCGACCGGGCGCATGCCCTGCATCGCAGCGCCGATCGCCGCGCCGGCGAGCGCCATCTCCGAGATCGGCGTGTTGCGCACACGCTCCGGGCCGAACTCGTCGAGCATGCCCTGCGTGACGCCCATCGAGCCGCCCATCTCGGCGATGTCCTCGCCCATGATGAAGACGTCCTCGTCCTCGCGCATCGCCCGCGAGAGCGCGTCGCGCACCGCCTCCCGGTAACTCAGCTCAGGCATAGACGTTCTTCAGGGCGTCCTCCGGCTTCGGATCCGTGCCGCTCTTCGCGAAGTCGACGGACGCCTCGACGATCTCCTGCACCTCGCGGTCGATCTCGTCGACCTCCTCGTCCGAGAGCTCGAGCTTCGCGCGTAGATGCTGGATCGGATCATGCCTCTGCCGCGTCTCCTGGAGCTCGTCTTTCGAGCGGTAGACCTGGGGATCGCCGATGTAGTGGCCGACGAGGCGATACGTGTCGACCGCGAGGAAGACCGGGCCCTTGCCGCTCCGTGCGTGCTCGAGCGCCCGGCGCGCCGCCTTGTAGACCGCCTCGACGTCCTGACCATCCACCTTGATCGACTTCATCCCGTACGCGACCGCGCGCTGGGAGATGTCCTCGATCGGCATGTGCTGCGAGGCCGGCGTCGATTCCGCCCAGTGGTTGTTCTCGCAGACGAAGACGGCGGGGACGCGCCACAGCTGTGCGAGGTTCAACGACTCGTGGAAGGTGCCTATGTTCGTGGCGCCGTCCCCGAAGAACGCGACGCCGACGCGCGGCTCGTTACGGAACTTGAAGGCCAGCGCTGCGCCGGTGATCGCCGGCAGCCCACCCCCAACGACCGCGTTGGCGCCTATGTTTCCGCGCTCGATGTCGTACAGGTGCATCGAGCCGCCGTAGCCGTGCGAGCAGCCCTCGAGCTTCCCGTAGAGCTCGGCCATCACCTCGTTGGGGGTCGTGCCCTTGGCGAGCGTGTGGCCGTGGGCGCGATGAGTCGAGGCGATGATGTCGCCTTCTTCCAACGCGCGGCAGACGCCGACCGCAACGGCCTCCTGGCCGATCGCCACGTGGAGGAAGCCAGGGAGCTCCCCGGCACGAAACCGCTCTTCGACCTTCTCCTCGAACCTGCGAATCAGCAGCATCTCCCGGAAAAAGTCACGCAGATCCGATTTGGACAGCGTCCCTTTCTGCTCAACCTTCGCCACGGGCGCCAGTTTATGCTCAGGCTCGTGCGACTCGTCGACCAGCTCAACGAGACCGTGCGCGGGATCGTGGACGACTGGAGCGAGCTGCGTCTCGAGCTCACCGTCGATGACGAGGCGCACGCCGAACGGGCTGCAGCCTTGCTCGGGCCGGCGAACCCTGGGCGGCTGGGTCGGAAGCTCCGGTTCGCGATCGACCGGACCGGTCCGGGCATCGGCCTCGAGGCAACGCGCCGGCTCCTCAGGCGTCTGGACGACGAAGGCATTGGCGGCGCGATCGAGCTCGCCGGCGTGCAGAACGCGCCGCCCGAGGAGATCAGGAAGAAAGAGACACTTCGCTCGCAATGGGACCGCCTGGTGGCGCCGCTGCCACCGGACTGGAGCGACCTGTACGCAGAGGTGCGGCTCGACTCGACCGACTACCTCGAACGAGCTGCGCTCCTGATGGCTCCGCTCAACCCCTCCAGCTTCGGCGGCGCGGCCAATCTCCGCTTCCGCTGCGCTCGGCACTTCGGCTATGGGGCGTCGCCCGAGATGGCGGCCCGCTGCCTCGAACGATGCGACGACGAGGGCATCACGGGGGAAATCGCCGTCCTCCACGTCCTGTCCGACACGCAGCCGGTGGCGACGCAGGGACCCGTCTGGATCCAGGGCGGGCGAGTGGTGTGAGCACAGGCGATCCGATCTCCTGGTTCCTCATCGAGCCGGGCTGGAAAGTGATCGATGCCGAGGACGACGACGTGGGTCGCGTCGAGGAAGTCGTCGGTGACCCAAACGCCGACATCTTCAACGGTCTTCTGATCTCGACCGGACACTTCAGCGGTAAGCGCTACGTGCCCGCAGAGCAAGTCGGGCTGATCACGGACGAGCGGGTGCACCTGACTCTCAGCCGGGACGACGTGAAGCGCCTCACCGACGAGACCGGCCCGTCCGGCGCGGCGGACTAGGCCAGAATCTCGCCGAGCTCCCGCGCCAGCGTCCGCGCGTCGCGCTCGGTAGGGGCGACCACGAGCACCGTGTCGTCGCCGGCGAGCGTCCCGAGGATCCGCTCGTGCTCGAGCTGGTCGAGTGCTCGCGCGATTGCCGGCGCGGAGCCGAGCTCCGCCTGCAGGACCACGATGTTCCCCGCCGGCGTGACCTTGCGCCCGAACTGGCCGAGGATCGTGTTGAGCAGCTCGGTCGGGTCAGCGCGGCGCGCGGCGTGAGGAAGGACGTAACGGGCCCGGCCGAACGGGTCGTGCGTCTTCTCGAGACCGAGCTCGCGGATGTCGCGAGAGATGGTCGCCTGAGTGACCGCGCAGCCCGCGCCCGCCAAGGCGTCCATCAGCTCGAATTGCGTCCCGACGCGCTTGCGGGAGACGACACTTTCGATCAGCCGCTGACGATCGGATTTCGAGAGCTGCATAAGACGAGCATACGTATGCAGGTTTCGCAGAGCCAAGTCCTGGGAGAAAAGGTGGTCATGCTCCGCAGATTGCTCTGGTCCGCGGTCTACGGCGCGATGGCCGCGCTGGCGACAGTCGTTGCGCGCCGCGCCGCCTCAGGCATCTGGCGTACGCTCACGGGCGAGGAGCCTCCGACGAAGAAATGACCACAGCGGACAGAAAGGTCGAGCAGGTAGCGGACCGGCTGCAGAGGCTCGCGAACCGGGTGTCGGGCGAAGGTGGGCTCAAAGCGAAGCTCGCCGAGCCGCTGGCCGACGACGCGAACCTGATCCGCAGGATGAAGCCGAGCCTGATCAGGGCGCGCTTGAAGGGTGAGGCCCCGACGAACCAGAAGCCCGGCGCCACGGTCATTGCGCCTTCGGGCCCGCAACTCAGCTCCCGCCCCAAGCCCAAGAAGGGCGGGGGCCCCGGTCCGTGGCTCGTCGTCGGTGTCGCGTTGGCCACGGGAATCGTCGTCGCCAAATTGATCGACTGGAGAGGCCATGCACACCCGAGAGACTGACGAGCAGCACACCCGTGGCCTCGGCGGGGCGGTCAAGCAAGTCGCCGAGCGCGTCAGCGCCATCGTCCGGCTCGAGCTCGAGCTCGCGTCGATGGAGATCCAGCGGAAGATCAAGTCGCTCGGGTTCGGGATCGCGTTCGCTATCGGCGCAGCGATCTTCCTGGTCTTCATGATCGGGTTCGCGTACGCGACGATCGCCGCGGCCCTCGCGACCGTGATGCCGACCTGGGCCGCGCTGCTCGTCGTGACCGGCATCTTGCTACTGAAGGCGGCCGTGTGCGGGGTGCTGGCGGTCAATCGGATCCGGAAGGGCACGCCGCCGCTACCGGAGCAAGCGATCCGCGAGGCGAAGTTGACGACGGAGGCGCTCAAGAGCAATGGCCGGTAGCAACTCACGCACGCTCGAGCAGGTTCGCCAGGACATCGAGTCGGAGCGCGAGCAACTCGCCGGCGCGGCGGACCAGCTCCGCGAGAGCATCGGCGAGGCGACCAACATCAGCGGCAAGCTGCGCTCGAACCTGCCCGCGGTTGCCGCGGGCGCGCTGGGCCTCGGCTTCGTGCTGGCGGGCGGGGTCGGCGCGACCGCGCGCCTGATCTTCCGTCGCGGGCGTGAAGGCGAGACGAAGGCGAAGGTCGGCCGCTTCCGCTTTGTCGACCGCGACTGAGCACGTAGGCCGCACTCCCGGCTCACCAACGCGCCTCGGCCTCGGCGAGTGGTTAGCGGCGTTCAGGCGCAGCTTCTCGCAGTTCATCGAGGACGACTGCATGGGCCTGTCCCAGCAGATCGCTTACAGCTCCCTGCTTGCGTTCTTCCCGGCCGTAGCCTTCCTCGTCGGCGCGCTGGGTCTCTTCGACCTCTTCGACGACGTCAAGCGCCTGCTCGACCCGATCGCCCCGAACGGCGTGATCGAGTTCATCTCGAGCCTGCAGAAGGACTCCCGGGGCGGAACGTCCGCTGCGGCTTTCGTGCTCGGCTTCTTCGGCGCGGTGTGGGCCGCAAGCGGGGCGATGACCTCCGTCGTCAAGGCAGTGAACGCGGCGTACGACCGCGTCGAGACGCGTCCATTCTGGAAGACGCGGGGGATCGCGATCCTGCTCGTGGTGACGAGCGGCATCACGACTGCGGGCATCTTCCTGCTCATCGTCGTTGGCGGCGCGCTCGGCGAGGCGATCGCGAAGAAGGCCCATCTTGGCGGTGCCTTCGAGATCACCTGGGCGATCCTGCGCTGGCCCGTCGCGTTCTGCGCCATCCTGCTCTTCTTCGGGCTCGTCTACTACCTCGGTCCGAACAAGGAGCAGCGAAGTTGGAAGTGGGTCACGCCGGGGTCCGTGCTGGGCGGCCTGCTCTGGCTCGCACTGTCTGGCCTGTTCGCCCTGTACGTGACGTTTGCGGGCAACTACACGAAGACCTACGGCACGATCGCCAGCGGCATCATCCTGCTCCTGTGGCTGAACTACTCGGCGTTTGCGCTCCTGTACGGGGCGGAGCTGAACGCGGAGCTCGACCGGCAGGCCGACATCCGAGCGGCCGGCGGGGAACGCGCAGGTCTCGTGAGGCCCGCTAGGCGGGGAACCTGACCGTGAGCACGCCGCGCAGCTTCTTGCTCTTGTCCGAGCGGTACGTGTAGCGGCCCGGCTGCAGCCTCACGTTCCAAGTCACACGCCCTCGAAAGGCGACGCCGGTCTTCTTGTTCACGCCCGGTCCGGTGAGATGGAAGTTGTCGGTGCGTGAACGGTCGTTGACGGTGACCGTTGCCGGCCCGACGTCCGCGAGCTTCGGGCTGAGCGCAATCTTCTTCTTCGGGCCGACGGAGGCCGCGAAGCTCGCCGGTTGCAGCGTTCCGACCGTGAAGTAGCCGCGCATGGTTGGGTGCGCATCGCACACGAATGAGAACCGCCCGTCCCCGAAAGTGACCGTCCACGTCACCTCTTGCGCCTCGTCAATCAGCGTGGCGTTGTTGACGCCCGGCCCCTTCAGGTGAAAGTTGTGGCTCAGGGCTCGGTCGCTGACGGCCACGTCATACGTACCCGGGTCGAGTTGCGTCACGAGGTTTCCCGAGGCGTCGCGAAGGCTGATGACGAACGCTTCGTTGGTGCCGACGAGCGCGACGAGCCGCGGGTTGGCGACCTGGCCAAGAGCCGAGGGGACGAAGAGCATGGCGATCAGGACGGAAAGAGCGATTCGAGTGGTCATGCCCGGACTGTACGGGACCCCCGAAGTTTCGGTTTTTCAACGCGTAGGGCGGCCTTTCGGCCGCCCTAGGTCTTACGGATTTGCGCCGCGCCTACTCGGTCGCCTTCGCGCCCCGCACCAGCAGCAGGCCCGCCAGCATCAAGCCGACGCCGACGAGCAGAGCGATCCAGAGCGGGAAGCCCGTGAACGGAAGGCTGCCACTCTCAGCGGCGACGCCCGTCTCGGCCAGGACGCCCTGGGATGCCCCTTGCACGCTCGAGCCCGTCTTCGCGCCCGGGTCGGCGGGCGATCCCGTCGAGCCCGTCGGGTTCTTGCCCGGGCCGGATGGGCTGCCGCTCGGGCTTGATCCGGGATTCGAGCCGCCCGGGTTCGAGCCGGGACCCGGGTTCGGGCCTGGGCCCGGGTTGGGCCCTGGACCCGGATTCGGGCCGGGCGGTGGTGACGGCGACCCGCACGATTTGGCGAGCCGCTTGCCCTTCAGGGCGTGTACGTCGACCTCGTGACCGCGTGAGCACGGGGCCGCCTTGTGTGGCTGGCTGTTCCCGGGCCCGTGCAGGATCGTCCCCGCCGGTGCACCGTTGTGAATTGCGATCTGACCGGCCGTCTTGCCGTTGCCGTAGAGCTTCGTCTGGTCGGACGAGGCCGCCGCGTG
>Ga0209874_1000134_pt1 | contig 18786 bp, 24 predicted proteins | sample GWRWN1_20_30_FD_187216 | JGI IMG/M metagenome (GOLD analysis project Ga0209874, IMG submission 187216) | Riverbed sediment microbial communities from areas with no vegetation in Columbia River, Washington, USA - GW-RW N1_20_30 (SPAdes)... | ecosystem: Environmental > Aquatic > Freshwater > River... | reverse complement strand
GTTATGGATAGCCGGCTTGGAGGTCAAGAAACCCGTGGATCAAGTAAAGCTTCCAGACTATGCTTCCTATAAAGTTGCCAAAACACTCTTTCAGCAAAACCCGTCCGTCGACGCAATCCTGATTCAGGGCCGCTGGCGCTCTGTCGCCTGCGTGGAAGAGCTAGAAAGTGATAGCGAACGGGCAGTCGTGTCCAGCACGGCAGCCTCGCTGGGGTGGGTGCTTCAAAGATTAGCCATGAGAATTCCCATCGAAGGATACGGTCAACTGCTCCGATAGAGGCCCGAACCGCCCCTCGTCGATAACAGATTTGCACAGAAAAAAAAACGGGCCCCCTTTCCAAGAAGGAGGCCCGTTCGTGACGCTATCGCGTCGTCAGTGACTATCTGTGTTTTCCTATTGTGCCCGCCCCGCAGCAAAGGCGCTTTTCATTTGATTCGATCTCTCTCTGGCGGCGAGATTCCGAGTCTGCTTTGGGAAAGTCCTTCCTTTTGTTTACTCGCCTTAGCGAGTTGGCACCTTCAGGTGCTTGGGTTGAGGGCTTGATTCAGGCAGCTCGATGCCGAACAAAGATGCCTGACCGAAATGTTGGCGCCCGCCTTTGGCGGGCTATATTCGCCCGGTGGACTGTTCTCTCCTATCATGGGTTACCTCCATTTCTAGGAAGAGTTTCAACAGGCGCGCACCGTCTTCACTCTTCCGGTCCCTAGTGGGAGGTTCAGGACACAGTTCTTACCTACTGCTGTAAAACATTCTTGTCAAGACGTTTTTTGTTTTTTTTCTGACGGATTATTTCTGAATTTTGGCGTGAAGATTTTTCGGAACTGTGCTCAATCTGCTAAATAAATGACCTTCGGCTCACGACTCTCGGGCAACTTCTTATCAACGTTCATTGTCGCACCGCTCAGAGCCGTGCCGGTGATTAATTCATACAGCTTGCCCATAGCAGCCGGGCTGTTGAGCCGTGTCAATCCGCTCGCCCTGGCCATTTCTTGGATTTGATTCGCCATCGACAGCAGCGGCATCGGGATCTGCAGCGCCGCGGCGACCTCTAAAGCTTGGCGAATGTCCTTGTAGCTATTACTGAGCGCGCCGCCGTTATTATTGTCGCGCTTCATGAACTCTTCCAGGCGCGCAGCGGAGGCTTGGGAACCGGTAGTTTGGAGCAGTTTCAAAAATAGTTTGGGATCGGCGCCCTGTGCCGTCAACCAAGAGCAGATTTCCGCAGTAGCGATATTGTTCGCCGTCGCATACATGATCACGGCGATCTTAAACGCTTTCGGCATCCAGGGCGCCGGAAGACAAATAATCGTTTGTGCGACCTCTTTCAAAAAGCCGATGCAGCCGTCTATGACCCCTCGCTTACCTCCAACGGCAATGGTGAACTGTCCCTGCGGGATGACGATGGCTGGCGCCCCGTTAGCGTGGATCGTGCCGCCGAGAAAGGCCGCCTGCTTCTCCTCTAATCTGCGTTGCAACTCTCTCGCACAATCAGGGTCGGTACCGCTCAGGTCGATAAACGTCATCCCCGGTTTTACTCCTGCGAAGGCTCCGGCGTTGCCGAAAACAGCCTGCCGAACTTCGATCGATGAAGGCAGGACTGTGAGCGTAATGTCTGAAACAGCCTCCTGGGCAGAAGCAGCACCGCGCGCGCCACGGCGTACCATATTCTGCATGGTCGTGGGATTGAGATCGTAGATTGTAAGGGTGTATCCCCGCGCCAGGATCCGTTCACCGATGGGTCGCCCCGCATTCCCCAGACCTATCAATCCAATCGTTGGCATCGCGTCTCCTTGAAATGTTCTCGCGGTTTCATTGCGCCTTACCCGACTTCTTGAGCGCGTCTTCGACGATTTGATGCAGCGCCTTCCGCCCCGCTTGATCATTGTACCTATAAGAGTTGATCATAAAATAGTTTACGCCCTTCTGTGGAACGTCGTCAGGGGCAAGATCGCTCTTCGGTATATCCATGCGCAGCGAATTCACCTCCGCATATTTTTGCCAGGCCGTTTGTCCCTCGCGGGAAAGCACCCAGTTGACGAAGAGCTTTGCGGCGTTGGGATGCGGCGCTTTGCTCATCACAGCCATGCAGCAGGAACCCCCTCCCATGACCTCCCCCTCTTTCAAAGGATGTGGAAACAAATCCACGGGGAGACCCTGGCTCTTCGCTTTCATGATTGGTTGGCCGCTGCCGATGTAAAAAAGAATCTTCCCCTGCCCCAGCCAATCTGTTCCCTGCTGCAAATCTCGGGTTAACTGGATATCAGTTTCGCTCAGTATCCGAGTAATAAACTTATGTCCCAACGCCGGCGTATAGTAAAAGAAGAGAAATGTCTCTCCTCCGCCACCCGCAACCCGGGGATCGAAACTACCCAGCTTGCCTTTCCATTTCGGTTGCAGCAGATCCCACCAGGATTGGATCTCCATCGGATTGAGCAGCTTGGTATTGTAAGAACCACGCCTCGTGCCAACCTCGCCGGAGACAATGATCGCCGCTTGGTTCTCCGGGTCAGCGAAATGCAATTTTCCATCCCACCAGGCCGATGAGTCGTTAATTTCCGGCAAGAGAAGTAAGGGCTTCAACGGCTCCAAGGTCCCCCGCGGAAAGGAAGCAAAACTCGAAGATCCCCCCATGACGAGGTCCGCCAGATATTTTCCCGCCCGTCTTTCCGCAACAATGCGTTGATAGTGGTCCGCTCCTTTGCCCGGAACGAAGTTGAACTTTATCTCCGAAAAGCTTTTCTGAAACACAGCCCAGAGTTGTTGGTACATCGGGTTGTGAGGCCCGTAAATCACCACTTCCCCTTCTTTTTTCCCAGCCTCAATGGTTGCTTCCCATTGCTTCTTCCAGTCAGACTGTGCGCCGACCAGCGCTGAGAAACCCAACAGGAGACACAATGAGACAAAGGCCACGGGCTTCCCATAGTATCGAGCGTTCACATCGACCTCCTGACGAGCAAAGCTTTTTTGGCTGTTTATTTGTGAGCTTGCAAACCCGCCGCGGTGAATGGTCCGGCGCCCATGATCTGATGCACTTCCCACTCGATCAAGTCGAAAGCGGTAAAGCCAGCCGACGTGTATGGATCGCTAGCGGCAATCTTCTCCGCTTCTTGCCGCGATCCGGCACGAATAACATAAATGCCGAGTTTGCGATCCGGTGTCGGACCTGAGAAGAGAATTTTTCCGGCTTCATGCTGTTGTTTCATCCAGACCAGATGTTGATCCAGATTTACGGTCCACTCCTCGCGCGGTTTCACCGGACGCCTAAGCACCAAGTACCACATGATTGCCTCCTGATACTTTGCAGTTTGGTTTCAGGTGTCGGGTTTCAGGTAACGCAAGTCTCGAAACACAACACCTGTAGTATGGCGAATGGATATGATTGCCTTGTTCAGCTGTCAAGAGCTTTTTTCTAGCTGCTATGCCAAATGCGATGGCCACGGACCCGGCCACGATACAAAGATCACTCCAGTTGGCTTATGGCGTATGGCTTATAGCGTATGTTCCTATGTTCCAACTATATGCCATAAGCTATCAGCCATATGCGATTTCGGTGTTTTTTCAGCAGCCTGCCAGGGAGATACGGTTTAACTCTGCTCTTTTTTGTATATAATATGGCCCGCGCATCGGGCTACAGAAACGAGGAGAATCTATGCATCGAATCGTTCTTGGTTTAGTGGTATTCAGTTTTCTCGCCGTCCGACCATCGATATTAAACGCTCAGGATCAGATTCGGGATCTGGTCGTCAAGATCCACGCAGTGCACCACACGCCCGACGTCTTGCGCCCCTGGACCAAAAACAGCCCGCAGCAAGTGAAGGGCTCGGGCGTGGTCATCGAGGGTAGACGGATCCTCACCAACGCGCACGTCGTGCGTTACGCCAGCCAGATTTACGTCCAACCCAACCAGTCCGCCGAACGCATCCCGGCGCGCGTGGAAGCGATGACTCCGTCGATGGATCTGGCCGTGTTGAAACTCGATGACGAATCATTCTTCGACAAACGTGGAACGCTTCCGTTCGCAGAGGAATTGCCGCGGGTCAAAGATAACATCAATGTCTACGGCTACCCTACCGGTGGGTCGGAGCTTTCCGTAACTCAGGGCATCGTCTCTCGCATCGAATACACCGACTATTATTATCAAACCAGCGGGTTAAGGATTCAGGTGGACGCCGCGCTCAACTTCGGTAACAGCGGCGGACCGGCGGTATCGGATGGAAAATTGGTGGGTCTGGTTTTTAGTCTGATACAGAACGCCCAAAGTATCGGTTATCTGATCCCCGTCGAAGAAATACAGCTCTTTTTGGCCGATATCGCCGATGGTAAATATGACGGCAAACCGCAACTTTACGACTTTCTTCAAACGGTAGAAAACGACGCGTTAAGACAAAAACTGGGGCTTTCTCCTGGCGTGAACGGGGTCATGGTCGCGGAACCCTACCGGCAGGACCCGAACTACCCGCTCAAGGAGTGGGATGTCATCACCCAGATCGGCAATACACCCATTGACAGCGAAGGCAAAGTTGCGGTCCGTTACGATCTGCGCCTTTCGGCACTATACCTGGTCCAGAAGCTGGCCAAGGAAGGGCATATTGACGTCACGGTCTTTCGCGACGGCAAGCTCAACCCGATGAAGCTGCCGGTCCAATCGCATCGGGAGCTGGTCATGCCCTATTTATTGAATGCAAGCCCGCGCTATTTCATTCTCGGCCCCCTGGTTTTTTCCCAAGCGACTCAGGATTATGTCGAGCGCGCGAGCGCTCAAAGGCCGTTGCCCGCAAGCCAGCAAAATAGCCCGCTGGTCACGCGCCGCTATGACAAGCCGCGCTTTGATGGTGAAGAGCTGGTCGTGGTTACCTCGCCAATGTTTCCCCATCGCATCACCAAGGGCTACGACGATCCCGAACGCTTCGTGCTCAGCGAGGTCAACGGTCAACGGTTAAGAAGTTTGCAACACCTGGTTCAGCTTCTGCGTGACGACACGCAGTCACAGATCACTCTCAAATTCGCCAGGGCGTCGCGCCGAACTCACGAAACCATGGTCTTTAATCGCGCCGAACTCTTAGAATCCACCGCCAAGATCATCGAGGAAAACGGCATCCGTTATCCCTACTCTTCTGATCTCCGCCCGCTTTGGGAAAAGTCTCTGACCGTCATGCCGAAGCCGGCGGCCGGCTCATGATTGTCCGTCGATGCTCGCCACGTTTTGCACCGCGCCTCACAAAACTCGTGCGCATCTTGCGCTTACTTTCAATCGCTTTTCTAGCCGCCTGCGGTCTACCCCAAGAAGAGCTCGCCGGAACGCCGACGGATTTGAAGATTGAAGTCCTGCTCCGCGGCTTGGACACGCCGTGGACGCTCGACTTCGCACCCGATGGCAGAATCTTTATTACGGAACGGCCCGGGCGCATTCGCGTAATCGAGGGGGGCCGATTACTAAACGAACCTTGGATGACGTTAGAGGTCGCGGCCGCCGGTGAAGCGGGGCTCATGGGTTTAGCTCTCGATCCGCAATTTGGCCAAAACCGCTTTGTTTATGTCGCTTATACCTACCGTGCCGCCAACGGCCGGATGCAAAATCGTCTTGTGCGACTGCGCGAAGATCCGAAGACCAGCAAAGGCAGTATCGACAAAGTTCTTATCGATAACGTAGCGGGCTCCAACAATCACGACGGCGGCCGAGTAAAATTTGGTCCTGAGGGAAAACTTTATTGGACAATGGGGGACGCGCAAACCGCGAGGTTTGCGCAGGACCTGCGTTCGTTGAACGGAAAAATCCTCCGACTCAACTCAGACGGCTCGATTCCGGCAGACAATCCATTTCCCAACTCCTATGTCTACTCCTACGGCCACCGCAACCCCCAAGGTCTCGCCTGGCAACCCAAAACACAGCGACTGTATTCAACCGAACATGGCCCCAGTGGCTTTCAAGGCTGCTGCCGGGATGAAGTAAATTACATCGAGCCAGGCAAGAACTATGGATGGCCGGAAATTCGCGGAGACGAAACGCGGGAGGGCATGGTATCGCCAGTCATTAATGCAGGGACGAGCGAAACCTGGGCGCCCGCCGGCGCTACATTTGTCACGCGCGGCCCGTGGGCCGGCTCGCTGCTTTTCACCGGACTTCGAGGGCAGACACTCTACCGCGTCGTGGTCGACTCCAACGATCCGCGCAAGGTAGCGACGTTCGAGCGTCTACTCTACCGCCAATTCGGTCGCTTGCGTGACATCGTCGAAGGACCCGATGGAAATTTGTATCTCCTGACGAGCAACCGCGATGGCCGCGGCAGCCCAAAAGATGATGATGACCGAGTGATCCGCCTGAGCTTTAGGTGAGCCTTATTTTTCGCTAGTGTGGTGTTCCCGAAATCCGTTGAATAATTGGGCGTCATTCCGGGCAAGCTGGCGATAGCCAGCGCGACCCGGAATCCAGATGTAAGGGCGGGTTTGAAACCCGCCCCTACCAGATACCCGCCCTTCGACGCCGCTCAGGACATGCTTTCGCGGGTATGACGTTGGGGTGCTCGCTGATTTATTGTGCGAACTTTAGTTCCAGGACAATAGTAAAGATTCCGCGTTGATCGCCACAAACCACTGAGATAAGATCGCCGCCATATCAGGCAAGGCTCCGACAATAGGAGGTTGACCATGCAAAAAAGAATTTTCTCGTGGCTAGGAAAAGAATTTGTAGAGCTGTCCGGCGAAGCAAGGCCGGCAGTCACAGCGGCTGAAGAGGCCCGGGAGCTCTTTCAACGCTTCGGTCAAGAGTTGGAGACCCAGGGCTTGTCCTTGGACAACACGGTTCGGTCAAGGCTTTGGGGACGCGACCGGGAAAGCCGAGACCAGGGCAGCAACGAACGGGTTAAAGTTCTTTCCGGGAAAGCTCGGTCAGCGAGTTCGAGCTATATCGCGCCCGCTCACTTCGACTCGAATGCAAAGGTGGCAATTGACCTGCTCGCCATGCGGCCCTCCCGTTCGGACGCCGAAAAGTTTCTGAAAGAGTACGATCCGCCCATCGTACCGCTGCGCTATCTGACTTATGATTCGGTGGTCGTCCTCTCCGGAGTGACCGCTGTGCTTGCTACCCTCGACGAGCAGTTAGACAACATTTTGCCGCGCATCGAAGATTCGCTTAAAAACGCTGGCAGTTCCTGGGACCGGGTCGCGAAAGTCTCCTTCTTTCTGCATAGAAGTCGAAGAGTTGAAACGCTCAAGGAGCTTTTCAGCGAAAGAGTCGCGGCTAAAATCCCCGCAATGGAATACTCTTTCGTGGACGGGTATTCGTCCGAAGGGAAATTGTGCGAGGTCGAAGTAACAGCGACCCTATAATACCATAAAGGATCAAACGATGAGTGATAAACCCTTTCGCGTCGCCGTATTGGATGATTTTGAAAAATTGGCCGACACCGTCCCGGCTTACGAGCAGCTCAAGGCCCGGGCCGACGTGACCATCCTGCGGGAACGGCTGGATTCGCCGGAGAAAATCGAACGCGCTCTAGGGGGGATGGATGCCCTGCTTCTCATGCGTGAACGTACTTACTTCAGCGACAACGAATACAGCCGATTGCCGAGGCTAAGGCTCATCTCTCAAACCGGTCGCACCAGCAGGCATCTCGATTTGCCTTCGGCCACTCGACGCGGCATCGCCGTCGCTGGAACACCGGCCGACAATGGCACATCGACCAAAGAGCTCACCATCGGGCTGATCTTGGCTCTCATGCGAAAAATACCCCAAGTGAACCGGCGCATGCGCGAGGAGAGTTGGCCACCGCTTCCCGGTCGGCTGCTCGAAGGAAAACTCGTCGGTGTCCTCGGGTTTGGCCGGATCGGCCAAGAAGTGGCCCGCATTCTTAAAGCGTTCGATGCGCGAGTGCTCGCCTACGCACGGACATTGACCGCGGAAAAGGCCGGACAAATCGGAGCCGAATGTGTTCCTACGGAGACATTGCTCAAAGAATCTGACATCGTGACGATCCACGTGCCGCTGAACGCAAACACGCGTGGCATGATCGGTGATAAAGAATTAGCCATGATGAAACCGGGCGTGCTGCTGGTGAATACCGCCCGCGGGCCCATCGTATCGGAAGCCGCGATGATCAAGGCGCTCGAAACCGGCCACCTGGGTGGCGTTGGTCTCGACGTGTTCGACATCGAACCGCTGCCCATGGACCACCCGCTCCGCCGTTTCGACAACGCTATCCTTCTTTCCCACCGTGGTTACGCCACCGTGGAGGTTCTTCGCGAGCGCTACGAGGAGGCGATGACGAATATCCTGAACTTCATCGACGGCAAACCCGTCAACCTGCACAACCCGGAAGTGCTAAAGCCGTAAAGCTTCACGCGTTGACTGACTTCCAGCGATCAGCCGCTTAGCTCACCCTAATTCGAGATCTTTAGGTCTTAGTAGTGGAAGAGGGATATATCTTAGGAAGGCGATATAGTGAGGGTAGTACAATTTTCACTGAAAGTGATGCTTGAGACATCCTCTCCCTCGACGGGAGAGGACAGAGGTGAGGGTGCCTGAATTCTTGCAGTTATTCTCGACGCCACCGTTCCATGATTTCCGTCACTCTGTCCAACACAGCCGACCGCGCCTCCGATCGTTCCCACCCTTGAGACAGTAGCCGATCGTAGTCGGTGTGCGCATGACGAACATGAGCCTTGACCGCAAGGTCCATTGCCGTCGCATCAAATGACTTTGCCGCAGCAGATCGGCCAACTCGCCCGCTGTACTTCTCACACGCGTGCTTGGCAATCACTTCAGCCTCGGCCGGAGGGCAATCTGGGTATCGAGAGCGAATGGAATCCGTGAATTGCGCGACGTACTGCTCGTCGGCACGCTCCCGGACGAGCGAGGCCTTCTCCCGCGCGATTTGGCGTTTTCCTTCATCGCTGAGGCATTCTTCCTGCGCGCGTTCAAGGGCGCCTGATTCCACGAGCAAACCTTGACGCTCGTACCTTTTGCGAGAACGGCTGAACCTCACTACCACCGCCGACAAGGTTGAATACTTCCGGCTGCGGCGCGTCAGCGCCACATCTCCTCGTGGAAGAAACACCAGATGGTCCAGATCCGCGCATTCCAGACAAAGCGGCTTTTCCTTTTCCATCCTTAGAAAGCTGCCCTTCCACAACTCCGCGCCGCACTCCGCGCAGGCGGAAGGTTTAAGAATCGAAAAGACGACAATGTCGCCACTGGTCTCGGTTGCTGTCTTGTTGTCGACTTCCATGAATTTCTTCTCATTTCAGGTCAATTGTAAAACGAAACTTCTTCAGTAAAAGGTTCTTTGTACTTGATTACGGAACGGATACGATCCAGCTGATACTTCAACAAAGCTCAGTGCAGGGTTTCGATTTTAGATTACTCTCGGACAGGGACCCGATTTCGCTTGGATTGCTTTCTCTTCAATCGAAAATCGGCTCAGCCCAAGGCTGATCAGTCCTTCGGCTGAAATCTAAAATCCAAAATGTCATCTTATGACTCTATCCGCCCTCATCAGCACCCACTGCGGAATCGTCAGGCCGATCAGCTTGGCTGTTTTCAGGTTGACTATGAACTCAAACTTCATCGGCTGTTTCACCGGCAGCTCGGCTGGCTTAGCGCCTTTTAGAATCTTGTCCACGTAAGTGGCAGCACGACGAAAAATGTTGCTCTGACTCACCCCGACGACGTGAACTATCATGCGACGATCTTCAACGATTCTCCTTGATTATGGAGGGGTATGAGTTGGTCGCCTCTTAGCGCCAGTTCGGCGTACGTTTGCCCGTCTTCGTCACAAAACTCAACCTCGTATACATCCGGGGCGAGAACTTCAACAACAGTGCCGACTTCGCCACGCTTGAGCTTGCGTCCAGGTAAATCCTCGTTCAATGCCACCGTGCTCAGCAGTTTGATTTTTCGCTTAGCCATTATCTGCTCCTCTTTCTAACGTGGCACAGTTTCATTGCTTAAAATAATCCAACCGCTGCGCACGACTACTTTTCGCGTCCCTTTCCGCAATTCGAAGTCTATCGTGTAGCGTTGGCCATACCTGTCAAGCTCGCCCACCTTTACTTGTTCCGAAGCAGCAACTTGCAACAACTTTTGCCGGAGCGCCGACGCGTCGACTCTTGTCATTCCCAGGGCAGATCTAAAAACGCGTGCCTTGCGGCTTCCCCGCGGACTATCCGGGTTAAGGCAATAGTCACGCAATTTTCTGATATCCACGATTGCACGATCGCCATACGGCAAAAGCATAGACTCAGGTTACAAGTCGTGCACCCATCCACGCAAGCGTCCAAGTTCTCAGCCATAGCAGTCGTGCTATCGCGTCGAGACTCCATAATTTCAAAATGTCTTTGGCCAGATTTTGGACTTCAGAATCATCGGATCACCTTGTCCGCCCTTACCAGCACATTCGGCGGAATAGTGAGGCCGATCTGCTTGGCGGTCTTCAAATTTACGATGAACTCAAATTTCACAGGGCGCTCAATAGGGAGATCACGCGGCGTTGCACCCCTTAAGATTTTGTCCACGTAAGTGGCCGCGCGTCGGAACAAGTCCGGCCCATACGCGCCGTAGGACATGAGGCCGCCGGCGTCCATAAACTGGGCGTCATTAAGCATCATTGGCAAGCGGGATTTCAGCGCCAGCTCGGTCATGAGCTTTCGATTCGCGACAATCACCGTATGATTGAAATGGATGCCTGCCTGGGAGCGCGCCTTCGTTGCCGCGCGAAAGGCGCCCTCGAAATCGCCGGGTTGATGTACATCAAGTGATTGAAGCTTTAGACCGAGCTTTTCGGTGTCGCTCTCAACCTCTTTATAGGCCTTCGGTGATCTCGACGAAAAATTCGGATCTCGAAGGACAGCGACGCGCGATAGCTGGGGTACAATCTCTTTGAGAAGGTCTAAGCGTTTGCCGTACAGATCAGCCGATATGGAGGTTAACCCAGCAACATTCCCTTCGGGTCGCGCCAAACTTGACACTAGCCCGGCATCAACCGGATCGGCTGCCAAGATCATGACAATCGGAATAGTTGAGGTGGCTCTTTTCACCGCCTGGACTGCCGGTGTAGTTGAAGTAAAGATGATATCGACATTAAGACCAACCAACTCCTCAGCCAAACTCCGAAGAAGTTCGGCAAAACGCCTCTCAATAAAGAAGTTTTTCCCTTCAACATATCCGAGTTCACGCAAACCTTGCTGAAATGCTTCGAAGCGAGGCTCCGGCCCGGCGTATGGCGAGAGGTAGCCAATGCGGCGAGGTTTGCTGCCTTGCTGCGCATCGGCGAAGCGCGCAACTGTCAGAATCAAAGCGACCAGTATCCAAACCAACATTTTTGAAGTCATGTATCCTCGCTCCTAACTATCGCCTGCTGCCTGCTTCATCGAATCACTCGATCCGCCCGGTATGACACTGACTGAGGGATTGTGAGTCCGATCTGCTTGGCGGTCTTCAGATTGAATGTGAGATCGAACTTTATTGGTTGTTCGACGGGGATATCGGCAGGTTTGGCACCTGTGAGGATCTTGTCGACGAAATGTGCCGCGCGTCGATACTGATAAACCGAATCTGGCCCGTACGAAATCAGGCAGCCGTCAATCGACCAGCGCGCGCTCTCGCACATCGCCGGCAGCCGATTCTTAGACGCCAGGTCGAGCAGTTGCCTGCGGTGAGAGTTGGTAAAACTACTCTGAATCAAGATAAGCGCTTGGGCGTTTTCCCGCTTGATCGAAGCGAATGCGGATTGGAAGTCGTTAGCGTTGTGCACTTCTGCGGTTTGAACTCTCAATTTCTTGGTCTGAGCCACTGCCTCGATCTGCTTCAGTTCATCTCGATCTGTCCTACTCCCCGGATACAATAGCACCGCGATGCGCACGGCGTTTGGGATCACTTCCTTGAGTAGCTCCAGACGTTTGCCACTTAAGTCGGGAGATATGACGGTCGAACCCGTAATGTTGCCACCCGGACGCGCCAAGCTTTCCACCAGCCCGGTGCCGACCAGATCTCCCGCGGCTCCGGCTACAATCGGTATCGTCGCACTGGCTTGCTTTGCAGCGGCGGTCGACTGCGAGCCACCAGCCAAGATCACGTCGACCTTCAGCTTGACGAGTTCCGCTGCGAAACCGGATACCCGACTCAATTCGCCGTCCGCGTAGCGATGCTCAAATGCGATGTTCTTGCCCTCGAGCCAGCCCAGTTCCCGCATTCCGTCGCGGAACGCGTCGATATTGCGTTTGGCGTCTTCCGCAGAGGTGCTTTGCAGTATCCCGACGCGCGGAATCTTGCTTGTCTGCGACTGAGCGTCGGCCCAAGTGATCATCGCGAAAACGAAAGTGGCTGCTAGGATAAACGACCTGGTCATTTCCCTCATGTCTCCCTCTAACTGTTACCTATTGCCTTGCGCCCATTGCCTATCGAATCATTCTATCCGCCCGCATTGCCATCTTGAATCTCGATTATCGATTGTTCGGTCATCGGATTACCTTGTCGGCTCTTGCCAGCACATTCGGCCGGATCGTCAGGCCGATCTGCTTTGCGGTCTTTAAATTGATCACGAACTCGAATTTCGTCGGCTGCTCGACCGGAAGGTCTGCGGGTTTCGTTCCTTTGAGGATTTTGTCTACGCAGTAAGCGGCGCGCCGGAAACTCTCAGCATCGGTGGATGAATAGGACATGAGCCCGCCGGCCTCCACGAACTCATTTCTCTCGTGCATTGAAGGTAATCGGTTCTTTATAGCAAGGTCCGCAATCCGGTTTCGATAACTCAAGGTCAATGTCAATGCGCCGCTAACCGTAACGAGCGCGCTCACGCGCCCCTTAGCCGCAGCTTGGAATGCACCCTCAAGTTCAGGGTTCGGACTTCTTACCTCTAGAGATTGAAGCTGCATCTTTAGCGCGGGCCGCAGTCTCATAATCTTTAAAATCCGTTGCATCCGCATCCCAAAGGACTTCAACCCGCGATGCTTTCGGAACCGCTTCCTTTAGCAGTTCCGACGGCCGCATCGGGAGTGGCGGAGATGGGGGTGTTCCTTTGTGCCAGATATCCTATCCGCGGAATCTTCGGTTGCTGCGCATGCACGTAATCGGTAGAACTGAATGCTACGATTAGTAATGAAATGATAAGAATGTTGTGGACCATGCTTGCCTTCTTGGCGATCAGCATTGACCGTCCTTTCGGTGATGTACTATTCTCCGAACATTCACAACTGTCTATGAAGATCATTCGCGCTGAGAAACAGCGGGAAAATCTGGCAAAGTATTTTTGGGACATGTCCAAGGTCGCTTTTGCTGTACTTGTCGCCGGTCCTTTTGCAAAGCCAGAGAGCTTCAGCTTGCTGGACTTCTCATCGGCGTCGCTATAGGATTACTATTGACTCTGTGGGGTTATCTCCTCGATGGAATGGAGGTATCCAAATGAACCCTTTTGTTGTGGCGTTCATAGTTCTTGGCATTATCGCGTTGATTGGTGCCTTTATTGTTCTCTTTGACAAAGGTCTCAAGCGCCGGCCTTAATACTAAGAGACAGGACTGACAGCCGGTCCGCCTTTCCCTCGGCGTAGCGGTAGTCCACCAGGATGTTTTTTCCCTCGATATAACCGAGATTTCTTAGCCCTTGGCGGAATGCCTCGACGTTAAACCCAGGGTTCTTGATGTCCCCGCTCCCCGAAAGAAATCCGATGCGCGGAACTTTCGGCGGCTGCTGCGCCTTCGCGGACGCGCAAAGCGCAATTCCGACAATTCTTTTTTGCATCGCTTTTGCTCCTACTTTGGGCTGAAACCTGACACCAGATCACTGATCACTGTCATCGAATCACTCTGTCCGCTCTCGCCGCCACGTTGGGCGGAATCGTCAGGCCAATCTGCTTTGCCGTCTTCAAGTTAACCACGAACTCAAACTTTGTTGGCTGCTCCACGGGCAAATCGGCGGGCTTTGTACCTTTTAGGATCTTATCCACATCAGTGGCGGCGCGTCGCCACTGATCGGCCTCGTCGGCTGAATAAGACATCAGGCAACCAGCCTCAACATACTCACTTCTCTCACACATGGATGGCATTCGGTTCTTTATGGCAAGGTCTGCAATCTGCTTTGCGTAGCGAGTCACGAGGACACTCCTTGTAGGAATCAGCGCGCTCACCCGCCCCTTGGCCGCAGCTTGAAATGTACCCTCCAGATCGGGGTTCGGACCACGTATTTCTAGAGATTGAAGCGGTATTTTCAGCGCGCGCGCCACAGCCCCATACTCTTTAGATCCCATAGCACCACCGTCGCTGTCCGGATCCCTTAAACTCCGACGCGGGACATCTTCGGAACCACCTCCTTAACTAATTCCAGACGCTTTCCGCTTAACTCGCGGGAAAGTGTGGCGAGTCCCGTGATATTTCCGCCCGGGCGTGCCAAGCTATCGATGAGCCACGCTGCGACTGGATCTGCCTGGGTCACCATGACGATGGGAATCGTCTTGGTTGCCTCCTTGGCTGCTTGTATCGGCGGAAAATTTCCGCTGACAAAGAGATCGATCTTGAGTTGCAAGAGCTCGGCAAACTGGCTTCGGCTACGGCCCTGCGACTCAGCGGGGCGATATTCAATCAGTATATCTTTCCCTTCGTTATAACCGAGATCCCGCAGTCCTTGCCGGAATGCCTCGATACGGGGATCAAGACCGCCAACACCTAACACGAATCCTATCCGCGGAATTTTTCCTGCCGGCTGCTGCGCCCGAGCGATCCCCGCCCACGCAAAGAAAAATACGAGAAACCCCAGCCATTTTAGATTTTCGATTTTAGATTTCCGATTATCAGACCAAAAACTCGAACACGTATCCTGGTCTTCTCATGCATTTGTTTCTCCCCAATCTAAAATCGGCAATCTAAAATCGGCAATCTAAAATCCAAAATTTATCTTATGACTCTGTCCGCCCGCGCCAGGAAGTTCGGCGGAATTGTTACGCCGATCTGTTTAGCGGCTTTAAGATTTATCACCAACTCCAATTTTGTTGGCAGTTCAACAGGCAGATCGGCGGGCTTTGTGCCTTTCAAGATTTTATCAGCATATATCGCGGCGCGACGATACGCATCGGCGCTGCTGTGCGCATAGGCCATGAGGCCGCCGGCTTCGACAAACTGCAAGTTTGCATACATCGCTGGCAGCCGGTTCTTGGTCGCAAACTCGACTACACGCGTCCGTATAGTGCCCAGGACAGGACTCGGATTCGTGAGTATGGCCCCGGCGCGTCTTTTCAGGATCGCATGAGTAACACCGGCAAAGTTATCAGGACTGCGTACTTCCAAAGACTGAAGCTGCAAATGCAACGCGTCTGCCGCAACTTGTGTTGCTTTCAAAGCGACAGCGGTGCTCGCGGAAGGACTCCAAAGCAACGCAACGTGGGTAATGCCTGGAATCGCCTCCTTCAGAAGTTCAAGCCTTTTACCGCCCAAATCTGGCGAGAGGATTGATATCCCAGTGACATTGCCTCCCGGTTTCGCGAAACTCTTCACAAGGCCGGCGTTTACCGGGTCGCCCACGCCGGTGAAAACGATCGGAATCATGCTAGTCGCCTGTTTGACAGCCACGGTCCCTGGAGTGGCGTTGGTAAAAACGACGTCAACATTCATTTGCACTAGCTCTCGCGCAAGCTCGGGCAAACGGTCCAGTTTCCCCTCGGCGTATCGGACTTCAAGAAGCAAGTTTTTTCCTTCCACATACCCGAGATCTCGTAATCCCTGTTGGAATTCATCGATCATGACCTTGTGACTGGAAGGAGTGCCGTTGACCAGGATGCCGATCCGTGGAACTTTACCCGCCGGTTGCTGCGCCTCGGCGAGATGGGGCCAAAGCAAAAGCATCACCAATAGTGCGATGGCGAGGTTAACTATTTTGGATTTTTGAGTTTGCATCAGGCTCTCCCTTCCCAAACCTGAGATCGCCGATCGAAGCGCGACCTTAGACCTTAATAGTTCAAGTAGTTCAAACCGGTCAAGACGTTCAAATCGTAGTCCCCACCTGTTCCCCGCTATGCGAGGAGGAGTTTCGAGGCGTTCCGTATAACCATAGTTGAAAGTTTCGCAGCTTGCGCAAATTTTCCGATGGTCAATAACTCTCAACACGGAGATTTACTCGCGCCAAGGCGCCAAGAACGCCAAGTGACGGGCCAAGTCCGTCATCCCGAGCGGTCGAGGGATCTGGGAAAGATTTCTCCCTTGGGTCGAAATGACAACGCTTTGTGTCTTTGCGCGAGTCACAGGTGTTTCCAATTGCATTGTGTGGTTCATGAATTTCAAATATCTTTGGTTGGGGCTTGAGTAACGACTCCCAACAACTCTTCAGCAAGCGATGTACCACTTTTGGTAGACAGAGCATCGACAAGGAACGTGTTGTAAGTACGCGAAATTTTTATGACGGGAATTGAGTCAGGGCTGGGCAATCAAACACCAGGTGTAGCAAAATTGATTCGAGGGCGAATCAATTTCGCTACACCCTCATCCACGCCCCCATCTCGATTTTGCCGATATCCTAAGGGCTCGCGTAGTTGGAAACTTCGACCAGATTCAGGTCGGGATCGCGGAAATACACCGACATCATCAGCCCTCTCGCGCCGTTTCTTTCCACTGGGCCTCCGATGAGGCGCACGCCGCAGGAATTCAGGTGGGCGATAACCTCGGAAAGGGGAACGGAGGTGATAAAACAAATGTCGGCCGAACCGGGTGTTGGCTTTTCCGCAATCAAAGTACTCTCACGCCCAAGTTGTTGCAGATTGATCTTCTGTGAGCCGAAGGCCAGAGCTTTCCTCCCTTCGCCGAAGGTAACGATCTCCATTCCGAGCACCTTCGAATAGAACTCACAGGTTGCGCTCATGTCCTTGACCGTGAAAACCACGTGGTCGATGCTATCGATCTTCATGAATTACCTCCCGCAAGGGACTTTGTCACTTAGACTTACGTTTTTTTTGTCCCCGCTGTTTTAACCAGCGTTTTAAGGACTTCGGATTTTCCCCGGAGGGAAGACCAGCCAAGATGCCAGCTACCGTCAAGTCTTCGTCCAAATCAGGCCAGTGAACGTACGTCCCATCTCCGAAAATCTCAAAGTGATTGCGCTCCTCTGGCTTGCCGTGCCAAAGACGAGGGTACCAAACCAGAGGCACAATGATGGTGCGACCATCCATTAAATCCACCGTCAAGGACTCTTCGCTCACGGTCACGCTTCGGGCTCGAGGCTCCCTCTGTTCAGCGACCAAAGAACTCATACCATCCCTACAGGAACTTTTCACGATGCTCTTGAACAAGCCTGCCTATCACATTAAGCTCCCCACGGTTAAAACCTCCGGCCTGTTGTAACGCAACCGGGTCTAGCCAGAATTTAGCTACCATACTCTCTCTCCGCACATGTATATGAGGAGGTTCGCCACGGTCGAGGGAAACAAAGAAGAAACGGTAAGGGCCTATCCTCAAGACCGTAGGCATTGGGTAGAATCTTACCCCGAGCCCGGTTGAATCTTCAACCGAATCTCAAGGTGCAGTCTCCGAACATCACCTGGGTTCCCCCCCAAAAGCATGCGGGAATGACGGACTTCGGTAAAGGATCAAATTCTAGGCAGCAAGCTGCAGGGAATCCAACCCACTGAGATTGAATCCGACGCAGTGGCTTGGCATTATTTGAATTGCAGCCGGTTGCGCGACCGGCGTCTTCATTTATTCATGAGAGCACGTCACGCACGAATCCTCAGCGCTGAAGAATTAGCTGAGACTTCATCGATCACTCTTGGCCACTACAATCAACACGCCAACAGTTTCTGGGAAGGCACGAAGGATCATGACGTAAGCCAGAATCGTGACGCTCTTCTTGAATATGTGGGCAAACCGTCGCGAATTTTAGATTTCGGGTGCGGGCCCGGGCGCGATCTGAAAGTTTTTAGCGACCTCGGCTATGAGGCCATCGGTCTGGAAGGAGCAGAGCGCTTCGTAGAATTTGCGCGCCAATACAGCGGCTGCGAAGTGTGGCACCAGGATTTTCTCTCCCTCGAGCTTCCGTCAGAATACTTTGACGGCATCTTCGCCAATGCGGCTCTCTTTCACGTCCCTAGCCAAGAATTGCCACGAGTTCTAAAAGAACTTTGGGCGACGTTGAAACCGAGCGGCGTGTTATTCAGCTCAAATCCCCGCGGCGATAACGAAGAAGGCTGGAACGGCGAGCGCTATGGGGCCTATTACAACCTGGAACGATGGCGCGAGTTGGTCTTAGCCGCAGGCTTTGCAGAAATCACTCACTACTACCGGCCGCCCGGTCTCCCGCGCGCGCAGCAGCCGTGGTTGGCGTCCCTCTGGCGAAAAATGAATCATTGGGGCAAGGAGTAGAATTGTCACTCCCCGCGGAAGCGTAAGAGCTGGATTCCCGTTTTCACGGGAATGACGCACACTCATCCGCGATACGAATTGACAGCAAGTACTGGTATCGCATAAGCTGCGGTCAAATCGGTTGACAAGACAAAAAGCGATTCATACACAAGGAGGGCAAAAACATGGCAGCCGGCAATGGTCATGCTCAAGGGATCGAAGGTGTCATCATTTCATCGGATTCCCACGTAATGGAACCGGTGGATCTTTGGAAGAAAGGCGTTCCAGAAAAATACCGCGCCGACGCTCCGCTCTTTCCACCCCACAAAGTGGGCGAGGGATTCCAACATCACGCCGGTGGATGGGATCCCCACGCGCGAATCAAGGAAATGGAAAAAGACGGTCTCAGCGCTGAGGTGCTCTACCCGACGTTAATGCTGGATCTGTTCGCTCTCGACGATGCCGGCATGCAGGAGGC
>Ga0209874_1000133_pt1 | contig 18786 bp, 15 predicted proteins | sample GWRWN1_20_30_FD_187216 | JGI IMG/M metagenome (GOLD analysis project Ga0209874, IMG submission 187216) | Riverbed sediment microbial communities from areas with no vegetation in Columbia River, Washington, USA - GW-RW N1_20_30 (SPAdes)... | ecosystem: Environmental > Aquatic > Freshwater > River... | reverse complement strand
CTGGCCGCGCCGACCCGCTGCACGCCGTCCAGCGAGGCCCGCAGGGCCTCCAGCAGCCGCCGCGGCCCGAAGCTGCCCTCGTCGCCGAGCGTCTCACCTGCCTGCAGGAACGCGGTGCCGTACAGGGGTCCGGCGGCGCCGCCGACGGTGGAGACGAAGGTCCGCCCGGTGACCCGCAGCAGCTGCCCGGGGGTGGCCCGGTCGACGGTGGCCAGCTTGCGCATGACGGCCGCGAAGCCGCGGTGCATGTTGATCCCGTGGTCGGCATCGCCGATGGCGGCGTCCAGTTGGGTGAGGAAGTCCCGCTCCGCCTCCAGGCGCGCGGCGACCCCGCCGAGCCAGGAGCGCACGCAGGCCGCGTCCACGATCCGGGCAGCCTCCCGTCGGGGTCGGGTCGGTGAGCCCGCCCATCGTACTGCCACGCCGCCCCGCACCGTCAGCGCCCCTGGTCCTTGACCTTGGCCATGGTCGCCGCGCCCCGTGCCGCCCCGTCGACCTCCTCGAGCGCGGAGCCGGTGCTGGCCTGCACGGCGCCGATCACCGCACCCTCCACCAACGGCGCCTCGGAGATGCGCACCCGGCCGCGGCGCTCCTCCTCGATCAGCTCCTCGATGGCGAGCTGGGCGGCGAGCACGGCGGAGCCGAGGTCGACCAGCACCAGCACCCCGTCACCGTCGTCGGCGGCCATGATCGCCTCGGCGATCAGGGTGGCGTCGGTGCCGATGCCGCCGTCGGCGGCGCCCCCGGCGGCGCGGATGCGGACGTCGCCGGCCATCTGCGCGGCCAGCTCGACCACGCCCTCGGCCACCTTGGCCGAATGGGACACCACCACCAGGCCCACGCTCACGCTCGCCGCCACCGCCCGATGTTCGATCATGCCGAACGTCGTTGGGTCATTACGCATTGGCCTGCTTGTGTTGTCAAGGGTCGGCGGTGGCTGCCGCGCCGCCGTCGCGCTAGGAGCTGGCAGCGCGCTCGTACTTGAACGACAGCTTCACCCTGGCCCGGTAGGCCAGCACCTTGCCACCCTCGAGCTGCATGTCGAGCTCGAGGACCTCCGCGATGCGCAGGTCCCTGAGGGTCTGCGACGCGGTTGCGACCGCCTGCGCCGCCGCCTTCTCCCAGGACTCCGGGCTGGTCCCGACCAGCTCGGTCACCGCGTAGACGCTGCCGTCGGGCATGACCGACCACCTCCCGCACTTGGCGGCCGCGGTCGGCCGCCGGCTGCGCCAACCTCATCCGAGCCGGGTCGCCGGTGTCAAGACGGACGTCGAAGGTCCGCCCCCCGGACCCTCGCCGGTCCGATGGCTGCCGGCTCCTACGGTATCGTCGTGGCAGGTTGAAGGGGTGAGAGGCGGTGGCCGTGCTCGGGATGACGCCGGAGGTGGCGGAGCTGCGCGGGCGCGTCCGCGCCTTCATGGACGAACGCATCTACCCCAACGAGCCGGTCCTCGGCCGGGAGGACGAGGAGGCGGAGGCGCTCGTCAAGACCCTGCGGGCGGAGGTGAAGGCGGCCGGGCTGTGGGCACCGCACATCGGGCCGGACGCCGGCGGCAGCGGCAGGGGCTTCCTCCCCTACGTGTTCCTGAACGAGATCATCGGCCGCAGCACCTGGGCGCCGCTGGTGTTCGGCTGCCAGGCGCCCGACGCCGGCAACGCCGAGATCCTGCACCTGTTCGGCACCGCCGGGCAGCGGGACCGCTGGCTGCTGCCGCTGGTCGCCGGCGAGATCCGCTCGTTCTTCTCGATGACCGAACCGGAGGTGTCCGGCTCCGACCCGACCGGGTTGCGCACCACCGCCGTCGCCGACGGCGACGACTGGGTGATCGACGGCCACAAGTGGTTCAGCTCCGGCGCCGAGGGGGCCGCGTTCGCGATCGTCATGGCCGTCACCGAGCCGGACGCGCCGCCCCACCGGAGGATGAGCCAGATCATCGTCCCCGCCGGCACCCCCGGGCTGGAGATCGTCCGCGCCGTGCCGGTGCTGGGCCACCGGGGCCGCGGCTGGAGCACCCACTGCGAAGTCCGCTACCGCGACGTGCGGGTGCCGCGGGCCAACACCATCGGCGAGCCGGGCGACGGCTTCCGCATCGCCCAGAAGCGGCTCGGGCCCGGCCGCATCCACCATGTGATGCGCTGGCTGGGGCAGATGCAGCGCGCCTTCGAGCTGCTCTGCACGTATGCGCTCGGCCGGGAGGCGTTCGGCGGGCCGCTGGCCGGCAAGCAGACGGTGCAGAACTGGGTCGCCGACTCCGCCGCCGAGATCCAGGCGTGCCGCCTGCTCACCCTGGACGCCGCGGCCCGCATCGACCAGGGCGACGAGGCACGGGTCGAGGTCTCGACGATCAAGTTCTACGCCGCCCGGGTGCTGCACGAGGTGATCGACCGGGCCGTGCAGGTCCACGGCGCGCTCGGCCTCACCGACCAGACGCCGCTGGCGGCCATGTACCGGGAGGCACGAGCGGCCCGCCTCTACGACGGCCCCGACGAGGTGCACCGGATGGTCGTCAGCCGCCGCATCCTCAAGGCGTTCGAGCAGGGAGCGGTGTGGGACTTCGCCGAGGGCGGCCCCAGGTCCATTCTCGGACCCTCGTCCGGTTTGCGCTAGACTGCCCGGCTGATGGGGCCTTTCGCGCAGGCCGGTCAGCGCACGGGGGATCGGGCCAAGGGGGACTGAGGATGCCTCCAGAGCAGGAGAACATCAACCGCCAGATCGAGGCGCTCCAGCGGTACGTCTCCGACCTGCAGGACCAGCGCCAGCGCGGCGAGCTGGTGCCCCGGCCGCGGCCGGGGCGGCGCTCCTGGAGGTGGCCGCTCGCCACCGCCGCGCTGGTGGTCGGCGCGCTGCTCGGCGGCGTCGCCGTCGGCGTGGCCGCGCGGTCGGAGGACCGGCCCTCCGGCGCCTTCGCCGCCGCCACCGCCACCAGCGCCCCGACCGCCCCGGCGGCCAGCCCCCAGTGCAGGACCGCCGTCGAGCGGGCCAACCGGAGCCTGGCCATCGCCGTCAAGGTGGAGGAGGCCCTGGCGGAGCACACCGAGTACATGAACGACCTGCTGAACGGCAAGATCGACGGCGACACGGCGCTCCGGCTGGGCATGCCGTCGCTGGTCATGGGCGCCGCCGAGTCGGCCAAGTTCGACCTCGCCCTGGCCGACTACCGCCAGGTCGTCAAGCAGTGCCGGCTGGCGACCCCGCCCGGCTAACCGCGAAGGGCGCTGCCCCGCAGCCACGCCGACCACGACATGTTCCAGTCGGCCACGCCGAAGCTGCCGCCCGGGCGCTTGGGCGAGCCGACCACCTCGACCACGTCGCCCCGGCGGGTCCGCTTGAAGAACCAGGCGGCGTCGGAGGTCGAGAGGTTCACGCAGCCGTGGGAGACGTTGGCGCGGCCCTGCGAGCCGACCGACCACGGGGCGGCGTGCACGAACTCGCCGGAGTTGGAGATCCGCACCGACCAGGCGACGTGCTGGTAGTAGCCCCCTGGCGAGTCGCGCGGGATGCCGACCGTCGAGGAGTCCATCAGCTTGTCGCGGGTCTTCTCGATCACGAAGTGGACGCCGTTGGTGGTCGGGTAGCGTTCGCGTCCGGTGCTGACCGGCAGCACCCGCACGGTCCGCCCGTTCTCCGTCACCCGCATCCGGTGGCTGCGGGCGTCGACGACGCTGACGTGGCGGTCGCCGATCCGGAACCGCACCGTGCGGTCGGCCACCCCCCACACGCCGCTGCCCGCGTCGGTCCCGGCCAGCAGCGCCCGCAGGGTCACCCGCGCGCCGCTCGGCCAGTAGCTCCGTGGCCGGTAGTGGACCTCGGTGGCGCTGAACCAGTGCCAGGCGCCCTTGACCGGCTCGGAGGAGCCGACCTGGAGGCGGCGCTCGACCGCCGCGCGGTCGCCGACCGGCTGGTTGAACCAGACGCCGATGGGCAGGCCGACCCCGACCGTCTCGCCGTCCAGCGGCATGATCGCCGCGCGCAGCTCGGCACGTGGCCGCAGGGTGGTGAAGGAGGTCACCCGCCTGGTCGGCGTCCCGGCGGCGTCGACCGCCTCGACCGCCAGCCGGTAGCGGGTGGCCGGGGCGAGGGCGCCGCTGCTCACCCAGGTGCGGCCGTCGCCGCCGAGCCGTCCGGGCAGCTTCCGGCCGTCCTTGCCGGTGACCCGCACCGCGCGCAGCTGCCCGCCGTCGGCGACCACCCTGGCGCTGGCGTCGAGGGCCACGCCGGTGGCGCGGTCGCGTGGGCTGACCGTCAGGCGCACCGGGGCCGCCGCTGCCCGGCCCGCCCGCTCCCCCGCCGCACCGGATGGTCCGCCGCCGTCACGCAGCACGGCAACGCCGACGCCCGCAACCGCCGCCACCAGGGCGACCGCCAGGACGCCGGCCAGCAGCAGCGGCCGCCGTGGCAGGGCGGGAAGGCTGGGACGGCGCATACCGACGAGTCTACGGCGCGGGCCGCTTCGGCCGCCTGCCCGGCGACGTGCTGAAATACCCGCTGTGGACGAGCACGGCGACCGCGAGCCCGACTACCGCTTCTCCCTGGCCAACGAGCGCACCCTGCTCGCCTGGGCGCGGACCGCGCTGGGGCTGGAGGCGGCCGGGCTGGGCGTGGTCCGCTTCGCGCCGCCGCTGGCCGGCGGGCGCGAGCTGCTCGGCGCCGCCCTGGTCGCGCTCGGCGGCCTGGCGGCCTGGAACGGCTACCGGCGCTTCGTCGCGGTGGACAGGGCGATGCGCGCCGGCGCCAGGCTGCCCGCCTCCCCGGCGCCGCTGGCGCTGACCGCCAGCCTGGCCGCCCTGGCGGCGGCGGTGGTCCTGCTGCTGGTCGCCGACCGCCTCTGGTGAGCCCGGCTCACCGCCCGGCCGTCCGCTCGCGCGCCCGGGCGCGGCGCCACCCGATTCCTGGCAACCGTACGGGTTTGGTAGGCTCCGGCCGGGTTCGGACGACGTCCGGGGCGCGGCCGCCACGGCCTGGGAGCCGGGCCCCGATGGGGAGGCCCGATGCGGCGCGCCGCGATCGTCGTCCTGGTCCTGCTGCTCCTGCCGGCGGTCGCCACCGTCGCCAAGGGAGCGCCGCAGACGTCCGCGTCGGGGGGGCCGGTGCGCCTCGCCGGCCTGGAGCGTCCGGCCAGCGTGGTCCGCGACGTCGACGGGCTCCCCCACGTGCTGGCGCTCACCCGCCACGACCTGTATTTCCTGAACGGCTGGGTCCACGCCCAGGACCGCCTGTTCCAGATGGACGTGCGCCGCCGCCAGGCCGGCGGCACCCTGGCCGAGCTGCTCGGCCCCGCCGCCCTGCCGACCGACGTGCAGCTGCGCACCATCGGCCTGCACCGGGCCGCCGAACGCTCCCTGCCGGTGCTGTCGGAGGCGGCGAGGGAGGTGCTCGGGGCCTACACCGAGGGGGTGAACGCCTGGGTGGGGAGCCATCCGCTGCCGCCCGAGTACGGCGCCCTGCACCTGACCAGGTTCCGGCCGTGGACCCCGGTGGACAGCGTCGCCGTCGGCAAGCTGCAGTCCTTCGGGCTCTCGTTCGACCTGGACACCGACCTGACCGTCGCCCTGCTCGCCTACCAGCAGGCCGGCCAGGCCGCCGGCTTCAACGGCGCCAAGCTGTTCTTCGAGGACCTGTGGCGTTCGCAGCCGTTCACCTCGGCCTCCACCGTGCCCGACGCCTCGGGGCAGCCGGCGGCCGCACTGCGCGCCGCCGGCGACGGCGGCCTCGGCGGCGCCCGGGTGAGCGCCCAGCTGCGCCAGGCAGCCGGGCTGGCCAGGCGGTATGCCCAGCGGGCCAGCAAGGTGCCGGTGCTGGCGCAGGCGCTGCGGGGTGACCGGGGCGGCACCGGCTCCAACCAGTGGGCGGTCGCCGGGTCCCAGGCGGCGGAAGGGCGTCCGCTGCTCGCCAACGACCCCCACCTCGGCCTCGACGCCCCCTCCACCTTCTACCCGATCCACCTCAAGGCCGGCGGGACCGACGCGATCGGCAGCGGCTTCGCGGGCGTGCCGGGGGTGATCGTCGGCCACAACCGCTTCGTCTCCTGGGGTGCGACCGTCAACCCCAGCGACGTGACCGACACCTACGCGGAGACGATCCGGCCCGACCCGACCTCGCCGAGCGGCCTCGCCACCGTCTACCAGGACCGCCTGGAGCCGGTCGTCCCCATCCCCGAGGTGTTCCGGCAGAACAACCCGACCTCCGGCACCCCCGACGACCTCACCGTGGTGCCGCCGGGCGGCCAGATCCCGCCGGCCACCCTGATCGTGCCGCGGCGCAACAACGGCCCGATCATCCAGCTCGACCAGGCGGCCGGCAGCGCCCTCAGCGTGCAGTACACCGGCTTCAGCCCCACCAGGGAGCTCGACACCTTCCTGATCTGGGACAACGCCCGCAACCTCGACGACTTCCGCCGCGGCCTGCAGCTCTTCGACGTCGGCGGCCAGAACTGGGCCTACGCCGACACCGCCGGCAACATCGCCTACTTCACCAGCGCCGAGCTGCCGGTCCGCGAGGACCTGCAGGCCGGCACGGTGAACGGCCTGCCGCCGTACTTCATCCGCAACGGCACCGGCGGCAACGAGTGGCTGCCGGTGCAGCACCCCCAGCCCGGCCAGGCGATCCCCTACGAGATCCTGCCGCCCGAGGAGATGCCGCACGTGGTCAACCCGCCGGCCGGCTTCTTCGTCAACGCCAACAACGACCCCGCCGGCCTCACCCTCGACAACAACCCGCTCAACCAGCTCCGCCCGGGCGGCGGCATCTACTACCTCAACCCCGGCTACTCCGGCATCCGCGGCGGCCGCATCACCCAGCTGATCCGCAGGCAGTTGGACGGCGACGGCAGCGTCTCCTTCGACGACATGCAGCGCATCCAGGCCGACAGCGGCCTGGTCGACGCCGACTTCTTCGTGCCGTACCTGGTGGAAGCCCTGCGCCGCGCCGAGGCCAGCCACGACCCGACCCTGCACCCGCTGGCCGAGGACCCGGCGGTGCGCGAGGCGGCCGGCCGGCTGGCGGCCTGGGACCGCACCACCCCGACCGGCATCGCCGAGGGCTACGACGCCGCCGACCCCGACGGCCGCCGCCGCCCGCCGAGCGACCAGGAGGTCGCCGGCAGCGTCGCCGCCACCATCTACGCGGTCTGGCGGGGGCAGTTCATCGGCGAGGTGATCGACGCCCGCCTCGCCCCCTTCGGCGTGCCCGTGCCCGGCGGCGAGCAGGCGCTGACGGCGCTCAAGCACCTGCTTGAGACCTTCGACACCAGCGGCGGGGTGGGCGCCTCCGGGGTCGACTTCTTCGCCGTGGCCGGGGTCGCCGACGCCGCCGACCGGCGCGACGTGCTGCTGCTGCGCGCCCTGCAAGGGGCGCTGGCCAAGCTGGCGGGGCCCGGATTCCAGGCCGCCTTCGGTGGCTCCGCCGACCAGGACGACTACCGCTGGGGCCGGCTGCACCGGGTGGTGCTCGACCATCCGCTCGGCGGGCGGTTCAACCTCCCACCCGGCTTCGACGCGTTCCCGCCGCCCCTGCCCGACCTGGAGGGCATCCCGACCGACGGGGGCTTCGAGACCGTCGACGCGTCGACCCACAACGTCAGGGCCGACGCCGACGAGGAGTTCCGCTTCGGCGGCGGGCCGGCCAACCGGTTCGTGAGCGAGTCGCGCGCCCCCGGCCTGGTGCCGGCGGTGTCGAGCCTGCCGGGCGGCACCAGCGGCGTGCCGGGCGAGCGGTTCTACGTGAACCTGCTGCCCCGCTGGCTGACCAACGACACCTTCCGGCTGCGCCAGCGTCCCCTCGAGCTGGCCGCCGGAACCTTCTCGGTGACCGTGTTCCTGCCAGGGAAGGGGTCATGAACTGCTCCGAGGAATGTGCGCACCGGTGCTTGCCGGTGAACACCTGTTCGGGTACAGTCGGCGGTGCCGGCGCAGGCCGGCCGGGTTCAGTTGGAGCCCGGGTGCCGTTCGTGGCAGGCCACGGCGGGCAGGGTCGCACCCAAGGTGCGGGCGTGCGAGGCCTTGTAAGACCACCGTCGCTGGTGGCGGGGGCCGATGACACCAGAACCGATCCGCCGCGAGGCGGTGAGGAACCCCGAGCAGGGGTACTCGACCGTGGGCGTCGCAGATGCTCACGTTTCGAGTAACGGCCGCGGCCTCCGAATGATCCGCTGCGGCGCCGGCTGCGAATGAGCGGTGACGGCGGGTGCGTCCGGGCACCCGCCCACCGCTCGCCCACCGGAGGCCGCCATGCCGCCCGCCGCCGCCACGCGCTCGCGCCTACCCGGGTCCCGCGTCCCGGCCGGACGCGCACGCCGGCCGCGCCGCCGCTGGACCGCGCTCGCCGGTCTGCTGCTGGTGGGCCTGCTCGCCCCCGCCGGGTTGCCGCCGGCGTCGGCCGGCGACGCCGGCGAGCTGCGCTGGCTCGGCCGCTCGGGCGGGCGCGCCGAGGACCGCTGGACGGCGGACGCGGCCGTGCGGCCCTGGGCCGGGATCGGCGACGAGCCGGCCGCCTACCGTGACGGCGCGCCCGTCCGCTTCGACGACGGGGCGGACGGCCGGCGGGTGATGGTCGCCGACCTGGGCGGCGTGCGGCCCGGCTCGGTCCGGTTCTCCCACCGGCAGGGCCGCTACCTGCTGGACAGCGTCGGCCAGAGCGGCGTCGCCGGCCCGACCGGCCTGGTCAAGGACGCGGACGGGGAGCTGGAGCTCCGCGGCGCCAACGCCTACCAGGGCGCCACCGACCTGCGCGCCGGGCTGCTGTCGCTCGGCCACGACCGGGCGCTCGGCGGCTCCACCCTGCTGCTGCGCGGCGGCGCCGTCGCCGCGGCCGGTTCCCCACGCACGATCGGCAACCGGGTGCGCTTCCTGCCGGCGGGCGCCCCCGGGCCGGTGACCGCGACCGTCGCCGGCGACCAGGACCTGTCGGTCACCGGCGACGTGGAGCTGAACCCCGGCCAGCCCACCCTGCTGGAGGTCACCAGCACCGCCACCACCCGCCTGCTCGGCCAGGTCCGCGACGCCGCCGACGAGCCCGGCACGCCGGCGCAGCGCTCGCCAACACGGCACCGGGACGTGACGGGCACGCTGGTCAAGCTGGGCCCGGGGCGGCTGGAGCTTGCGGGCGCGGCCACCTACAGCGGCGGCACCGTGGTCGCCGACGGCACGCTGGTGGCGGCCGCCGCCACTCCCAGCGGCGCCGGCTCGGACGCCCGCATCGGCACCCGCCCGGCCCCCGGCGCCCACACCGCCTCGGCGACCGGCAGCTCGGACACCGGCAGCGGCACCACCGCCTCGGCGACCGGCGGCGGGCCGGTCGCGGTGCTTGCCGGCGCGACCCTGGCGGGTGCCGGCACCAGCCTGGCGGGTGCGGTCACCGTCCACGCCGGCGGCGTGGTCGCGCCGGGCCTGCTACCCGGCCAGCCGGCGACGCTGGCGCTGGACGACCGGCTGGCGCTGGACGCCGGCTCGGTCTACCAGGTCGACCTCGGCCTCGGCGCGCGCCGCCGGCACGACCGCCTGCGGGTGGCGGGCGGCGTCCGCCTCGACGGCGCGCGCCTGCGGCTGCGGCTGGTCGGCAGGCGACCCGCCGCCGGGCAGGCGTTCACGATCCTGGACAACCTCGGCGACGGTCCGGTGCGCGGCAGCTTCCGCGGTCTCCGGGAGGGCGCCACGGTCACCGGCCGCGACCGCGACGGCCGCCCGGGACGCTTCCGCGTCACCTACCGGGGCGGCGACGGCAACGACGTGGCCCTCCGGTCGCTGCGGGGGGCGGCATCGCGGCCGCGCCCGCCGGTCCTCGACCCGGTCGCCGACCAGCTGGTCGCCGAGGGCCGTGCGCTGCGGCTGCGGCTGGAGGCCGACCCTGGCTCCCCGGCACGGCCGCTCCGTTACCGCCTGGTCGGCGGCCGCCGGGCGGGCGCGACCATGGGCCGCGACGGCTGGCTGCGCTGGACGCCCCGGGAGGCGCACGGGCCGAGCCGCTTCGACCTGGTCGTCCGGGTCGAGGACGCCGCCGATCCCGACCGCTTCGACCAGCAGCGGTTCACCGTCGCCGTCGCCGAGGTCAACCGGCCGCCGAGGCTGCCCGGCCGGCAGGTGTCGCTGAAGGTCGCCGAGGGGCGCCGGCTCCGGCACGGCTTCGCCGCCGCCGACCCCGACCGCCCCGCCAACCGCCTTGCCTACGGCGTGGCCGGGGACGTGCCGAAGGGCGTGCGGATCGACCCGGCCAGCGGCGAGCTGACCTGGACCCCGACCGTCATGCAGGGGCCGGCGACCTACAGCTTCGCGGTCTGGGTGGTCGACGGCGGCGACCCCAGCCTGGCCGACGTGCAGGACGTCACCGTCACCGTCACCCAGCCGAGCGTCGCCCGGCGCGACGACCGTGCCCGGGACTGTGACGCGGCGAGTGGGCTGCGCGCACGGCCCGCACCTGCTGTGACCAACCCGCGGCGAGGGCGCGCGGGCGCCCCCCCGGACCACGCCGCGGCCCGGGCGCTGGCGCCCGGGCCGTAGGGAGCCGGTCCGCTCAGGCGGTGCTGATCAGGTCGCGGCGGCGGAACCCGGTGAAGCCGCCCGCGAGCAGCAGCACGACGATCGCCCCGATGGCGAGCAGCGGCGCCGCCGTGACGCCTTCGAACGGGGCCTCGGGGGTATGGGTGAACGGCGAGCCGTCCAGGAACCAGGCGGGCAGGTCGAAGGAGTCGCCGAACAGCGCCACGACCGCACAGTAGCCGACGGCCGTCCAGGCCACCACGGCGGCGACCCGCGGCAGCCAGCCGATCCCGACGACCGCCAGCGCGATCACCAGCCACACCGCCGGCAGGTAGACGAGCGCGACCCCGACCAGGCGGAACATCTGGCCGGCGTCGGAAATGCTCAGGCCGTAGGCCAGCCCTTGCCCGAAGCCGGCCGCCACCAGCACGATCGCGCTGCCGAGCAGCGCCACGGTGAGGTGGCTGCCGAGCCAGGCCCACCGGCTGACGGCGGTGGCCAGCACCGGCTCGCCCCGCCCGGAGGTCTCCTCGGCGCGCGCCCGCATGGCGCTGGCGACCCCGAACGCCGCCGCCAGCAGGGCGCAGATCAGCGTGGTGAGCGCCAGGCCCGAGTTGACCACGTTGGCCGTGCCGCCCAGGTACCTGGCGATCTCCGGGTAGTCGGCGACGTAGTCGGCGAAGGAGTCGGCGAACGAGCCGTAGGCCGCACCCAGCAGGAACACGCCGATCGCCCAGCCGATGAGGGACCCGCGCTGCAGGCGCCAGGCGAGTCCCACCGGGGAGCTCAGCGCCCGCGACGCGGTGGCGCGTCCCGGCCGGGACGGCAGCAGGCCGGCGGCGAAGTCGCGCCGGTCCAGCAGGGCGACCGCGGTCGCGACCAGCAACGCCGTGGCGCCGAGCGGGAGCAGCAGCGGCCACCACCTGTCTTCGACGTAGGGGAAGGTCCGCTGGCCCCAGCCGATCGGGGACAGCCAGGACAAGGTCCCGTCGCCGGCGTCCCCGGCCGCCCGCAGCACCCAGGAGGCGCCGAGGACGGCGGCCACGGCGCCGTAGACGGCTCGCCCGTTCTCGAACATCTGCGCGGCGACCGCGGTCGCCGCGGCGAAGGTGAGCCCCACCCCGGCGACGGCGAGGCCGAGCAGCGCGGACCCGCCGGCCGGCAGCCCGGTCCCGGCGGCGCCGGCGAACACCACCACCGCGACCGCGAGGTTGGCCAGGCCGGCCAGGCACATGGCGGCCGCCAGGGGGGCGTGGCGGCCCACCCGGGCCGAGCGGACCAGCTCGGCCCGGCCGGTCTCCTCGTTCGAGCGGGTGTGCCGGCCGACCAGGAACATGCTCATGAGTGCGACGACGATCGCCACGTAGGAGAAGATCTCGAAGACGACCTCCCCGCCGATGGTGGCCAGCAGCTGCTTGGGCCCGCTCATCGCGACCACCGCGGCGTTGCCCCCCATCGTCTCCCGCAGCTTGGCGAGGTCCTGGGGGGTGTCGTAGATACTCTGGCTGCCGGCGGACTGGTAGGCGACCAGCAGGCCGGCGCCGAGCAGCCACCAGGGCAGCCGGAACCGCTCCAGCCGCAGCGTGAACCGCAGCAGAGCTCCGGTCCCGGCGGTGGTGCCAGAGGTGGTCTCGGCCCGGGATGGTTGGGCGCTCATGCCGGCTCCTCTGCATGGGCGGTCGTCCTGTCGGCGTAGTGGCGCAGGAACAGTTCCTCGAGGGTGGGCGGCTGGCTGACCAGGGTGCGCACGCCCACCGAGGTGAGCTGGCGCAGCAGGGCGTCGAGGTTCTCGGCGTCGACCTGGAGGCGCACCCGGGTGCCGTTGACCTCCAGGTTGTGGACGCCGGGCAGCTGGAGCAGCCCGTTCGGCGGGGCGGCCAGCTCCGCCGCGATCGAGGTGCGGGTGAGGTGGCGCAGCTCCGCCAGCGTGCCGGTCTCCACGATGCGCCCGGCGCGGATGATGCTGACCCGGTCGCACAGCGCTTCGACCTCGGCGAGGATGTGGCTGGACAGCAGCACGGTCCGCTCGCTCTGCAGCTCCTCGGCGATGACCTCGCGGAAGGTGGCCTCCATCAGCGGGTCGAGGCCGGCGGTCGGCTCGTCCAGCAGCAGCAGCTCCACGTCGGAGGCCAGCGCGGCGATCAGGGCGACCTTCTGGCGGTTGCCCTTGGAGTAGGTGCGTGCCTTCTTGCGGGGGTCCAGGTCGAACCGCTCCAGCAGGTCGGCCCTGCGCCTGGGGTCAAGGCCGCCGCGCAGCCGGCCCAGCAGGTCGATCACCTCGCCACCCGACAGGTTCGGCCAGAGGGTGACGTCGCCCGGCACGTAGGCCAGGCGCCGGTGCAGGGCGACCGCGTCCTGCCAGGGGTCGCCGTCCAGCAGCCGGGCGGTGCCGGTGTCGGCGCGCAGCAGCCCGAGCAGGATCCGGATGGTGGTGGTCTTGCCGGCGCCGTTGGGGCCGAGGAACCCGTGCACCTCGCCGGTGCGTACGGTCATCTCCAGCCCGTCGAGCGCGCGGGTGGGGCCGAAGGTCTTCACCAGCCCCGAGATCGAGATCGCGCTGGACATCGAGTCCGTCACCGCCTCCTTCGCGGAGATCAGCTTGCCATCTCCGGGACCGTATGCCCGCGCGGGTGTTCGCCGCCATCTTCACCTCGCCCGAGGGTGCGCTCACCGCCGCCGAGATCGCCGAGCGCCTGTCGGTGAGCCCGGCCGCGGTGTCCAAGGCCGTCCAGACGCTGACCCAGGTCCGGCTGCTCCACCGCGAGTACGTGCCCGGCTCCCGCCGGGACCGCTACCGGGTGGGCGAGGACGTCTGGGCCGACGTCTGGGGCTTCCGCGCCCAGTGGCTGCGGTCGATGGCCGCCACCGCCCGGGAGAGCATCGACGCGCTCGGCGGCCAGGACAGCGACGCCGGCGCGCGCATGGCCGAGCTGCACGACCTCTGCGTGTTCCTCAGCGACGAGCTGGTCGACATCTTCGACCACTGGCGCGAGCACCGCACCGGCCACGCCCGGCCGGCGGCGCCTACACCTGTGCGGCCAGTTCCTCCACGGCCGATTGCCCGCGGCGCTCGCCGCGCGTGAGGCGGCGGTAGACCAGCGCGCCGAGGCCCACCGTCAGCAGCGAGGAGGCCAGCATGATGGTGGCGAGGGCGTTGAGCGCCGGGGTGGGGCTGGAGCGGGCGCTGTTGTAGATCTTCACCGACATCGGCTCGCTGGCGGCGTCCGCCGACAGGTAGCGCACGATCACGAAGTCGTCGATCACGTCGGCGAAGACCAGCACCGCGCTGGCGAAGATCGCCGGGGCCAGCAGCCGCAGCAGCACGTGGCGCAGCGCCCGCAGCGGCGAGGCGCCGAGGTCCATGGCCGCCTCCTCGTACTCCTTGCCGATCGACAGCAGCCGCGCCCGGCAGATGATCGCCGGGTAGGAGAGCTGGAAGGTGACCAGGCCGAGGAGCTGGGCGACGGTGCCGAGCTGGACGAGCTTGAGCAGGTTGGTGACCAGGAACAGCAGGGCGACGGCCAGCAGGATCTCCGGCATCACGAACGACAGCAGCATCTGGAAGTTGAAGCTCCCCGCGATCCGGCCGCGCCAGCGGTCCAGCCCGATCGCGAACGCCACCCCGAGGGGGACCGCGATCAGGGTGGTCAGCGCCGCCAGCCGCAGGCTGTGCAGCAGCGCATCGTGCAGGTCGGGGTCGTGCCAGACCGACAGCACCGGGTCCTGCCAGTACCAGCGCAGCGAGAACCCCTGCCAGCTGGAGCGGGAGCGGCCGGCGTTGAAGGAGAACCAGACGGCGATCGTCACCGGCAGGATCGTCCAGGCCAGGTACGCCCAGACGAACGCCTCCAGCAGCCGCGGCCGGCGCCACGGGTCGGCCAGCCAGCGGCCCGGTCTCCCCCACGGCCTCACCGGCCGGCCTCCCTGGCGGCGCGGCCGGTGGTGCGGACGTAGGCCAGCATCGGCGCCAGCAGCAGCACCATCAGCACCAGCACCAGCGCGGCGGCCTGGCCGCCCTGGCCGGGGCTGGAGATGGCGTCGTTGACCAGGTTGCCGACCATCGAGGTCCGCGGCGACCCCGACAGCAGGTCGTTGGTGAAGTAGTCGCCGAACATCGGCAGCGCGGTGACCACCAGGCCGGCCAGGATCGCCTGGCGCGACAGCGGCAGGGTGACCAGCAGGAAGGTCCGGCGGCGGCTGGCCCCGAGGTCGCGGGCGGCCTCCAGCAGGCGCTGGTCGATCCGGTCCAGCCCGGCGAACAGCGCCAGCACCATGTAGGGGATGTAGCCGTACACCAGCCCGAGGGTGACGGTGACCGGCTGGCCGGCCAGCCACGGGAACGGCTCGCCGAGCAGGCCGACCCCCACCAGCGCCCGGTTCACCAGCCCGTCGCTCTCCAGCAGGTTGACCCACGCCAGCATCCGCATCATGTAGCTGACCCAGAACGGCGCCAGCAGCAGGACCAGCAGCAGGCCCTTGCGCGGGCCGGCGTAGCGGGTGACGAAGTAGGCGACCGGGTAGGCGACCAGCAGGCAGAGGGCGCTGGCGGCGGCCACGAACGCGAACGTGCGCAGGAACGAGGGGCCGAGGAAGCCGCCATGGCCGAAGATGCGCTCGAACAGCAGCTGGAACTGGAACGGGTTCCACTGGACCGGGTTCCACACCGGTACCGGCGTGCGGAACAGCGGGTCGACGGCGCCGAAGGCGATCGACAGCACCACGTAGAACGGCAGCAGGAACAGCACCAGCAGCCAGACCATCCCGGGGACCGCGAACGCCGGCCAGAACCAGCGGGGATACCAGACCCCGGCGCGCCGTCCGGTGGCCACCTGGCTAGGCTCCGGCCTTGAACTCCTGCCAGGCCGCGTGCCAGAGGTTGTCGACCTCGGGGGAGAGCTCCAGCAGCCGGTAGCCGGTGTCGAACCACGCCGGCAGCACGGTGGCGGTCTTGAGGTTGGGCGGCAGCAGCTCCTGCGCCACCAGCTCGCCCGGGTCGAGCTTGGTCTGGGGCGGCTGGTAGCCGTTCCAGCTCATGTTGTTGACGGCCACGTCGTAGTCGAGCAGGTGGTTCAGGAACAGGTGGCCGAGCACCGGGTTCTTGCCCTGGCGCAGCAGCACGATCAGGTCGCTGTTGACCAGGCCCTTGCCGTCCGGCGGGAACCAGTAGCGCATCACCTCGGCGCTCTGGCCCTTCGGCATGTAGTACTGGGCGTTGACCATGTCGCCCGACCAGGCGTGGGTGATCCAGGTCTTGGCCTCTGGCAGGTCGATGTAGTCGTTGGTGTTGACCCGCGGCCGGACCCGCTTGGCGAGGTCGACGAGCTGGTCGCGGGCCAGGTTCAGGTGGGCCGGGTCGCCGGTGTTGACGTCGGTGACGCCGTTCTTCAGCAGCGTCATCGCGATCGCTTCGCGGTAGTCGTCCAGGATGCCGACCTTGCCCCTGTAGCGCTCGTCCCAGAGCGCCTCCCAGGGGTTGGCGAGCCCGGCGACGTCGGCCTCGACCTTGTCGACCCGCCAGGCGATGCCGCTGGTGTAGATCGTGTAGGGCACCGAGTAGTGCCAGCCCTGGTCGTAGAACGGGTTCTGGAAGACCGGCCAGACCTGGTCGATGTTCTCGATGTAGGAGTGGTTGAGCGGCCGCAGGAACCCGCCCTGGACCAGCTTGCCGAGGTAGTCGTAGGTGGGGAACAGCACGTCGAAGGCGACCTGGCCGCCGCGCAGCTTGGCGACCGCCTCGTCCATGTTGCCGTAGGTGGAGACCTGCACCTTGACGTCGTACTTGGCGTACTTCTTCTCGAAGTCGGTGACGACGTCCTTGTAGATGTACTCGGTCCAGTTGTAGACCTTGAGGGTCGCGCCGCGTTCGGGCTGCAGGCCGCCGGCGATCGGCTCGTTGCCGGGCTGGATCGGCCAGCTGACGGGGTTGGTGGGGCTGGCGAGCCGCGGGCCCCCGGCGCCGGGGGCCGCGCCGCTGGGGTCGCGCTTGCCGCACGCCTGGAGCAGCAGGCCGCCGGACACGGCGAGCGCCGCGGCGGCGGACCGGGTGAGGAAGGCCCTGCGGTCCAGGGTGGCCATCGCAACCTCCTACAGCCTCGAAGGGTGCCCACCACGAGCGATGGCTTGCGCGTGGCCCGAACGCTACAATAAACTGAACAGTCAGTCAATGTTCCCGGCGCGCCCGGGGGTCAGCGCGTGCCCATGACCTACCCGATGTCGGAGGCGGACCGCGAGATCCAGCAGCGCGCCCGCGCCTTCGTCGACCAGCTGCTCCCGTTCGAGGTGCAGGCCGAGCTGCACGGGGGCGAGCTGCCCGCCGAGGTGCTGCAGGCGCAGGAGCGCCGGGTCCGCGAGCTCGGCTTCGAGGCCGTCAACATGCCCAAGGAGCTGGGCGGCGGCGGGTTCTCCGCCTTCCAGCAGGTGCTGGTGCAGGAGCAGGTCGGCCGGGCCACCAACGCCCTTGGCTGGGTCATCCACACGCCGGCGTCCTGGCTGCCGCAGGTGGCCACCGAGGAGCAGCTGGACCGCTGGGTCCTTCCCACCATCCGCGGCGAGCGGCGCGAGTGCTACGCGATCACCGAGGAGGGTGCCGGCTCCGACGTCGACGCCATCCAGGCGACCGCCTCGCGCGACCGCGACGGCTACCTGCTCAACGGCGTCAAGTGGCACGTGACCTCGTTCAACCACGCCGACCACGTGTTCTTCCAGGCCAAGCTCGCCGCCGGGCCGAACGCGGGCGCCCACGCGATGTTCGTGGTCGACCTGGACGCTCCCGGCATCCGGGTGGTCCGCACCCCCGCCTACAGCCACACGATCGCCCACCATCACCCGATCGTCGCCTTCCAGGACGTCCGCGTCCCGGCCGGGCAGCTGGTCGGCGCGGAGGGCGACGGCATGCGCTTCGCCTACGAGTGGTTCCGCTACGAGCGCCTGATGATCGCCGCCCGCGCCCTGGGGGCGGCCGAGCGGCTGATCGATGAGGCCACCGCCTTCGCCGGCGGGCGCCGCGCCTACGGCCGCCCGATCTTCGACTACCAGGCGATCCAGTTCATGCTCGCCGACTCGCTCACCGAGCTGTGGGCGGCCCGGCTGATGACCTACAGGACCGCGCACGGGATCGACGAGGGGCTGGACGTGAAGGTGCAGCACGCCCAGTGCTCGATGGCCAAGCTCTACGCCTCCGAGATGGCCGGGCGGGTCGCCGACCGCGCCGTCCAGGTGTTCGGCGGGCGCGGCTACATGCGCGAGAACGTCGCCGAGCGCTTCTACCGTGAGCTGCGGGTGGACCGCATCTGGGAAGGCACCTCGGAGATCCAGCGGGCGATCATCGCCAGCCAGCTCGCCAAGCGCGGGGTGGCCCGGCTGATCGGATAGGAGGCCGGACGATGGTGTTGTCGGTGGCGGTGGAGTCCCGGCTCGACGAGCTGATCGCCGAGCAGGAGCAGGCGTTCCTGGACCGCCAGCCCCGCTCGAGGGCGCTGCTGGAGCGGGCCAGGCGGTCGCTGGCCGGCGGGGTCACCTCCAGCTGGCAGATCGCCCGCCCGCAGACGGTCTGGATCAGCCACGGCACCGGCAGCCGGGTCTGGGACGTCGACGGCAACGAGTACGTCGACCTGCACGGCGGCTACGGCGTGATGCTGGTCGGCCACGCCCACCCGCGGGTGGTCGCCGCGGTGTCCGGGCGGGTCGGCCGCGGCACCCACTTCGCCCAGCCGACCGAGGAGGCGGTCGCGGTCGCCGAGGAGCTGGCCAGGCGCTTCGGCCTGCCGCTTTGGCGCTTCGCGAACTCCGGCACCGAGGCGACCATGGACGCCGTCCACCTGATGCGGGCGATCACCGGCCGGTCGCGGATCGTCAAGGTCGAGGGCTGCTACCACGGCCACCACGATTCGGTGCAGGTGTCGGTCTCCGAGCCGCTGGAGGAGCTCGGCCCGCCCGGCCGCCCCACCATCGCGCCGTCCAGCACCGGCATCCCCGAGGAGATCCTCCGGCTCACCTCGATCGTCCCTTTCAACGACCTGGAGGTGGCCGAGCGGGTCTTCGCCGAGCACCGCGGCGAGATCGCCGGCATGCTGCTGGAGCCGGTGATGATGAACGCCGGCATCATCCCGCCGCAGCCCGGCTACCTGGAGGGCCTGCGGGAGCTGACCGGCAGGCACGGGGCCCTGCTGGCCTTCGACGAGGTCAAGACCGGCCTGACCGCGGGCCCGGGCGGTGCGGTCGAGCGCTACGGGGTGCTGCCCGACATCATCTGCCTGGCCAAGGCGATGGGCGGCGGGCTGGCCACCGCCGCGATCGGCGGCAGCGAGGCGGTCATGG
>Ga0209874_1000132_pt1 | contig 18893 bp, 18 predicted proteins | sample GWRWN1_20_30_FD_187216 | JGI IMG/M metagenome (GOLD analysis project Ga0209874, IMG submission 187216) | Riverbed sediment microbial communities from areas with no vegetation in Columbia River, Washington, USA - GW-RW N1_20_30 (SPAdes)... | ecosystem: Environmental > Aquatic > Freshwater > River... | reverse complement strand
TGGATTCTGGGACGCGATGCGCGACCCAAGCAGCCGCGCTGGTCGGTGATTCGCAATGTGCTGCACTGGGTGAGCTGAACTCGCTGTACATCTACCTGTCCAAAGGATAGATTCGCGCAAAGGCGTAAAGCATGTCCTGAGCGAGGCGAAGGAGCCGCGAAGAAAAAACTCTAAATTCGCAATCCGAAATTCGAAACAATTCAAATGATCAAAAATAAGATCAGAAAGTTGCAAACAAACTCGTTTCGGATTTGGGATTTGTAGTTCGGGTTTCAGTATTTTGGTTTGTTTCGATTTTGATATTCGGATTGCGGATTTTGATTACGGAAACGCGCTTGCCAGAGCGGGACTATGTTATTAGGAACAGCGCGAGAACTTCGGGCAAAGGAGAAAAAAAACCATGAGACGATTTGAGCTTTTTGGCCGTTTCTCTTCTCTAATCTTTGCTTTTTTGAGTGTTGCGGTTTTGTTTGCGCCCATGGCGATGGCCGCCACCGTGGGTTTTTACGCCGGAACTTTTGATCCACCAACTCAGGCAGAGATCGGAATGCTTCGCTGCGCTTTAGGAGATGCCAGCGTTCGGAAAGAATGCGCAGGAATCGGCAAAACAATTGCACGCTTAGTGGTGTCGGTAAATGAAAGCAGTGACGAGGATACTCTGGCTTCCGCGAGAGAACGCGCACTGATGGTCAAGAAGGCGCTGCAAAAATACGGCAATCGGGTTGAAGTAGTAACCGCTCCGGGAAGCAGAGAGGAAAAGACCCGCGCTCTCCTTGAGAATAAAAACATCGAGCGACTGGTTCAGTTCATTGACAGCGATTCTTATCAGGCGGTGAAATCTTCGCCAGTAAGTCAAGATCCAAGACTGCTATGGATGGTATTTTCTCTGAAGCAACCGGGGAGTCCAGCTCCGGCGCTTGATCCCAGGACCTTGCCTGTTAACGTGAAACTGTTTGTTGAGATCGAACAACCACAGGGCAGCTCTGCGAGCGCGCTTCAAAAGGTTATTCAATCTGGCGGCGCAACGGCGGGGCTCATCGATCCTGCCGTGGAAGCAGTCATAGAGAGGCTGAGCCTATACCAGGAGGTAAGCGAGGACCTGGCAAAGCTGCAAAAGTCATTGTTTGAGGAAAGTTGGAGAGGGTTTTCAAAGGATCTCAAATCCGCTTGCCCCAGTACTTTAGGCCAGCAAGCCTGCGCCGGGCTAGCATCAAAATGGGAGACCGTTTCTATTAGAGACGAGGATCAGATAGGCGCAATGGATCGAAAGGATGCTTCAGCCAATTTTCTGGTTTATAAAAGAGCGCAATCCGAGGACCGTTGGGCAGAGAAATTTACCGACGCGGCGCTAAGATCTTTGCAAGGGTCTGCAAGCTACGAGAAACTCAAACCGATCGCGGAGGATATGAGTGCTAACGTGTATCAAGGCTACCCTGAAGGGAAACTTTTTCATCTGAGAAAGGTCTTCGTTCAGAAGCAACGCCCATCGCGGGAACCTCTAAAAGTCAGTCAGAAGCCCGTGGCCTGTTCGGCGCCCCCGGGTAAATATAATATGAATATCGTTCAGTATACTGCCGATCGTTTTCCAGAAGCGTTTGCAGTCTTCTTGAAAGAACAGTTTCCCACGCGTTCAATCTTGCCCACCGACCTTTATGCGCACAACCAGACCGTTGAAGACGCCTATGAATTTCATCGGCGTGACGGCTATAGCATTTTTTATTTTTTACAAACCCGCCGCGGTCAGCTCCATCGCAATATTTATCTTGCGGTGAGACCGAACCCGCACAACTATCGGGTAGTTTTCACCAACCTTCGGGGTCTTGACCAGGAAGCTGACGTTTATTGTCAAATCTCCCACTCCGGGACTTTTTCAAGTATGCGTTCGGTTCACTCCAAGCGAGAGCTGCCTTTATTTGTATTCAATCCAGGCGGGATCTCTTTAAAACTCAATGATAAAGATTGGCTGCTTTTTGGCTTTAAAGGAAAATGGGAAAAAGTCCTGCTGGAGCAAAATTGGCAGCGCCGTCCTCTGGTAAAAGAAGGATTAGATATCGATCTTTTTACCCATCCGACGATCAAGCGGAAGCTCGTGATTGCGCGCAATGTCTATGGCGATGATGCGAATATCATTATGGAAACTTTCTATAAAAAGGGCGTTCGCCAGGTGGTTTATTTGGGAACCGCAGGCGCCATAGCGGATTACAAAGTTGGCGATGTGGTGACTCCCAATGAGTTTATCGATAACCACAATGTCTCCGTGCCGTTTCAGAAAAATCTGGCTCACGCCTATCGCACAGAACTGTCAAACCAGGTTACCGTCCACGACTCAACAAAGCACGGCCGGGTGCCAACCATATATCATGAAACTCTCGCCTTGTTGTTGGATTGGAAGGCAAAATCGATTGCCGCAATGGATGTGGAGGGTTTTTATCTGGCGAAGTTTGCGAGAAATCATAAGGATCTCAAAATGGCGGCGTTGTTTGTGATCTCTGATCAGACGCTGGGCGGCAGCACGATCGACGAATCCGAGGCTCGCCTCAACCTCATCGACGAATCCGTGTATAAGCTGGTATCGTTTCTTCTTCCCAAGGTATTAGCGCCGAAGTAACATCGGAAATGAGCGAGGGTCGAGGGTCGGGTGTCGAAGGGAAATCGCTCGCGCAAGCTAGATATTACCGTGGGTCAATGCTTGGCTGTGCTGCTGTGGCTGCTGGTGCTCGCCGCCAGCGAGCCTTCGAGAATTTCTCTGTTCCCTCTGTTAGCTCCTGTAGAATCCGTTGCCGTGTCTCCCATCGCGGCTGACGATGTTTCAATAGCGCTCTCAAGGGATTTGGTTCACTACCGCAATGAACACATAGAACTCAGAGAAATATTCTATGCGAACTTTGCGTTCTCTGCGGTTGATCCGTCTCCCAGTGGGGCTGGTGGGGCTTCAAGCGCTGCGGCAGACTATCACCAGAGCGTAGCGGTACGGGACTTCGAACACTCCCTCGCGAGAGTCCAGCCCCTGTTGGAGCGCTACGGTTATGGCGCGGCATTCGCCGCCGTGATGGCGGAAGGCATGGGAATCCCCACGCCCGGGCAAACCTTGCTCATGGCGGGCGCCCTGGAAGCCGCTGCGGGACGGATGAACATCGCGTTGCTCGTGTTTCTCGTAATAACGGCGGCCACTGTCGGTAATAGCATCGGCTACGCCATCGGCCGCTGGGGCGGTCGAGTGGTACTTGATAAACTCAAGGTCAACCCGCAGCGGCAGCAGCACCTCGATGATCTTTTCAAGCGTCGCGGCGGTATGGTAATTCTGCTGGCCCGATTTCTTGACGGGTTGAGACAGTTGAACGGGATCGTTGCCGGGGTTTTACAGATGCCGTGGCGGACTTTCACTGCGTACAACGTCGCGGGCGCGATTCTCTGGTCATGCAGCTGGGGTCTCGGCACTTACTACTTGGGTCGAGACATTCATTTTATTGCGGCTTTTTTTCACCGGCATCGCCCGTTACTGCTCGCGCTTGGCGCGGTCGCATTCGTTGCCTTGTTAGTGTATTTGCTGCGCTCCAGACGAAAGAGTGTCGAGTGATGAGTGTCGAGTGTCGAGACTGGAATTATGGAATAGTGGAATAGTGGCACCGTGAACGGACTGCTTCAACAATTGGGGGTGCATTCTTCCATCATTCCAACATTCCCTTTTTCCATCCCTCCGTTCTTCCATCGTTCCATTCTTCCAACATTCTTTTATTCCATTTTTTTAGGCATGGTGATTTCCGCCACGGCGCACGCGCAGGCAAATCCGCCGTCCTCTGTCCGTTGTCCTTCTCCCGCCGATCCCCGTAATTTACATTTCGAATGCGTCGGGCAGCCATTTGACTTCATCGAAGAAACGCTGACCAAAGACTGGGCGGGAGCTCGCGCCGAGTTGAACAGGTTCGGGATCACACCGATCGCGTCCTATACAACCCAACTCATGGGCAATCCAAGCGGCGGAATATCCCGGGGATTCACCTACAGCGGGACATTGCAGTCCTCGATCTTTTGGGACCTCTACAAGCTCATCGGAATTCCGGGGCTTGGGTTCCACGTTGGCGCCGCGTGGTCCACGGGCAAGAACCTTTCGGCCGATTATATCGGCAACAGGTTTACGGTGCAGAGCGCGTACAGCGCTCCCGGGAACGGCACGAATAATCTTACCCTGGGCGAGATGTATTTGCAGCAGCAATTGTTTAACAACGCGCTCATGATTGCCGCAGGACGTCTGGCGCCCGGAAGTACATTCGCCACCATGCCGGTGTTCAATAACTATTTTAACGCGGGCATCAATCCAGCCCCAGGCGTTCTCGGCATAAACGACCCGGCGTTTACCCTCTATCCCCCAGGGGTGGAATGGGGCGCTCAAGCGATTTACTACATCACTCCAGCGTTTCAGGTGGCGGCTGGGGTGTTTAACACGAACCAGAGCTCCGCCGGCGGTGGTAAAGGCGGGCTCGATTTCGCGTTGCAGCAAGGCAACCGGGGAGTGTTAGCAGCGGTTCAGGTAAATTATTTCTTCAACCATGCCCCTGCGGACGCGGGCTTGCCAGGGCAGTACAGCTTCGGTGGCTTTTACGACAGCAACAGATTTACCAACCTCAGCAAACCAAACTCCACCAAGAGCGGTACCTACAGCATCTACGGCATGTTTCAGCAGATGGTTTACCGCGACGGAGGGCCCGGCAGCCAGAAAGGCTTGACGGTTTGGGGGGAGACCGCCCTTGCGCCTAAATCGAGTGTCAACCCCATGCCTTATTTCGTCGGTGGCGGCCTGAGCTATCAGGGCGCCATTCCCCGGCGCGACGACGATATCGCTTCAGCGGGAGTCATCTATGGGACCTTCAGTCGTTATATTCCTCGCACGACCGCCGAGACCGTGATCGAGGCGAATTATCAGGTTACCTTAACCAACTGGCTCTCGATAACTCCGGACATCCAGTATGTGATCCGGCCCAGCGGCAGCAGCGCAATCGGCAACGCATTAGTGTTGGGCACACAACTGACAATCAGTTTTTAAGAGCTCCGATTTCCTCGCGCAACGCGGACTGGGAGGTTGGAATACCCCCTTACCCATATTGGACTAAAGTCCAATATACAGCTTTTCGATTCTTGGGTAGAAAGATCTCAGCCCAATCAATTGGACTTCATTTCGAAGGGCCAAATAACCAGAGGAGGTAGTTATGAAAGGGACATATTCTTTGGCGGTGTTAACGTTGGTCATTTTGCTCTCCGGCTGCGCGACCATCCAGACCGCAGGCCAGATTGAAGCAGGCAGACAAGCGCTGTTTGTGGGCAACAATCAGACCGCGCTCGGCTATTTTCAGGAGGCTGCGCAAACAGACCCTAATGCGGTGTATGGCGCGACGCTGCGATTGGGAATCTTTACCCTTTTAGGCCAAGCCCAATACTTGACCGGGAACTATGCGCAAGCGCGTCAGTCGCTGCAAAAAGCGCTTTCCATGCACCCGGGCGACCATGTCGCGCGGCTATACCTTGGCCTTACCCAAGCGCGCCTCGGAGACCGCCAGGAGGGGCTGAAGAATATCGAGGCCGGCATGAGCGGAATTGCTAGCTTCCTCAATTACATAGAGTCGACCTTTAGATACTCGTTTGGACAGTTCTGGGATCCGGGGGGTCAAATTCGCGCCTCCATCAAGACTGATCTCGCGATGATCTCCGGCGCAAATACCGACTGGCCGCAACTCATTGCTGCTGGAGAAAAGCTAGGAATACGGATTGAAGAAGAGGAAGACAACGCTCGGCAACAACAACAGCAGCAACAGCAAATGCTGAGGCCCTGATCTAGAAATGACGGCAGGCCTGGAGCGTGGGAGACAGCTTCAGCGTTATTGCTGTTCCTTCTCCCACGCAGGCCACCGAGTATTCTCCAGCAGGGTGCTGAAGAAGTCCGTCTTCACCCTTCGACAAGCTTGTCCTGAGCCCTGCGACTCCACTGCTCAGGATAAACTCCCAGAAGACGTCATGCCTTTTCAGCACCCTGCTAGTGCTTGCCGTTCCTGATTTGAAACTTAATGCGAGACCCTTTGCTTTCGAACCTCCCCACTTGGCGGGGCACTTGATTAGAAGCCGGTACTTCAAGGATTTCCACGAACGTCGGCCTCCTTGCTACAAGTTGTGGAAGCCTTTCTTCTGGTATAGACTCTCGTCGTACTGGGAGGACGCTGCATGTCACAACCTAAAAAATCCGCCAACCCCAAAGTCACCATTATCGCGAGCAAAGGCGCCAATCAGGCGATTAATTATCTTTTAGAAGACCGCGATGAATTGGAATGGTTGGTAGCCATCGGCCGCAACCATAAAGGTGACATCTTCTTCTACGACACCGGCGGTGACATCATCCAAGACCTCGGAGCCCTGGAATATATCAAAGAGCGAATCCTAAGAGATTACTTCGGTGAAACCGATGAATAAGTGGGCCGTTATTCCAGCTCCCAATCCTTCAACTCTTTAGCCCGGGAATTTTCGGTTTGTAACGTAGCGGCGGCGAGCCCTCGGGCAAATAATCTTCCAATTGCATCGTCTCCCAGCCTACCGGCCGCAGACGTTCAAATTCGAAGCGGCGCTTGGGATCGCACTCAGGCGGTTTCGTCGCATCGATGAGAACTTTGCCGCCGATCCGATGCCAGCCCGGCGCTCCGGGAGCCCCGAATTCCGGACACGATGGATCCATCGCATGGATCCTGGCTCCAGGGATGACGACGATGTCCTGTTCAGGATTCACTCGTGTAGAAATGGCCCACAGAACTTCCGCATAGTTGAAGATATCCACGTCCTCATCGACGGCGATGGCGACCTTCGGATGTTGATACTCGCTGGAAAGGACCGATAGCAGGACATTTCTCGCCTCGCCGTAGTAGCGCGGATTCATCTGCACTACGACGCCGAAAATTCCCGGCAACACCAGGACGTTCTTCACGTCAGCGAAGCCACCCACGGTCCTGATGCGGCGGAGAATTTGCGCCGACATGGGCACTTTGTGATAGACACAGCCTTCTACTTCAGTGCCGTTCTGGACGTTCTTGAAGATTGCATCGCCCCTCATGGTGACAGCCTTGATGTTTACGATTGGGTTCATCCCGGCGCCCGTGAGATAGTAATCCTGAAACTCGCTGAATGGGCCTTCCTGCTCCCGCGTCTTCGGCGGGATTTCACCTTCCAAAATGATTTCCGCATGGGCGGGGACTTCGAGATCGACCGTTTCACACTTCACCAACTCCACCTCTTCCTTAAGCAGTGCGGCAGCGATCTCGAGCTCATCTACGCCGTATTGCGTCGTCGTCGCTGCGGCGAAGTAATACATCGGATGGTGGCCAATCATAATGGCAACCGGCATCGGTTTATCTTGAGCCTCGTACATCTGGTAGTTGGCCCAGGCATGGCGCGGATAGAGCAAAATTCCAAACTTCTTAGAATCTTTCATCTGCAGGCGATGAAAGCTCAGGTTGCGCCTGCCGGTCTCCGGATTTTTGGTGATCATCAACCCCGAGCCGATGTAAGGCCCGCCGTCGCGGATACCGGCTTGATGGATCGGCATTTTCGTCACGTCAACTTTATCTCCGATGATGACCTTCTCTTTGACCGGACCCGCATTCACCAATCGGGTGGCGCCGAGCCGCTCAGTTCGTCGGACAAATTCCGGGACCATCTCGTCACGGTGAGTGCCAAAGGCCACCGGAGCTAGAGACACATCGCCGGGCGCCTGCCCCAAACAACGCCAATTTGGAAATCCCGACAGATTCTCAAAGAGCAGCGCTCGATCTCTCGCCTGCCAAAGCAAAGCTCCCATCTGCGTGCGTGGATCCACCGGCTTTTTTATCCGCGCCAACAGTCCGGATTCCTCTAACTGGTTAATCCACGAGCGCATATCTTGCGCCATAAGCTATCTCCTCTATTTCTAGACGTGCTCTCTTTTTTCGCCCAATCCATATCACGGAGGCATCGCAGCTACCACAAGGCACATCAGGTCGTGCTCTACATTCCTAAGATTCGAAGCCGTAGGTCCGTCACCGGGTGTATCGCATTTCTTTCAATCGTCGAGCCTCGCTTCTGTTGACTCACAAAATGAACTGATTTACTTTGCGGCGAATGCGCGCGCTTTCTTTAACTTCATTCTTCGGTCTCGGTGAATTGGTCCCAGAACGTCGCCGCGCGCTCACCCTCGTTTTCTCCACAAGCGTCGCCCTCGTCATGGGCGTCAATTTCATTCAGCCCGCCCTGCCCGCGCTCACGCAGCCATTCGGGATCAGCGACGCCGCCCTGGGGTTGGTGATGACCATGTTGACTGCGCCGGCAATTTTTTTGGCGCCGGTGTTCGGCGCCGTGGCCGATCTCTTTGGACGGCGGTTGCTTCTGGCCTGGGGACTCATACTTTACGGAATTTTCGGCGCGGCCATGGCCTTCGCTCCAACTTTCACCTGGCTGCTCTTCTTCCGGGCCATCCAGGGCGTCGCCTATAGCGCCGTGATCCCGCTGACCATCGTTTTAATCGGTGATCTGCTCGAAGGAGACAAGGAGATCGGCGGCCAAGGGCTGAAGGTTTTTTTGGATCGCGTAGGATATTTGGTTCTTCCCCCTATTGGCGGCCTGCTAGCGACGATTGCCTGGTATTGGCCGTTCACCTGCTATTTTTTGACTGTCCCTCTTGGGATTGCGGCGTTTTTCTGGATGCCCGAGACCAAAGGACATAGGATTAACGGCGCCAAAGGCTACCTTGGGGACGTCATGCGTCTCACCCGCCATCCGCGGCTCCTCATCGCTTTTTCAGCTGGCTTTTTGAGATTTTTTCTGGACTACGGGTTCCTGACCTACTTCCCCCTCTTCCTCGTGCGCACCCAAGGAATCTCGACTGCGACTGCGGGGCTCCTTTACATCTTTTTTTCTGTCGGCGCCATGATTACGTCGAGCCAGGCGGGGCGGCTGGCAGCAGGGCGCGAAAAAACGCATCTACTATTCGTCGCTTTTCTGATTAGCGGGCTGGCGGTAATCGCCGTCCCTTTTACTCCCGGTGTCTGGCTGACCGGTGCTGCGTTGTTCTTCTACGGGCTGGCCAACGGCGTGATCTCACCGATGCAGAAAAGTCTTTTGACCCAAAATGCACCGGCGGAATTGCGCGGCGGCATCGTCTCCTTTGATCGGCTGATCCAGCAGGTCTCTAAAACGACCTCGACCACCATCGTGGGTTTGCTGCTCATATCGGCCAATCTGTCGACGATTTTTTGGTTTCTGGGAATTCTTTCTTTTATTAGTGTCGGTCTAATGGCCTGTCTATTGCCAAGACAAAAGCCAGTCGTGTCCAGCCAAAGTGTATCCTAAGCGTTTTTCATCAACCTATTAGATTAGTGTCCTGTCTCAGATAATTCCCGCCTCATTTCGCCCAAAAAATCTCCCCTTCCCCTCTTTTCCAAAGAGGGGGTAAGCTCCTACGGAGAAAATCCCCCCTTTGAAAAAAGGGGGACAAAGGGGGATTTGAGTGCGACTCCTGCCGCTGTGATCGTAGGAATTTTTAAACAACCTTCTGGGACACCACACTAGTCTAAAGCGTTGTACACACTGACGGTTCAATGGGTCGTCAGAACGCTTTGAACTCTTTTTCCTCGCGGCTTTCGGTTTCCAATTGAATCGTGGTGTGCTCGATATTGAAGCGCTCCTTGAGTGTGTCCTCGATGCCGTTAAGGACCTGATGAAAATCGCCGCCGTTTTCTACCACAGCGTGAGCGCTTAGAGTAAAGATGTCCGAGGTAACCGCCCAGACGTGCAGATCATGCACCTTGCTGACTCCCTCCACCCCTTCGAGCGCTTGTTGAACGTCTTCGAGCCGGATGCCTTTTGGAACGGCCTGCATGAGCACACTGAAAGATTCTTTGATCAGATTCCAGGAAGAGTGGAGAATCAGAAGCCCAATAAGAATGCTGATCAGTGGGTCGGCAACATACCAACCGGTGAACAGCATAATCAGACTCGCCGCAATGGCTCCGACAGAGCCCAAGGCATCGCTCACAATGTGCAAGAAAGCTCCGCGGAGATTGAGATTATGATGGTGTGAACCGTATAGGATGCCAGCGGCAACAATATTCACGAGCAAGCCCAGCAACGCTACGATCATCATACCGTAGCTCTCAACCGCGGGCGGATCGAGGAAGCGGTTATAGGCGGCGGCAAAAATGACTCCAACAATTAACCATAACGTGAGGCCGTTAAGTAGCGCGGCTAATATTTCCACCCGATGATAACCGTAGGTGCTGCTGACGGTTGCCGGCCGTTTGGCTATCCGGAAAGCAAACAGACTCAATGCCAAAGCCGCGATGTCGGACAGCATATGGCCGGCATCCGACAAGAGGGCCAGGCTATTGGTCAAAAAACCGCCGATCAGCTCGGCAAAAAAATAGACACAGCTGATGGCCAGTGCGAGTTTCAATCGTAATGTTTCGGTATGCCGCTCCACGTCTGCAAAGGTTACTCTGCCCGAGGAATTCGCTCAAGAGGTCAGGGCTTCCGATATTTGACGGGCGACGTTAGCGGCTATCTCTCGATAGAAGAAGCCGCGGACGGATTTTTTAACGATAGGAAATAAAGTTTCCCCGGCCTATTCATATAACCGGCCCCGGCTTCGGCCTCGAAGCCAGTGCCGAAGTAAAGATCGGCGCGCTGCGGACCGCGGATCGCGCCGCCGGTATCCTGATTCAGAACAAAACGAGAAAAGGGCTGCCAACCCACCAACTGACCTGCGGCATCGAGAACGGGCCTTTCTGTAAAGATGAAAGCCAGCGCGCCTTTGGGAAAGAGCCGCGCATCGGTGGCGATGGATCGGCCGGGTGTAAGCGGCACTTCGAGATTTCCCAGGGGACCTTCCTCTAAGAAGCGGAAAAAGACGTAGCTTTCGTTATAAGAAAAAATTTCGTTTCGCTCCTCCGGATAATCTAATAGATATTGTCGCAAGCGTTGCATCGACATCTCTTCCTGCGGGATCTTGCCGCGGTCGATCAGCAATCGTCCGATGCTTCGATAGGGTCTGCCATTGGCGCCGGCATAGCCGATGAGAAGGCGCCGGCCATCTTCTAACTGCAGAATGCCGGAGCCTTGTATGTGGAGAAAAAAAAGATCGATGGGATTTTTCACCCAGGCAATCTCATAACCCCGTCCGCGGAGAGATCCCAATTCATCGATTTCACGCCGCGAATAGTAAGGCACGAATTCCTCTCGTTGAAGACGGCCGATCATTTTCTCCGATGTTTGTGACGGCTGAAGGTTTACTCGCTCAGTCACGATCAAGTCGGCCGGCATCCTGTAAATCGGATAGGCGTACTCCGGCGTTGGCGCCAAACTCCCTTCTATCACCGGCTGGTAATAGCCGGTGAACAAGACCGTCTCCAACCTAGAATCGACGGATGACGGGATGAGGTCGAATCGATTGCTGAAGTCTCGCATCCAGCACTCTCGGCAGTCCCAATTGTCGAAAGATTTCTCAAAAGCCAGCAGGGAATCCAAAACTTCGCCAGCGGTAAAGCGCCGGGGTTGCTCCCCGACAATCCGATCGGGCGGCAGTTTCTCCAAGTAGGAGACGCTGCGGCGTAGCGCCATGTGAAGCGATTCCCGGTCAAGGTCGTCGGTGAGGGACGGCATAACCGAAACCGGCGCCCGCCCGGTAGTGCATGCAGCGGAGGCAAGCGCAAAGTAGAGGACCACGACCAACGTTTGAAGCAGCGCCCTGCATCTCTTGCACCGATTCTTTACTTGATACAAACTCTTCACCGGTGGATAAAAACGGAATCAGGGAAGAAGTCGCGCGCGTTCTCGACAAGCTCCCCAGGCAGTTTCGTAAGCAGCTGCACAACGTTGAAGTTGTGGTCCAGGAGCGGCCCGGGGAAGAGCTTTTTCTCGACGCAGGACTCGACCCCGAATACGACACGCTTTATGGGCTCTACCAAGGCGTCCCGCTACCCGATCGCTCCAGCCTTTACCCGCCCATTTTACCAGACAAAATCACAATTTTCTCGGAGCCTCTGCTGCGGGATTTTCCCGACCCGGACGAGTTGCGCGAGCAAATTCGCACCACCGTGCTGCACGAGATCGCCCACTACTTCGGATTTGACGACGATGAAATCGATAAGCTGGGGTACTAGACAGACAAGCCTCTCTACCGAGGAAAGGACTCTACAGCAAGCTTCCTAGCAAGAGATTGAAAATATTCCTGAACCTCCTCAAGCGAAATAGGAGCAATCATGAAGTCGGGGACCTTAGAAAGCCTGAAATCGGACAAGAGATAAGCCACCATCGCTTTTGAAACGCCTGCGTCTTTCTGCTGGGCTGGCTGGATAAACTTTTCCAATGGATATCCGGCGCGTGCGAGGAAATAGAGGTCGATATAATCTTTGATCTCTGCCCGGCTAACTACCGTACAAACCTTATTCGCAGCAATATCATCCAATGTATCCACTACGATTCCGTCAAATCCATTTTTTACTTGTGATATCTGTGGGACTATCTCTTTAACGAAGTCTACAATGACCGATTCCTCTTTCCGGGAAAGCCGATAACGATGAAACTGAGGCGCGGTCTGGAGCGAAGCAACCGAGGCACTTAACCTTGTTCCGGTATCGGCCACATAGAGAGGCACGCGGTCGAAGGCATCACTGTCCAACGTGAACAGATCCAAATCTTCGGAATAGCGGTGTTGAAGATAAAAGGCGCTTAGGGCTGTCCCCCCGGTTAAGAAAAAGGGCGGAGCCCCCTGGAAAAAAAAAGACAAAAAGTCCCGCTGCAAGGCGGAGAGGATATCTTTAGCTGATAAGGCCATGTTCGCGCCACGTAGCGTAAAAGAACTCCCAGAACCTTTTCTTCCGTCCCAGTTTCGGGCGAAGTCTTTCCCAATGAGAGGCCAGAAACATCGGAGAGAGATAATCCCAGACTTCTTCAAATCGTGCTTCTCTCAAGATCTTGGCCGCGTAATAAAGACGCTCTTCCCCGTTTCGACCATCCAAAAGTTTCTTGAGATCCTCTCGAGTAAGCGGTTCATCCCACAAAAAATTGGGTCTGTCAGTCAGCCCGTGAATCATATTGTCATGCTACCATTATTTCCCCAGGCCTTAAACTCGCTATCAAGCACTTCGGGCAGCTACTGAGTCTCGGCCTAAATCTCCTTCTTGTTAATCCCTGATGTCCTGTAAAAACCACTCCGTCGGCAGCTCCCGGCCCAGTCCTTTCTCCTTGGCCAAGTGATAGACTTTCCCGGCGCATGCGGCGAACTGAAGTCCCTGCGTGCCGGCATTGATGAAAAAAGTAATCTGCTTGTCACTGGTTCTTCCCGCAACCTTGCCGGCTCTAAAGTCCATGAAATATTTAAAGTGGTCGCCTCTGTAGTTGTCCACCACGGGATTGGGAATCCGGCTCCTTTCCTCCGGCTGGCCGGCGATATAACCGACGTTGCCGTGCAGCCGCACCATTCCCTCGTCCATCGCTTCTATCGTATTCTTGCCGAGCTTCAAGGAAACATCGCAACGCTTGAGGACTTTCGGCCCCATCTCGCAGGCACGCACGCAGGTAATATGCGCTCCTTCCTTCAGCCAATCCGGCTCGTCAAAAACGGTCCGGGTGGAATCCGTGCAAGTCGCTACGATATCGGCATCGCGCACCACCATCTCGGGCTTATCCACGGCGATCACTTCCAAGTCCAATTTGCCCGTCATTTCCCTGGCGTACGCTTCCCGGTTGGCTTTCGTGGGGCTATAAACTTTGACCTTCTTAATACCACGCACTTCAGCAAACGCTTCCAGATAGGTACGCGCCATTCCTCCTGAACCGAACATACCAACGACGGCAGCGTCTTGCCGCGCGAGGTATTTGGCTCCCAAGCCGGCACAGGCGCCCACGCGCATGTGTTGGATAAGTCCATCATTAATGATCGCCAGCGGCTCGCCGTTGCGAACGCTGAAAACCATCACCAAGCCGCACCAGGTTCCCGGCTGCATGCAATACTTTTCTTCGGTGTCGCCATTAGGCCAATGAACAATGTCGGACTTCATCCGAATCGCAAACACGCCGATCTTCCGGCTCGCCCCTTCCATCGTGCCCCAACGATAGTAACCGTCGGGCCGATCGCAAGGCATCCAAACGTCGAGGCGCGGCCGGTAAACGGCATCGCCTTTAAGCAGATCGTCATAACCGTCCTCCAAAGCCTCCAGACAGGATTTCATATCGAGTAGCTTTTCCACTTCCTGGTTGTTGATGAGCAGCATTTTGTCCTCCTATGATTCGCTTACACCAATCGTCCGAGTTTGGAAAGGCTCTCGCCTACCGAAGGGCAAGTAATTTCGTGACGCCAGGAAGCTCGAATTCGGATTGACATTTGCCTAGCCTTGTCGCAAAGATAGGCGCAAATTTCGACGACTGGAGGACTTAACATTGAAGATTCTTCGCTTCAACGATGACAGGATCGGCGTGATCAAAAACGACAATATGGTTGTAGATGTCAGTGACACAGTCAGCTCGCGCAAGGCCAAAGGCCCGCAGAGAGTCATGGAGGAGATCATCGAGGGTTGGCGCAAATACCGCCGCAGATTTGAAAAGATCCTGGCCGAACAAGAAGGCGTGCCGCTGAGCAGCGTTCAGCTCCTATCCCCGCTTCCCAGACCCAGCAAGTGCCTCGCGGCTTTTGTGAATTATGTCGATCGGCCCGACCGCAGTCCTGACAGTTTGCCCAATGAATACTTTTACAAGTCCCCCGATCTCGTGGGACCCGGCGGAACCATCGAACTCAGAGACATCCCTGCAGCCGTGGTCTACCAGCCGGAAGCGGAGTTTGCCTTCGTCATGGGCAAGACCGCCAAAGACGTTCCGGAGTCAAAAGCCTTAGATTACGTTTTCGGTTATGTCCCGTTCTTTGACATTTCAACGCGTGGCATGGCGCGGCGCACCCAGTTCATTCCCAAGGGCCAGGACAGCCATGGCGCCTGCGGGCCCTGGCTCATCACCAAAGACGAGATTCCGGACCCGCACAACGTCGTCGTGAAGTCGTGGACCAGCGGCGAGCCACGACAAAACTACAACACCAAATACATGGCCCACAAAATTCCTGATCAGATCGCTTGGTTAACAAAATTTCTCCGCCTTAATCCTGGGGACCTCGTCGCCACCGGTACTTTTCATGAGGGGCTCCGTCCCATGAACCCCGGCGATACGATTGAGATCGAGTTTGAGAATATGGGCCGGGCGAAGTTCGAAGTGAAAGGCAACAGCCCGCGAAAAGATGCGGATTGGTTGCCGGGACGCGACCAACCTAAACCGCCTGAAGGCGGAGGGATGCATAGAGTCTAAACCGAACGGAGTAATGGAATATTGGAGTAGTGGAGTAATGGGTTTCCCGGAATCCAACACTCCAGTACTCCATCGCTCCACTACTCCATTCTCTTTGTCATCCCCCAATGCCAAGGGAGCAGCGATCGGTGCGCCAAGTTGAAGAGCTGGTTTAGAACGTAGCCCAAAATCGCCAGAGCCAGCATCCCGGCATACATCTGAGCGACTCTAAACCTTCGCTGCGCATCCAGAATAAAGTAGCCGATCCCGTCGGTGCTTCCCACCATCTCTGAAATCACCACGAGAATAAGCACGATCGGCAGACTGACTCTCAAACCGGTCATGATTTGCGGCGAGCTGGCGGGTAAGATGACTTGCCAGATGATCTTTCGTTGAGGCAACCCAAATGTACTGGCCGTATGCAATAGAACCCGATCGATGTTCTTAACTCCATCGAGGGTGTTTAGCAGAATCGGCCATGCACAGGAAAAAAAAATGACAAAGATCTTCATCTCGTCTTCCAACCCAAAAAATAACATCGCCGCGGGAATAACCACGGGGGGCGGAATCGGCCGCAACATTTCGACCGTGACTTCCAGCGCGCGACGGATATTGTCAAACAGCCCCATGAAGATTCCCAGCGGGATAAATATCGCCGCCGCCAAAGCGTAACCCACCGCCGCTCTTTTTAGGCTTGCAAGAATCTGCAGAGGTATCTGTCCCGACCAAAGCAATTCTGAAAACGTCCCCACGATCTTGCTCACAGCCGGGACGATCAGCGGGTTTACCCATTCCGCTCGGGCCGCCAGCTCCCAGACGAGCAGCAAAGCCAGCAGGAAGAACATCCCGTTGAGCTTGGGCTCGCGCATATTTAGAGCCCTTCTCTCGCGACCATACCGCGACGCCATTTCATCGCCTTTTCCTGCAGGACCACGAACAGACGATTGAGCACGTAGCCCAGGGCCGCCACAAGAATGATCCCGGCGTACATGTTGCTGCTCTGTAACGAGCGCTCCTCGTCGAGAATGAAAAAGCCAAGACCTTTGTTGCCGGCGATCATTTCGGCCGTAGTGACCAGGATCAAAGCGATGGACAAACTAACCCGAAGACCCGTGACGATATAAGGCGAGGCTGCGGGCAAGACAATCTGCCAAAGGATGCGCCGGCGGGCCAAGCCGAAGGTTCTGCCGGTATCGATCAAAGTCCGCTCGATATGCCTCACGCCATCGATAGTATTTATCAGGATGGGCCAAGTGCTCGCATATACCGTCACCGCCACGATCATCCCATCGCCGATGCCGAGCAGCAGGATGGCCACGGGAATAATCGCCACGGAGGGCATGGGTCGCAAGAACTCAATCAGCATCTCCGTTAGACTATGGGCGAAGCGAAAGTAACCGAGGGCAACTCCAACAGTCACTGCGATCGCCGCAGCCAGAAGATAACCTTCCAAAAAGCGGCGCATAGTCGTTAAAAGGTGCGTGGTCACTTGTCCGGAAACAATCAAGTGACTGAGGTCAACTACAATCTGGCTGACCGGGGGTATATAGAGTTGCAGTTTAGGGCTCGCGCGAGAGCCGCATTCCCACAATAACAGGAACAGACCGAACACCAGCCAGCCGGTCCAATTAAATTTGCTGGGCTCGTTCACGCCGTGTTTTCGTTACTGATCTGTTTATAAATCTGGTTTCTGATTTCCATGAAGCGTCCTTCGACGCGCGTCGTCACCTGATGGCGTGGTCTGGGGAAGTCGATCCACAGCTCCTCGATGATTTCCGAAGGCCGGCGACTGAGCACCCAGATCCGATCCGAAAGATAGATGGCTTCTTCGATGTCATGGGTAATGAAAAGAATTGTCGTGGCGAGTTCTTCCCATAATCTTAGCAGCGTGTCTTCGAGCTCCAGACGGGTCAAAGCATCCAACGAACCAAATGGCTCATCCATCAATAGCACCTCCGGCTCGTAAGCCAGCGCCCGCGCGATCGCGACGCGTTGTTGCATACCGCCGGATAGCTCCCACGGATAATGGCTCTCAAAGCCTTTCAGGCCGACAAGTTCAATGAGCGCTTTGGCTTTTCCCTCGGATTCGCGAACCTTCTTTCCTCGGGCATCCAATCCAAAAAGTACGTTGCCCAGCACAGAGCGCCAAGCAAAGAGCGATTTATTGAACTCCTGAAAAACCAGCACGAGGTTCGGTGGCGGACCGTTGACCGCGCGCCCCTTCACCAGGATTTTTCCCGCAGTGGGAGCGATGAGTCCGGCGATGGACATGAGCAAGGTGGTCTTGCCGCAACCGGAGGGCCCAACGAAGGAAACAAACTCTCCCGCGTCGACCTGGCAAGAGATATTGCCAATCGCCACTGTCGTTTCGCCACCCATTTGGCGATAGCTTTTGGAAAGACTTTGGACTTCGAGAATGGGCACGGGTGATCAATAGATGGACACCTGGGACAAATCCGAAGGAGGTTGGAGTAATTCCTCCATCAACCCTTCGGCGCCAGGTCGCTGATGACATCGCGTGCTTTAATGGACCGCGAGATGAGCTTGTATTTTTGCGTCAAGTCGATAGTCGCCTGGAGATCTTTCTCCGAAATCCCCTTTTCGAAGACCGGCAAGCCGATCTTACCGGCCAAATCCGGGTTCAAACCGGCCCACTTTACCATGGCCGCGCGACTCCCTTCCGGATCCGCGTGAATCGAGTCAACTCCCCGACTGATCGCCCGCACAAAGGCTTGACCCATTTCTTTGTTCTTCACAATCCATTTTTCCGAAGCGAACCAACTGGCGATCAAAAACTTCGGCAACACGTCTCCCCAAGGATACGCAAGCACGCGCGTCTGGCCTTTTTCCAGCGCCGCCGTCGCAAACGGCTCGTGGACGCTGATGGCGTCGATCTTTCCCCCGACCAGAGCTGCCTCCATCTGAGGAAACGGCACCTCGACGAATTTTACCTTGCTGGAACTTGCGCCATTCTTATCGAGCCACGCCATCGCCATCAGGTGAACAATGTTGTTCAACGTATTGACGGCGATGGTCTTCCCTTCGAGATCCTTCGCGCCCTTGATGGGCGAGGCTTTTAAGACTTCGATCGCGTGGCTCTCGCCCTTGCCCTTGACGTTAGTCGCACCGCCTGCGATCAGTTTAAAATCGAAGCCCTCGACGTGCGCCTGATAAAGTGAGATCACGTTCGTCCAACCGATCTGCAGATCGCCGGAAGTCACGCCTTGTACGATCACGGCGCCGCCTGCCATTGGGACGGTTTCCAGTTCCAAGCCTTCCGTCTTGAAAAATCCTTTCTCCATGGCCACGAACATGGCAGCGTTGTCGACAATTTTCATATAGCCCAGCTTGCCCTTCGCTTGCGCCCAGCTCAGGCCGCGCACAAGCGGCAAGCCGGCAAGGCTGACGGTCAGTTTAGTGATAAAATTACGCCGCGTAATTCCCATGTCGCATCCTCCTATTAGCAAACTGAACCCTTTCAAATTTTGGCCCAACGCTAACGGCTTAGATCGAGAACGTCAAGTTGCACGCCTTCCCGAATCTCAGCCTGACTTCGCTAC